>Ga0116193_1000098_pt1 | contig 81898 bp, 81 predicted proteins | sample AD_UKC115_MetaG_FD_89892 | JGI IMG/M metagenome (GOLD analysis project Ga0116193, IMG submission 89892) | Active sludge microbial communities of municipal wastewater-treating anaerobic digesters from Hong Kong - AD_UKC115_MetaG | ecosystem: Engineered > Bioreactor > Anaerobic > Digestate...
GCAAACCCTGCGCGAAACCGGCGCCAACCCCCGGCGCCTCAAACTCGAACTCACCGAAAGCCTGCTGCTGGGCGACATCGAAGACACCATCGAACGCATGGTGCAACTCAAACGCGAAGGCGTGGGCTTTGCGCTGGACGACTTCGGCACCGGGTACTCCAGCCTGGGATACCTCAAGCGCCTGCCGCTGGACCAGGTCAAGATCGACCGGGGCTTCGTGCGCGACGTGCTGAGCGACCCCAACGACGCGGCCATCGTGCGCACCATCCTGGCACTGGCGCAAAGCCTGGACCTGGACGTGGTGGCCGAAGGGGTGGAGACGGCGGGGCAGCTGGGCTTCTTGCGGCTGCATGGCTGCGAGCAGTTCCAGGGGTATCTGTTTGGGCGGCCGGTACCGGCCGATGTGTTCGACCACGAACACCGTTTGGACAAATCCAGCCATTTCCAGGCCATCTTCTGACGACAATACGGGCCATGGACAAGCAGCTATTGGTCGCCGGAGGCGGCATCGGTGGGCTGGCGGCCGCACTGGCCGCCACGCGCGCCGGGTGGGAGGTGCGGCTCTTCGAGCGCGCAGTGCAGTTTTCCGAGGTGGGCGCTGGCGTGCAACTGGGCCCCAACGCCGTGCGTTGCCTGCAGGCCTGGGGCCTGGAGCCCGCGCTGAACGCTGTGGCCGCCTTTCCGCAGCACCTGCAGGTGCGCAGCGCCATGCACGGCGGTGTGCTCGCCACGCTGGCGTTGGGCGAGGCCACGGTGCGCCGCTACGGCGCGCCCTACGCCACCATCCACCGCGCCGATCTGCACAGCCTGCTGCTGCATGCCGTGCAAGACCACCCGGCCGTGCAACTCAACCTGGGCCACGCCATCACCCAGCACGAGGACACCGGCAACGCCGTGCTGGTGCATGTCGAGCATGGACAGGGCCAGGCCAAACCAGTGGAAGGCGACGCGTTGATTGGCGCCGACGGCCTGTGGAGCCGCACCCGCACCCAGGCCTGGCAGGACGGCAGCCCCCGCGCCACCGGGCACCTGGCCTACCGCGCCCTGGTGCCTGCGCAGGCGCTGCCCGCCGCGTGGCGCGCTCAGGTCACCGCCTGGCTCGGGCCGCGCCTGCATGCCGTGCACTACCCCGTGCGCCGGGGCGAGTGGATGAACCTGGTGGTCATCATCCATGGCAACCCACCACAGGACCTGGAGCACTGGGACCATGCCGCCAACGCCGCCGACCTGGCCCATGCCCTGGAAGGCACCCACCCCGCCTTGCAGGAGGTGGTGCACAGCGTGGCCGCTGCGGGCTTGGGCTGGCGCCTGTGGCCCCTGTGTGACCGCGCCCCCATGCAAAGCGCCGACGCCATGGCCCGCGGCCTGGTGGCCCTGTTGGGCGACGCCGCCCACCCCATGCCGCCCTACCTGGCCCAGGGCGCAGGCATGGCCCTGGAAGACGCCACGCAACTGCAGGCCGCCCTGGCCCTGCACGACGTGGAGGTACCCCTGCGCCTGCGCCGCTACGCGCTCAACCGCTGGCAGCGCGCTGCACGCGTACAGGCGCGTTCGCAGCGCAACGGGCGCATCTTTCATGCCACCGGGCTGGTGCGCTGGGGGCGCGATCTGGGGTTGCGCGTGCTGGGCGAGCGCTTGCTGGATGTGCCTTGGCTTTACCGGGGCGATGGCATGGATGCAGGGTTGATGTGATTCGCTATTAAAAATATAGCTATTGGCGCTTTATTCATAAGCGATAAAGGCACTTTTCTCTGCGCTCATTGCGAACGCCTTGTTCTCTCAAGGGGGGCTGGTTCCGCGTGCTCTGGGCGCCAGGCCACGCAGCACCTCCAGCCGGTTGGGGGGCGCATCGGGGGCCAAAAAATCGGGAATGGTGAAATCGTCCCGCTGGGGCCTGGACAAAAACTCCACCGGCCATTCGGTGATTCTGGGCTCCCGGACATGCACATAGCATCCCGGCTCGTCCTCGTCGATGTATTCACGCTGCAGCACCAGGGCCAAGGGCTCCTCGGCGCCCATGGTGGCGCGGTAAAAGGCGTCGGCTTCTTCAAAGGTTTCGAACGCGTAGAAGTAGTCGTTGCCGTCGGCTTCATCGGGCGCGCCGCGTTCCGGGTGGCACCACACACGGTATTCCAGCACGGCATCCCAGACAAACCCACCGCCGGAAAAACAGCTTGCGGGGTAGTTGCCGACTTCGGCTGGGTTCAGTACTGCTGGGTATTGCATGGCGCAGGTTCTTTTCAAACAAAAAAACTGCAGATAGATGCCTCGGCTAGTGCCGCGACCGGTGTGCCCGGCAAGGCTCCAGCTCTCACGAGCGCGACCTTCTGCCCAGCCAAATCGACCCTGCAGCCAAGACAAAACTGGCGACACTCAAAAATCCCGCGAGTGGCGGCTGCCTGCAACGTTCGCTTTCTGCAAATAGCGAGTAGGAACAATTGCACGCAGCGCAGGCCATGCTGCTTGAAGAAAAGACCCACAGCAGGCAATACAAACCAGCCAAGAAGAACACCGCTGCGGTTGCGTAGCAAGCAAAGCGTGCGATTGGGCTCATGCTGGGTCACGTCGGTCGTGAGTGGATCACAACGGCGCACTCATTTGTAAAAAATGGCAGAAGCGCGTCCCGCCGTTGCGGATCCAATCGATGAACTTGTTAATTAACAGCATGCCTACCGCTCTCGAAACACCCGCTTTGGGGCAGCTACTTCAAACAGTTCTTCGCGTCGCTGTTCCAGCCAAACTAGCCGCTTAAAAAACGACTTGCGCCCTTGCGATGAACCGCCATTTTCTGTGCCCCATAAACAACGCTGAATTTCAGAATCAATTTCCATCCGAGACATCTTTGACGCTTCGTCGAAGTGATCTGCTGTGCCTGAGCGCGACCTTCGCTTCATGTGATTCAACGTTTGATTATGGTCTCAAGTGTTTGCTAGATTGGATCCGCGAGCGCATCCGAAACCAGCAATATAGCTTCACGACCGAACCGCCTCAATGTACTGGGCGCGCCTCTCCATCCCGTGGTTCGTCTGAACCACCGCCTCAACCCAAATCCACTCACCCCGCCTCCCGGTACAACAGCACCTTGAGCGCCCGCTCGGGCTGGGCGTCGGCAAAGGTGGCGGGGTTGGCCAGGCGCTCGACGAATTGCAGTGTGGGCGCCTGCTCTTGCACCTGCTGGCGCAGGAAGGCGCTGTCCAGTTCGGGGGCGTTGAGGCACAGGAGGGCGTGGCCGCCGGGGGCCAGCAGGTCGGGCAGGCGGCGCAGCAGGCGCGCGTAGTCCTTGGTGGCGACGAAGCTGCCTTTCTGGTAGCTGGGCGGGTCGATGATGACCAGGCCGTAGGGGCCGTGGCGCGTGATCTTGCCCCAGGAGCTGAAGATGTCGTGGTCCCAGAACAGGGCGCCGGCCTCCAGCCCATTGAGCCGGTGGTTCTGCCGTCCCGTGGCCAGTGCGCCCCCGGCCATGTCCACGTTGACCACCTGGGCCGCGCCTGCGCGCAGCGCTGCCACCGAAAACGCGCAGGTGTAGGCAAACAGGTTGAGCACGCGCAGGCCGGGGTGCTGCGCGGCGTGGCGCTGCACCCAGCGGCGGCCTTCAGCCATGTCCAGGAACAGGCCGTGGTTCTGCCCGCGCAGCACATGCACCAGGTAGCGCGTGCCGTCCTCCTGCACAACATGCGGCTCGGGCACCTGGCCTGCCATGGTGCGGGTTGCGCGCTGCTGCGGGTGGCGGCACTGGTACACCCAGTGCAGTGCGGCGCCGGGTGCCAGCGTGGCCCAGCGCGCTTGCAGGGCCTGGTGCACGGCGGCCAGCAGGGCGTCGTCGGCGGGTTCAAAGCTGGTGAACACCCACACGGGCGGGTAGGCGTCCAGCGTCCAGCCTTCGCAGCCGGGGTGCAGGCCGCCACGGCCGTGGAAGATGCGGCAGGCCTCGGTGGGCAAAGGGGCGGCGGCAATGGCGTCGAGCAGGGCTTGCATGGCGGTGGGGCAGGGGGTCACAGGGCGCGCAGCACGGCGCGCACGGGTGAGGCGTCGGCGGTGCTCAGCTTGAGCGGCAGGGCGATGAGTTCGTAGTCGCCCTCGGGCACGGCGTCGAGCACCAGGTTTTCCAGCACGCGCAGATCGCGTTGACGCAGCACCTGGTGGCTGGGCAGGTCGGTGCTGTCGGCGGGGTCCACGCTGGGCGTGTCCACGCCCACCAGCAGCAGGCCGCGGTCTGCCAGGTGCTGCAGCAGGGCCGGGGCCAGGGCACGGAAGTTGGCATCCCAGTGCGCGGGTGCAGGGTGCACTCGCGTGCGCACCAGCAGGCGCGGGGGCAGCGGGTCGCCCAGGGCATGGGCCAGGTCGGCCACCTGTACCAGCGCGGCGTTGCCGCGGGCGTGCACCACGCGGCAGGGGCCCAGAAAGGGCTCCAGCGCCAAGGCGCCCACGGCGGCGCCCTGGGGGTCGTAGTGCAGCGGCGCGTCGGCATGGGCTCCCAGGTGGGTGCTGAGGGTGATCGCGCCCACGTTGACGGCGCACCCTGGGCCCAGGCTGCTGGTCCAGTGCAGGAGCAGGGGCGTGTCGCCGGGGTACACCGGCGTGCCGGGGTGCAGGGCGGGGGAGATGTCCCAAAGGCGAGGCATGGGGCATTATCCCGCGCGCCCCGGTGGCTTGATCCAGCGCAAGACTGCACGGGATGGGGCGGCGGTACGTCTTGCCTGGAAAGAGGCGTCCGCCTACAATTCGTAAATAATAATGGTTTTTATTTAGAACATTATGGAAGCAGTGATTCCCCTGGCCGCTCCGGCCCCCGTGGTGACAGGTGAGGCCGGTCTTGCCGACCTGCCCCTGCGCACCAATGCCTGGGTGCAGGGCCTGCACATGGAAGCGGCGGCCGAAGACGGCGACCTGTTGCTGCGCCTGCTGGAGATCGGTTTCCTGCCCGGCGAGCGCGTGCATGTGGTGGCGCGGGCCTTTCCGGCGGGCGAGCCCATGGCCGTGCGTGTGGGGCGCACCACCTTTGCGCTGCGCAAGCGCGAGGCGGCGCTGGTGCGCATCAGCACCACGCCACCGGTGCAGGGCGCTGCGGCATGAGCGCGCACCGGGCCGTTCTCCAGCGGGCTCGCACCGTCATGCAAAGCACGGAGGCCAGCCAGTGAGCGCCGCTGCCATGCGCCTGGCCCTGCTGGGCCATCCCAACTGCGGCAAGACCGCCCTGTTCAACCTGCTGACCGGCAGCCGCCAGAAGGTGGCCAATTACGCCGGGGTCACGGTCGAGCGCAAGGAGGGCGTGCTCACCACGCCCGCGGGCAAGACCGTGCGCGTGCTGGACTTGCCGGGTGCCTACAGCCTCAATGCCCTGAGTGCCGATGAGGCCGTGACGCGCGACGTGGTCACCGGCCAGCGCGCGGGCGAGGCCGCGCCCGACCTGCTGGTCTGCGTGGTCGATGCCACCAAGCTGCAACTGGGCCTGCGCATGGTGCTGGAGGCGCGCGCCATGGGCCTGCCCATGGTGGTGGCGATGAACATGAGCGATGCCGCGCGCCGCCAGGGCATCGCCATCGACCGCGCGTTGCTGGAGCGCGAACTGGGCATGCCCGTGGTGGAGACCGTGGGCATCCGCAAGGACGGTGCGAGTGCGCTGGTGCAGTGGCTGGACGGCTGGCAGCCTGCCGGTGGTGCCCAGGCGTCTGCCTGGCAACCGCAAGGCCCGGCGCAGGTGCTGCAAACGCAGCAAGAGGTGCGCCGCATCCTGCGCCTGGCGGTGCGCGAGCCTGAAGGCCTGATGCGGCGCGACGATGCCATCGACCGCGTGGTGCTGCATCCGCTGTGGGGCATGCTGGTGCTGGCGGCCACCATGTTCCTGATGTTCCAGGCGGTGTTCAGCTGGGCCGCTGTGCCCATGGACGCCATCGAGTCCGGCGTGGGGGCGGTGGGCGGGTGGTTGCAGTCGCAATTGCCCGAGGGCCTGCTGCGCAGCCTGCTGGTCGAGGGCATTGTGGCCGGGGCCGGGGGCGTGCTGGTGTTCCTGCCGCAGATCGTCATCCTGTTCTTCTTCATCCTCACGCTGGAGGATTCGGGCTACCTGCCGCGCGCGGCCTTTCTGTTGGACCGCGTGATGGGCAGCGTGGGGCTGTCGGGGCGTTCGTTCATTCCGCTGCTGTCGAGCTTTGCCTGCGCCATTCCGGGCATCATGGCCACGCGCACCATCACGCACTGGCGCGAGCGGCTGGTCACCATCTTCATTGCGCCGCTCATGACCTGTTCGGCACGCCTGCCGGTGTATGCGCTCTTGATTGCCGCCTTCATTCCTGAGCGCACGGTGGCGGGACTGTTCAATCTGCAGGGCCTGGTGATGTTCGCGCTCTACGTGGGCGGCATTTTCAGCGCCATGGCCGTGGCGGCCGTGCTCAAGCTCTGGCGCGGCACGGTGCGGCCCACGCCGCTCATCATGGAGCTGCCCCCGTACCGGTTGCCCGCGCTGCGCAGCCTGGCCCAGGGCCTGTACGAGCGCGCCAGCATCTTCATCAAGCGGGTGGGCGGCATCATCCTGGCGCTGTCGGTGCTGCTGTGGGTGCTGTCCACCTTTCCGGCGCCGCCCGAGGGCGCCACTGAATCAGCCATTTACTACAGCCTGGCGGGCCAGTTGGGCCGTGCGCTGGAGCCGCTGTTCGCGCCGCTGGGTTTCAACTGGCAAATCGCCATTGCGCTGGTGCCCGCCATGGCGGCGCGCGAAGTGGTGGTCAGTGCGCTGGGCACGGTGTATGCGCTGTCGGCCACGGGCGACGAAGCTGCGGCGCAACTGGGTACGCTGATCGCGCAGCAGTGGTCGCTGGCCACGGCGCTGTCGCTGCTGGTGTGGTTTGTCTTTGCGCCGCAGTGCATTGCCACCCTGGCCACGGTGCGGCGCGAGACCAACTCCTGGCGCATGGCCTTGCTCATGGCCAGCTACATGTTTGCGCTGGCCTATGCCGCCAGTGCCGCCACCTACCACCTCACGGTGGCCCTGGGAGGCTGAACCATGCACGGTGCACTGTGGCAAAACCTGGCAGTGGGCGCCATCGTGCTGTTGGCCGCGCTCTACGCGCTGTGGTACTGGATGCCCGCCGCCCTGCGCAAACGCCTGGGCCGCGTGCGTCCTGCGCTGGGCAAGGCGCCGTCGTGCGGATCGTGCAGCGACTGCGGCGGTTGCGCCACCCCGGCAGACCCGGCCGCGCGGCAGGCCGCTACCGGCAAGACGTTGTGGATGCACTCACAGCCGTAGCTCTTGCGCCAAGAATGCTATTAAAAATATAGCTGCCTGCGCTTGTCTGGTAAGCGTTAGAGGCCTATTTTTCGTTCAATTATCAGGGTAGGCCCCCAGCCCGTGGCGCTGCCGCGCGCGCTCACAGGCCGGACTGCCGGGTGCGAACTCGCGGCAGGGCGAGGGGCGCCATTCGTAGATGCCGCATGCGGCCTGGGTGCCCACCTTGCCGGTGAGGGCAGCGCAGCGCGGGGGGCTGTGGTCGGTTCCGCGCATGCGGCGCAGGGTGTCGGTCACGTCCACGGCCAGGCCGTCGGGTACGTCACCACCCAGCTCCTGGGTTTCGTACACCGAGAAGTCCACGCGAAAGCTCGCGCAGCAGGCGCCGCAGGTGAGGCAGGGGTGGGTCATGGGCGGGGCGGTGTGTGCAGCGCGACTAGGGCGCGCTCAAGGTTCTGGCGGGCGGTGGCCTCGTAGCGCCCATGGAACGCATCGGTGCCATAGATGCGCGGTCGGTCGAGGAAGCCGCGCAGCACTGCGCTGCGGCCCGCGACGTAGCGCGGCCAGCGCACGAAGAAGTATTCGCGGCGCACGTTGCGCTCGAAGCGGTCGTACACCGCCGGGTTCTGGCCCAGGATGGCCAAGTCGATGTCCACCACCCACTGCGCATCGCCCGTCAGCGGGCCGGGCTGGTGGCGTGTGTCCAGGATGTGCTGGTGCACTTGCGCCACCAGGGTTTCGGGCAAGGACTGGCCGCGCAGAAAGCGCGCGGCCCAGTCGGCGCTGCGCGCCTCGTTGTGCGTGCTCCAGGGCCAGTAGATGGCGTCGTGATACCACAGGGCCAGTTCCACGGCCACCGGGTCTTGCAGTGCGCCGGGCTGGGCGGTGCGCAGCGTGCGCAGGTGCTCCAGGCAGGCCCCCAGGTGCGTGGTGTCGTGGTAGGCACGCGGCCAGCGGGCCCAGCTGCGCAACAGGCGCCGTCCTTCTGCGTTCCACGCAGGGGTGTCCCGGCCCAGCGTCTGGCCCAGGGACTGCCACTGCGCCAGCAGTTCGGCGCTGTGGGCGGGCTGGCGGCGCCAGGGCATGGAGTCAAAAATCAGGCCACGCGGCCGAGCAAAAGGTACTCCATGAGTGCCTTTTGCACGTGCATGCGGTTTTGGCTTCGGCCCGCAGCCTGCGGCTGCTTCACGTCCGTGTGGCGGACATGAGCCTGCGCCGAAACAGTCTGCTGGCGCTGGCGCGCCACCGCGTCGCATTTCATGCCACGCGGCCGAGCAAAAGGTACTCCATGAGTGCCTTTTGCACGTGCATCCTGTTTTCTGCCTCATCCCACACCACGGATTGGGGGCCGTCGATCACGTCGGCCTCGACCTCTTCGCCGCGGTGCGCGGGCAGGCAGTGCATGAACAGGGCATCGGGCTTGGCGGCGGCCATCATCTCGGCGTCCACACACCAGTCGGCGAAGGCCTTCTTGCGCGCTTCGTTCTCGGCCTCGTAGCCCATGCTGGTCCACACGTCGGTGGTGACCAGGTCTGCGCCCTGGCAGGCTTCGAGCGGGTTGCTGAAAAATTGATAGCTGTCTGCGCTGATTCCACCTGCGCCAACGGCCAATTTCTCATCAACTTCGTAGCCGCGCGGCGTGCTCACGTGCACCTTGAAGCCCAGCAGTTGCGCAGCCTGCAGCCAGGTGTTGGCCATGTTGTTGCCGTCGCCCACCCAGGCCACGGTCTTGCCAGCGATGGAGCCGCGGTGTTCGATGTAGGTGAAGATGTCGGCCAGGATCTGGCAGGGGTGGAACTCGTTGGTCAGGCCGTTGATGACGGGCACGCGCGAGTACTGCGCAAAGCGCTCGATCTTGGCCTGCTCGAAGGTGCGGATCATCACCAGGTCGGTCATGCGGCTGATGACGCGCGCGCTGTCCTCGATGGGTTCGGCGCGGCCGAGCTGGCTGTCGCCCGTGGTCAGGTGCACCACGCTGCCGCCCATCTGGTACATGCCGGCCTCGAAGCTCACGCGCGTGCGGGTGCTGGCCTTCTCGAAGATCATGGCCAGCGTGCGGTCGGCCAGGGGCTGGTACTTTTCGTAGGCCTTGAACTTCTTCTTGATGAACGCGGCGCGTTCGAGCAGGTAGGCGTATTCGTCGGCGCTGAAGTCGTTGAACTGCAGGTAGTGTTTCATGGCTGTCTCGCAGGGGCTCATTCGGCCAGCAAGGCCTGGACCAGGGGGGTGAGCCGGGCGACGATTTCGTCGGCCTCGGCGGTGGTGAGGATCAGCGGCGGCACGATGCGGATCACGCTCTCGGCTGTCACGCTGATGAGCAGGCCGGCCTCGGCCGCACGGCCCACCAGGGCGCCGCAGGGCTTGTCCAGCTCCACACCGATCATCAGGCCCTGGCCGCGCACTTCCTTCACGCCGCTCAAACTGCCCAGTGCGGCGCGCAGCGCGGCCTGCAGGTGTGCGCCCACGGTGGCGGCGTTCTGCAGCAGGCCGTCTTCTTCCATGATGCGGATGGTTTCCACCCCCGCGCGCATGGCCAGCGGGTTGCCGCCGAAGGTGGTGCCGTGGTTGCCCGGTTGCAGCACGTTGGCGGCCTTGGGGCCGGCCACCACAGCGCCCACGGGCACGCCCGAGCCCAGGCCCTTGGCCAGGGGCATCACGTCGGGCACGATGCCGGCCCACTGGTGCGCAAACCACTTGCCGGTGCGGCCCATGCCGCACTGCACTTCGTCGATCATCATCAGCCAGCCGCGCTCGTCACAGAGCTTGCGCAGTTGCTGCAGGTATTCGATGCGCATGGGGTTCACGCCGCCTTCGCCCTGGATGGTCTCGAAGAACACGGCCACCACGTTGGGGTTGCCTTCGGTGGCACGGCGCAGGGCCTCGATGTCGTTCTGCGGTACGCGGATGAAGCCTTCCACCAGCGGGCCGAAGCCAGCCTGCACCTTGGGGTTGCCCGTGGCCGACAGCGTGGCGATGGAGCGGCCGTGGAAGGCCTTCTCATAGACCACCACTTCGGGCTTCTCGATGCCCTGGTCGTGGCCGAACTTGCGTGCGATCTTGAGCGCGGCCTCGTTGGCCTCCAGGCCCGAGTTGCAGAAGAACACGTTGCTCATGCCCGAGCGCTCGACCAGCAACTGCGCCAGTTGCTCCTGCAAGGGCACGTGGTAGTAGTTGGAGGTGTGGATGAGCTGCGTGAGCTGGTGTTGCAGCGCGGGCACCAGCTTGGCGTGGTTGTGGCCCAGGGTGTTGACGGCGATGCCGCCCAGCGCGTCGAGGTACTCCTTGCCGTTCACGTCCCACACGCGGCAGCCCTGGCCGCGCTGCAGTGCGATGGGCACGCGGCCATAGGTGTTCATCACGTGGGGCGAGGTGGCCGGGATGGAAGCGGTCATGCAGGATTCTCCAGACGGGGCGTACAGCGCAGCCAGCGGTGGCTGCAACGAAAAGGAGCACCGATTCTAGGGCGTGCCGCCGCGCCGATGCATGACGATTGCGCATCACTGCAATGCATGCGGAGGGTGGGCCTGTAAGCAGGGCGTCGGCAAACTCTTATATAAGAGTTAAAATGCCCGGTTGCGGCAATTTGCGCAGCGATCCTGCACCGTCCGCCCTAACTACACCACGATCCGATGGTTACCCCTTCCAGCAAAGAAGTCTTCATCCAAGGCGTCACCAGCAGCGGAAAAACTTTCCGTCCAAGCGACTGGGCCGAGCGCCTGGCAGGGGTGATGAGCAGTTTCCGCCCCGGTGGCGCCCGGCCTGGCAGTCACCTGAGCTACTCGCCCTGGTGCATTCCCACCACCATGGGCGGCGTCAAATGCGTGGTGGTGCACCGCGACCTGCGCGACCACGAGCCCATGGCCTGGGACTTCGTGATGAACTTCGCGCGCGACAACGACCTGCAACTGGTCGAGGCCTGCCTGCTGCCGGACCCGCCACAGGGCCAGAAGTAAGAAAAAAAGGGCGGCTTGCGCCGCCCTGTGCAGGGGTGGGTATGGGGCGTCAGACCAAAGCCTTGACCACCGCGTCCCCCATCTCGCGCGTGCCCACCTTGGTGGTGCCTTCGCTGTAGATGTCGGGCGTGCGCAGGCCCTGGGCCAACACCTTTTGCACGGCGGCTTCGATGCGGGCGGCGGCGGTTTCCTGGTTCAGGCTGAAGCGCAGCATCATGGCGGCCGACAGGATGGTGGCCAGCGGGTTGGCCACGCCCTTGCCCGCGATGTCCGGGGCGCTGCCGTGGCTGGGCTCGTACAGGCCCTGGTTCTGGCTGTTGAGGCTGGCGCTGGGCAGCATGCCGATCGAGCCGGTGAGCATGGAGGCTTCATCGCTCAGGATGTCGCCAAACATGTTGCCGGTCACGATCACGTCGAAGGCCTTGGGGCGCTTGACGAGCTGCATGGCGGCGTTGTCCACGTACATGTGCTCCAGCTCCACGTCGGGGTACTGCTGGTGCACCTCGGTGACCACGTCCTTCCAGAACTGGAAGGTCTCCAGCACGTTGGCCTTGTCCACGCTGGTGACCTTCTTGTTGCGCTTGCGCGCGGCCTGGAAGGCGACATGGGCAATGCGCTCGATCTCAGGCTTGGAATAGCGCATGGTGTCATACGCTTCCTCGGCGCCGGGGAAGTGGCCATCGGTGGCCACGCGGCGGCCGCGCGGCTGGCCGAAGTAGATGTCGCCGGTCAGCTCGCGGATGATGAGGATGTCCAGCCCGGCGATCAGTTCGGGCTTGAGGCTGGAGGCGCCCACGAGCTGCTCGTAGCAGATGGCCGGGCGGAAGTTGGCGAACAGGCCCAGGTTCTTGCGCAGGCCCAGGATGGCCTGCTCGGGGCGCAGGGGGCGGTCCAGCTTGTCGTACTTCCAGTCGCCCACGGCGCCGAACAGCACGGCGTCGGCCGCCTTGGCGAGCTGGAGCGTGGACTCGGGCAGCGGGTGACCGTGGGCCTCGTAGGCGGCGCCGCCGACCAGGGCGGTCTCCATCTCGAATGTCAGGTCCAGCGCGTGGAGCACCTTGACCGCTTCGGCCACGATTTCGGTGCCGATGCCGTCACCCGGCAGAATGGCGATTTTCATGTTGATTTGCTCTTGTTTTGATAGCTGCTGGCGCCCTGTTTTAGAGCGCTACAATGGTTTTTTGCTCTAAATTCAGCCCTGCATGGTGTGGCTCAGCCAGGGCTTGGTAGCCAGGCGGTGGGCCTCGAAGGCGGCGATCTTGTCCTTGTGGCGCAGCGTCAGGCCGATGTCGTCAAAGCCATTGAGCAGGCAATAGCGACGGAATGGCAGCACGTCGAACGCGATCTCTTCACCCTGCGGCCGCACGATGACCTGGCGCTCCAGGTCGATGGTGAGCTGGTAGCCGGGGAAGGCGTGCACCTCGTCGAACAACTGGGACACGGTGGATTCGGGCAGCACGATGGGCAGCACGCCGTTCTTGAAGCAGTTGCTGAAGAAGATGTCGGCAAAGCTGGGCGCGATGATCGCGCGAAAGCCGTATTGCTCCAGCGCCCAGGGCGCATGCTCGCGGCTGGAGCCGCAGCCAAAGTTGCGCCGGGCCAGCAGGATGCTGGCGCCCGCGTAGCGCGGCTGGTTGAGCACGAAGTCCGGGTTGGGCTTGCGCGCCGATTCGGGCACGCCGGGCTCGCCGGGCTGGTCCAGGTAGCGCCATTCGTCGAACAGGTTGGGGCCAAAGCCCGTGCGCTTGATCGACTTGAGGAACTGCTTGGGAATGATGGCGTCGGTATCGACGTTCTCGCGGTCCATGGGGGCCACAAGGCCCTGGTGTACGGTGAATTTCTGCATGGGGTGCTTACTTGTTGGCGGCGCGCTCGATGGCGCTGCCCGCGCGTTCGATGTCCTGCCCCACGCCCTTGACGGTGTTGCAGCCTGCCAGCACAAAGGCCAGCGACAGTGCGATGAGGGTAGCGGTCTTTTTCATGGTCTTGCTCCTTCGGTGGTGGGTGGGAAAACGGTCAGGCGAATGTGCGGATGTCCACAAAGTGCCCGTGCACGGCCGCGGCGGCGGCCATGGCGGGGCTCACGAGGTGGGTGCGGCCGCCAGCACCCTGGCGACCTTCGAAGTTGCGGTTGCTGGTGGAGGCGCAGCGCTCACCGGGCTCCAGACGGTCGGCATTCATGGCCAGGCACATGGAGCAGCCGGGCTCGCGCCACTCAAAACCTGCGGCCTTGAAGATCTCGTGCAGGCCTTCGCGCTCGGCCTGTTCCTTGACGAGGCCCGATCCAGGCACCACCAGCGCCTGCTTGACGTTGGCAGCCACTTTGCGGCCCAGCTTCTTGACCAAGGCGGCGGCCTCACGCATGTCCTCGATGCGGCTGTTGGTGCACGAGCCGATGAACACCTTGTCGATGGTGATGTCGTTGATCGGCTTGCCCGGCGTGAGCGCCATGTAGGTCAAGGCGCGCTCCATGGCGCTGCGCTTGTTGGCGTCTTTTTCCTTGTCGGGGTCGGGCACGCGGGCGTCCACGCCCACCACCATTTCGGGCGAGGTGCCCCAGGTGACCTGCGGCACGATGTCCTGGGCCGACAGCTCCACCACGGCATCCCATTGCGCGTCGGCGTCGGAATGCAGCGTCTTCCAGTAGGCCACGGCCTGGTCCCATTCCACGCCGGTGGGCGAGAGCGGGCGGCCCTTGACGTAGTCGATGGTCTTGTCGTCCACCGCCACCAGGCCGGCGCGGGCACCGCCCTCGATGGCCATGTTGCACACCGTCATGCGGCCTTCCATGGAGAGCTGGCGAATGGCCGAGCCCGCAAACTCAATGGTGTAGCCTGTGCCGCCCGCGGTGCCGATCTTGCCGATGATGGCCAGCACCACGTCCTTGGCCGTGATGCCGGGTGCCAGGCTGCCTTCGACCTTGATGAGCATGTTCTTGGCCTTCTTGGCCAGCAGGGTCTGCGTGGCCATCACATGCTCGACCTCGCTGGTGCCGATGCCGTGCGCCAGCGCGCCAAAGGCGCCGTGCGTGGAGGTGTGCGAGTCGCCGCAGACCACGGTCATGCCCGGCAGGGTGGCGCCGTTTTCGGGGCCGATCACGTGCACGATGCCCTGGCGCTTGTGCATGAAGGGGAAGAACGCGGCCGCGCCTACGGAGGCAATGTTCTTGTCCAGCGTGGTGATCTGCTCTTTGCTGATGGGGTCGGTGATGCCGTCGTAGCCGCGCTCCCAGCCCGTGGTGGGCGTGTTGTGGTCGGCCGTGGCCACGATGGAGCTCACACGCCAGACCTTGCGGCCGGCATCGCGCAGCCCTTCAAAGGCCTGCGGGCTGGTGACTTCGTGCACCAGGTGGCGGTCGATGTAGAGCACGGCGGTGCCGTCCTCTTCGGTGTGGACGACGTGCTCGTCCCAGATCTTGTCGTACAGGGTGCGTCCCATGGGAGTTGTTCGCTTTCAGGTGGGGTGGATGGGATTTTAGGCAGTGCGCGTGGGCGCGGGGGTTGCAAGGTGTTCGGCCAGCAAACGGGCGGTAGGGGGCAGGGCGGCAAAGTCGCGCGCCACCAGGCGCAGCTCGCGCTGCGCCCAGGCGTCGCGCAGGGGCACGGCGGCCAGGTGCCCCACGCCGCGCATCAGCGCAAAGGCGCGGTCGGGCAGCAGGCCCACGCCCAGGCCGTTGTCGATCATGCGGCACATGGCGTCCAGGCCCGTGACCTGGATGCGCTGGCGCAGTGTGCGCCCGGCCTGGGCTGCGGCCACGCGCATGGCCAGGCTGATGCTGCTGCCCGCGTGCAGGCCGACAATGTCCCAGTCCAGCGCTTCTTCAAAATTGATAGCATCTCGCGCAGACAGGGCGTGGCCTGCGGGCATAACCAGCACCAAACGGTCACTGCGGTAGGGGCGGCTTTGCAAGCTGCCGCTGCCCTGCGGGCCCAGGTTGCAGATACCCAGGTCAGTGGTGCCTTCCTGCACGGCCTGCAGCACATCGGGCGAGAGGTGTTCCTGCAGGTCGATCTTGATCTGGCTGTGCAGCTGCGCAAAGGCGCCCAGGTCTTCCGGCAGGAATTGCACGATGGCCGAGATGTTGGCGTGCACGCGCACATGGCCGCGCACGCCCTCGGTGTATTCGGCCAGCTCGCCCTGCATGCGCTCCAGGCCAAAGAGCACGGTGCGCGCGTGGTGCAGCAGGCTCTCGCCCGCAGGCGTCAGGCGCACGCCACGGCTGTGGCGCTGCAGCAGTGGGGTTTCCACCGCAGCCTCCAGTTCGGAAAGCCGTTTGCTCACGGCCGATGCGGCGATGAACTCGCGCTGCGCCGCCCGCGCGATGCTGCCCAGCTCGCACACCGCCACAAACAGTTGCAGCGAGGTCAGGTCGATGCGGCGCGCAAAGTTGCGCTCGTTGGATGGCATGGCGGATGGTTTTCAGGCGTCACGTTTGACGAGCAAAGCCGTATTTTCCACCCTTGAAACACCTTATGCCATCTCTAAATGCGATGGCTGGCCTGGCGAATCACGCAAACACTACAGCGTGTAGGTGTTGCCGTGGTCAGGTACCGATGCACTCCAGCGCAACTCGTGTTCGATGCGCTGGCGCAGCATGTCGGCAGCCTCCAGCTCACCGTGCACGACGTACACCTGTTCGGGGGCGTGTTCCATGCGGCGCAGCCAGTCCAGTGTCTGGGTGGCATCGGCGTGGGCCGAGGCCGACTGCAACTGCACCACCTCGGCGCGGATCTGCACTTCCTGGCCGTGGATGCGGATGCTCTTTTCGCCAGCGGCAATGCGCGCGCCCCGTGTGCCGGGGGCCTGGTGGCCGGTGAGGATGACCATGTTGCGGTGGTTGCCCGCATGCAGTGCCAGGTGGTGCAATACCCGCCCGCCCGTGGCCATGCCACTGGCCGAGAGGATGACCATGGGGCCGTGGCGCCGGGCCAGGGCCTTGGATTCCTCGGTGGTCTGCACCATGGTGGCGCCATGCGAGAGCGCATGCACCTGCGGGGGGCTGAGCCGGTGCTCGTCGGGGTAGTGCTGGAACAGCCCGGTCGTGCTCACGGCCATGGGGCTGTCCAGGAAGACGGGCAGCGAGCGCGGCAGTTCCCCTTCGTGCTTGAGCTGTGCAATCGCATGCAGCACCGATTGTGCCCGGCCCACGGCAAACACCGGCACCACGGCCACGCCGCCGCGCTGGGCCAGGCGTTTGAGGGCCGGGCCCAGATCCTGCAGCATGTCGGTGTCTGGGTGTTCGCGGTCGCCGTAGGTGGATTCGATCAGCACGGTATCGGCTGCAGGCGGTGCGTCGGGAGCAGCCATCAGCATGTCGTCGCTGCGGCCCAGGTCGCCCGAAAAAAGAATGCGCCGCCCGCCCACTTCCAGCAACACGCTGGCCGCACCCAGGATGTGCCCCGCATGGCTGAACTGTGCGCGCCAACCGGGGATGGGTTCGAAAGCCTTGCCGAACGGGTGGGGGCGCAACTGCTTGAGGCAGTGCAGTGCATCCAACCGTGTGTACAGCGGCAGTGCGGGCTGGTGCTTGGACAGTGCGTGGCGGTTGAGGTAGGCGGCGTCCTCTTCCTGCAGGTGGCCGCTGTCGGGCAGCAGAATGGCGCACAGATCGCGCGTGCCGGGGGTGCAGTGGATCGCCTTGGTGTAGCCGTCGCGCGCCAGCAGCGGCAGGTAGCCGCTGTGATCCAGGTGCGCATGGGTAAGCACCACGGCGTCAATCTGGTGCGGCGTGACGGGCAGTGGCTGCCAGTTGCGCAGGCGCAGCAGCTTGTAGCCCTGGAACAGCCCGCAGTCGAGCAGCAGGCTGTGGCCGTTGTGGCGGACGAGGTATTTGGAGCCGGTGACGGTGCCGGCCCCGCCCAGAAAGGTGATGCTGACGGACATGGAGGCGTTCCTTTCCTCCATGGTACGCCGCACTGGGCCGGGCCTGGGCTCAGGTGAACAGGTTTTTCAGCCTGTCCGTCCAGCTCTCGGCGCTGGGCGAGTGGCGCGCGCCACCTTTCTTGAACGACTCCTCCAGCTCGCGCAGCAGTTTGCGCTGGTGTTCTGTGAGCTTGACGGGCGTTTCCACGACGATATGGCAGTACAGGTCACCAGGGTAGCTGGAGCGCACGCCCTTGATGCCCTTGCCGCGCAGCCGGAACTGCTTGCCCGCCTGCGTGCCTTCGGGAATGTCGATGGCAGCCTTGCCCGCGAGTGTGGGCACGTCGATCTCACCGCCCAGCGCAGCCGTGATGAAGCTCACCGGCACCTGGCAATGCAGGTCGTCGCCGTCACGCTCGAAGATGTCGTGCTTCTTGGTGCGGATCTCGATGTAGAGGTCGCCCGGAGGCCCCCCGTTGGTACCAGGTTCGCCGTTGCCCGTGGAACGGATGCGCATGCCATCGTCGATGCCGGCGGGGATTTTCACTTCCAGCGTCTTCTGGCGCTTGAGCTTGCCCTGGCCGTGGCAGGTCGTGCAGGGCTCGGGGATGATCTTGCCCGTGCCACGGCAGTGCGGGCAGGTCTGCTGCACGCTGAAAAAACCCTGGCGCATCTGCACCGTGCCCGAGCCCTGGCAGGTGCCGCAGGTCTTGGCGCTGGTGCCGGGCTTGGCGCCGCTGCCATGGCAGGTGTCACAGGTGTCCCACGAGGGAATCCGGATTTGCGCATCCTTGCCCTTGGCTGCTTCTTCCAGGGTGATTTCCATGGCATAGGACAGATCACTGCCCCGGTACACCCGGCTGCCACCCCGGCCACCACGTCCTTGGCCGAACATGTCGCCAAAAATGTCGCCAAAGGCCTCGGCGAAGCCGCCGAATCCTTCCGCACCCGGCCCGCCCGGGCCACGCATGTTCGGGTCCACGCCTGTATGGCCGTACTGGTCGTATGCAGCGCGCTTTTGCGGGTCCGAGAGCATCTCGTAGGCCTCTTTGGCCTCCTTGAACTTCTCTTCGGCGCCCTTGGCGGCATCACCCTGGTTGCGGTCAGGGTGGTGCTTCATCGCGAGCTTGCGATAGGCCTTCTTGATTTCATCCTCGGAGGCGTTCTTGGGAACGCCGAGGACTTCGTAATAGTCTCGTTTGGACATGTTGGAATCCAGCGGCTTGGAAGCGGAACGCCGCGCGGGCTCCCTGCGAGAGGGCAGGGGGGCCAGCGCGGCGGCTTGGTCAGCGGGGCCGCAGCATCAGCCTTTCTTGACTTCCTTCACTTCGGCGTCAACCACGTTGTCATCGTCGGCTGCGGGCTTGCCCGTGCCGCCTGCTGCACCTGCGGCCGCTGCCGCTGCTGCTGCATCGGCGCCGCCTGCTGCGGCCTGGGCGTCGGCATACATTTTCTCGCCCAGCTTCTGGCTGGCGGTCATCAGCGCGTTGGTCTTGTCTTCGATGGCGGCCTTGTCGTCGCCCTTGAGCACTTCCTCCAGGGCCTTGACGGCAGCTTCGATCGCAGTTTTTTCGCCTGCGTCGAGCTTGTCGCCGTGCTCGGACAGGCTCTTGGTCACGCTGTGCACGGCGGCCTCACCCTGGTTGCGGGCCTGCACCAGTTCGAGCTTTTTCTTGTCCTCAGCAGCGTTGAGTTCGGCGTCCTTCACCATGCGCTGGATCTCGTCCTCGGACAGGCCGGAGTTAGCCTTGATGGTGATCTTGTTTTCCTTGCCTGTGCCCTTGTCCTTGGCGCTGACGTGCAGGATGCCGTTGGCGTCGATGTCGAAGGTCACTTCGATCTGGGGCAGGCCGCGCGGTGCGGGCGGAATGCCCTCCAGGTTGAACTCGCCCAGCAGTTTGTTGCCGCTGGCCATCTCGCGCTCGCCCTGGAAGACCTTGATGGTCACGGCGGGCTGGTTGTCGTCGGCCGTGGAGAAGGTCTGTGCAAACTTGGTCGGGATGGTCGTGTTCTTGGTGATCATCTTGGTCATCACGCCGCCCAGGGTTTCAATACCCAGCGACAGCGGCGTCACGTCCAGCAGCAGCACGTCCTTGCGGTCGCCCGAGAGCACCTGGCCCTGGATGGCAGCGCCCACGGCCACAGCCTCGTCGGGGTTCACGTCCTTGCGGGGTTCCTTGCCGAAGAATTCCTTCACCTTCTCCTGCACCTTGGGCATGCGCGTCATGCCGCCCACCAGAATCACGTCGTGGATGTCGCCGACCGACACGCCCGCATCCTTGATGGCCATGCGGCAAGGAGCGATGGTGCGCTCGATCAGTTCTTCCACCAGGCTTTCCAGCTTGGCACGGGTGAGCTTGATGTTCAGGTGCTTGGGGCCCGAGGCGTCTGCCGTGATGTAGGGCAGGTTGATGTCGGTGGCGGCCGAGTTCGACAGCTCGATCTTTGCCTTTTCGGCGGCTTCCTTAAGGCGCTGCAGGGCCAGCACGTCCTTGGACAGGTCCACGCCCTGTTCCTTCTTGAACTCGCCAATGATGTAGTCGATGATGCGCTGGTCGAAGTCTTCGCCGCCCAGGAAGGTGTCGCCGTTGGTGGACAGCACTTCGAACTGCTTTTCGCCGTCCACATCGGCGATTTCGATGATGGACACGTCGAACGTGCCGCCGCCCAGGTCATACACGGCAATCTTGCGGTCGCCCTTTTCCTGCTTGTCCAGGCCAAAGGCCAGGGCCGCAGCCGTGGGCTCGTTGATGATGCGCTTGACGTCCAGCCCGGCGATGCGGCCGGCGTCCTTGGTGGCCTGGCGCTGCGCGTCGTTGAAGTAGGCCGGCACAGTAATGACGGCTTCCGTCACGGGCTCGCCCAGGTAGTCTTCAGCGGTTTTCTTCATCTTGCGCAGAATGTCGGCCGACACCTGCTGGGCCGAGAGCTTGTTGCCGCGCACTTCGATCCAGGCGTCGCCGTTGTCGGCGGCCACGATCTTGTAGGGCATCAGGTCGATGTCCTTCTGCACTTCCTTCTCGGTGAACTTGCGGCCGATCAGGCGCTTGACGGCGTACAGCGTGTTCTTGGGGTTGGTGACGGCCTGGCGCTTGGCCGAGGCGCCGACGAGGATCTCGCCGTCTTCCTGGTAGGCCACGATGGAAGGCGTGGTGCGCGCACCTTCACTGTTCTCGATAACGCGCGTGGTGTTGCCTTCCATGATGGACACGCAGCTATTGGTAGTGCCCAGGTCGATGCCGATGATTTTTCCCATGTTCTTCTCCGTGAAATTGGTGGATTCTGATGCTGATAAGTTGTGGATAAGTTCGCAGGCTTCAAGCCCTGCGGCTTTCGAATTATTGGGGGGCGCTCACGGTGACCAGTGCCGGGCGCAGCACGCGTTCGGCAATCACATAGCCTTTTTGCAGCACCGCGACCACGGTGTTGGGCTCTTGCGCCGAAGGCACCATGCTGATGGCCTGGTGCATATGGGGGTCGAACTTGTCGCCTGCCGCAGGGTTGATGGCCATCACCTTGTTGCGCTCCAGCGCGGCTTGCAGTTGGCGCAGTGTGGCGGCGGAGCCTTCGCGCAGCTGCTCGGCCGTGGCGTTGGGCAGGGCCAGGGCGGCTTCCAGGCTGTCGCAGACGGGCAGCATGCTCTCAGCAAAGCCCTCGATGCCGAACTTGCGTGCCTTGGAGATTTCGTCCTCGGCGCGGCGGCGGGCGTTTTCGGCCTCGGCCTTGGCACGCAGGAACTGGTCGGCCAAATCGGCGCTCTTGGCCTTGAGCTCGCTCAGCTCTTGCTGCAGACGCTCCATTTCGTCGGAGGCGTTGGCGGCCATGGCTGCTTCGATTTCTTCGGGGGCGGGGGTGCCGGTGTCGGGTGCGGAAGAGGTGTTCTCGGACATTTGGAGGGGCTTGCGACGGTATGGATAGACAAATGCCAGCACCAAGTGGGGGCATTGCCGGGGCTTTCAAGCACTTATTTTTGCGAGGCCTCTCAGGCGTGTCTGGGGCCGCGCGCAAGGGGCAGAGTGTACAGAAGCTTGGCGCAAGGTTATAATGCCCGGCTTTGCCTTGCCACACTGCTAGTAGACGCAGCAGGTGGCTTTTTCAAACCCAAAAGGAGTTTGCATGCGTCATTACGAAATCGTTTTGTTGATCCACCCGGATCAAAGCGAGCAGGTCCCCGCCATGCTCGAGCGCTACAAGGGCATGATCACCGCAGGCGGTGGTCAGGTGCACCGCGTGGAAGACTGGGGTCGCCGTCAACTGGCCTACCTCATCAACAAGCTGGCCAAGGCCCACTACCTGTGCATCAACATCGAGGCCGATCAGGCCGTGATGGCCGAACTGGAGCATGCCTTCAAGTTCAACGATGCCGTGCTGCGCCACCTCACCGTGCAAAAGAAGAAGGCCGACACCGGCGCTTCCTCGATGATGAAGACCGTCGAGCGCGAAGAAGCCCGCAAGGCCAACCAGGCCGAGTTTGCAGCAGGCGCCGAGCGCTGAGCCTCGCCAACCCAGGGGAGTGGAGAACCACGTACTGCTGACGGCAAGCATCGCGGAGGCTGCGGCCCTGCGGTTCACGCCAGCCGGTGTCCCTGCCATCGAACTGCGCCTGGAGCACAGTTCCCAGCAGGTCGAAGCCGGTCAATTGCGCGAAGTGAAGGCACTGGTCAAGGCACAAGCCTTTGGCCCCATGGCTGAAAGGCTGGCTCGCCAGCCCATAGGAAGCCAGTGGCGCTTCAGCGGCTTTCTGGCCACACCGCGCAACGGCAAGCACTCGGTACTCCATATCCAGGATATTCAACAAGATTAATTTTCGAGAGGTCCGAAATGGCCGCATTCAAGAAGTTCAACAAAGACAAGCGCCCCAAGCGCAACACCCAGTCGCTGCTGTTCAAGCGCAAGCGTTTCTGCCGCTTCACGGTCGCTGGCGTGGAAGAAATCGACTACAAGGATGTCGATACGCTGCGTGATTTCATTGCCGAAAACGGCAAGATCATTCCCGCTCGCCTGACCGGCACGCGCGCCATCTACCAGCGCCAGCTGAATACCGCCATCAAGCGCGCTCGCTTCCTGGCTCTGGTGCCCTACAGCGACCAGCACAAGATCTAAGAGGAGCACAACCCATGCAAATCATCCTGCTCGATAAGGTCGTGAACCTCGGCAACCTGGGCGAAATCGTCAAGGTTAAGGACGGCTATGCCCGCAACTTCCTGATCCCGTCTGGCCGCGCACGCCGCGCCACGGCTGCTGCCAAGGCCGAGTTCGAAGCCAAGCGCGCCGAACTGGAAAAGGCCGCCGCCGCCAAGCTGGCTGCAGCCCAGGCCGAAGGCGAGAAGCTCGCCGGCAGCACCGTCAAGCTGACGCAAAAGTCCGGTGTGGACGGTCGCCTGTTTGGCTCCGTGACCAACCACGACATTGCTGAAGAGCTGAACAAGCTGGGCTACAAGGTCGTCAAGTCGCAGATCCGTCTGCCCAACGGCCCCATCAAGACCGTCAGCGAAACGGCGGTCAGCGTGGCCCTGCACACCGATGTGGTGGTGGAAGTGAATGTATCGGTCTACGGCGAAACCGCCTGATCGCTGCTGCACCAGACCAGCCCCGCAAAAGCCGCCTTCGGGCGGTTTTTGCTTTTCCGACGCCCTGTTTCTGCACCGGCCATCCACGCTTTGTCCACAGCCTGCGCACAGGGTTGTGCGGTGACGGTACTGCGTGGCGGCGCTACGATCGACGGATTGTGTCCCGAGGAATCCCATGTTTGATGAACCGATAGTCGTGGACGATGGGTATGCCCCCGTCGACCGCCAGATCGCGCAATTGCGAGTGCCGCCGCACTCCATTGAGGCTGAATCCAGCGTGCTGGGTGGTCTGCTGCTGGACAACCATGCCTGGGACCGCGTGGGTGACCTGCTGGTGGAAAGCGACTTCTATCGCCACGAGCACCAGTTGATCTATACCGCCATCGCAGCCCTGGTCAATGCGAGCAAGCCTGCCGATGTGATCACGGTCTATGAGTGGCTCCAGAGCCTGGGTAAATCCGAGGAGATCGGCGGACTGGTGTACCTCAACGCGCTGGCGCAGTACGTGCCCAGCGCCAGCAACATCCGCCGCTACGCCGAGATCGTGCGCGAGCGCGCCATCCTGCGCAAGCTGGTGACGGCCAGTGACGAGATCGCCACCAACGCCTTCAACCCCCAGGGCAAGCCGGTCGATCGCATCCTGGATGAGGCCGAGCAAAAAATCTTCAACATCGGCGAAGAAGGCTCGCGCATGAAGCAGGGCTTCCAGGCCATGGACACCCTGGTGGTGGACCTGCTCGACCGTGTGCAGGAAATGGCCGACAACCCGAACGACATCACTGGCGTGCCAACGGGGTTTATCGACCTGGATCGCATGACTTCGGGCCTGCAGGCCGGCGACATGGTGGTGTTGGCAGCACGCCCCTCCATGGGCAAGACGGCGTTTGCGGTCAATATCGCCGAGCATGTGGCGCTCAACGAAGGCCTGCCCGTGGCCATTTTCTCGATGGAAATGGGCGCGGCGCAACTGGCGGTGCGTATCGTGGGCTCCATCGGCCGCATCAACCAGGGCAACCTGCGCACCGGCAAGCTCACCGACGAAGAATGGCCGCGCCTGACCGAGGCCATCGAACGGCTGCGCAATGTGTCGCTGCACATCGACGAAACGCCGGGCCTCACCCCCAGTGAGCTGCGTGCCAATGCGCGGCGCCTGGCGCGCAGCTGCGGCAAGCTGGGCTTGATCGTGGTGGACTACCTGCAGCTCATGAGCGGCTCCAGCGGCTCGCAGGGCGAGAACCGCGCCACCGAGCTGGGCGAAATCTCGCGCGGCCTCAAGATGCTGGCCAAGGAGCTGCAGTGCCCGGTGATTGCGCTCTCGCAGCTCAACCGCTCGGTGGAGCAGCGCACCGACAAGCGCCCCATGATGTCCGACCTGCGCGAATCCGGCGCCATCGAGCAGGATGCGGACATCATCATGTTCATCTACCGCGACGATTACTACAACAAGGACTCCAAGGAGCCGAACGTGGCCGAGGTCATCATCGGCAAGCAACGTAACGGTCCTACCGGCACCGTCAAGCTGTTTTTCCAGAAAAACCAGACGCGCTTCGAAAGCCTGGCACTGGGGTCGGGCGACGACTTCTGACCTTGCCTGCCCGAAGGGTATGGCGGCGGTGTCGGGTTTTTCCAAGACGGGGCCTGCCCCAGCGTCCACACTGGCAGCTTTGCTTGAAAGGAGTTGAACCATGCGCTTGGGATACACGATTCTTTATGTGCCGGATGTGCGCGCTGCCCTGGCCTTTTATGGCAAGGCCTTTGGCCTGGCCACGCGCTTTGTGCACGAAAGCGGCGATTGGGGCGAACTGGAGACCGGCAGCACCTCGCTCGCGTTCTGCTCACACGGCCTGCTGGCGCAAATGGGCAAGACGGTGGCGCTGCCCGATGCCCGCAAGCCCTGCTTTGAAGTGGCGCTGGTCACCTCTGACGTGGCCGCTGCCTATGCGCAGGCGCTGGAACATGGCGCACAGTCCCTGCAGGCCCCGCAGGACATGCCCTGGGGCCAGACCGTGGCCTATGTGCAGGACCTCAACGGCTTCTGGGTGGAGCTGTGCACCCCTATGGGGTGAACAGCCCCTGATCGCCGTAACCTGATTGCAGCAGCAGCCCCAGGCGCTGCGGGTCGCGCTGCAACTGCTGGGGTGTGCAGCCCAGCCAGTGCCTGAACGCCAGGTTCATGTGGGGCTGGTCGGCCCAGTGGTGCAGGGCGGCCACTTCGGCCAGCGGCCAGTGGGGCTGCGCAGCCAGGCAGTGGGCCGTTTGGCGCACCCGTGCCAGGCTGCGCCAGAATGCAGGCGGGTGGGCGGTATGCCGGTGCAGCAGGCGTTCCAGCGTGCGCGGGCTCACGCCCAGGCTGCGGGCCGCCTGGGTGACGGAGGGTGCGTGCACCAGTGCCTGCAGCGATTCTTCCACCCTGGCATCCAGCGTGCAGGTGTCGGCCAGCAGGGCCATGGCCTGCTGGCCATCGTCCAGGTCCAGTGCGTGCGTGCGCTGCAGCAGTGCTTTGGTGTCCACCTGGGTGCCGGGGGCCAGCCTGAAGCCGCACAGGCGGGCCCCGGCAGGCAGGGCGATGGTTTCGGCCTGTGGCGACAGGGCATATACATGCCATTGCACCGGGCCGCCGGGCAAGGCAATGCCCACCAAGTCCTGGCAGCCGTCGGGCGGGATCCAGGCCTGTTCTTGCACCTGTGCAGCACAGGTATGCTGCCAGGTGCCAAGCAGGGGTGGGATGATCGGCCTCAGAACTTACAGCACTTCGCTTGCAAAATCGGCCAGGCGTGAGCGCTCGCCGCGCGCCAGGGTGATGTGGCCGCTGTGCGGCCAGCCCTTGAAGCGGTCCACGGCGAAGGTCAGGCCCGACGAACCCTCGGTGAGGTAGGGCGTGTCGATCTGAGCCAGGTTGCCCATGCAGATGATCTTGGTGCCGGGGCCGGCGCGCGTGACCAAGGTCTTCATCTGCTTGGGTGTGAGGTTCTGCGCTTCGTCGATGATGACGTATTTGTTCATGAACGTGCGCCCGCGCATGAAGTTCATGCTCTTGATCTTGATGCGGCTGCGGATCAATTCGTTGGTGGCCGCGCGGCCCCATTCACCGGCGTTGCCACCATCGCCCTTGGCCAGGAATTCGAGGTTGTCGTCGAGTGCGCCCATCCAGGGGCCCATTTTTTCTTCCTCCGTGCCAGGCAGGAAGCCGATGTCCTCGCCCACGCTGACGGTGGCGCGGGTCATGATGATCTCGGTGTAGCGGCGGTCGTCCAACACCTGTGTCAGGCCTGCGGCCAGGGCCATCAGTGTCTTGCCGGTGCCCGCGGTGCCCGCCAGGGTGACGAAGTCCACGTCGGGGTCCATCAGCAGGTTGACGGCGAAATTCTGCTCGCGGTTGCGCGTGGTCACGCCCCACACCGCGTTTTTGGCGTGGCCGTAGTCCTTGAGGGTCTTGAGCACGGCGGTCTTGTCGCGGATTTCGCTCACGCGCGCGTACAGACTCGGTTCGCCCGGTGCCTCGAAATAGACGAACTGGTTGATCAGCAACTGCGGCACGATAGGCCCACTGATACGGTAGAACGTGTGCGCGCCGCTTTGCCAGCTCTCCACGGACTTGCCGTTGCGGCTCCAGAAGTCCTGGGGCAGTTGCAGGGCGCCGGAGTAGAGCAGGTCGCCGTCCTCCAGTGCCTTGTCGTTCTGGTAGTCCTCGGCGGGCAGGCCCAGGGCACGCGCCTTGACGCGCATGTTGATGTCCTTGGATACCAGCACCACTTCACGCGGCGCATGCTGGCGTCGCAGGGCTTCCACTACGCCCAAGATCTGGTTGTCGGCCTTGCCCTGGGGCAGGCTGGTGGGGAGCTGGAAATCCAGGGTCGAAGTCTGGAAGAACAGGCTTCCTCCCGCGCCGCGCTGGCCTGTGGAGTCGAGCTTGAGGCCCTTGCCCATGTCGGCACCTTGAGCGGCGGCCAGGGCGTCCAGCGCCCGGCTGACCTGGCGGCCGTTGCGGGCTACCTCGGTCATGCCCTTCTTGTGGGCGTCCAGTTCCTCCAGCACGATCATGGGCAGGTAGATGTCGTGCTCTTCGAATCGGAACAGGCTGCTGGGGTCGTGCAGGAGCACGTTGGTGTCCAGCACGAACAGCTTGGTGGGACCGGTGCTGCGCACCTTGCGAGCGCGCCTGGGGGTTTCGGCGCTCACAGCGGGAGCCGTCTCTGGGCTGGGTGCCACTTCTGGGGCCGGGGCGGAGGACAGCAAGGCTGCCTTGGCGGGCATCTTGGTGCTGCGGGACGCGGGGGCTTTGGGGGCAGCGGGCGCAGGCGCCACCACGGGGGTGTCCGCAGCGGCCGCAGCCGGGACTGCCACGGGGTGGGCTTCACCACGGGTGCTGCGCTGGCGTTTGGTGGTGGGCGTGGCCCCTTCGGGCGGGGCCATGAAGGCTTCGGGGTCGAGTCGGGCGGCACGCCGGGTCGGTGCGGGAGGCAGGGGCATGGTGCGGAAAAAGCGGTCGGAAGGGTTCAGAAAGCAAAAAGCCGCCGGGAGGCCCAGGCGGCTTGTCGGTATAGGAGAGGCGTTGCGCAGTACAGCGGCATCGGCCCATTATGCACGCCCTGGATGACAGGGCCATCCGGGCGTTGCAGGCGCGCCTCAGGCGGCTTTCTTGAGGGTCTTGAGCGCCTTGACGGCCTTGAGCACTTCTTCCACATGGCCCGGCACTTTCAGTCCACGCCACTCCTGCAGCAGCACGCCGTCGGGGCCGATGAGGAAGGTGCTGCGCTCGATGCCCTTGACCTTCTTGCCGTACATGATCTTGTTCTTGACCACGCCGAACATGTGGCACATCTTCTCTTCCGTGTCGGCGATCAGGTCGAAGGGCAGTTCGAGCTTTTCCTTGAACTCGTCGTGCGACTTCATGTTGTCGCGCGAGACGCCGAACACGGCGGCACCCGCCTTGACGAAGTCCTTGTACTTGTCGCGGAACTGCATCGCCTCGGTGGTGCAGCCGGGGGTGTTGTCCTTGGGGTAAAAGTAGAGGACGAGAATCTGGCCGTTGTGGGACGTATTGGAAACCTTGACCCCGCTGGTCGCATTGGCTTCAAATTCAGGGAGGGGTTTGTTGACAACGATCGCCATATGTCTTCGTTCTCTCTGGGTGAGGTCGTTGAATCACCGGTGGGTGTGAGGCTGGTTCTTCTTGTGGGTCGCCACCGGCAGCAACCCGCTATTTTACCCTGAATCGCAGGCTTGGCTTCAGTTGCCTGGGGTTTGTACGAGCAAGGCGGCCACCACATGGCGCCCTTCGCCAGCCAGGATGTTGTAGGTGCGGCAGGCGGCGGCCGTGTCCATGGTCTCCACACCGATATGGCGCTGCATCAGTGGCGCGAGCCAAGCGGGGGGCACAAAACGCAGGCGGTCGCCACTGCCCAGCAGCAGCACTTCGGCGTCGAGCAGGGCCAGTTGGGCGAAGTGATCGGCGCTCAGGTCCTCGAACCGCGTGCAGTCCCAGGCCTGGCGCAGCCCGCGCGATCCGATCACCAGGCTGGAATGCACCTTTTCAGCGCCCACGCTGATCCATCCCGGGCCATATCCGGTGATGCTGTGGGCGTCGAAACGATCGGGCTGGAATTTCATGGGGCGGTGCGGGCAGCACCTGCAACGGAGCGGGCGCCTGGGGCGGTGGGAACTGTGGTCAAATTATAGGTTTCGCCACATGCCCCTGGCCCGTGGCGGGCCTATGCCACCTGAGCTCAAGCGCATGAAAACCGTACTCAAGTCCACCAAACTCAACAACGTTCTCTACGATGTGCGCGGCCCCATCGTGGACGCGGCCCGGCAGATGGAGGACGAGGGGCAGAAGATCATCAAGCTGAACATCGGCAACATGGCGCCGTTCGGCTTCGATCCGCCCGAAGAGGTGGTGCAGGACATGGCGCGCAACCTGCCCGACTCGGCAGGCTACTCCGACAGCAAGGGTATCTTCGCGGCGCGCAAGGCCGTCATGCACTACACCCAGCAGCAAGGCATCGCGGGCGTGACGCTGGACGACATCTACCTGGGCAACGGTGCGAGCGAACTCATCGTCATGGCAACCCAGGCGCTGCTCAACGACGGCGACGAGCTGCTGCTGCCCGCGCCCGACTATCCGCTGTGGACGGCGGCCACCAGCCTGGCGGGCGGCGTGCCGGTGCACTATGTGTGCGACGAGTCCAACGGCTGGATGCCCAGCCTGGAGGACATGCGCGCCAAGATCACGCCGCGCACGCGCGGCATCGTCGTCATCAACCCCAACAACCCCACGGGCGCACTGTATTCCGACGCGCTTTTGCGCGGCATCGTGCAGCTGGCGCGCGAGCACGACCTGGTGCTGCTGGTGGACGAGGTGTACGACAAGGTGCTGTACGAGGGCGTAAAGCACACGGCCATGGCCAGCCTGTCCACTGACGTGCTTACGCTCACCTTCAACTCGCTCTCCAAGGCCTACCGTTCCTGCGGCTTCCGCGCGGGCTGGATGGTGGTCTCGGGCGACAAGCGGGCCGCGCGCGACTACATCGAGGGGCTGAACATGCTGGCCAACCTCAAGCTCGGCTCCAACGTGCCGGGCCAGTGGGCCATCCAGACGGCGCTGGGTGGCTACCAGAGCATCAACGACCTCATCAAGGAAGGCGGCCGCCTGCGCCGCCAGCGCGATCTGGCCTACGAACTCATCACGGCCATCCCCGGAGTCACCTGCGTCAAGCCCCAGGCCGCGCTGTACATGTTCCCGCGCCTGGATCCCGAGATGTACCCCATCGAGGACGACCGCCAGTTCTTCATGGAGGTGCTGCGCGCCACGCGCGTGATGCTGGTGCAGGGCTCGGGCTTCAACTACCCCGACAACCAGCATTTCCGCATCGTCTTTCTGCCGCACGAGGACGACTTGCGCGAGGCCATCGGGCGACTGGCGGCCTTCCTGGCCCAGTACCGGCAGCGCCACGCAAAGGCTTGAAGCTATTGTTTTTATAGCATCTCGCGCTTGATGGACGGGCGCTGGAAGCATTTTTTACTGAGAGTTCTCTGATGAAACCCATCCAAGTAGGCCTTCTGGGCATCGGCACCGTGGGCAGCGGCGTGTTCAACGTGCTGCGCCGCAACCAGGAAGAAATCCGCCGCCGCGCGGGCCGTGGCATCGAGATTGCCATGGTGGCCGACCTGGACGTGGAGCGCGCCCGTTCGGTTGTGGGCGAGGGCGTGCAGGTCGTCAACGACGCCCGTGCCGTCATCGCCAACCCGGACATCGACATCGTGATCGAGCTGATCGGCGGCTACGGCATCGCCAAGGCGCTGGTGCTCGAAGCCATTGCGGCGGGCAAGCATGTGGTCACTGCCAACAAGGCGCTGCTGGCCGTGCATGGCACCGAGATTTTCTCGGCTGCGTCCGCCAAGGGCGTCATGGTGGCGTTTGAAGCCGCCGTGGCCGGTGGCATCCCCATCATCAAGGCGCTGCGCGAGGGCCTCACGGCCAACCGCATCCAGTGGATCGCCGGCATCATCAACGGCACCACCAACTTCATCCTGTCCGAAATGCGCGACAAGGGGCTGGACTTCGACGTCGTGCTCAAGGAGGCGCAGCGCCTGGGCTATGCCGAGGCCGACCCCACCTTCGACATTGAGGGCGTGGACGCCGCGCACAAGGCCACCATCATGTCGGCCATCGCCTTCGGCATCCCGGTGCAGTTCGACAAGGCCTATGTGGAAGGCATTACCAAGCTGGGCGCGGCCGACATCCGCTATGCCGAGCAGCTGGGCTATCGCATCAAGCTGCTGGGTATTACCAAGCGGGCCGAAAGATTTGATGCCAACGGCAAAGCCGTTGGGGGCGTGGAGCTGCGCGTGCACCCGAGCCTGGTGCCCGCCAAGCGCCTGATCGCCAACGTCGAAGGCGCGATGAACGCCGTGGTGGTGCAGGGCGATGCCGTGGGCACCACGCTGTACTACGGCAAGGGGGCGGGCTCCGAGCCCACGGCCAGCGCCGTGATTGCCGACCTGGTGGACATCGCCCGCCTGCACACGGCCGACCCCGAGCACCGTGTGCCGCACCTGGCCTTCCAGCCGCACACGCTGACCGACGCCATGGATGCGCTGCCCGTGTTGCCCATGAGCGAAGTGGTCACCAGCTACTACCTGCGCCTGCGCGTGGCCGACCAGGCTGGCGTGCTGGCCAAGGTCACCGGCATCCTGGCCGGCGCCGGCATCAGCATCGACGCCGTGCTGCAGCGCGAGGCCGACGAGGTGGGTGGCGAGGGCTCCACCCAGACCGACCTCATCATCCTCACGCACGACACGCGTGAAGGCACCATGAACGACGCCATCGCTCAGATGCAGGCACTGCCCACGGTGCTGGCCCCCATCACGCGCATCCGCAAGGAAGAGCTGAACTAAACGCCCGAGCAGGACGAACGCCATGCTGTACCTCTCCACCCGCGGCCACCCGGACCGCAAGCATTTCTGCGACATCCTGCTCGAAGGCCTGGCGCCCGACGGCGGCCTGTACCTGCCCGAGCGCTATCCGCAGATCGACGATGCCCAGCTGACCCAGTTGCGCAAGGCCTACCACGAGCAGGGCTACGCCGAGCTGGCGTTCCAGATCCTCTCGCTCTACATCGACGACATCCCCGCCGCCGACCTGAAACGCCTGTGCGAGAAGACGTACACGGCCGAGGTGTTCGGCACCGGCGAGATCGTGCCGCTGCGCCATCTGGAAGATGGCCTGTGGCTCGAAGCCCTGTCCAACGGCCCCACGCTGGCCTTCAAGGACATGGCCATGCAGCTGTTGGGCAACCTGTTCGAATACGAACTGGGGCGCCGGGGCGAGCAGCTCAACATCCTGGGCGCGACGTCCGGCGACACCGGCAGCGCGGCAGAATACGCCATGAAGGGCAAGCAGGGCGTGCGTGTCTTCATGACCAGCCCGCACGGCCGCATGAGCCCGTTCCAGCAGGCGCAAATGTTCAGCCTGCAGGACGCCAACATCCACAACATTGCCATCGAGGGCGTGTTCGACGACTGCCAGGACATCGTCAAGGCCGTCAGCAACGACCTGGAGTTCAAGCGCCAATACAAGATTGGCACCGTCAATTCCATCAACTGGGCGCGCCTGCTGGCGCAGGTGGTGTACTACTTTGCCGGCTACGTGCAGGCCACGGAAACGAACGACCAGAAGGTCAGCTTCACCGTGCCCAGCGGCAACTTCGGCAACATCTGCGCGGGCCACGTGGCGCGCATGATGGGCCTGCCGATCGACAAGCTGGTGGTGGCCACCAACGAGAACGATGTGCTCGACGAGTTCTTCCGCACCGGTGTGTACCGCGTGCGCGGCAGCGCCGACACGCACGAAACCTCCAGCCCGTCCATGGACATCAGCAAGGCCAGCAACTTCGAGCGCTTCGTGTTCGACCTGCTGGGCCGCGACGCGGCCAAGACCAAGGCGCTGTTCGGCGATGCGCTCTCCACGCAAGGCCAGTTCGACCTGAGCCAGGACCCGCGCTTTGCCGATGCCGCCGCCAAGTACGGCTTCGCCAGCGGCAAGAGCACGCACGCCGACCGCCTGGCCACCATCCGCGACACGTTCGAGCGCCACGGCGTGACCATCGACACCCACACCGCCGACGGCGTGAAGGTGGCGCGCGAGCACCGGGGCGACGCCAGCGTGCCCATGATCGTGCTGGAGACGGCCCTGCCCATCAAGTTCGCCGAGACGATCCAGGAGGCCCTTGGCCATGCGCCCGAGCGCCCGGCCAAGTTCGACGGCATTGAAGACCTGCCCAAGCGCGTGCAGGTCATGCCTGCCGACGTGCAGCAGGTCAAGGCCTATATCGAACGGCATTGTCAATAAAAATTGGTTCTGGCGCCCGTCCAGAAAGCGCAAGTAGCTATTGAAATAATAGCAATTGAAGGACTGACGGATGAAGGTTGCATGCTTTGCCGGGTTTTCCAACTCCGGCAAGACGACGCTGATCGAGCAGGTCATCCCCCTGCTGCGCCAGCAGGGCTTGCGGGTGTCGGTGGTCAAGCACGCCCACCACCGCTTCGACATCGACCACCCCGGCAAGGATTCGCACCGCCACCGCGAGGCCGGGGCCTTCGAGGTGGTGATTGCCTCCGACCGGCGCCTGGCCCTGGTGCGTGAATTCGAGCAGCCCGCGCAGCTCACCGTGCACCAGATGCTGGCCGAACTGTACGAGGGTGTGGACTGGGTGCTGGTGGAAGGCTTCAAGGAAAGCGACCTGCTCAAGATCGAGGTCTGGCGCGCCCCGGCGCCGGGCCAGGAAGCACGCCCGGTACGCTACCCCGAGGACGATTTCGTCGCCGCCGTGGCCACCGACACGCCCGACCGCCTGCCCGTGCCCACGCAGTTGCCGGTGCTGGATCTGAACCAGCCCGCCCAGGTGGCGCAGTGGCTGCTGGCGCAGGGCGAGCGCTTTGAATACCACTGGGACCAGCACGGAGGCCTGCTGTGAGCCCACGCGCGCCCCTCATGCCGTTGGACGAGGCCCTGGCCGCGCTCCTGGCGCGTGCCCTGCCGCTGCCAGGCACCGAATCCGTGCCCACGCTGCAGGCCGATGGCCGCGTGTTGGCGCAGGACTTGGTCTCGGCCCTGCAGGTGCCTGCCTTCGACAACAGTGCCATGGACGGCTACGCACTGCGCTGTGCCGATGTGGCTGCCCCTGGCATCGCGTTGCCCGTGTCGCAGCGCATTGCGGCGGGCAGTGTCGGCGCTCCGTTGCAGGGCGGCACCGCTGCGCGCATCTTCACTGGCGCGCCCGTGCCGCCCGGCGCCGACGCCGTGGTCATGCAGGAGGACTGCGTGGCGCAGGACGACGGCACGGTGCGCGTGCAAACCCAGCCGCACAGCGGCCAGAACATCCGCCGCGCGGGCGAAGACATTGCCCTGGGCAGCACCGTGCTGCACGCGGGCACACGCCTGGCGCCTGCGGCCCTGGGCCTGGCGGCCAGCATCGGGCTGGAGCACTTGCCCGTGGCGCGCAGGCCGCGTGTGGCGCTGCTGTCCACGGGCGACGAGCTCGTCATGCCGGGCCAGGTACCGCCGGAGCAATTGCCGCCGGGCGCCATCTTCAACAGCAACCGCTTCTTTCTGCGCGCACTGGTGCAGCGCCTGGGCTGCGAGTTGACTGACCTGGGCCGGGTGCCCGACCAGCGCGAAGCCACCCTGGCTGCGCTGCGCGAAGCCGCTGCCGGGCACGACGTGGTGCTCACCAGCGGCGGCGTGTCGGTGGGTGAGGAAGACCACATCAAGCCCGCCGTGCAGGCGCTGGGCAGCCTGGACCTGTGGCAAATCGCCATCAAGCCCGGCAAGCCGTTTGCCTGCGGCCGCGTGGGGCAGGCGCATTTTCTGGGGCTGCCCGGCAACCCGGTGGCCAGTTTCGTCACCTTTGCCGTGCTGGTGCGCCCCTTCCTGCTGCGCCTGCAGGGGGTGCGCGACGTGACGATGCCGTCCATCGCGGCCCGTGCCGATTTCGCCTGGCCCAAGGCCGACAAGCGCCGCGAATTCCTGCGCGTGCGCCGCAATGCCGCAGGTGGGCTGGACCTGTACCCGCATCAGGGCTCGGGCGTGCTCACTTCCACCGTCTGGGGTGACGGGGTGGTGGACAACCCCCCAGGCCAGGCCATCGCGCCCGGCGACACGGTGCGCTATCTGCCATTCTCGGAGCTGGCCGCATGAAGATCACGGTGCGTTATTTCGCTTCCATCCGCGAGGCGGTGGGGCAGGGCAGCGAGGTGCTGGACACCAACGCCACGACCCTGGGCGCGCTGCGCGATGAACTCCTGGCCCGCGGCGGCGCCTACGCCAGCGCCCTGGCCCGTGGCAAGGCCGTGCGCATGGCGCTGGACCAGGTGCTCAGCGACGAGGCTGCTGCGCTGCGCGACGGGGCCGAGGTGGCGTTTTTCCCACCCGTCACGGGCGGATAGGGCCTGTTCACGCTCTTTTTGCCACGGAAGTGAAGCGGCTCCTTGCTGGTGGGTGGTCGCCACGGCCAGCAAGGCGTTCCTCAGCGCCCCTCCCGAATGCGCTGCTCCGATAGCTCGTGCAGGTACACCTCCAGGTTGGTGTAGCCGGGCACGCCGATCAGCGGCATGGACAGCTCCTGCCCGTTGTGGTCCTGCGCGCCAGGGTTGAGCCCATGGGCCTGTTCCCAGGCATCGGGCATGCCGTCGCCATCGCTGTCCTGCGGGGGCAAGGGGGCGGTGCTGAAGGGCAGTGCGCTGCCGTCGCCCGCCGGGTTGATGTGGCGTGGATGCAGGGCGATCTGGCCACGTTCCACGGCAACCATCAGGCGCCGGTCCATGGGGTCGCGCGGGAAGGCGCCTGCCCGCAGCATGGCACGCGGTGCCAGGTCACCGGCCTGGTCGTAGCCGATGAAGGGAAAGTCGTGGCGCTCCGGTGTGCCGAAGAAGGGCATGGCCGGGTTGGCGGCGTGCTCCGGGTAGTCGTTGCAGCAGTACATCAGCGCGTAGTCGCTGCGGTCCGGGTAGAGGTTGAGCCTGTTGCCAGACAGCCAGGTGCGGGTCAGCGGTGCGGCGCCCAGGGGGGTGGCCACGTGCACCATGCCGAAGCGGAAAGGCTCGGGCTGGCCAGCGCTGCGTGCCACCGCCTGGTTGCCGGCCAGGTTCATGCGGTAGTAAATGGGCGAGCCGGCATCGGACGCCGACACCGTGGTGTTGTTCACATCGATGAAGTAGCCCATGTCCCAGTACAGGTTGTTGGACAGCTCGATGTCCATCACCGATCCTGCGGCCGCTGCGCTCTCGCGCGAGAGCTCGGGGTAGCGGCCGAGGATGCGGTTGAACACGTTGTGGTGCAGCGCCAGCCGTGTGAGCTCGTAGCCCTGCGCCGGGTTGCTGTAGTTGACCAGCACCCCTCCGCGGTCGGCATGGTCACCCACGGTTTCGGCAATCAGCGTGTTCTGCACGGTGATGTCCTGCGCGTAGGAAATTTCCACCGCCTCGTCGGTAGCGCCGCCGATGGAGACATGGTCCACGATGGCGCGGCGCGTGTAGCGCAGGCGCAGGCCGTCGTCATGCTGCCCGTCGGGCCGGATGCGCACATGGCGCAGTATCCAGTTGTCGGCCTTGCGGCTGCCTGCGGGGCAGGCGGCGTCCTGGTCGCAGTAGGGTTCTTCGGTGGTGTGAAGCTGGCGTATGGTGATGCCACCGGGCGAGGTGTGCCCGGCAATGGTCACGTCGCCACGCGTCAGGTGCACAGGGGCGTCGATCAGGCCGCTCACGGCAAACACGATGGTGCGGGGGCCGGTTTCGTTCAGGGCAGCCTGCAACGAGCCGGGGCCGTTGGCGTTGAGGTTGGTGACGGTGATGACCCGTCCCCCACGCCCTCCCGTGGCCTGGGCGCCAAAGCCGGCCGCGCCCGGAAAGGCCTGTGCCGTGCCTGCCGCCACAGCGCCTACCCGCACCACTTCCAGTTGAGCACGCTCCACGCGCACCCCCTGAAAGGCCCGTCCCTCGAACACCAGGGTCGGCAGATGCAGGGCGCCGCTGGCGCCGTCGTAGCTGAAGGTGGTGGCGCGCGGGTCGTTCAGCGACACCGGGGACGGGCCGGTGAGGCGCAGCACCACGTCACGGTAGCGGGTGGGGTCGCCCGTGATGCCGATCTCGGTGACGTGGATTTCCCCCGTGGCGCTGTGGAAGCTGGAGGACGCGGCCTGCGCCGCAAGACAGGCGCACAGGGCAGCGGACAAGGTGAGCAAGCGCAGCATGGTAGGGCCCTCCATGTGTGGGAGGAGCCCATGCTATGCCTATGCCTCGTTTGGGGGAAGAGGGGGCAACTCCGGACAGCGCCACTGCAGCAGCTCGGCCAGGCGCTGCACCACCCAGCTGGCTTCTGCCGGGCTGGTGCCCGCGCCGGGGCTGCTGAGCCCGGCGTGGATGCGCAGCAGGATTTCGGCTTCGGAGGGGGCTTGCACGTGGTACAGCGTTTGCGCCTGCTCCACCAGATGGCAGGCCAGGTCTTCGCACAGCTCGTAGCGTTCGCGCAGCTGCTGCACCGGGGTGCGCAGACGGCCCCGTGCATCGGTGCAGAGGGCCACGAAGGAGTCGGGGATGAGAATCTGGTTGTCGTCGTGCATGCGTTCAGTCGGGGTGTGAACAGGCCCTGGCTGGCCCATTTCTCGGTCGGCAAGGCGGTGGGCGGCAAACAGGCTCCAATGGGCGTTACAGTGCGGGTACATCGTATCGAGAATCGATCGCCGAACCTGAAGACACCGGAAAGGGCGCCATGGCGCGAGCGAAAAATGAATGGGCTGCCAAGGTCTTTGCGCTGATCCGCGCAGGCAACCTGGAGATGGCCAGGGCGCAGATCAAGGTAGCGCCCTCCGTTGCCGACATCGTTCGGCTGCAGGCGCTGCTGGCTGAACTTTCGCCCACCCCTGCGCTGCGGCTGCTGGCCGCGTTCGTCGAGGAAGAGCGCGCCCTGCTGGCCGCGCCGCGCCTGCACCGCTCTCCATAATTTTCCCGTACTGTCCTGGCCATGAACCCACCGCGTGTCTCGATTCAGACCCATGATTTTGATGTCTCTGCCGAACTGGCTGCCCTGCGTGCGCAGGACAAGCGCGTGGGCGCTGTGTGCTGCTTTGTGGGCACGGTGCGCGACCGCAATGGGGCCGAGGGCGACGCCGTGGCCTCCATGGAACTGGAGCACTACCCTGGCATGACCGAAAAATCCATCGAGGCCATGATCGACGCCGCCATGGCGCGCTTCGACATCTTCGGCGCGCGCGTCATCCACCGCGTGGGCCTGCTCGTGCCGCTTGACCAGATCGTGCTCGTGGCAGTGACCTCGGCGCACCGGGGCGCGAGTTTTGAGGCCTGCGAGTTCCTGATGGACTACCTCAAGACCCAGGCGCCGTTCTGGAAGAAGGAACAAACCCCGCAAGGTGCGCGCTGGGTCGATGCCCGCGTGAGCGACGATGCGGCGCTGGCGCGCTGGGGCATCGTGGCGCCCAACGCCTGAGGGCGCCGAGGGGGTCAGCCGCCGCCCGACGAGGGCTGCAGGCGCACCGACACATGGCTGCTCTGGATGGTGTGTACCTGGCCCGCGTGTTCCACGCGCAGCGCGCCACGGGCATCGATCCCCCGGCCCACGCCCTGGTGCAGATCCCCCGCACCGGTAAGGGTCAGGGCCTGGCCCGCCAGTGCATCCCGCCGGGCAAAGTCCGGCACGAAGGGCGCCAGGCCTTTTTCCTCGAATGTGGTCAAACCCGTGCGCAGATGGTCGATCAGCCGCGCCGCCAGCGCATTGCGCTCCGGCGGCCTACCGCCGCATAGCGTGGCCAGGTCCGTGACGGGCTGACCCAGCCTGGCACGCCATTCCGGTGGCAGCCGCAGGTTCACGCCCACACCCACGCGCGCGGTGCAGGGGCCGTCGTATTCGCCCTGCACCTCGATCAGAACGCCAGCCAGCTTGGCGCCGTGCGCCAGCACGTCATTGGGCCATTTGAGTTGCAGGTCCGGCACACCGGCTTCGGCCAGGGCCTGGGCCACGGACACCCCGGCGGCAATGGACAGGCCCGCCAGGCTGGCGGGGCCGCCCGCGAAGTGCTTCAGGCACGAAAGGTACAGCCCCTGGCAAGGGGGGGACGCCCACCCATGCCCACGCCGACCACGCCCTTGCGTCTGTGTTTCGGCCAGCACCACGGACAGATCAGGGGCGTCGCCCGGCAGGCGCGCCAGCGCATCCTGCGTGGAATCGAGCGCCCAATGCACTTGCACGGGGGCGGCTGGGTTGGGCAGGGCCTGCTGGATGCGCTCGGCGTCCAGCAGCTCCATGGGCCAGGGCAGACAGTAGCCCACCTTGGTGCGTGCCTCGATGGGCAGCCCAGCGGCGCGCAGCGCCTCGATCTGCTTCCAGACGGCGGCGCGTGTGACACCCAGTTGCGCAGCCAGCTCCGCACCCGACACCGGCCCGCCATGGGTCAGTTGCTGCAGCACTTCGCGGAGATCCAATGTGGCTTTCATGCCGGGGAGTGTGCCGCAGTTTGTCGTGACCAGACTTGATGCCCTGAGCCTGATTTGTGTAAACGTAATTATAAATTTTGGTTGACAATTGGCGCATCGGTGCAGATACTTGCGTGCGTTTTGCGGCGGGGGAGCAAGCCTTCGTCATTGTTTTGTTCATCAGGATTGGTTCATGACTCAAGATGTTTCTGTTTCCCCGGTCGTCGGTGTGCAAGGCCCGGCGCGGTGGTTGCGCCAGGCGGGCTTGGTGTTGGCGGGCACGGTGGTGCTCACCCTGTCGTCGTACGTGAGCATTCCGCTGTCGCCCGTGCCGGTGTCCATGCAGACCTTTGCCGTGCTCATGGTGGGCGCGCTCTACGGCTGGCGCCTGGGTGGGTTGACCGTGCTGGCCTGGCTGCTCGAAGCGGCGCTGGGCATGCCGGTGCTGGCTGGCGGCAAGGGCGGCCTCGCACCCTTCTTCGGGCCCACGGGCGGGTACCTGTTTGCCTTCCCGGTCGGTGCGGTGCTGATGGGCTGGCTGGCCGCACGCGGTTGGGATGGCGCCCGCCCACTGCGTGCCTTTGGGGCCATGTTTCTGTGCACCACGCTGATCCTGGCGCTGGGTGGGCTCTGGTTGGGGGCCATGGTGGGCGCGGCCAAGGGCTGGCAGTTGGGCGTGCAGCCCTTCCTGGTCGGTGATGTGGTCAAGTCGGCCCTGGGCGCGGCATCGCTGGCCCTGTGGCACAGCGCGCGCAGCCACTGGAAGCGCTGATGGCCGTGCCAATGCGTGCACACCATCTGCTGTGCATGCTGAGCTATTCGGGTGAAGGCTACAGCCCGGCCTTTGTCCACGGGTTCAATGGGATCGTGCAGCGGCTGGGGGCTGGAGAACCCATGGAGCTGGTCATGGGCCCGGACGCCATTTGCGCTCCCCTGTGCAACGATGCCTGTGCGCATTGCCATAACGCGAGCGTCACGCAGCGCGATCGACTGGCGGCCGATGCGTTGGCCCCCTGGTTGGGCCAGGCGCTTGTGCCTGGAACGCGCGTTGCGCTCAGCGCGCTGCGCCTGGCGCAATTGCGTGCTGCCTTTGCCCAGGGGGACGTCCGCAGCGCGTGCACGGGCTGCCCCTGGGAGCACTTGTGCACCGACATTGCGCAGGACGGTTTTGCGGGCACGCTACTGCACATGGAGCCAGACGCTGCGCCCATGGACTGACGGTGACTATTCGGCATGATGGTTGGCTGAAATGGATACCGTCATCACCCCCGACATCGAATCGATCGAGCGCGCCACCGTGGCCGCCGTTGCGCCCGAGCGCCTGGATGAGCAGCCGGGTTGGCTGCTACCCATGGACAGCGGCACCGTGGGCCGCGCACGCAGCGCCGTGCCCCTGCACCATGCGGCGCAGCCGCTGGAGCGGCTCGATGCCATCGTGCAGGCCTATCGTGCGGTCGGCTTTGCACCCGCCTTGCGCTTGCCCGATGTGCCGGCGTATGCGACCTGGCACCAAGCCTTGCAGGCCCAGGGCTGGCGGCGCTGCCAGCCCACCTGGACCCAGGTGGGCACGGTGCAGGCCTTGCTCGATCTCCCCGCCACCGGCCCCGCCGCGCGCTTGGATGCGCAGCCCGACGCCGCCTGGATGGCCATGTACCTGGGCGCAGGCCTGGACCCGGTGGACGGTGCCAGCCGTGCCCGCGCACTGGCCCGTGCCCAGGAGCTGCGCTATGCCAGCGTGCAAAGGGCGGGCGAGACCGTGGCCTGCGGCGCGGCGAGCTACAGCCAGGGCTGGCTGGGCGTGCATGGCATGCGCACGGCGGCGGCGCAGCGCGGCCAGGGCCTGGCGGCATGTGTGCTGCGCGCCATGGCGCAAGAGGCGCGCCAGCGTGGCATCGAGCGCGTGTTCCTGCAGGTGGACCAGCACAACGCCCCCGCACTGGCGTTGTACCGGCGCGCGGGGCTGGCGCTGGCCTGGGGCTATGCCTACTGGCGTCTGCTGGGATAGACCGCACGGACGCGCAGCCCTTGAAATGCCTGCAGCGGGCGCCACATGCCAGGGCAGTTCAAGGTTTCCGAGGGAGTACCTCCATGCGTATCGACAAATTCACCACCAAGTTCCAGGAAGCTCTGGCCGACGCCCAGTCGCTCGCGCTGGGGCAGGACCATGCTTACATCGAGCCTCCGCACCTGCTGGCCGCCATGCTGCGCCAGCAGGACGGTCCGCGCGCGCTGCTCGAGCGTGCCGGTGCCAACACCGGCGGCCTGCTCGCTGCTGCCGAGGCCGGCATGAAGAAGCTGCCGCAGGTGCAGGGCCAGGAGCAGGTCACCGTCGGGCGCGACCTGGTGGGCTTGCTGCAAGGTGCCGAGAAAGAGGCCATCAAGCGTGGCGACCAGTTTGTGGCCAGCGAGTTGCTGCTGCTGGCGCTGTGCGACGCCAAGACCGACTTTGCCAACGCCGTGCGCTCCGCCGGCCTGACGCGCAAGAGCCTGGAGGCGGCCATCGAAGCCGTGCGCGGCGGCCAGAAGGTGGACAACCCCGAGGCCGAGGGCCAGCGCGAGGCGCTCAAGAAATACACGCTGGACCTGACCGAGCGCGCACGCCAGGGCAAGCTCGACCCGGTGATCGGCCGCGACGACGAGATCCGCCGCGCCATCCAGGTGCTGCAGCGCCGCAGCAAGAACAACCCCGTGCTGATCGGCGAACCCGGCGTAGGCAAGACGGCCATTGTGGAAGGCCTGGCGCAGCGCATCGTCAACGGCGAAGTGCCCGAGACCCTGCGCGACAAGAAGGTGCTGGTGCTGGACATGGCAGGCCTGCTGGCCGGTGCCAAGTTCCGGGGCGAATTTGAAGAGCGCCTCAAGGCCGTGCTCAAGGAGGTGGCGCAGGACGAAGGCCGCATCATCCTGTTCATCGACGAAATCCACACCATGGTCGGTGCGGGCAAGGCCGAAGGCGCCATCGACGCCGGCAACATGCTCAAGCCCGCGCTGGCGCGCGGCGAACTGCACTGCATTGGCGCGACAACGCTGGACGAATACCGCAAGTACATCGAGAAGGATGCGGCGCTGGAGCGGCGCTTTCAGAAAGTGCTGGTCGATGAGCCCACGGTGGAGCAGACCATTGCCATCCTGCGTGGCCTGCAGGAGAAGTACGAAGTGCACCACGGCGTGGACATCACCGACCCGGCCATCGTGGCCGCGGCCGAGCTGAGCCACCGCTACATCACCGACCGCTTCCTGCCCGACAAGGCCATCGACCTGATCGACGAGGCCGCGGCCAAGATCAAGATCGAGATCGACTCCAAGCCCGAGGTCATGGACAAGCTGGACCGTCGGCTGATCCAACTCAAGATCGAGCGCGAGGCGATGAAAAAAGAGACCGACGAGGCCTCGCAAAAACGCCTGCAGCTCATCGAGGAAGAAATCGCCAAGCTGGAAAAGGAATCCGCCGACCTGGAAGAGCTGTGGAAGGCCGAAAAAGCCCAGGCCCAGGGCAGCGCCCAGGTGCGTGAGGACATCGAGCGCATCAAGCTGCAGATCGAAGAGCTCAAGCGCAAGGGCGACTTCAACAAGGTGGCCGAGCTGCAATACGGCAAGCTGCCCGAGCTGGACAAGCGCCTCAAGGAAGCCCAGGCCCAGGAGGCTGCGGGCGAGGGCGCCAGCGGCAACAAGCTGGTGCGCACCCAGGTGGGCGCCGAAGAAATCGCCGAGGTCGTGAGCCGCGCCACGGGCATCCCCGTGGCCAAGATGATGCAGGGCGAAAAGGACAAGCTGCTGCAGATGGAAACCAAGCTGCACGAGCGCGTGGTGGGCCAGGACGAGGCCATTGCCGCTGTGGCCAACGCGATCCGGCGCTCGCGCTCGGGCCTGTCGGATCCGAACCGCCCCACGGGCTCCTTCCTGTTCCTCGGCCCCACGGGCGTGGGCAAGACCGAGCTGTGCAAGGCACTGGCGGGCTTCCTGTTCGACAGCGAGGAGCACCTGATCCGCATCGACATGAGCGAGTTCATGGAGAAGCATTCCGTGGCCCGCCTCATCGGCGCGCCGCCCGGCTACGTGGGCTACGAGGAGGGCGGCTACCTGACCGAAGCCGTGCGCCGCAAGCCCTACAGCGTGCTGCTGCTCGACGAGGTGGAAAAGGCCCACCCCGATGTGTTCAACGTGCTCTTGCAGGTGCTCGACGACGGCCGCCTGACCGACGGCCAGGGCCGCACGGTGGACTTCAAGAACACCGTGATCGTGATGACGAGCAACATCGGCTCGCACCTGATCCAGGCCATGGTGGGCCAGGACTACGATGAGGTGAAGGACGCCGTGTGGGGTGAGCTGAAGAACCACTTCCGGCCCGAGTTCCTCAACCGCATCGACGAGACGGTGGTGTTCCACGGGCTGGACGCGCAGCACATCGAGTCCATCGCACGCATCCAGTTGCGCCTGTTGCAAGGCCGTCTGGCGCGCATGGAGCTGTCGCTGGACGTCTCGCCCGCCGCACTGGCCGAGCTGGCCAAGGTGGGCTTCGACCCGGTGTTTGGCGCACGACCGCTCAAGCGCGCCATCCAGCAGCGCATCGAGAACCCGCTGTCCAAGCTGCTGCTCGAAGGGCGCTTCCCGCCCAAGAGCGCGATTGCGGTCGGCGTCGATCCGGTGCTGGAGCCAGGGGTGTTCCGCTTCAGCGCCGCCCCTGTGGTTTGATATGCTATAAAATAGATAGCATCTTGCGCTTGAAATACGGGCGCTGGATGCCGATTTCACTCAAACACCTGGAGGTTGCTTGAACGATCTGCTTGCGGGCCTGGCCCGCTGGATGCTGCGCCTGTTGCTGCTGGCCATGGGCGTGGTGTTCTTTGTGAGCCTGCTGGCCGCAGCCCTGGTGCTGGCCTTGCTCTGGGGGCTGCGTGCCCTGTGGGCGCGCGTCACGGGCCGCTCGGTCACTCCCTGGGCCATGCCCATCGACCCGCGCGCGGGCTGGACGACCGTGGTGCGCCGCAGCGAGCACTGGATGGCCTCCGGTCGCGCGGCTGCGCCGGGTGCGGACACCCCCGCCCACCTGCGCCCGCTGCCCGGCGCCGAGGACGTGACCGACGTGCAGCCGCACGAGCCCGGCGCGCCGCGATAGACGCAACTCCCTACACTACACCGGCACCTGCCGCCCGTATGATGCGCGGATGACCCACGCCGACCTTCAAGCCCTGTTTGACGCACAGTACCAGGCCAGCCGCGCCCAGGTGGATGTGCCCCTGCTGGTGCGCCGCGAGCGCCTGTTGCGCATGCGCAAGCTCCTGGACGAGCACGGCCCCACGCTGGCCGCTGCCGTGCAGGCCGACTTCGGCGTGCGTTCGCAGCGCCTGACCGAGATTGCCGACATGTTCGTACTGCGCTCGCTCATCGGCCACACCCTGCGCCACCTGGCGCGCTGGATGAAGCCGCAGCGCGTTGGCACGCCGCTGTACCTGCAGCCCGCCAGCGCCATGATCCTGCGCCAGCCGCTGGGCGTGGTGGGCGTGGTCGCGCCCTGGAACTACCCGGTGCAGCTCGCGCTGGCACCGGCGATCACCGCGCTGGCCGCGGGCAACCGCGTGATGATCAAGCCCAGCGAACTCACGCCCCACACCTCGGCCCAGCTGGCGCAGTTGCTGGCCCAGTTCTTCACCCCCGAAGAGGTGTGCGTGGTGCAGGGCGATGCGACCGTGGCCAGCGCCTTCAGTGCGCTGCCCTTCGACCACCTGGTGTTCACGGGCTCCACGGCCGTGGGGCGCAAGGTGGCGCAGGCCGCCGCCGCCAACCTGACGCCCACCACGCTGGAGCTGGGCGGCAAGTCGCCCTGCATCATCGACGCCAGCTGCGACCTGAAGGACGCCGCCCTCAAGATCGCGCACGGCAAGCTGCTCAATGCCGGGCAGACCTGCATCGCCCCCGACTACGTGCTGCTGCCGCGCGGCCAGGAGGCGGCGTTTGCCGAAGCCTTCCGCACGGCCGTGGCCCAGCTGTTCCCGCGCATCGCGGGCAACCCCGACTACGCTTCCATCATCAGCCCGCGCCACCTGGCCCGCCTGCGCACCATGGTGCAGCAGGCGCAGACCCAGGGGGCCGACGTGCAGAACATGGACCCGGCCCCTGGCGAATCGCCCACACCGCAGGCGGCGGTGCAAGATGGTGGCACCAGCCGCCAGATGGCGCCGGTGCTGGTGTTCGGTGCCACCTCGGGCATGCAGCTCATGCAGGAAGAAATCTTCGGCCCCGTCCTGCCCGTGATCTCCTACGAGCGCCTCGACGACGCCATCACCCACATCAACAGCGGCCCGCGCCCGCTGGCGCTGTACTGGTTCGGCAACGACACCACCGTGCGCGACGACGTGCTGCGCCGCACCGTCAGCGGCGGGGTCACCGTGAACGACACGCTCATGCACATTGCCCACGACGGCCTGCCTTTTGGCGGTGTGGGCGACAGCGGCTGGGGCGCCTACCATGGCGAGCAGGGCTTCCTGCGTTTTTGCCACCAGAAGTCGGTGCTGGTGCAGTCGCGCTGGGCTATGGGCCACCTGTTCTACCCACCCTACGGGCCGCGTTTCGACCAGGTCATGGGCCTGCTGCGCCGCCTTTTCTGAGCACTGGAAAGCGCCGGGGCACAGCCCCGTTTTCCCGCCCCGTGGAGGGGCGTTTTTCATTTGCGGCGACAATGCCGCTCCGTTTCGTTTTTTGACAGTTTGTTTCCGGTCGGTTTTTCATGTCCAGTATCCAGGTTCGTCCCGCCACACTCCGCGATGCCAAAGCCATCGCCCAGATCCACACCGTAGCCGCACAGGCCGCCCTCAAAGGACTGGTGCCCGACGAGCAGCTGAAGTCCTTCTCCGTCGAAAAGCGCCAGGCCTACTGGCGTGAAGCCATTGAATACTCCGAGCCCCAGGTCCAGGTGGCCGTGGATGGTGACAAGATCGTGGGCTTTGTCGGTTTCGACCGCTCCCGCGACGAAAAGACCCGTCCCACCACCGGTGAGATCTGGGCCATCTACTGCGCCCCCACCCACTGGAGCAAGGGCGTGGGCCTGGCGCTGTGGGATGCCGCACGCGAAGGCCTGCAGGAAGAAGGCTGCACCACCGTCACCGCCTGGGTGCCGCTGCGCAACGAGCGCGCGCTGCGCTTCCACGAGATGGCCGGCTTCAAACGCGAAATGTCCACCGCCAAGACCGCCGTCATCGGTGGTGCCAAGCTCGAAGAAGTGCGCTTGCAGCGCCCGCTGAGTTGAAGTGACCATCGCATGGGCCGAGCAGGGCCAGACGCATACGCTGCACTGGCGTTCGGCCCAGGGCGCAGCTGCGCCGCGCCGCGTGCAGGTCGCCGACGACCGCCTGAGCGCTGACCAGGCCTACCGCCTGGCCTGCGAGGGCACGGCACTGCTGTGGCGGGGCGACTTCCAGAACGCGCGCCAGCTCTTGCAGGCACTGCAGCGCCGCATCGAACGCAAGCCAGCATCGTCCGCAGCCCGCGCCGCCGCCAAGACAGCGCAGGCCGATGCCGCCACGCGCTTTCACCTGCACCGCCAGGCGCAGGCGCAGCGCGCACGCACGCTGGGTGGGCTGCTCATTGCGCTGGAGGGGGACTACAGCATCGCCCTGCGCCGTGCGCCCGACTGGCGCGTGGCCTGTACCGAGGCCTGGGGCCCGGCCGATGGCACGCCCAGCGTGGTGTCGCTGCGTGAGCTGCTGGGCATCGTGGGCGCGCATGAATGGCGCAAGAAGGGCGTGGAGATTGCCGCGCTGGGCGCCGCGCCGCACAACCGTATCCATCCGCACTACGGGGTGTTCTCGCCCGTGCGTGGGGAGTACCTGGACCTGGTGGCGCGCCAGCCCCTGCCCAGCCAGGCACTGGCGTTTGACATCGGTACCGGCACCGGCGTGCTGGCGGCCGTGTTGGCACGCCGAGGCGTGCGCCGCGTGGTGGCCACCGAACTGGCGCCCCGTGCGCTGGCCTGTGCGCAGGACAACCTGCAGCGCCTGGGTCTGCAAGAGCGGGTGGAGTTGTTGCAGGCCGACCTGTTTCCGCCCGGCCGCGCCCCCCTGGTGGTGTGCAACCCGCCCTGGCTGCCCGCTCGGCCCGTGTCTGCCATCGAGCAGGCCGTGTACGACGAGGACAGCCGCATGCTGCGCGGCTTTCTGGCCGGGCTGGCGCAGCACCTGGAAGAGGGCGGCGAGGGCTGGCTCATCCTGTCCGACCTGGCCGAACACCTGGGCCTGCGCTCCCGCGCCCAGTTGCTCGATTGGATCGCGGCGGCGGGCCTGCGCGTGCTGGGCCGTGAAGACGTGCGCCCGCGCCACGGCAAGGCCCAGGATGCCAGTGACCCGCTGCACGCGGCACGCGCAGCCGAGGTCACATCGCTGTGGCGCCTGGGGGCAGCCTAGCGTTGGCGCTCAGGCCGCCAGCGCCTCTTCGTGCGCCAGGGGCAGCAACTGGTTCATGTGCTCGCGGATAGCGGCAGCGCGTTCAGTGCCGGCCAGGTAGCCCACTTCTTCGAGCATGGCCTCGCCCACATCCAGCATGCTCCAGCGGTCCTTGGCGTCGCGCAGGGCCGTGTGGAACTGTTGGGCCAGGTCGGGGTTGCGGCGAGCGAACATGCGCTCGCAGATGTCGAACAGGTACATGCGGGTGCCCGCCAGTGAACGCAGCGGCACACGCGAGCGGGGCAGGGGCAGCGCCTGGCTTGCGGGCGGTTCGTCGTTGGTGGACGCAGTGGGGCTGGGGTGGCGCAGATAGCCCGCGCGCATCAGTTCGTCCACAATCCGGCTTCCCTCACCGTGGTACATGGCCTGCAGCTCCTGCATGGGCTTGGCATCGGCCAGCAGGAGCAGCGAGCGCTCGCGCAGGCTCAGGGTGCGAACACCGGGCATGAGTTCCTGGCGGGCTTTGTCGGTCTTGAGCAGCAACATGGGGCAGAGCGTCTGGAGGTCAAGCCCGCATTGGAACCGCGGCGCGTGACGCCTTGATGAACACCCGTGCTCGCCACGGCGGGTTTTGTGATTGCTATAAAATGTATAGCTTATGACGCTTGTATTCATTGCCATGAAGGCGTATTTGGCTTTGATTTTCTTGCCGCCTGCACCCCGCGCAGCCGTGCGCGTACAGCCATGAGCCTGCTGCTGGCGCCCATGGAGGGCCTGCTCGACTTTGTGCTGCGCGACGTGCTCACCCGCATTGGTGGGGTGGATCGTTGCGTGTCTGAGTTCATCCGCGTAACCGGCACGCTGCTGCCCGACCGGGTGTTTCTGCGCCATGTGCCTGAACTGCAGACCGGCGGCCGTACCCTCAGCGGCGTGCCCGTGCGGGCGCAGTTGCTGGGCTCCGACCCCGCCTGCATGGCCGACAACGCAGCCCACCTGGCCTCGTTGGGCCCCGAGGGCATCGACCTGAACTTCGGTTGCCCGGCCAAGACGGTCAACCGCCACGGGGGTGGCGCTGCACTGCTGCAGGAACCCGAGCGCATTGCCGCCGTGGTGACTGCGGTGCGCCGGGCCGTGCCTGCGCACCTGCCCGTGTCGGCCAAGATGCGCCTGGGCTACCACGATGCCCGCCTGGCTGTGGCCTGTGCCCAGGCCATGGCCGACAGCGGGGCCTGTGAGATCGTGGTGCACGCGCGCACCAAGCTTGATGGCTACCGGCCCCCGGCCTTCTGGGAGCACATCCCCGCCATCCGCGAAGCGGTGGCCGTGCCCGTGGTGGCCAATGGCGAGATCTGGACCGTGGAAGACGCCCTGCGCTGCCGTGCCGTGTCTGGCTGTACGGCGCTGATGCTGGGCCGCGGCATCGTGGCCGATCCGGGGCTGGCGCGGGCCCTGCGCGCCCAGGATGCAGGCCTGCCGGGCCAGGATGTGGTGGACTGGCCCATGCTGGTGCCGCACCTGCAGGACTTCTGGCGCCAGGTCTGCGAACGCCTGGAGCCCAACCAGCGCGCGGGTCGCCTCAAGCAGTGGCTCAACCTGTTGCGCCGCCGCTATCCTGAAGCCGAGCAGGCCTACCAGCAGGTGCGCACGCTGACCGACCAGCACGCCATCAGCCTGTGGCTGGATGCGCTGCCAGGGCAGGGCAGCGCGTAGCAGCGGGGCTTACCAGCGCACCTCGCGCTCGGGCGTGGCGCTGATCCTGTGGATGGACAGGTCGGCGCCGTCGTATTCCTCTTCCTGCGACAGGCGCAGGCCTACGGTGGCCTTGAGTGCCCCGTACACCAGCGCTCCGCCCAGCAGGGCCCAGGACACGCCCATCAGCGTGCCGATGAGCTGCCCGGTGAAGGCCACGCCGCCCAGGCCGCCCAGCGCCTTGCTGCCGAAAATGCCAGCCGCCAGGCCGCCCCAGGTGCCGCACAGCCCGTGCAGCGGCCAGACGCCCAGCACGTCGTCGATCTTCCAGCGGTTTTGCGTGAGGGTGAACATGACCACGAAGATGGCCCCGGCCACGGCGCCCACGACCAAGGCGCCCAGCGGGTGCATCAGGTCGGAGCCTGCGCACACGGCCACCAGGCCCGCCAAGGGCCCGTTGTGGACGAAGCCGGGGTCGTTCCTGCCCAGCAACAGGGCGGTCAGCGTGCCGCCCACCATGGCCATGAGGGAGTTCACGGCCACCAGGCCCGAGACCTTGTCCAGCGTCTGCGCGCTCATCACGTTGAAGCCAAACCAGCCCACCACCAGCACCCAGGCGCCCAGCGCCAGGAACGGGATGCTGGAGGGCGGGTGGGCCGAGATCGCGCCGTCCTTGCGGTAGCGGTTGGAGCGCGAGCCCAGCAGCAGCACAGCGGGCAGCGCGATCCAGCCACCCACCGCATGCACCACCACGGAACCGGCAAAGTCGTGGAACTCCTCGCCCGTCAACGCCTTGATCCAGGCCTGCACACCGAAATGTTGGTTCCAGGCAATGCCCTCGAAGAAGGGGTACACCAGGCCCACGATGACGGCCGTTGCCATCAGTTGTGGCCAGAACTTGGCGCGTTCGGCAATGCCGCCGGAGATGATGGCGGGAATGGCCGCAGCAAAGGTCAGCAGGAAGAAGAATTTGACCAGCGCGTAGCCATTGAGCTGTGCCAGGCTTTCGGCGCCCACAAAGAAGTGGCTGCCGTAGGCCACGCTGTAGCCCAGGGCAAAGTAGGCCACGGTGGAAACGGAGAAGTCCACCAGGATCTTGACGAGTGCGTTGACCTGGTTCTTTTTGCGCACCGTGCCCAGTTCCAGAAAGGCAAAGCCAGCGTGCATGGCAAGCACCATGATGGCGCCCAGGAGGATGAAGAGGGTGTCCGTGCCCTGTTTGAGTGAATCCATGGTGGTCAGTGGGGTCGAAATTGATCCGTTGTGGTGCGCGGGCGGTGCCCGCAGCCTGAATGCACCGGGATAAAGCAAAATATGCGCCACGCTTGGGAATGAACTGTGGATAACAGCACTGGCTTGGTGCTGTCCCAGGTTGCTATCAAAACAATAGCTGCTTACGCAATGCAGACAAGCGTTAGAATGCGTTTTTACATGAATATGTTGATGCCGCAGGGTCTGATGGCTGCTGCGGCCTTGTGCTGTCTGTATGCAAACACCGGTTTCGCGCGCCCCTTGGATTGACACCCTCAAGGGCGCGGCCTGCATCGCCATCGTCTGGCACCACCTGGCGTTTTACGGTCCCATGTCCGATGTGGCTTTGCCGCTGGCGCCGAATCTGATCGCCTGGCTCTATGACCATGCGCGCCTGGCTGTGCAGGTGTTTCTGGTGCTAGGGGGCTATCTGGCCGCCAGCAGCCTGGCGCCGCAGGGTTGGGTGCGGTTTGACAGCGCGGCCGCGCAGATCGGCAAGCGCTTCGTGCGCTTGATGATTCCGCTGGCAGCGGCGCTGGCGGTGGCCATGGCGGCGGCGGCGCTGGTGCGGCCGTGGCTGGAGCATCCCAGTGTCCCCGATGCTCCCCGGTGGCCGCAATTGCTGGCGCATGTGCTGTTGCTGCAGGACCTGGTGGGAGAGGAGGCGCTCTCGGCCGGGGTGTGGTACGTGGCCATCGATTTCCAACTGTTTGCGGGTACCGTGCTCGTGCTGGCGGGCGTGCGCACGGCGCTGTCCCAGATGCCCCCGGTGGTGCAGGCACGGGCCGTACAGGCGGTGGTGCTGGCGGGCGTGGTCGCGTCGCTGTTCTGGGCCAACCTCCAGCCCGAGCTGGATGTGTGGGGACTGTATTTCTTTGGCGCCTATGGCCTGGGCATGCTGGCGTGCTGGGCCGTGCGTTCACCGCGTCCGGTGTGGTGGTGGGGGCTCATGGCTGCCCTGGCAGTGGCGGCCCTGGCATGGGACTTTCGCAGCCGGATTGCGCTGGCTGCCGTCACCGCTTTGACCTTGGCGGTGTTGCTGCGCCAGGTGCCGCAGTGGCCTGCGGGGGCATGGGCCAGGGGCTTGCAGCGTGTGGGCCGGATGTCCTACTCGGTCTTTCTGGTCCACTTTCCGGTCTGCCTGCTGGTCAACGCCGCGTTTGCGCAGGCCTGGCCCACCCAGCCCGTGCCCAATGCCTTGGGCATGGGGCTGGCGTTCGTACTGTCGCTGGTGGCCGGACGCCTGATGTTCCGCTGGGTGGAGCAGCCTGCGCCGACCTGGATGCAGGCATTGCGCTGGCAGGCCGGCATGCTGGGCCTTGGGCTGTTGGTGCTGCAGGTCGAGGCGCTGTGGTGAGTCAGGGGTGGTCGTGGTCGGCAAAACCCGGTGTTTGCCGACCCTTGCGCCGCATGTCGATGAACCAGGCCATGAACGGCAGCAGCAGCATGGAACCCGGCACCACCCAGATGATCAGGTAGGGGCTGACGGACGATGCAGAGCGCATCACCTGGCGCAGGTGAGCGCGGTCTTCGGGGCTCCAGCGGCCCAGCCGACGCTGGCGCACCAGCCACACCACAGAGCCGCGCATGACGGCCATTTCACCGCGCAGACGGTTCTTCTCGCGGTGGTTGCCTGCCAGAAACGAGCAAAACCACTCCGGCGCCCGTTCCATGCGGCGCTGAAATGCGCTGGTGGAGTTGGGGTCGAAGCTTGGGTCTTGCATTGGCTCGGGCGGGCAAGGGAGGTGCATGGGCGCGATTGTCGCTCCAAGCGGAGACTTTTGCACAGGAACAATGTCACACAGCGGCCCCAGCGCAGCGGCCCCAGCGCCTGCGCAGGCTTTAATCAGCGGTGCAACTCGCCAGCGCTCTCGGGCTGGTAGATGATGGACTTGACCTTGACGGTCATGCTCTTGCCACCCGGGCCAGGCCAGGCCAGTTCATCCCCCACCGACAGGCCCAGCAACGCGCTGCCCACAGGGGCGAAGATCGACACACGGTCGGCACTGCCATCCATGTCACGTGGGTACACCAGGGTCAGGCAGAAATCCTTGCCCGTCTCCGCGATGGTGAACTGGACGGTGGAATTCATCGTCACCACGTTCGGCGGGATTTCCTCGGGTGCCACGACGTCGGCGCGGTCCAGTTCGGACTGCAGGTCTGCCTTGCCGGGGAAAACGCTGGCTGGAATGGCCGCCAGCAGGGCCTCGATGCGATCCAGGTCGAGCGAAGAAAGAATGATCTGGGGTTTCTTGGATGCCATGGCCAGCTCCGAAGGTTCAAAGGGCGCCACTGTAGTGCATGGGGAATCCCGCACTGCCGCTCATGGGTATGCGGCGTTGGGTGGCTTGAAAAAGAAAAAACCCGCCGGGTAGACGGGTTGCGGACAGGTCTGCGGCGCGCCGCGCTGCAGACCTGGAGTGCGATCAGATGTCGCGGCGGGGCGAGCCGGTGAACAGCTGGCGCGGACGACCGATCTTGTACTCGGAGTCGCTGATCATTTCGTTGAGCTGTGCGATCCAGCCCACGGTACGGGCCAGGGCGAAGATGCCGGTGAACAGGTTCACAGGGATGCCGATGGCGCGCTGCACGATGCCGGAGTAGAAGTCCACGTTCGGGTAGAGCTTGCGCTGCACGAAGTAATCGTCTTCCAGGGCAATCTTTTCGAGCTGCTTGGCCAGGGCGAACAGGGGGTCCTTTTCCAGGCCCAGTTCGGCCAGCACTTCATTGCAGGTTTCCTGCATGAGCTTGGCGCGCGGGTCGTAGTTCTTGTACACGCGGTGACCGAAGCCCATCAGCTTGACGCCGGAGTTCTTGTCCTTGACCTTCTCCATGAATTCGCCGACCTTGGCCACGCCGCCCATGGCCTGGATTTCCTCCAGCATGTTCAGGCAGGCTTCGTTGGCTCCCCCGTGGGCAGGGCCCCACAGGCAGGCCACGCCGGCGGCGATGGCCGCAAACGGGTTGGTGCCGGACGAGCCGCACAGGCGCACGGTAGAGGTGGAGGCGTTCTGCTCGTGGTCTGCGTGCAGGATGAAGATGCGGTCCATGGCCTTTTCGATGACCGGATTCACCTTGTAGTCCTCGCAAGGCGTGCCGAACATCATGCGCAGGAAGTTGCCTGCGTAGGACAGGTCGTTGCGGGGGTACATGTAGGGCTCGCCCTTGCCGTACTTGTACGCCATGGCCACCAGCGTGGGCATCTTGGCGATCAGGCGGATTGCGGCGATGTCGCGGTGCTGCGGGTTGTTGATGTCGGTGCTGTCGTGGTAGAAGGCCGACAGAGCGCCCACCAGACCGGTCAGCACGGCCATGGGGTGGGCATCGCGACGGAAGCCACGCAGGAAGAACTGCATCTGCTCGTTGACCATGGTGTGATTGATCACACGCTTGTGGAAGTCGGTGCGCTGTCCTTCGTCGGGCAACTCACCCTTGAGCAGCAGGTAGCAGGTGTCCAGGTAATCGCACTTGGTGGCCAGTTGCTCGATGGGATAACCGCGGTACAGCAGCTCACCCTTGTCGCCATCGATGTAGGTGATGGCGGACTGGCACGATGCCGTGGACAGGAAGCCAGGGTCGTAGGTGAACATGCCGGTTTGGGCATACAGCTTGCGGATGTCGATCACATCCGGGCCGATGCTGCCGTGGTACACCGGCAGTTCCACGCTGGGGCTGCCGTTACTGAACGACAGGGTGGCTTTGTTGTCAGCGAGCTTCATTGTTGCGTCCTTGTTGAGATGACCGAAGAGAGAGGGGCGTGGATGGCTTCAGGCCGGTGCCAGCGGCGGGTCGCTATGCCTGAGCATGCCCAGCACATCGCGTACCACAGGGGTGTCGAGAGCGCCTTCCGGTTCGCGCCGCCGCAGCAGCAGGTCCAGAAGGTCGTTGTCCGAGAGATCCATCAGCGCGGCCAGGCCTTCGGCATGGCGTTGCGTCAGGGTGGACTCATACCGGGAGAAGAACCGCTCGATGAACAGGTCGTTTTCCAGCAAGCCGCGTCGGCAGCGCCAGTGCAGCTTGCTCAACGCGCGGGTATCCAGCAGTGCATCGCACGCTTCTCCCGCGGACATGGTGGTTGCTTCACCCATGGTGTGGTCGTGTCTTGCTTCAGATGGCGCGGCGCACCATCAATTCCTTGATCTTGCCAATGGCCAGCGCGGGCTTGAGGCCCTTGGGGCACACGTCCACGCAGTTCATGATGGTGTGGCAGCGGAACAGACGGTACGGGTCTTCCAGGTTGTCCAGGCGCTCGGCGGTGGCTGCATCGCGGCTGTCGGCAATGAAGCGGTAGGCCTGCAGCAGGCCGGCGGGGCCGACGAACTTGTCGGGGTTCCACCAGAAGCTGGGGCAGCTCGTGGAGCAGCTCGCGCACAGAATGCACTCGTACAGACCGTCGAGCTCTTCACGCTCTTCGGGCGACTGCAGGCGTTCGCGCTCGGGCGGGATGCTGTCGTTGATCAGGTAGGGCTTGATCGAGTGGTACTGCTTGAAGAACAGCGTCATGTCCACGATCAGGTCGCGGATCACGGGCAGGCCCGGCAGCGGCTTGAGCACGATGGTGCCCGGCAAGGTGTTCATGTTAGTCAGGCAGGCCAGACCGTTCTTGCCGTTGATGTTCATCGCGTCGGAGCCGCAGACGCCTTCGCGGCAGGAGCGGCGGAACGACAGCGTGGGATCCTTTTCCTTCAGCTTGAGCAGTGCGTCCAGCAACATGCGCTCGTGGCCGTCGAGTTCGATCTCGACGGTCTGCATGTAGGGCTTGGCGTCCTTGTCCGGGTCGTAGCGGTAGATTTGGAAAGTGCGTTTTTGCATGGCGATTCTCTCGTGGGGCAAGACCTGATCAGAACGTCCGAACCTTCGGGGGGACGCTGTCCACCGTCAGGGGCTTGAGGTTGACGGGCTTGTAGGTCAGGCTGTTGCTTTCCTTGTGCCACAGGGTGTGCTTGAGCCATTCCTTGTCGTTGCGGCCCAGCGGCGCATCGGCATCGTCGGCGGGCTTCTCGTAGTCGTACACGGTGTGGGCACCGCGGCATTCCTTGCGGGCGGCCGCCGACACCATGGTGGCCTGGGCAGCTTCGATCAGGTTGTCCACTTCCAGCGCCTCGATGCGCGCGGTGTTGAACACCTTGGACTTGTCCTGCAGCGTGATTTCGGCCACGCGCTCACGCAGGGCGGCGATCTTCTTCACGCCTTCATCCATGCTGGCCTGGGTGCGGAACACGCCAGCGTGCTGCTGCATGGAGGCACGGATATCACCAGCCAGAGTTTGGGCATAGATGCCGCTGGTGGATTTTTCGAGCTGGTTGAGGCGTTCCAGCGTGCGGTCCGCAGCGTCCTTGGGCAGTGGCTTGTGGGTCTCCTGCTTGTTGTTGAACTCCACGATGTGGCGGCCAGCGGCCTTGCCGAACACCAGCAGGTCCAGCAGCGAGTTGGTGCCCAGGCGGTTGGCGCCGTGCACGCTCACGCAGGCGCATTCGCCCACGGCATAGAGCCCGTTGACGATGCGGTTGGCCGTGCCGTCGTGCGTGACGACCTGGCCATTCACGTTGGTCGGGATGCCGCCCATCTGGTAGTGGATGGTAGGCACCACGGGGATCGGCTCCTTGGTGATGTCCACGTTGGCAAAGTTGACGCCAATCTCGTACACCGAGGGCAGGCGCTTGTGGATGGTCTCTGCGCCCAGGTGGTCGAGCTTGAGCAGCACGTAGTCCTTGTTGGGACCGCAGCCACGGCCTTCCTTGATTTCCTGGTCCATGGAGCGGGACACGAAGTCGCGCGGAGCCAGGTCCTTCAACGTCGGGGCGTAGCGCTCCATGAAGCGTTCGCCATTGCTGTTGAGCAGGATGGCGCCTTCGCCACGGCAGCCTTCGGTCAGCAGCACGCCCGCGCCGGCCACGCCGGTGGGGTGGAATTGCCAGAATTCCATGTCCTGCAGCGGGATGCCAGCGCGTGCGGCCATGCCCAGGCCGTCGCCGGTGTTGATGAAGGCGTTGGTCGAGGCAGCGAAGATGCGGCCTGCGCCGCCCGTGGCGAACAGCACGGTTTTGGCTTCCAGGATGTACAGGTCGCCGGTTTCCATCTCCAGGGCGGTGACACCGACCACGTCGCCATCGGCGTCGCGGATCAGATCCAGCGCCATCCATTCGACGAAGAAGTTGGTGCGGGCCTTGACGTTCTGCTGGTACAGCGTGTGCAGCATGGCGTGGCCCGTGCGGTCGGCTGCGGCGCAGGCGCGCTGGACGGGTTTTTCACCATAGTTGGCGGTGTGGCCGCCGAAGGGGCGCTGGTAAATCGTGCCGTCGGGGTTGCGGTCGAACGGCATGCCGAAGTGTTCCAGCTCGTACACCACATTGGGGGCCTCGCGGCACATGAACTCGATGGCGTCCTGGTCGCCCAGCCAGTCGGAGCCCTTGATGGTGTCGTAGAAGTGGTAGTGCCAGTTGTCCTCGGACATGTTGCCCAGCGAGGCGCTCACGCCGCCCTGGGCGGCCACGGTGTGCGAGCGGGTGGGGAAGACCTTGGACAGCGAGGCCACGTTCAGGCCTGCGCGAGACAGTTCGAGCGCAGCGCGCATGCCGGAGCCGCCGGCCCCGACGATGACGACGTCGAACTTGCGTTTGGAGATGTTGGCTTGGGTGTAACTCATGGCTTAGCCTTGTTTTTCAGTGTGTGGGCGACGCTCAAAGACGCCACAGAACCTGGAAGCCCCAGCCTGCGCAGCCGACGAGCCAGACAATCGTGAAAACCTGCAGCGCCAACCGGATTCCGGCCGGCTTGACGTAGTCCATCCAGATGCTGCACATGCCGACCCAGGCATGCCAGGCCAACGCAACGATCACGGAGAAGGCCAGAAACTTCATCCATTGGGCGGCAAAAATACCTGCCCAGAGTGCGTAACCGATGTTGCCCTTGCTGAACACAAGCTGCGCGATCACGGTCAGGGTGAACAGGATCATGATGAGGGCGGTGATGCGCTGAACCAGCCAGTCGCGCCAGCCATAGTGGGCACCGACGACGGTGCGCTTGTAACCGTAGGTGGTCATGGGATTTCCTTCGAATGGGTGTGGATCAGTAAAGGCCAAACAGTTTGGCGCCCAGGACCGCTGTCAGGCCCAGGCTCACCACCAGGGCTGCGATGGCGGAAGACTTGGCGAAGGACTTGCTGATGCTGCCGTGGTCCACATCCATCCACAGATGGCGGATGCCTGCGCAGACATGGTGCAGGTAGGCCCAGATGATGCCCAGCGTGACGAGTTTGAACAGCCAGCCGGGCACAAACCCCAGGCCGCTTTCAAAGGCCGTCTTGAAGCGGGCAAAGGAATACTCGGACGACAGGGAGGTATCGAACATCCAGACCAGCAGCGGCAGCAGCAGGAAGAGGATGGCTCCGCTGCCGCGGTGAAGGATCGAAACCCACGCACCCACCGTCATGCGGTAGGTGGTGAGATCCTTGAAGGCGTTGATGTTGCGGAATTCAGGCCTTTTTTTGGCTAGATCGGTCATGGCAAGGGCTTTCGTGGATGTAACTGCTTTGTAATTCTGTGCACGCAAGGACACAAAATTCTATTGCAACGCAGCAACCAGGGTTTGATGCAGATGGGATTTTGTGTTTTTTTCAACATCCAATCTGAATGCAAGGTCGTTGTCAGTTGAGTTCGTTGTGGTAATGGTGCGTGTCCGTGCGGTAGAGGCCGCGCCGTAACTCCATGGGAACATCGTTGTAAGTGAAGGCGATGCGCTCCACGCTCAGCAAAGGGGTATCAGGTGCCACCTGCAGCGCCTGCGCCTGCTCTGCGGTGGGGAGTACGGCCCGGATTTTTTCCTCGGCCCGGACCATGCGAACACCGAAGTCGAGTTCGAACATGGCATAGGTGGGGCCGGGATAGGCGGCAAGCTGGTTGGCCGAGAGTCCTTTGAAGGCTTGTCCCGGCAGCCAGATGTCTTCGAGAATCGTCGGTACGCCGCTGAAGGACAGGACGCGCCGGGCCTGCATGACCGCGTCGCCGGTGCGCAGTCCAAGGGTTCGGGCCACGTCTGCGCTGGCGCGCACGCGCTTGCATTCAACAATATGGCGCTGTGCAGGGCCCTCGACACTGGCATCCCCGCTGTCAGGCATGAGCTTCAGAAAGCGGTACTGCACATGGCGCTCGGCGTGGGTGGCCACAAAGGTGCCCTTGCCCTGGCGGCGCGTTACCAGGTTCTCTGACGCCAGTTCGTCGATGGCTTTGCGCACCGTGCCCTGGCTCACCCGAAAGCGGGCGGCCAATTCCATTTCGCTGGGAATGGCTTCTCCGGGTTTCCATTCGCCCGCCTGCAGGCTTTGCAGGATCAGTCCCTTGATCTGTTGGTACAAGGGGCTGAACGCGGGTGCGGGCAGGCCTGCCTGGGGTAACTGCGGGGCGTCGGCGGTTTCGGTGGAGGCGGGGGGCAGGGAGGACATGGCTCTGCGTCGTTCGGGCCTTGATCATATCTTATATAAGACATAAGACAAATTGACGCAGTGCAGTATTCAAAGCTAGAATCCATACCTGTTTGCGGCGCGCACGTGTTGCTGGTAACAGGCGCAGGTGGCAACCGCTGCACATTCACCTGTTCCCTTCACTTCCTGGAGTTCCTACCATGAGCAAAAAGCCCGTCCGCGTGGCCGTCACCGGTGCTGCTGGCCAAATTGGCTACGCCCTTCTGTTCCGCATCGCCTCGGGCGAAATGCTGGGCAAGGACCAGCCCGTCATCCTGCAATTGCTCGAAATCCCGGATGAAAAGGCCCAGAACGCGCTCAAGGGCGTGATCATGGAACTCGAAGACTGCGCCTTCCCTCTGCTGGCTGGCATCGAGGCTCACTCCGACCCCATGACTGCCTTCAAGGACACCGACTACGCCCTGCTCGTGGGTGCCCGTCCTCGCGGCCCCGGCATGGAGCGTGCCGACCTGCTGGCCGCCAATGCCCAGATCTTCACTGCCCAGGGCAAGGCCCTGAACGCCGTGGCTTCGCGTAACGTGCGCGTGCTGGTGGTCGGCAACCCCGCCAACACCAACGCCTACATCGCCATGAAGTCGGCCCCCGATCTGCCGGCCAAGAACTTCACCGCCATGCTGCGCCTGGACCACAACCGTGCTGCCTCGCAGATCGCCGCCAAGATGGGTGTGGCCGTGGGCGACATCGAGAAGCTGGCCGTGTGGGGCAACCACTCGCCCACCATGTACGCGGACTACCGCTTTGCCACCGTGAACGGCAAGTCGGTCAAGGACACCATCAATGACCACGAGTGGAATGCCAATGTGTTCCTGCCCACCGTGGGCAAGCGTGGCGCCGCCATCATCGCCGCCCGTGGCCTCTCGTCGGCTGCTTCGGCCGCCAACGCCGCCATCGACCACATGCGCGATTGGGCCCTGGGCACCAACGGCAAGTGGGTCACCATGGGCATCCCGTCCAAGGGCGAATACGGCATCCCCGCTGAAACGATGTTTGGCTACCCCGTCACCTGCGAAGGCGGCGAGTACAAGATCGTCGAAGGTCTGCCGATCGACGCATTCAGCCAAGAGTGCATCAACAAGACCCTGGCCGAGCTCGAGGGCGAGAAGGACGGCGTCAAGCACCTGCTGTAAGCCGCGTCTTCCATGACCCATCCGCGCGACATCCTGCTGGGTGCCCAGGCGGCGGCGGGCCTGCTGCCGGTCTGTGACCACTACAGCGGTGCGCCCGCGCGGATGCGCAAGAGCCTGCAATTGCAGGCAGAAATGATGCAGGAGTTCGGCGCTTGCGTCTTCGACGTGACGCTGGACTGTGAAGACGGCGCCCCTGTAGGTGCCGAGGTCGAGCATGCGGCGCTGGTGGCCGAACTGGCGCTGCACGAGGCTGCACCCGGCACCCGCGTGGCGGCCAGGGTCCACGCCGTGGACCACCCGGCCTTTGCCCAGGATGTGGAAACCATTGTGGGCCGGGCAGGCCACCGCCTGTGCCACCTCATGCTGCCCAAGGTAGAGTCCGTGGAGGACATCGACCGCGCCGCACAACTGCTGGATCAGGCGGGTGCGCCGCATCTGGCGCTGCACGCATTGATCGAATCGCCTGCGGCCGTGCACCGGGCCTTTGACATTGCAGCACATCCGCGTGTGCAAAGCCTGAGCTTCGGGCTCATGGATTTTGTGTCCGCCCACGGTGGCGCCATTCCTGACTCCGCGATGGGCGTGCAGGGCCAGTTCACCCATCCCCTGGTGGTGCGCGCCAAGCTGGAAATCGCTGCTGCCTGCCATGCGCATGGCAAGGTGCCCTCGCACTGCGTGGTCACCGAATTCAGTGACGCTGCTGCTCTGCAGGCCGCAGCGCAGCGCGTGGCACTCGAACTGGGCTACACACGCATGTGGAGCATCCATCCGGCGCAGATTCGGCCTATCCTCGAAGCCCTTTCGCCATCGCAGATGTCCGTGGACAAGGCAGCGTACATCGTTGCCGCTGCCGCCCGTGCCCACTGGGCGCCCATCAGCATCGAGGGCGTGCTGCACGACCGCGCAAGCTACCGCTACTACTGGCAGTTGCTGGAGCGGGCCCACGCCACGGGAAGGACTTTGCCGCCCGAGGTGCAGACCTGGTTTGTATCATCGCGCTGCTGAAACCTTGCCACATGGAGACTGCAATGACCAAAACCCTTCTTGCTGCGGCGCTGCTGGCGCTGATGCCCGGCCTGACCCTGGCGCAGGCCAGCCAGGCCAAGACCACCGCCAAGACAAACACCGCCGCCAAGGCAAGCCCCGCCAAGACCGCCGCGAAGCCGACGGCCAAAAAGGAAGTGGTGGCCAAGGCCAAGCCCACCAGCAGCCGCCAGCAACTGCACACGGCGGCCGTTCAGGTGGCCACGGGTCTGATTGCTGCACGAGAAGCACTCTCCCCGGACGAGTTGGCCATGGCGAAGCGCGTGTATGTGGGCCAGATGGCGTGCGAGCTGGGTGCATCGGTGAATGTCACCAGCGATCCCCAGGCCCCAGGACACTTCCACCTGGAAGGCAAGGGCTTTCGCTTCCATATGGCCCCCGTGCTCACCAGCACCGGCGCCGTGCGCCTGGAAGACCCCAAGGCTGGTGCCGTCTGGCTCCAGATTGCCAACAAATCCATGCTCATGGATCAGAAACGCGGACAGCGACTGGCCGATGACTGCATGAGCCCCGAACAGGTGGCGGTGGCCGAGACGCTGAAGAAGGCGCCCGCCCCGAACCTGCTTGAACCGTCACCGACCAAGTAAGCCTTTCCTACTGGTCCGGACCCCAACGCCCCCGATACCACAAAGACCCAACCGGAGAAACCACCATGTTGCAAGCCTACCGTGAACACGCCGCAGAGCGCGCTGCCCTTGGCATTCCGCCACTGCCCCTGGATGCCAAGCAGGTATCCGCACTGATCGAGCTGATCAAGAACCCGCCCGCAGGCGAAGAAGCGTTCCTGATGGACTTGCTGACCCACCGCGTGCCCCCGGGCGTGGACGATGCCGCCAAGGTCAAGGCCAGCTTCCTGGCCGCCGTGGCCCACGGTGACATCCAGGTCGGCCTGATCTCCAAGGCCAAGGCCACCGAGCTGCTGGGCACCATGGTGGGGGGCTACAACGTCCACCCCCTGATCGAGTTGCTCGACGACGCCGAAGTGGCCGGTGTGGCTGCGGATGCGCTGAAGAAGACGCTGCTGATGTTCGACTTCTTCAACGACGTCGCCGCCAAGGCCAAGGCGGGCAACGCCAAGGCCCAGGAAGTGATGAAGTCGTGGGCCGACGCTGAGTGGTTCACCAGCCGCCCTGAGGTCGAGAAGAAGATCACCGTCACCGTGTTCAAGGTGCCTGGCGAGACCAACACCGACGACCTCTCGCCCGCGCCCGATGCCTGGAGCCGCCCGGACATTCCGCTGCACTACCTGGCCATGCTGAAGAATACGCGCCCCGATGCGGCCTTCAAGCCCGAGGAAGACGGCAAGCGCGGCCCCATGCAGTTCATCGAAGACCTGAAGAAGAAGGGCAACCTCGTCGCCTACGTGGGTGACGTGGTCGGCACCGGCTCTTCGCGCAAGTCCGCCACCAACTCCGTGATCTGGGCCACCGGGCAGGACATCCCGTTTGTTCCGAACAAGCGCTTCGGCGGCGTGACCCTGGGCGGCAAGATCGCTCCCATCTTCTTCAACACGCAGGAAGACTCCGGCTCCCTGCCCATCGAAGTGGACGTGACCAAGCTGGAAATGGGCGACGTGATCGACGTGCTGCCCTACGACGGCAAGATCGTCAAGAACGGCGAAACCGTGGCCGAGTTTGCGCTCAAGAGCCAGGTGCTGCTGGACGAAGTGCGCGCCGGCGGCCGTATCAACCTGATCATCGGCCGCTCGCTCACCGCCAAGGCCCGTGAGTTCCTGGGCTTGCCCGCGAGCACCGTGTTCCGCCTGCCCGTGGCCCCCAAGGACACCGGCAAGGGCTTCACGCTGGCGCAGAAGATGGTTGGCCGTGCCTGCGGCCTGCCTGAAGGCCAGGGCATTCGCCCCGGTACCTACTGCGAACCGAAGATGACCACCGTGGGCAGCCAGGACACCACCGGCCCCATGACCCGTGACGAACTGAAGGACCTGGCCTGCCTGGGCTTCAGCGCCGACCTGGTGATGCAGTCCTTCTGCCACACGGCCGCCTACCCCAAGCCCGTGGATGCCAAGATGCACCGCGAGCTGCCCGCCTTCATCTCCAACCGTGGCGGCGTCGCCCTGCGCCCCGGTGACGGCGTGATCCACTCCTGGCTGAACCGCCTGCTGTTGCCCGACACCGTGGGCACCGGCGGCGACTCGCACACCCGTTTCCCGATCGGTATTTCCTTCCCTGCAGGCTCCGGTCTGGTGGCCTTCGGCGCCGCCACCGGCGTGATGCCCCTGGACATGCCCGAATCGGTGCTGGTGCGCTTCAAGGGCCAGATGCAACCCGGCGTCACGCTGCGTGACCTGGTGCATGCCATCCCCCTGTACGCCATCAAGCAAGGCCTGCTGACCGTGGCCAAGGCCGGCAAGAAGAACATCTTCTCGGGCCGCGTGCTGGAAATCGAAGGTCTGCCCGACCTGAAGGTGGAGCAGGCGTTCGAGCTGTCCGACGCCTCGGCTGAGCGCTCCGCCGCCGGTTGCACGATCAAGCTCAACCCCGAACCGGTCAAGGAGTACCTGCGCTCCAACATCGTGCTCATGAAGAACATGATCGCCGACGGTTATGCCGACGCCAAGACCCTGGCGCGCCGCATCGAGAAGGTCGAAGCCTGGCTGGCCAAGCCCGACCTGCTCGAAGCCGACAAGGACGCCGAATACGCGGCCGTGATCGAGATCGACCTGGCCGACATCAAGGAACCCATCGTCTGCTGCCCCAACGATCCGGACGACGCCAAGTTCATGTCCGAAGTGTCGGGCACCAAGATCGACGAGACCTTCATCGGTTCGTGCATGACCAACATCGGCCACTTCCGTGCTGCAGCCAAGCTGCTCGGCGGTGCACGCGACATTCCGGTCAAGATGTGGGTGGCACCTCCCACCAAGATGGACGCGTCCGAGCTGATGAAGGAAGGCCACTACGCCAACTTCGGCGCTGCCGGTGCCCGTACCGAAATGCCCGGCTGCTCGCTGTGCATGGGCAACCAGGCCCAGGTGCGTGAGGGTGCCACCGTCATGTCCACCTCCACCCGCAACTTCCCCAACCGTCTGGGCAAGAACACCAACGTGTTCCTGGGCTCGGCCGAGCTGACGGCGGTGTGCTCCAAGCTGGGTCGCATTCCCACCGTGGCCGAATACCAGGAAGCCATGGGCATCATCAACAAGGATGCCGCCAGCGTGTACAAGTACATGAACTTCGACCAGATCGAAGAGTACGCGGAAGTCGCCAAGAACGTGACGGCCTGAGGCTCTGCCCAGCCACCACTGCAGCGGCCCTTCGGGGCCGCTTTTTTTGTCGGTCGGCGGATGCAGCGTACACACGGGCTTGCTAAGCTGGGCGCATGTCCACATCTGCCCCCATGTCCTGGCCTGTCCGTATCGGGACCCTGCTTTTCAGCGCGGTGTTTGCCGCAGGGTTTGGCGCTGGCGGCTTTTTTGTGGGCCTGCTGCCGCTGTACCAGACCCTCAGCGCGGCCTGGGAAGTGCGGTCCTGGCAGAGCGTGCCCGCACAGGTGCTGGAAACGCAGCTGGACCGCCGCCGGGACAGCGAAGGGTCCGAAACCTACGCGGTGCGCGTGCGCTACCGCTACCAGGTGGGGGCCCAGACCTACGAGTCGCAGCGCGTGGGGCTCGATGCCCAGGGCCATAGCGACAACGTGGGCGACTGGCACGCCCAGTGGCACCGCCGTTTGCAGGCGGCGCAGTCCAGCGGGCAGGCGCTCACGGCCTGGGTCAACCCCCGTGAGCCTGCCCAGGCGCTGCTCGACCCGCACATCCGCTGGCCCATGCTGTTGTTCCGGCTGCCCTTTGCGCTGGTCTTCACCGCAGTCGGGTTGGCGGCCGCATGGTTCTTCTTCAAGGCCTTGCGCGGTTCGTCAGGGCAGGCCACCCCAGCGGCGGATGCCGCTGCGGGGCTTCAGCGCATGGGGCGGTCGGTGCGCCAATCCGCAGGCATGCTCTGGTTCTTTGCGCTGTTCTGGTGCGGGCTGTCGTTTCCCATTGCAGCCTTGTTCTGGATGCAGGAGGGGCCCTGGCTCGTCAAGATCTTCCTGTTGCTGTTTGTGCTGGTCGGGCTCGGGCTCATCGCCTGGGCCGGTCAGCAGACGCGCCTGGCCTGGCGCCATGCGCACACGGCCCTTGCCTTGCGCCCCGCCACGCCGCGTGCGGGCGAGCCGCTGGAGGTCACGCTGAACCTGCCAGAGCGTGCCCTGCGCGGCAGGGCCCCGGAGCCCCTGGTGCTGCGGTTGGCGCAGTACCGGGTGGACGACTCGGGTTCGGGCGAAACCCGGCGGCTGGTCGAACACCTGGAGCAGCAGGCACAGCCTCTGCCCTTGCCCGATGGCAGTGCGCGCCTGGTGGCACGCTTTACCCTGCCCGACGATGCGCCAGCCCATGGCGCGCGCCGTTCGGGCGAGCGCGTGGATTGGCGGCTGGAGCTGATGCAGGCCGCTGGCGGGGTGGAACTGTCGCACGACATTGCGGTACAAGGCAGCAGCACGCCTGGCGCCCAAGACCGCTTTGCGCTGCGCAGCGATTGGAACCAGGAGCGGCCCGTCGGCCAGACGGGCCGCAGTGCGGGGCTGTCAGACTGGCCCGCCCAGGCCGGGACGGTGGAAACCGCCGACTACCAGGGGCTGGAGTTTTCCCAGACGGGCTCGCGCTGGGTGGCTGCCGTGCTGCTGCTGCCGTTTGCCGTGCTTCTGCTGCTGTGGGCGCAGGAATGGGCGCCCCGGCTGTCCTTGCCGCAGCGCTGGACTGCATGGCCCCTGTGGGTGCTGGGCATTGTGCTGGCCCTGATCCTGCACCGCGCCACCCGGCGCTGGCGTGTGCTGGTGCACGACCAGGGGCTGGCGGTTCAGCGGGTGTCCTGGCTGTGGTCGCTCCAGTTCAGCTTGCCACCCAATGCGCTGGACCACCTGAGCACCCAGCTCAACTACTCGGCCAGCACCAGGGGCGGCGACATGCAGGAATACCACGCCGTGATCGCGCGCGAAGCCGACAGCGCCAAGTCCCGGCGCATCACGCCCGGCGTGGCGGGCGAGGAGGGGGCGCAAGCCGTGGCCCAATGGTTGCAAGGCGCCTGGCACGACCGTGCCGGTCGCTTCACGCCGGGGCAAGGCCGCAGCCTTCAGTCCGGACACTCCCGTCCGCGCTGGGGCTGGCTGCTGTGGGCGGCCTTGATGGCGACCCTGGTGCTGGGGGTGCGCGGTGCTTGATTCTGGCGCTTACGCCAGGCGAAAAGAATAAAGCATAATTGCCTTCTAGCGCCCGTAAAATAAGCGCAAGCAGCTATAAAAGATATAGCAAATCTGAGATGCTTCAGCTTTTGCGTTGGGTCTGCCAAGGCTTGCCTTTGTACTTGGCGGTTTGCAGCGAAACACTACACTAGCTCGCTCTCTGTTGTGCACAGCAACCCGTTGACTACGTCCGTTGTCCAGAGTCCATGCCCTCCTCCAAATCCACCTACGATCTGCCATCCGGTACCCCCAGCCCCGCCGTCAAGGAGGAGCAGATTGAATACGGCTTCATCGGCAAGCTCCAGGGCCTCAAGTACGAATACCGCCCCGACATCCGCGACCGCGCCGCGCTGGAGCGCAACTTTCGCGAAAAGTTCGAGGCCCTGAACCGCGTGCACCTGACCGACGGCGAATTTGCCCGCCTGCTCGATGAAATCGTCACCCCCGATGTTTTCACCGCAGCCAAAACCCTGCGCAGCATCAACGCCTTCACCCGGGAAGACGGTACGCCGCTGAACTACACCCTGGTCAACATCAAAGACTGGTGCAAAAACACCTTCGAGGTGGTCAACCAGCTGCGCATCAACACCGACTACAGCCACCACCGCTACGACGTTCTTATCCTCATCAACGGCGTGCCGTGCGTGCAGATCGAGCTGAAAACGCTGGGCATCAACCCCCGCCGGGCCATGGAGCAGATCGTTGACTATAAAAACGACCCCGGCAACGGCTACACCAAAACGCTGCTGGGCTTTTTGCAGCTCTTCATCGTCAGCAACCGCACCAACACCTACTACTTCGCCAACAACAACGCGCGGCACTTTGCGTTCAATGCGGACGAGCGGTTTTTGCCCATCTACCAGTTTGCGGACGAGGCCAACAAGAAGATCACCCAGCTCGACGAGTTTGCCGACAAGTTCTTGGGCAAATGCACCCTGGGCCAAACCATCAGCCGCTACATGGTGCTGGTGGCTAGCGAGCAAAAGCTGTTGATGATGCGGCCCTACCAGGTCTATGCCGTCAAGCACATCGTCGAGTGCATTGCCCAAAACAACGGCAACGGCTACATCTGGCACACCACGGGCAGCGGCAAAACGCTCACGTCCTTCAAAGCGTCCACCCTGCTCAAAGACAACCCCGATGTGGAGAAGTGCATCTTTGTGGTGGACCGCAAAGACCTGGACCGCCAGACGCGCGAGGAATTCAACCGCTTTCAAGAGGGCTGCGTGGAGGAGAACACCAACACCGCCACCCTGGTGCGCCGCCTGCTGTCGGATGACTACGCCGACAAGGTCATCGTCACCACCATCCAGAAGCTGGGCCTGGCGCTGGATGAAACTAGCCGCCGCAACAAGCAGCAAAAGAAAGACGGCAAGGCCACCTACAAAGAGCAATTGGCACCGCTGGCCAACAAGCGCATCGTCTTCATCTTTGACGAATGCCACCGCTCGCAGTTTGGCGACAACCACCAGGCCATCAAAGAGTTCTTCCCCAAGGCGCAACTGTTCGGCTTTACAGGCACACCCATTTTTGAGGCCAACTCCAGCCGCACGCAGATCGAGGACGAGCAGGCTTCCATGAAGACCACGGAAGACCTGTTCCAAAAGCAACTGCACGCCTACACCATTACCCACGCCATTGAAGACGCCAACGTGCTGCGCTTTCATGTGGACTACTACAAGCCCGAGGGGAAAAACCCGCCCAAGCCCGGCGAGGCCCTGGCCAAAAAGGCCGTGATCGAAGCCATTTTGGCCAAGCACGACACCGCCACCGCCCACCGCCGCTTCAACGCCGTGCTGGCCACCGCCAGCATCAACGACGCCATTGAATACCACCGCCTGTTTGACGAGATTCAACAAGCCAAGCAAGCGGCAGACCCCGCCTTTGTGCCGCTCAACATCGCTTGCGTGTTCTCGCCCCCGGCAGAGGGCGATGCCGATGTGCGGCAAATCCAGGAAGACCTGCCCCAAGAAAAAGAAGACAACCAGGTGGACCCCGAAGGCAAAAAAGCCGCCCTCAAAGCCATCTTGGGCCATTACAACGCCCGCTACGGTACCAACCACTCCACAGCCGAGTTCGACCTGTATTACCAGGACGTACAAAAGCGCATCAAAGACCACCAGTGGCCCGACGCAGACCTGCGCAAGGCCTTTCCGGCGGCCCCGCACCACAAAATCGACATCACTATCGTGGTGGACATGCTGCTGACCGGGTTTGACAGCAAATACCTCAACACCCTGTATGTGGACAAAAACCTCAAGCACCACGGCTTGATCCAGGCGTTTTCGCGCACCAACCGCGTGCTCAACGGCACCAAGCCCTACGGCAACATCCTCGACTTTCGCCAACAGCAAGCCAACGTGGACGCCGCCATTGCCCTGTTCTCGGGCGAAAAAACGGGCGAGCAGGCGCGCGAGATCTGGCTGGTGGACAAAGCCCCGGTCGTCATCCAGAAGCTGGACGCTGCGGTAACCAAGCTGGCCGACTTCATGCAAAGCCAGGGCCTGGCCTGCACACCCGATGCCGTGCACAGCCTGAAGGGCGACGACGCCCGCGCCGCCTTTATCCAGAACTTCAAAGAAGTGCAGCGCCTGAAAACCCAGCTGGACCAGTACACCGATCTGACGGCCGACAACACAGTAGCCATCGAACACATCCTGCCCGCCGAGCAGTTGCAAGCCTTTCGCGGTGCCTACCTCGAAACCGCCCAGCGCCTCAAAGCGCAACAGGCCCAGCACGACAAAGGCAGCGAAGGGCAGGGCGGCGCCACCGATGCGGTGGACCAGCTCGACTTTGAATTCGTGCTGTTCGCCAGCAGCGTCATCGACTACGACTACATCATGGGCCTCATGTCGCGCTTTTCGCAGCAAGGGCTGCAGGGCGGCGGCAAGCAAAAGATGACCAAAGACGAGCTGCTGGGCTTGATCCTGTCCGACGCCAAATTCATGAACGAGCGCGAAGACATTGCCGCCTACATCCACACCCTGAAGGCCGGCGAGGGCCTGAGCGAGGCCGCCATCCGCGAGGGCTACACAAAATTCAAGAAAGAAAAAGACAGCGCCGAGCTGAGTGATATAGCCACCCGCCACCACCTGGCCCCCGCCGCGCTGCAAACCTTTGTGGACGGCATCTTGCAGCGCATGATTTTTGATGGCGAGGTGCTGAGCGATTTGATGGCCCCGCTGGACTTGGGCTGGAAGGCGCGGGCACAGGCAGAAACGGCGCTGATGAAAGAGCTGGTGCCGTTGCTGCAAAAGCGGGCCGAACAACACGGTGGGCGCGAGATTTCGGGGCTGAGTGCGTATGAGTGAGCAAGCCTTGACCGAGGCCGCGCTGCTGGAGCGCATAGCCCTGGGCGAGCACACCCGCCAGCAATTCAAACGCACCTTCAGTAGCCCCGACGCCCTGGCCGCCGAGCTGGCCGCCTTTGCCAACAGCGGTGGGGGCACCCTGCTGATCGGTGTGGACGACGACGGCTCCATCGCCGGGCTCAGCGCCGCCGATGTGCGCCACCTGAACCAAATGCTCAGCAACGCCAGCAGCCAGCATGTGCGCCCTCCCATTCACCCCCGCACCGAAAACGTGCCAACCCGCGCCGGGCTGGTGATGGTGGTCACCGTGCCCAACGGCCTGGCCAAGCCTTACCTGGACCACCAGGGCCGCATTTGGGTCAAGCAAGGCGCCGACAAACGCCATGTGACCGCGCGCGAAGAAATGCAGCGCATGTTCCAAAGCGGCGGCCTGGTCTATGCCGATGTGGTGCCCGTGGCAGGCACCACCAGCGCCGACCTGGATGAACCCGCCTTTCGCCGCTACCTGGCCCAGCACTACAGCGCAGACACCGCCCAAGCCGCGCTGCCTCTCGACTCCATATTGCAAAACCTGGGCCTGGGCGACGGCCATGAACTCACCTTGGCGGGCCTCATGCTGTTTGGCCGCAACCCGCTGCGCTGGCGGCCCGCGTTTACCATCAAAGCCGTGGCCTTTTATGGCACCAGCATTGCCGACACCCACTACCAAGACAGCCAGGACTTCAGCGGCACACTGCCCACCCAATACGCCGAGGCGCTGGCCTTCATCAAACGCAACCTGCGCCGCGTGCAAGGCAGCCAGGGCTTCAACTCGCCCGGCATTCTGGAAGTGCCAGAAATCGCCCTGCAAGAGCTGCTGGTCAATGCACTGGTGCACCGCGACTACTTCACCAGCGCCTCCATCCGCATTCTGGTGTTTCGCGACCGCATCGAAATCATCAGCCCCGGCCCCTTGCCCGACAGCCTGAGCATTGAAGACATCCGCCACGGCAAAAGCAACCGCCGTAACCCCACGCTCAGCGAGCACGCCTTTCGCCTGCTGCCCTACCGGGGCATGGGCAGCGGCATCCCCCGGGCGCTGGGCGAGTGGCCCCAAATCGAGCTGATCAGCGAGCTCAGCGGCAACCAGTTCACGGCCCTGGTTCGGCGGCCCCAAGGGCTGTGGGAGAGTGCCTCCGAACAAGTCGAGGCCCCAGCAACCGAACAAGCAACCGAACAAGTAACCGAGCAAGTAACCGAGCAAGTAACCGAGCAAGTAACCGAACAAGTTCGCCGCTTGTGCCTGGCCTTGCAGCAGGGTGCCAAGGGGACCAAGGAGCTCATGCGAATGCTCAATCTCAAACACCGCCCCAGTTTTTTGGACGGCTACTTAAACCCAGCCTTGCAACAGCACCTGGTGGAGATGACCCAGCCCGACTCGCCCCGCAGCCCTTCACAGAAATACCGCCTGACGGACAAAGGCCGGAGTGCATTGAAATGAATGAAGAGAAGAAATTGGTGCCTAAGCTGCGGTTTCCGGAGTTTCGGGGGGCGAGGGAGTGGGAGCCAAAAAGACTGGCAGACACCTGCCTTCTCATTACCAATGGCAAAGCAAACGCACAAGATCACGAAGATGACGGGGAATACCCCTTGTTTGATCGTTCCGCCGTGATCAAGAAGTCCAGCGAGTTCATGTTTGATGCGGAAGCCGTGATTCTTCCTGGCGAAGGAATGCGTTTTGTCCCAAAGTATTTTCAAGGGAAATTCAATCTTCATCAGCGTGCCTATGCCCTTATGCGGCATCAAGGTGACGGGCGATTTGTTTATTACTCCCTTGATTACCTCCAAGAGTTGCTGGCAAAAAAAGCGGTTAAATCGACTGTTCTTTCGTTGAGACTTCCAATCGTGCAGGACTTTGTGATCGGGTGCCCTAAGTCTGCCGAACAACAAAAAATCGCCGACTGCCTGAGTTCCTTGGACGAACTGATCGCCGCGCAAGCCCGCAAAGTGGAAGCGCTCAAGACCCAGAAAAAAGGGCTGATGCAGCAGCTTTTCCCCCGCGAAGGCGAAACCCAACCGCGTCTGCGGTTTCCTGAGTTTCAGAACGCTGACGAGTGGGAAGAGACTCGCCTTGAGAAGTTGGGAAAACTTATCTCTGGGCTCACATACAGCCCTGACGATGTGCGTGAGTCAGGCTTGTTGGTGTTGCGTTCGTCTAATGTTCAAAATGGCGAAATTGCGCTTGATGACTGTGTTTACGTGGACCCATCCATTAAAGGGGCGAACTTGTCGCAGCCCGAGGATATACTTATTTGCGTTCGAAATGGTTCAAAAGCATTGATTGGCAAATGCGCTCTGATACCACAGGGCATTCCGTTATGCACACATGGTGCATTTATGACGGTTTTCCGCGCCGACACACCGAGCTTTGTCTTTCAGCTTTTTCAATCTGACAGATATCAAAAGCAAGTGGCTGGAGATCTTGGAGCTACGATTAATTCGATCAACGGAAGCCAATTTTTGAAATACAAATTTTTCGTTCCCAAGCCAGCAGAGCAAAAACGAATCGCTGACTTCCTGGCTTCCCTCGACACGCTCATCACCGCCACCACCCAAGAGCTCGAAACCCTCAAGACCCACAAAAAAGGGCTGATGCAGCAGCTTTTTCCTGCGGCGGAGGCGGTGGAGGCATGAGCAGCCTGATTCTGTACACCACCGACGACGGCAAGAGCCAGATGCAACTGCGCGCCAAGGATCAAACCGTCTGGCTGTCGCAGCGGGAAATGGCCGAGTTGTTCGACGTGAGCACGGACAACGTGGGCCTGCACCTCAAGAACATTTACGAGGACGGCGAACTGAGCCGGGAGGCTACTGCCGAGGAATCCTCGGTAGTTCAAACCGAGGGCACGCGCCAGGTGCAGCGGCCTGTCACGCTCTATAACCTCGACGCCATTCTGGCCGTGGGCTACCGCGTGCGCTCGCCGCGTGGCGTGCAGTTCCGCCGCTGGGCGTCCACGGTGCTCAAGGAGTATTTGGTCAAGGGCTTTGTGATAGACGACGAGCGGCTGAAGAACCCCGACGGCCGCCCGGACTACTTCGACGAGATGCTGGCGCGCATCCGGGACATTCGTGCCTCGGAAAAGCGCTTTTACCAAAAGGTGCGCGACCTGTTTGCGCTGGCAGCGGACTACGACAAGACGGACGAAGCCACGCAGACCTTTTTTGCCACAGTGCAAAACCTGCTGCTGTATGCGGTTACGCAGAAGACGGCGGCAGAACTCATCGTGAGCCGCGCCAACCCTGCCGACCCGCATTTCGGCCTGCTGACCTGGAAAGGCGCCCAGGTGCGCAAACAGGACATTGTGGTGGCCAAAAACTACCTGACCGAAGACGAAGTGGACACCCTGAACCGGCTGGTGGTGATCTTCCTGGAGACGGCCGAGCTGCGCGCCAAGCGGCAGACCATCACCAGCATGGGCTTTTGGCGCGAGAACGTGGGGCAGATCATTGTGTCCAACGGGTTCCCGCTGCTCAGCGGAGCAGGCACCGTCAGCCACGCCCGCATGGAGCAAAAGCTGGAGCCGCTGTATCTGGACTTTGACCAGCGCCGCAAGGCTGACGAAGCGCGCGCTGCGGATGCGCAGGACGAAGCCGAACTCAAGGCGCTCGAAAACACCATCAAAAATCGCCCTAAAAAATGACCGAACAAAACCAAACCAAGCTGGGCAAAACGCTGTGGGCGATTGCCGACCAACTGCGCGGGGCCATGGACGCAGACGATTTCCGCGACTACATGCTGTCGTTCCTGTTTCTGCGCTATCTATCGGACAACTACGAGGCGGCGGCCAAGAAGGAACTGGGCAGCGACTACCCCGCACAGATCGACAGTTCGGTATCGACCCCCTTGCAGCTTTGGTACGAAGGCAACCTGGCAGATGTGCCCGATTTTGAAAAGCAGATGCGCCGCAAGGTGCATTACGTGATTGAGCCGCAGCACCTGTGGAGCAGTATTGCCAACATGGCCCGAACGCAAGATGCCGAGTTGCTGCATACCTTGCAAGCGGGGTTCAAATACATCGAGACCGAATCGTTTCAGAGCACGTTTCAGGGCTTGTTCTCTGAGATTGACTTGGCCTCGCCCAAGCTGGGCAAAAACTACACGGAGCGCAATGCCAAGCTGTGCGCCATCATCCAGAAGATCGCCGATGGGCTGGCAGAGTTCTCCAAGGAGATGGACGCGCTTGGCGATGCATACGAATACTTGATTGGCCAGTTTGCGGCGGGCTCGGGCAAGAAGGCGGGGGAGTTTTATACGCCGCAACAAATATCGGACATCCTCTCGGCCATCGTGACGCTGGACAGCCAGGAGCCGCGCACGGGGGTGAAGCAACGGCTGGAAAGCGTGATGGACTTTGCCTGTGGCTCAGGCTCGCTGCTTTTGAACGTGCGCAAGCGCATGGGGCCGCATGGCATTGGCAAGATTTACGGGCAAGAGAAGAACATCACCACCTACAACCTGGCGCGCATGAACATGCTGCTGCACGGGGTGAAGGACACGGAGTTTGAAATCTTCCACGGCGACACGCTGGCCAACGACTGGGACATGCTGCGCGAGCCGAACCCGGCCAAAAAGCCCGCGTTCGATGCCATCGTGGCCAACCCGCCATTCAGCTACCGCTGGGAGCCGGGCGAGGCCATGGCGGACGATGTGCGCTTCAAAAGCCACGGCCTCGCGCCCAAGTCCGCCGCCGACTTTGCCTTTTTGCTGCACGGCTTTCACTTCCTCAAAGACGAGGGCGTGATGGCCATCATCCTGCCGCATGGGGTGCTGTTCCGGGGCGGGGCCGAGGAGCGCATTCGCACCAAGCTGCTGAAAGACGGGCACATCGACACGGTGATTGGCCTGCCGTCCAACTTGTTCTATTCCACCGGCATCCCCGTGTGCATCTTGGTGCTGAAAAAGTGCAAGAAGCCGGATGATGTGCTGTTCATCAACGCTGCTGAGCACTTCGTCAAAGGCAAGCGCCAGAATCAACTGACGGATGAGCACATTGCCAAGATCATCGAGACCTACCAGTTCCGCAAGGAAGAGGCGCGTTATTCACGCCGGGTGGAGATGGCTGAGATCGAGAAAAACGATTTCAACCTGAACATCTCGCGCTACATCAGCACAGCGGTGGGCGAGGCGGAGATTGACTTGACCGCCATGCACGGCGAGTTGGTGGAGATTGAAAAGGCGATTGCAGCAGCAAAGGAAAAGCACAACGGGTTTCTGAAGGAGTTGGGGCTCAGCCCCTTGCCCTGACTGTGCTCTGTGGTGGTAACGGCGCAGAGGTGAATGCTCAGAACTCTAAGCAAAATAACCTTCTGGCGCCCGTAAAATAAGCGCTAGTAGCTATAAAATTCATAGCAATCTAGCGATCAACGCCCCTTCGGCAGGCCCTTCCAGCGGAATGCGCACGCGCAGCGGGCTGCCCGAGGCGAATTGCAGTTCCTCGCCCTCCAGGCCGCGCATCTGCGTGAGCTGCACCAGGCGGTTGCCCTGGGGGTGGATGATTTCCAGCCTGTCGCCCACATTGAAGCGGTTTTTCGTTTCCACCTCGGCCCAGCCGTCCTGCACGGCCTTGACCTCGCCGACGAACTGGCTGCGCCGGGACTCGGAGCTGCCGGTTTCGTAGTTCTGGTAGTCGTTGGCCGGACGGCGCTCCAGAAAACCGGCGGTGTAGCCGCGGTTGGACAGGCCTTCGAGCTCGGTGATGAGCTCGGGGTTGAACGGGCGGCCGGCCACGGCGTCGTCGATGGCGCGGCGGTAGATTTGCGCGGTGCGCGAGACGTAGTACTGGCTCTTGGTGCGGCCTTCGATCTTGAGCGAATCGACGCCGATCTGCACCAGGCGCTGCACATGCTCCACGGCGCGCAGGTCCTTGCTGTTCATGATGTAGGTGCCGTGCTCGTCTTCCATGATGGGCATGAGCTGGCCGGGGCGCTCTTTTTCTTCGAGCAGATAGACCTTGTCGGCCAGCGGGTGGCGCGCGCCACCGCCGCACGAGGCGAAGGCGGTGTTGCCTTCCTCCTGCGCCTGGTTGAAGTTGAAGTCGCCCTCCATGCGCGCGGCCATGGCCTCGCCGGTGTTCGGGTCCACGGCGGCTTCTTGCGTGGCGTAGTTCCAGCGGCAGGCGTTGGTGCAGGTGCCCTGGTTGGGGTCGCGCCGGTTGAAGTAGCCCGAGAGCAGGCAGCGGCCCGAGTAGGCGATGCACAGCGCGCCGTGCACGAACACCTCCAGCTCCATGTCCGGGCATTCCTGGCGGATTTTCTCGATCTCGTCCAGGCTCAGTTCACGCGAGAGGATGATGCGCGAGACCCCCGCCTTTTGCCAGAACTTGACCGTGGCGTAGTTGGTTGTGTTGGCCTGCACGGAGAGGTGGATTTCGGTCTCGGGCCATTTTTCCTTGACCATCATGATGAGGCCAGGGTCGGCCATGATGAAGGCGTCGGGCTTGCAGGCGATGACGGGTTCGATGTCACGCAGGTAGGTGCGCACCTTGTCGTTGTGCGCAATCAGGTTGCTGGTGACGAAGAACTTCTTGCCGCGCGCGTGGGCCTCTTGGATGCCCTGTGCGATCTGCTCCAGGCGGAACTCGTTGTTGCGCGCGCGCAGGCTGTAGCGCGGCTGGCCGGCATACACGGCGTCGGCGCCGAAGTCGTAGGCGGCGCGCATTTTTTCGAGCGAGCCGGCGGGCAGCAGCAGTTCGGGGCTTTTCAGGGTCATGGTGCGTGATTGTCTGTCAGGTGCTCCGGGCCGTGTGCACGGCCGCGTGGGAGCACCCAGCGGCGAAAGGGTCGCTGGATCGGTCGGTCAGTCTTTGGGCCGGAAGCCGATGACCAACGCCGAGGGCACGCGGCCGTCCACGTCGCGCGGCAGGGTTTCGGTCTTCTGCAGGGCGCGCAGCACGGCGTCGTCCCAGGCCTTGTTGCCGCTGGACTGGACCAGCCGGGTGCTGGTGATGGTGCCGTCGGGCGCGGCGCGCACCTCTACCTCGGCGCGCGGGTTGCCCGCCACGGCGTCGGGATAGACGATGTGCGGCTTGACCTTGGCGGCCACCTTGCCGCCGTAGCTGCCCGAGGGGCCTGCGTCGCGCAGGGCGGTGCCGGTGGCGTTCTCTGCGCCCGTGGCGCCCGCCAGTCCTTGCATGCGGCGCAGGTTTTCCTGGCGCCGGGCCTCAGCGGCCTGGGCATTGGCCTTTTCGATGGCCTCCTGCTTGCGCTTGGTTTCGGCTTCCTTTTGTTTCTTTTCTTCGGCCAGGCGCTTGTCTTTTTCTTGGCGCTCTTTCTCCAGGAGCTCCTTTTCGCGCTGCTTTTCCTTGTCTTTCAGTTCCTGCGCCTTGCGCTCCTGCTCTTTGCGCTCTTTCTCCAGGCGTTGGCGCTCCTGCAGTTGCTCGCGTTCCTTGCGCTCTTTCTCCACGCGCTTCTTTTCCCGCTCAATGGCCAGATCGGCCTCGCGCGCGTCGGGCTCGGCCTGCCGCACAGGGGGTGGTGGCGGAGGGGGCGGTGGGGCGACGACCGGGGGCGGGGGAGGGGTGGGTTCGGGTGGCGGGTCGGCGCGGGGCGCTGCCTGCTGGGGCACGGCGGCCCACAGTTCGGCCTGCACGGCGGGCTGGTCGGTGCTGGTCTTCCAGTGCACGCCCCAGGTCAGGGCCACGATGAGGAGCACATGCGCCAGCACGGCCAGCGCAATCGCACGCAGGCGCGCAGGGGGTGTGGGCGGGGCCAGCTCGTCGCGGTCGTCGTGGGCGTGCATACCGGGTCAGCCGCCTTGCTTGACGGACAGGCCGACGCGCTGGACACCGGCCTTTTGCAGTGCGTCCATGGCCTTCATGACGGTTTCGTAGGACACGCCCTTGTCGGCACTGATGATGACCGGCGGTGTCTCGGCCTGGCCCTTTTGCCATTGGGCGGCCAGGCTGCCCAGCTCCTGGGTGGTCACGGCACGCTCGCTGCCGCCCGTCTTGAGCCGGACACTGCCGTCCTTGAGCACCACCACCTGGCCAAACTCCTTGGGCGGCTTGGCACCCTTGCCCACCTTGGGCACATCGACCACCCCCGGCGTGAGCATGGGCGCCGTCACCATGAAGATGATGAGCAGCACCAGCATCACGTCGATGAAGGGCACCATGTTGATCTCGTTCATCGAACGGCGGCGACTGCCACTGCGGGAGGCCATGGTGGGCATGTAGGGCTCCTTGCGCGGTTCAGTGGCCCGAGGGGCTGTGGGCCGGGTGCGCGCCCAGGTTGCGCTGCAGGATGTTGGAGAACTCCTCGATGAAGGTCTCCTGGTGGATGGCCACGCGGTCGATGTCGCGCGCAAAGCGGTTGTACGCCACCACTGCCGGTATGGCGGCAAACAGGCCGATGGCGGTGGCCACCAGCGCCTCGGCAATACCGGGGGCCACGTTGGCCAAGGTGACCTGCTCCATGCCGGCAAAGCCGGTGAAGGCATGCATGATGCCCCACACCGTGCCGAACAGGCCCACGTAGGGGCTGACCGATGCGACCGAGCCCAGGAAGGACAGGTTCGACTCCACGACATCCATCTCGCGCTGGAAGCTGGCGCGCATGGCGCGGCGTGCGCCGTCGAGCAGGGTGCCGGGGTCGCTGATGCGGCGCTCGCGCAGCTTTTGGTATTCGCGCATGCCGCTGGCAAAAATGCGTTCCATGGGGCCGGCGTTCTTGGCGTTTTGCACGGCGCTGGCGTACAGGTCGTTGAGGCTGGTGCCGGACCAGAACTCACGCTCGAACTCGTCGTTCAGCGAGCGCACGCGCTTGAGGCCAAACAGCTTGCGGAAAATGGCCGCCCAGCTGGCGACCGATACGCACAGCAACAGCAGCATCACGAGTTGAACCACCCAGCTGGCGTGCAGCACCAGGTTCAGGATGGACATGTCTTGGGCATTCATGCAATTTGTTCCAGGATGGTGGCGGGGATGCGGGACGGGCGCATGGTGGCCGCATCCACCCAGCCGATGCGTACCGTTGCCTCGTTCAGTAGGACCGGTTCGCTGGGGTTCATATGCTCTCGATTTAATAGCGCCTGCTGCCCGATTGTCAAGGAGGCGCGGCCTTTTTCCTGCAAATTTGCTGTGACCAAAAGTTGATCGTCCAGACGGGCGGGCTGCAGGTAGCGCAAGCGCACGTCGGTTACGACAAACATGCCGCCCGTTTGTTCCCGCAGAAACTGCTGCGACAGCCCGAAGGAGCGCAGCCATTCGGTGCGCGCGCGCTCGAAGAACCGGAGGTAGTTGGCGTAGAACACGATGCCACCGGCATCGGTGTCCTCCCAGTAGATGCGGATGGGGAGCTGGAATGCCATGGCCGCCTTACGCCAACAGGGGTTGGAGGCGTGCCACGGCTTCCTGCAACTGGGCCATGGAGTTGGCGGTGGAAAAACGCACATAGCGCTGCGGGTCGTGCGTGCCAAAGTCACGCCCAGGGGTCACGGCCAGGTGGGCCTGGCGCATGAGGGCATAGGCCAGGTCCCAGCTTCCGTTCACGCCGAGGCGCTCGCAGGCGGCGCTGCAATCGGCCCAGGCGTAGAAGGCGCCATCGGGCATCACCGGCACCTGCAGGCCCAGGCTTTGCAGCGCGGGGATGAAGTAATCGCGCCGGGCCTTGAATTCGGCGCGGCGGCGTTCGTATTCGGCCAGGCTCTCGGCCTCGAAGCAGGCCAGCGCTGCATGCTGCGCGATGGTGCTGGGGCAGATGAACAGGTTTTGCGCCAGGCGCTCGACCACGGGCACCAGTGCTTCGGGCACCACCATCCAGCCCAGGCGCCAGCCGGTCATGTTGAAGTACTTGCTGAAGCTGTTGATGCTGATGATGTTGTCGTCGATGGCCAGCGCCGTATGGCCGAACTGCTCCTCGTAGGACAGGCCGAGGTAGATTTCATCGATCAGCGTGATGCCGCCATGCTCTTGCACCACGCCGTGGATGCGGCGCAGCTCCTCGGGCGCGATCGAGGTGCCCGTGGGGTTGGAGGGCGAGGCCAGCAGCACGCCGCGGGTGCGTACTGTCCAGGCGGCGCGCACCTTGTCTGCGCTGAGTTGAAAACGCTCCTGCGCGGTGGTGGGGATCAGCACCGCCGTGCCCTCGGCGGCGCTCACGAAATGCCGGTTGCAGGGGTAGCTGGGGTCGGGCATCAAGACCTCGTCGCCTGCGTCGATCAAGGCCAGGCATGCCAGCTGCAACGCGGCCGAGGCGCCCGCCGTGATGGCGATGCGCCGCGCCGGCACCTGCACGCCAAAGCGCTGCGCGTACCAGTCGCTGATGCGCTCGCGCAGCGGCGCAATGCCCAGCGCCTGGGTGTACTGTGTGGCGCCATCGCGCACAGCCTTGGCTGCAGCCTCCTGCACCAGGGGCGGGGCGGTGAAGTCGGGTTCGCCAATGTTCAGGAAGATCATGGGCGAACTGCTGCCCGCCACTTCGGCCGCCAGGGCCTGGGCAGCCTTGGCGATCTCCATCACATAAAACGGTTCGATGCGCGCAGCGCGGGTGGATGTCTTCATGGCAGGGGCCGCGCCAGCGGCGGCGGAGTCTGGGGTGACGACCAGGGCGCCGGGGGCGAGATGGCGCTTCAGTCAGGCGTGGGGGCGTTACTTGCGGTTGGCGGAATCGGCCTGCACCTCGTCGGGCCGCAGCTTGGGCGCCAGGCTGCCGAGCACGCCGTTGACGTACTTGTGCCCGTCGGTGCCGCCAAACTCCTTGGCCAGTTCGATGCACTCGTTGAGCACCACGCGCCAGGGCACGTCCAGGCAGTGCTGCAGTTCGTACACGCCGATCCACATCACCGCATGTTCGATGGGCGAGACTTCCGCCAGCGTGCGGTCCAGCACCGGGGTGATCAGGGCATCCAGGCCCGTCGCGCCTTCAATGCAACCGTGCAGCAGCGCGTCGTAGTGCGCCGCATCGGCCTTGTGAAAGCCCGCCAGGTCGCGCGTGAACAGGTCGATGGCCGTGGCCTCGTTGCGGCCCACCAGGTGCTGGTAGAGCGCCTGCAGGGCAAACTCACGCGCACGGGTCCGGTTGGACTTGGCGGCGGCCTTGCGCGCGCCGGTGCTGGTCAGGCCGGTGCGCTTTTGCTTGGGGGCCGGAGTGTCGGGGGTGGCGTTGTGCTCGCTCATGACAGCTCGTCCAGCAGGTTGGCCATTTCCACGGCCACGTAGGCGGCGTCGCGGCCTTTCTCGGTCTGGCGTGCGACGGCCTGGTCGAGGTTCTCGGTGGTCAGGATGGCGTTGGCCACGGGCAGGTGGTAGTCCAGCGCGATGCGCGAGACAGCCGCGCCCGACTCGTTGGCCACCAGCTCGAAGTGGTAGGTCTCGCCCCGGATGATGCAGCCCAGCGCGATCAGGGCGTCGAACTCGTCGCGCTCGGCCAGGGCCTGCAGCGCCACGGGCACTTCCAGGGCGCCGGGCACCAGCACGTGGGTGATGTGCTTTTCCTGCACGCCCAGGTCCAGCAGCGCGGCACGGCAGGCTGTCGCCAGGGCGTTGGTGATGCTTTCGTTGAAGCGGGCCTGCACGATACCGATGTGCAGCTTCTTGCCGTCGAGCCGGTCGCCCGTTCCTTTTTCTGCGCCAAACATGGTGGGTTCCTTGGTTCTTTATTCTTTGGGGATGTAGCCGGTGATTTCGAGCCCGTAGCCCGCCATGCTGGGCATGCGGCGGGGCTGGCCCATGAGCTGCATCTTGTGCACGCCGCATTCGCGCAGGATCTGCGCGCCTACGCCGTAGGTGCGCAGATCCATGCGGCCGCGCTCGGGCGCCTGGGCCGCACGGGCCGTGCCTTCAAACTGGGCCAGCAGCTGCGCGGCGCTTTCGCCACAGTTGAGCAGCACGGCCACGCCACGGCCCTGGTTGGCGATGTATTGCAGGCTGGTGTCCAGCCCCCAGGAGTGCATGGAGCGGTTGAGCTCCAGCGCGTCGAGCACCGACAGCGGCTCGTGCACGCGCACGGGCACCACATCGTCCTTGCTCCACTGGCCCTTGACCAGGGCCAGGTGCACGGCGCCGCTGGGCTGGTCGCGGAAGGCGTGGGCAGTGAACTCGCCGTAGCTGGTGTGCAGCGTGCGTTGGCCCACTTTTTCCACCAGCGATTCGGTGCGGCTGCGGTACTCGATCAGGTCGGCGATGGTGCCGATCTTGATGCCGTGTTCGGCCGCAAACACCTGCAGGTCAGGCAGGCGCGCCATGGTGCCGTCGTCCTTCATGATCTCGCAGATCACGGCCGCGGGGCTGCAGCCCGCCAGCGCGGCCAGGTCGCAGCCCGCTTCGGTATGGCCCGCGCGCATGAGCACGCCGCCGTCCACCGCCTGCAGCGGGAAGATGTGGCCGGGCTGGACCAGGTCGCTGGGCTGGCTGTCCTTGGCCACGGCCACTTGCACGGTCCGCGCGCGGTCGGCGGCCGAGATGCCGGTGGTCACGCCCTCGGCTGCCTCGATCGAGACGGTGAAGGCCGTGCTGTACACGGTGCCGTTGCGCGCGGCCATGGGGGGCAGCTTGAGAAACTCGCAGCGCTCGCGCGTGAGCGTGAGGCAGATCAGGCCGCGGCCGAAGCGGGCCATGAAGTTGATGGCCTCGGGCGTGACATGGTCGGCGGCCAGAACGAGGTCACCTTCGTTTTCGCGGTCTTCCTCGTCCACGAGGATGACCATGCGCCCGGCGCGCATCTCGGCCACGATGTCATGCACCGGAGATATGGGGGCGGGGGTGAGGGGAGACGTCATGCGGGAAGGGCTTTCGTTGGTAGGCCAGAGGCGGTGCACAGC
>Ga0116193_1000099_pt1 | contig 80950 bp, 65 predicted proteins | sample AD_UKC115_MetaG_FD_89892 | JGI IMG/M metagenome (GOLD analysis project Ga0116193, IMG submission 89892) | Active sludge microbial communities of municipal wastewater-treating anaerobic digesters from Hong Kong - AD_UKC115_MetaG | ecosystem: Engineered > Bioreactor > Anaerobic > Digestate...
GATCCACCTTATCGCTGCTTCCTCTCGGACCTGACGAGGTTCGCTGGTATCCGCCGCGCCGGTCCCATCCGAACGCGCCTTAAGGATACCTTATTCATTTGCGAATGTCAATAATCCCGGTCAGCAATCCATAATTTAGAAATATAGTCCTTGTTATCCGAATCAATCAGGAAAAACTTGTTATTATGATGTCTTTGCGCAAAGACATCATAATAACAAAGAATTCTCCCCTTGTTTCGAATTTCGAAATTTCAAGTGTTCAGAATTTGTTCTCGCACAAATCCATGTCGACTGGCAAATCCGGAGTCTTAGCTATTCTTCATGATAATATTGGCAACTTCGTTGGAAATATCCTCAGCTGTATCCAGCACTTCTTCCAAAATTCCATAAAGCTCTTTGTAGCTGATCAAATACCGCGCATCGTGGTCTTCCAGGAATAACTTCCTTAACGCATCGTGATACAGCAAGTCGCCATTTTCTTCGAGTCGGTTTATTTCAATGATCCAGTTATTTAATGAAGCGTCTTTCTTGTAATTACTGAAATTTTCCAGCAAATTTTTCAGCTCGGATATTGATTTTTCAATCAAATCCAGAAAGCGTTTCATCGGTTCTTCAATTTTTGTGACGTTATAGGTATAAATCATGATTAATACGTCTTCCAGCGCATCAGCCAAATCATCCAGCATCTGCGCTAATGCAACAATGTCTTCCCGTTCGATGGGTGGAACAAACTCTTTTGACAGATGTTCCATAATCTCATGATGTTTGATATCCGCTGTATGTTCGATCAGATGGACTTCATCCATCAACATGTGCAAATCGTTGACATTGAAATCCTTGAAAATCGACTGCAGTTTTTCGACCATGATGCAGGAAAACTTAGCCTGTGAGACAAAACTCTCAAAATAATAATTGTCATTTTTTGATGCCATGCGCAACTCCCCAATTCAAAAAGAATCGATTAGAAAATGTAGATGAAAATTTTTGCCATCAGAAAACCTATCAGCCCGCAGCCTGGGAATGTCAGAACCCAGGCAAGCGTCATGTCATTAACTACGCCCCAATTTACAGAGGACAGCCGTTTGGCAGCACCAACACCCATGATCGCAGTTGTCTTGGTATGCGTTGTACTGACCGGCAGACTGAGCATCGATGATATAAATAAGCAAAGGGCTCCGGCACAGTCTGCCGAAAAGCCCTGAAAAGGCTCCAACTTAACCATATCCATACCAACCGCTTTGATGATCCTATATCCTCCGATGGAAGTTCCCAATGACATTACCATAGAACACAGAACCATCAACCAGATCGGGACCTCAAAGCTGGTCACATTCATGTCACCTTGAGCGATGAAAGCGCCTAAGAGAAAAACGCCAATAAACTTTTGCCCATCCTGCGCTCCATGCATGAAAGCCATTGCAGCACTGCCAAATATCTGTGCCTTGCGAAAGGGTCCCTGCGTTCTTCTGCGATCGGCGTTTTTAAAGAGGATCGTTACCAGCTTCATAATGATGTAACCCAGACTGAAGCCCAGAATTGAAGAAAGGATTAGCCCGTATATCACCTTGATCCATTCGCTGCCGTTGATTCCGGCAAGGCTGCCCTGCAGTGCGATAGCTGCGCCGGAGATCCCGGCAATCAATGCATGGCTCTCACTGGTTGGAATTCCAAGAAAAGATGCAGCGGTTGCCCAAATGACGATGGCCGTCATGGCAGCGCATAAGGCGACTACAGCCTCTGATGCGTTGCCGCCGAAATCTACCATGTTATAGATCGTCTCCGCCACTTTGGCGCTGAACATCGTCATTACGAAAACGCCCAGAAAATTAAAGATGGCAGCCATAATGATCGCAGCTTTGGGATGTATGGATCGTGTTCCAATACAGGTTGCGATGGCGTTCGGTGCATCTGTCCATCCGTTGACCAGGATGACGCCCAAAGTGAGCAAAACTGTAATAGCAAATGGCAAACTGTGGGTGAAATGGTAGATAAACTCAGAAAATTCAATCGTCATTGAGAAAAATCCTTCGTTTTTCCGGTTAAATCATCTTATATTTGTGCAATTGGCAATAATCATATCATGATTTTGTTGGTCAGTATGATCATAATAATATGTAACTAAGATAAAAATAATAAACGATATAAATTATTCGTGTTCACCTTAGAATCCCGATTTGAAGGAACGCTATCAACGAAAAACTATTTGAAAAAAATTTATTTACTGCTGGAATACTTTGAAATATTGACTTGCTTTTATATCATTCGGGGAAACCTTGTCGTGATAGCTGGATTGCGATTGAACGGGGCAGCCAATTATCATATAATATAGTTGATAGTCTCAGACGCTCAGCGTCTATCGCAGGATGAACACAAAATCAATTTTTCGTGATCATTTTTTATATCGGCATTTTATTTTTTTTTATAGCATTGGAGGTTTCCATGAACAAAGGATTTCAATATTCTTATTCAACGGGTCAATTAGACGGAGATGCATTAACCATTATTGGAATTTTCCTCTTAATTTGCATCATTCTATTTATCTTCCTGCTGGTTCGCTTGAGTAAAAGCATGACAGCTGCTGCGGAGGAAAATGCCCGAATTAATCAGATGCTGGCTGCAATTCCTGCGGACAGGATCGGCACGGTCAATGCGTTGTACTCCAATGCTCGAAAAGAATTAGGCATCGCGCTGGCCATTGTCTTTTTCATGGGCAGTATTGGTGTGCATAAAATCTATTTAGGCAGAAAGAAAGCTGCGATTTTATTCATGATCTTCGCTTTGACTGGAATCCCTGCCATCATCAGTTTCTTCGACGCAATGAATATGCCGAAAACGATATCGGAATACAATTTGAATGTGATGACGACGTTATACAATCAGTTCATAAATCGGTAATATAAAATAACGAATTTTTTTACTGATTGAAATTTGAGTAGTTTTTTTAATGATGCTTTGTTTTTACGCGGAGCGTAAAAACAAAGCATCATTTTTTTTCCCTTTTTTCCACATGTTTTTCATCTTCCCAAGTTGCATTTACTTTGTCAATTCACGTTCAAATTTAGAATTGCTGGATGCGTATGCAAAAGAACGTCTGACGGCTTTCATTATGATAAAATTTACAGGATTTTATTATTGTGAAGGAACTCCAAAATGTCACAGGATTCGTTGTTATCATTAGAAAAGATTGTCGCGCTTTCGAAAAGACGCGGTTTCATTTATCCGACTTCCGATATTTACGGCGGATTAGCCAGTTCATATGATTACGGGCCGTTAGGCGCCGAGTTGTTGCGGAATATTCGCAACCTATGGTGGCGTGAGATGATTACTTGCCGGGAGGACATGATCGGAATTGATTCTCAGATTTTACTTCATCCGGAAACCTGGGTCGCGTCCGGACATGTCAATGCTTTTAATGATCCGCTGGTTGAGGACAAAGTCACACACAAACGCTATCGGGCTGATCATTTGATCGAAGCATGGCTGGAAAAAAATCCACAGGATGAAAAAATCGTTGTGGAAGGTCTGGATCTACCGGGAATTGCTGCTTTTATAGAAAAATACCATGTAAAAACACCGGATGGAAATGATGTCTTTCCACCGAAAGCATTCAATATTATGTTCCAGTCTTCCATCGGTGTTGTGGAAGGGGAAAAGATGCCGGTATACTTGCGGGGTGAGACGGCACAAGGAATTTTCACGAATTTCGCAAATATTCTCAACTCGACTCGTATGCAGCTTCCTTTTGGAGTCGGTCAGATCGGAAAGAGCTTCCGCAACGAAATTACGACCGGTCAATTTGTTTTTCGCACGCTGGAATTTGAACAGGCTGAGATTGAATACTTCTTCGATCCAGAAAAGACTGACTGGCAACCGCTTTTCAAGAGCTGGCAGGATCAAATGTGGAATTTTATCCACGGAACGCTCGGCATTCGCGAGGAAAAACTTCGCTGGCGTCGCCATTCCGATCAGGAACGCTCATTCTACAGCAAAGACACCTATGATCTGGAATATGAATATCCTTTCGGCTTCAAGGAATTGTGGGGTATTGCATATCGTACAGACTATGATTTGAAACAACACATTGATCATTCCGGAAAAGACCTGCGTTTCCGTGATCCTCAGGACCCCAACCGATCGATTATTCCGCATGTTATTGAACCGGCAGTTGGTGTTAACCGCATTCTCTTAATGGCGATGTGCGATGCATATTGGGAAGATTCGGAAAACAATCGTGTTGTCATGAAATTTAAACCCAATGTTGCACCTTATAAAGCTGCCGTCTTTCCACTGGTAAAAAATAAACCCGAAATTGTCGGAAAAGCTCGCGAGGTGTTCCATATGCTCGGCAAGAAGATGGGCACCTGCTGGGACGATCGCGGGAATATTGGGAAACGTTACTTCTATCAGGATGAAATCGGCACTCCCTTCTGCATTACCATCGATTATCAAACATTGGAAGATGATACGGTCACCATTCGTGATCGCGACACCATGGTGCAGGAGCGGATTCATATTGCTGACTTAAATGCAAAAATTTCAGCTGCGCTTGAAGCATGACTGTGAGTCAGTAACCGATTTCGAATCTGTACTTAATTGATACTGAAAAAAAAGAGCATTATTCTTTAAAGAAAGAGGATGCTCTTTTTTCTTTGGATAGAATACGCGCGCAGCTTCAAGGGGATTCTCTTGCCGCTGCCATCCGATGGCTTACCTGTCGGTTTTCATATCTTCGGGCGATTCGAAATATCGATTTGCTATTCGAATCACTTGAGAAAAACATCACTACAATAATGGATCATCCCCATATTTCGAATTGCTGATTGTACAGACTGCAGGGGGACATATTATAATCTTTAACAATGGTGTACTGATGAATCCCAGCAGTAATTCGAATTATTAGAATACCGATCAAAAATTCGAAATTTAAATATGCCTTTTGTATCAACCAGGGAAAAAAGTTCTGTTGTTTTTATGTGAAATGCAAAAACAATATCCCATAATTCATTTTTTCTATCTATCGAATCGCTGATTACGAGTATTTTATTTTCAACGATTTAAATCAAGAAAGAAAAATGGATAAATACTGTATAAATAAGGAGATCTCTATGTCCCATTTATTCGATCCGTTAACCATTCAAGGGATTACGTTACGAAATCGAATCGGTGTTTCACCGATGTGTATGTATAGCTATCAGGACGGTTTCTCGAATGATTGGCAGGTGATCCATCTCGGATCCCGTGCAGCAGGAGGAGCAGGCCTGGTCATGACGGAAGCTACGGCGGTGGAACCTCGCGGCAGAATCACTGCGCATGACGTTGGAATCTGGTCCGATGAACAGATTGAACCACTGCGGCGCGTGACAGAAGCCATCAAGAAAAATGGAGCTGCGGCTGGAATACAGCTCGCACATGCCGGAAGGAAAGCCAGCTTTGCCCGGCCCTGGGAGGGAGGCAAACCGATCCTGCCGCATCAACCGGAGGGTTGGCAGTGCGTAGGACCCAGCCCGATCCCTCACTTTGAAGGAAGCGCCATTCCGCACGAACTGGATCGAAATGAGATCCATATGATTCAAGAAGCGTTTGTAAAAGCAGCACTACGCGCGCTGGAAGCCGGATTCAACGTATTAGAGATCCATGGTGCCCATGGATACTTAATTCATAATTTCCTCTCTCCAATCTCCAATCAGCGGACGGATGAATATGGCGGCAGTTATGAAAACCGGATTCGTTTCTTAATGGAGATCGTTCGCAAAGTCCGCCCCATTTGGCCGGATGAATTGCCGCTTTTTGTGCGGCTTTCCTGCTCGGATTGGACAGAAGGCGGATGGACTGTCGATGATTCAGCCCGTCTCGCAACGCAATTAAAAGAGGAAGGTGTGGATCTGATCGATTGTTCTTCCGGCGGCGGTGTCTTTTACGCAAAAATTGAGTCCGGACCCGGATACCAGGTTTCGTTTTCGGAAGAGGTACGCAAAAAATCCGGCATATTGACCGCTGCCGTCGGCCTGATTTCCTCTGCGGATTTGGCCGATGCCATCATCCGAAACGGACGCGCGGACATTGTACTGCTGGGCAGAGCCATGCTGCGGGATCCCTATTGGGCGATCCATGCAGCCCAGACGCTTAACCAGACGATTCCGATACCCTCTCAATATCTGCGCTCTTTTGAATGGAAATAGACTGCACAGTAAAAAAACTCCTGCCTTTTTGGCAGGAGTTTTTTTATTAGCGATGAAGCGAAAGCATTATGCTTCGTCTTTAGAACCAAGTTTGTAATTGAGATCAGCCAATTGGCGATAGAGCTCCCAGCGTCTTTCCGCATCGACCTGTGCTTCTTTGATCAATACTTCCGCACGGGCTTCATCACTCTTGACCAGCATCTTGTAGCGGTTTTCGCCATAAGCATATTCTGTCAGAGGAATCGACGGGGCCTTGGAATCGATGGTAAGCGGATTTTCACCCAGGGCGATCTTATCCGGATTGTAGCGGAACAGCGGCCAGTGGCCGGATTCAACGGCTTTCTTTTGCTGCTGCAGACCGGTCCGCATATCAATACCGTGATTGATACAGTGAGAGTACGCAACGATCAGGGACGGTCCATCATAAGCTTCAGCTTCGAGGAATGTCTTGACAACCTGAGCATCATTCGCACCCATGGCAACTTTACCGACATAGATGTAGCCATATGTCATGGCAATGTATCCGAGATCTTTCTTGGGCAGATCTTTGCCTTTTGCAGCGAATTTTGCGACAGCAGCACGCGGGGTTGACTTGGATGCCTGACCACCTGTATTGGAATAGACTTCGGTATCCAAAACCAGAATGTTGACATTGCGTCCGGATGCCAGAACATGGTCCAAACCGCCGTATCCGATGTCATAAGCCCAACCATCACCGCCCACGATCCAGACACTCTTCTTCACCAGGGAATCTGCAAGGGAGACCAGGTTGCGTGCTCTTGTATCTTTGGAACCGGCCAATTTTGCTTTCAGCGCTGCCACACGGCTGCGCTGTGCTTCCAAACCGGCTTCGGTGGACTGATCAGCATTCATAAGACCTTCCACCAGTTCTGATCCGATTTCAGCACTCAGCTCTTTGAGCAATTCTTTGGCAAATTCATTTTGTTTGTCAACGGTCAGACGCATTCCCAGGCCGAATTCCGCATTGTCCTCAAACAGACTGTTTGCCCATGCCGGACCGTAGCCATCTGCGTTGGTTGTATAGGGTGTTGTCGGCAGGTTACCGGAGTAAATCGATGAACAACCGGTGGCATTGGCGATGATCGCATGATCACCGAAGAGCTGTGTGAGCAGTTTGATATAAGGAGTCTCACCGCAGCCAGCGCAGGCACCGGAAAATTCAAACAGCGGGCGTAATTGCTGTGACAGTTTTACGTTGTTCGGAACAATTTTTGTCCGATCCGGATCCGGGATGGACATGAAGAACTTCCAGTTTTCGCCTTCGGATTCGCGCAGAGGAAGCTGTTCGGAAAGGTTGATCGCCTTTTTCGTCGGATCTGCTTTATTCTTGGCAGGGCAGGTTTCAACGCAAAGTCCGCAGCCGGTACAATCGCTGACGGAAATCTGCAGTGTGAATTTTGTGCCGGGGAACTCTTTGTAGCCTTTGGAATCGACGGATTTGAAGGTCTTCGGGGCATTTTCCAGATAGGATGCGTCATAAACTTTTTGACGAATCACACCATGCGGACAAACGATCGAGCATTTACCGCACTGAATACAAGTTTCTGGATCCCATACAGGTACTTCCTGTGCGATATTCCGTTTTTCCCATTGAGAAGTTCCTACAGGGAAGGCACCATCTGCCGGCAGCAGGGAGACGGGGAGTTTGTCGCCTTTGGCAGCGATCATCGGAGCGATCACTTTTTGGACAAATTCTGGCGCTTCAGCCGGAACTGCAGGTAAGCGATGGATCTTGCTTGTGACCTGATTGGGATATTTCACTTCAAATAAGTTTGCGAGTGTTGAATCGACTGCTTCGAAGTTCTGAGCAACGACTTTCTCGCCTTTTTTACCGTATGTCTTCTTGATCGATTTCTTGATTTGATCGATTGCTTCATCTCTTGGCAGAACGCCGGAAATTGCGAAGAAGCAGGTCTGCATAATTGTGTTGATGCGTCCGCCCATGCCAGTTTTGTTGGCAACGGAGAATGCATCGATCACATAAAATTTCATCTTCTTTGCAATGATATCTTCCTGAACTTCCACAGGTAGTTTATCCCAAACCTCTTCCGGCCCATAAATCGTGTTCAGCAGGAAAATTGCATTCGGTGCAGCAAACCGGGTGATATCCAGTTTTTCCAGGAAGGTGAACATATGGCATGCCAGGAAATTGGCATCATTTTCGCCGATCAAATATGGAGCGCGGATCTTATTGGGACCAAAGCGCAGGTGGCTGATCGTTGTGGATCCGGATTTCTTGGAGTCATACTCAAAATAGCCTTGGGCATCATTTTCAGTTTCAATACCAATGATCTTAATGGAGTTTTTATTCGCGCCGACAGTACCATCTGAACCCAGACCGAAGAACATACAACGAACGGTTTTTTCTTCCGGTAGCAGGAAGGAAGGATCATATTTAATGCTTTTTCCAGTAACATCATCCTCAATACCGACTGAGAAGTGATTCATCGGGCGATCTTTCTTCATCTCTTCAAAAACGCCAGCTGCCATTGCCGGTGTGAAATCTTTTGATCCCATACCGTAACGTCCGCTTGTGATCATCGGAGAAGTCTTGAAAGGTGCAGTACCGTCAGCAAGCGCCTCAGAAATGGCTGTTACAACATCGAGGTAAAGCGGTTCACCGGCAGAACCTTGTTCTTTGGTGCGATCTAAAACTGTAATTTTCTTAACTGTGGAAGGAAGAACTTTCACAAAATCAGCAACGCTGAATGGGCGATACAACCGGACCGCAACAACGCCGATCTTTTCGCCTTTCGAATTCAAGAATTTCGCGGTTTCTTCCAAGGTTTCAATTCCGGAACCCATGGCGATCACAACACGATCAGCATCTTTGGGTCCAAAATAATCAAAAAGATGATAGGAACGGCCAACGATTCCGGCAAATTTATCCATAGTTTCCTGAACAATTGCCGGAGTTGCTGCATAATAGCGATTGCATGCTTCTCGACCCTGGAAGAAGACGTCCGGATTCTGAGCTGTTCCATGGACAACAGGTTTTTCAGGGCGAAGAGCACGTTCGCGATGTGCACGAACGAGTTCATCATCGATCATGGCGCGCATATCTTCCAGATCCAATTGTTCAATTTTCTTTACTTCATGCGAAGTGCGGAAACCATCAAAGAAATGGAGGAATGGAACGCGGGATTTCAAGGTTGCAGCTTGTGCAATGAGAGCCATATCATGCGCTTCTTGCACGGAATTGGATGCGATCAGGGCAAATCCAGTCTGACGGGTTGCCATGACATCACTTTGATCGCCGAAAATTGACAATGCATGCGGAGCCAGAGCGCGGGCTGTTACATGAAATACAGTGGACGTGAGCTCACCTGCAATTTTGTACATATTCGGGATCATCAATAATAAGCCTTGAGAGGCAGTGAAGGTAGTTGTCATGGCGCCTGTGCTGAGCGCACCATGGACAGCTCCGGCTGCTCCGCCTTCGGACTGCATTTCCATGATACTTGGGACGGTTCCCCAAAGATTCTTTACACCTTTGGCTGCCCATTCATCCGAATGCTCGCCCATTGGTGAGGACGGAGTAATTGGGAATAGTGCGATAACCTCGTTCATGCGATAAGCCACATAAGCGACGGCTTCGTTGGCATCGATTGTTACTTTTTGACGAGCCATGAAAGTTCTCCTGCAAGTTATAGTATTTATGATTGATCTAAACTTTTACTCCCGAAGGAGAAGGTTGAGATTGTGACAACTAAAAATAAACGTCTTTTCAACGCTCTTAACCTGATATTATTGTACCCTGATTTTCTACTATTTTTTGCCTTTTTTTTTAACAGCGGTTCAAATTGTCGATTGTTTTTTCGCATCAATCGAGGAAAATTATGGTTGTGTTGTTTTTGTGTTATGCGAAATATGATAGGTATTCCAAATCAGCATAACAGTATTCCGTTTTTTCATTTGAATTCAGTGTTTCTCAATTCTTTTTGGGCCATCATTAATGCTGCAATTGTTTTCACATCTTCAAAAATCCCATTTTCTGCCATTTTATAGGCTTCTTCAATCGGCAAAGCTTCAAGATTTAAAAACTCATCGTCGTCCTGGGGTAATGGATTTTTGACAAGCTCTTTGGCAAGAAAAACATGGATATATTCATTGCAATATCCAGGTGTCATAAAAAATCCGCCGATCCGCCTGATGTTTTTTGACTCATAGCCTGTTTCTTCGCGGCATTCTCTTTCAGCTGCCAGCAACGGATCCTCACTGCCATGATCGCCATTAAGAATTCCTGCTGGCAGTTCAAGCAGCTGTTTATTCGCACCCATACGAAATTGCCGGACAAATAAAATCATCCCGTCACTGGTTACCGGGATGATTTCAACCGCTGGAACATGTTCCACCAAATCATAATTCCGGATTTTTCCGTTAGGAAGACGAACTTCCAGACTGGAAACGTTAAAAACATGTGCGTGATATTTTTTTTCGGATTTTAAAATTTCAGTATCCATGATTACTTTTTTCTCCCGGGAGGGTTCTGTTTGATCTTTTAAGAATCGACGTTTTCTTCTTCAATAGGTTCTTCAAGCCAGACTTCATTTGCCTCGGCCTCCAGTATCAGATTCCGAATTTCATCGTCATCATCAGCTGCTGTTTCATTCGTATATTCTTCTGACATAAGTACCTCCGTTACAAATTATACTAGCCACTTGAGTCGCAATAAGCAGTAATCCGAAATAAAACAATGATTCGAAATTTGTAGAAAATAGCTTGTTATTTTGTTGTTTTGACATTCTGCGTACAAACAACAAAACGATAGCCATTGATTTTCATATTTCGAATTCGTGAGATGGTTCTGTTATTTCCAGCGGAAAAGATAGTAGATGATTTTTTTCGCAGATATTCGGATCCGCATGAATGTTTCGTTTTTTTCAAGTTTGGCAATATTTTTCATCAGATCAGAATTGGCAAGCGGAATGTGATTTGCAGATTTGAGAAAATCTTTATTTAGCTTGCGCAGTCGTTGATTCATATTTCCCTTTTGCTGAAATCGGATCAATTTGATTTTTTGCCGATTTTTTTTCATGGAAGCAGGAACTGTATTAAGAGGGACAGGCTGCACAACAGTAATTGTATCCCCTGCTTTCTTTGCACGTTCTGCCTGTTTGTTTTTATAGTGTGTGATGGATGCAACCAGGTGTGCAGAAAAGAGGATGAAAAGCGCAGAAACATAGACATAAAACAGGATCAAAATAATCATGGCGACTGAGCCGTAGATCACATCGTATGTGTTGAAAGGGCTCAGAATATAGATACTGAATAGATACGTAAATACTCGCCATACAACGGCGGTTAGTAATGCCCCGATCCTGGCTCCAATCCGATCCACTCTTACGGAGGGGACGTAATAAAAAAGGACAAAGGCGGCAAAGTAAACTAAAACTGTTGGTAACAGATAGCTGGTTGCAAAACTGATCAGAAAACGAATAATCTTATTAACGCGGATATCAAAGACTAGCATTGAATCCGAAAGATTGAATAACATGGTGAATATTAATGTCGCTGCCAGCAGGAAACAAATCACAATAATCGCGGAAATTGCAAACGCACGATTAATAAAGTATCCGCGTCCCCGCGATTCAGGCCATGCCAGATGGATGTTGTAGATAATGCAGTTGAAAACTCCAGACCCGGACCATAACAATGTAATAGCCGCAGTTATGGATGTAGTAAACCGGGAACTGAGGATATTCTGCATATTCTCGATGACGAGCGTCTCTGATCCGGGAAGGATCTTCTCAAGGATCAGAATAATCTCCTGTTGAATAACCGTAATCTCCAAAAAATAGGAGAGAACGACCACCATGAACAGCAGCATCGGGAAAAGAGAAAATAACGAATAATAAGATATACTTGCAGCGGCTTGAACAGGATTCGTTTTTACCAGAGAAGTAATTGCGTCAATCGTAACAGAAAGTATCGCATCGATTCGGATTGCATTCTTCTTCTCCAATTCGATAGCGGATATTCCATCCTGGTTTCGTTTATTTTTCATATGACGAAAAGCATTTGACTCCAACACAATTCACTCCTAAAGCTTATTATAATGAAACTTCCAAAGTTATGTGTGAATCAAAATAACAATCCAACGATTCGAAACGGGAAAAAATCTTATTGTTGTGTTGTTTTTTACGCTTAGTGATAAAACAAAACAGCAACAAAATAACTTTCTTTATTCGAAAAACTTGCCCACATTCGAATTGTCACGTTTGATGAATCACCAATCCGCGTTTTTCGAATTTTTTCAGGCTGGAGGTATTAATTTTAATGACTCCTTTAATATCCAAATACTGCAAGCGTGGAAGTTTCTGAATATATTGAGCCGCCTTTTCCGATATGCGGTTGCAGTAACTGATATCCAGAAATTTCAGGTTCGTTAAGGACGGTAAAAATGCCAGCCCCTCACTGGTAATATCACAGGAGCTAAGATTTAGATATTCAATCTGAGTCAAATTCTCCAGGTTTAAAATTCCTTTGTTCGTGATTCCTCGATTTTCTGCGAGGTAGAGATATCGCAGACAACTGACCGATGACAATTCTCTAACTAACTGAACGAAGTTGTTATCATCAATCCCTTGTGCTCTGATTCCTAAAAAGGAATCTTCGGGAATAATAAAAATTCCCGGTCCGGTATCGAAAGGCTGCCAGTCAAGCCAGCGAGAAGAAGATGCATTCTTGTTGATTATAAATAACTGAACAGTTATTTCAGTTGAAAATTTATTTGTCTGATTTTCCATGATGTTGATTATACAGCAGCGATTCCAAGTATGGACATTCTTTATCAATTAAGAGAGAAAGTTTATTATTGTGTTGTTTTGTGCTCCAATCGGAAGTTGGTTCTTCAAAATCAAAGGAACTTTTTCTTGAAATTTTGCGTTACAGTACTATTGAATTGGAGTTCAACGATCGATCTGATAGGAAAATACCTATGAAAAAGAAGAATATACTGTTGTTCCTGATCTTTTCAGCCATTCTTTTTACCTCGGCTTTTATCAATGACTTTAAAGGTGAAACGCCGGATCTATCCCTTGCCAAAGGCGATCCTATGTTTCAATTATCAGAACCAATGATCGAAAAAATACATGATCAGGCTTTTCTGGGATATGTTCATCAGGCACAATCTGATGAAACCAGGGAAATCCAGATTTTTAAGGTTTTTATTAAATATCAATCCGGTCAGAAAGAATCGATACAAAAAATTATCGATACATTGGATGTAGAAAACGTTTATTTCTATCGATACACAAATCTGATCAGTATCCAGGCAGAAGCCGGAACTCTGGCTTCGTTATTAACTGAAGAAAGCGTCCTTTCCTTGGAACCGGATAAAATCAACAAGGCATCAGGTGTCTGCAATTAAGTACAGAAGACGTCAACAAGATTTTCCTGGATGATTGATTCGGAAAGTTGGTTTGTACTTCGAATCGCTGATTATCAATAACTATGTTGACATTTCTTTTCGGAATTGATAAAATAAAAACAATTAAAAATACGAAACCGTTGATTGAGAATAGTAAATACGGCCGTGCAGTTTACAGAGAGCAGCGCACTTGCTGAGAGCGCAGCAACCAGCAGCAGTATGGAATGGACTCATGAGGGCAGGACGAAAGCAATAAGCAAGTAGTAACTGCCGGGAACTTCACCCGTTATCAAGGAAGTGTGCATGATGGTGCACAGAAAAAGTGGGCGTGAGAACACGTCAAGTTGGGTGGTACCGCAGAAGCTTAAAACATACAGGCTTTTGTCCCAGGCATTTGAAAGCCGGGACAAAAGCTTTTTTTTATCCCGGTATTGAGATTAGTTTTTTATAGGAGCCTTCATCATGAATAACTTTTATATCAATACCAAAAAAGTTCCGCATCGATATTATCTGACGGAAGAACAAATTCCTACACAGTTCTATAATATGCGGGCAGATATGAAGAACAAACCGGAACCACATCTCAATCCCGCAACGATGAAACCCGTTACACGGGAAGATTTACTACCGGTTTTTCCGGAAGGTCTGGTTGATCAAGAATTGGATGACGAGACACCGTATTTTGATATACCGGATGAAGTCCGGGAAGTATATAAAATGTATCGTCCCTCGCCATTAATCCGTGCATATCATTTGGAACAGGTTTTGGATACACCCGCAAAAATCTATTTTAAATTTGAGGGGAACAATACTTCCGGAAGTCACAAATTAAACTCAGCCATTGTACAGGCTTATTATGCAAAAAAGCAGGGATTGGCCGGTCTGACTACGGAAACCGGTGCTGGACAATGGGGAACTGCGTTGGCAGAAGCATGTTCCTATTTTGGACTGCCGCTGACTGTTTACATGGTGAAAATCAGTTATGAACAGAAGCCATTCCGCAAATCGGTAATTAAAACGTTTGGAGCCGGGATCGTTCCCAGTCCAAGTGATACCACAGCTATCGGACGATTGATCCTGGAGAAAAACCCCGGAACAACCGGCAGTCTGGGTTGTGCAATCAGTGAGGCGGTGGAGAAAGCGGTTTCCACACAAGATTATCGTTATTCTCTCGGATCTTGTCTGAATTATGTACTGCTGCATCAATCGATCATCGGAATGGAATCAAAAATTGCGATGGAAGAAATGGATGAATACCCGGATATCGTCATCGGATGTGCCGGTGGCGGATCCAACCTTGGCGGATTGATTTCAGTATTTTTTAAGGACAAAATAAATGGAACTGCAAATCCGCGATTAATTGCAGTGGAACCGGCATCCTGTCCTTCCTTCACACGCGGTAGATTTGCATATGATTTCTGCGATACCGGCAGAATCACCCCGCTTGCAAAAATGTATACGCTTGGTTCTCAATTTATTCCATCACCGGATCATGCAGGCGGTTTACGCTATCATGGCATGAGCCCGATTCTCTCTCAGCTTTATCATGATGGATTATTGGAAGCTGTCGCTGTCAATCAAATTGACGTTTTTTCAGCAGCCCAGTTATTTGCTAAGACAGAGACAATTTTACCGGCTCCGGAATCTGCGCATGCAATCCGGACAGCCATTGATGAAGCTTTGATTTGCAAAGAGACTGGTGAGAAAAAGACTATTCTTTTCGGGCTTTCTGGTACAGGGTATTTCGATATGAAAGCATATGACGCATATCTGCAGAATAAGATGGTCAATACAAATCCATCCGATGAGGAACTGCAGAAAAGTTTTGCTGACTTGCCATCGATCTTGGCTTAAGTGTTCCATTATCTTTAGAAGCTGCGATTCGAAATATGAGAGGGACTATTTGTTGTTGTGCTCTCCGAGCACAACAACAAATAGTCCCCGTTTATTCAAAAGGCTTTCAAGATTTCGAATAACTGTGAAAAAAACAGTCTTATTTCTTCTTAAGTAGTGTGAGCGTTTATTCTTACTCCGGAAACCCCTATCGGATTTCTAATTCCTGATATTGATCCAGAAATGGTTTTAAATCATTAAAAATAGAAACGACACCATTTTCCTGATCGCTTTCGATATTTAATACAAGCAGCGGATCATGAAGTGAAGCTCTCAGCAAAAACCAACCTGCAAATTCCGGAAGAGAAAACCGAAGTCCTTCATAATTTTTTTCTGCAATTTTCCAGGTTGATTTTTGTTTCGCATAATCTTTCAAATCCCCCAATATCCTTTTTGAATAAGCTGTCGGATCTTGATTCCGTATTTTCAGTCTCATTTCTGATGATTCCAGCGGATCGCGTAAATCTCTGATCACATCAGAGAGCGTTTTCCCTTCAATACGTAATCGTGCCATTTCAATAATCAGCTTGCAGGACAGGTAAGCACCATCATCCAGAAAATAATTTTCTGCATACGCACAATGACCGGATGTTTCAATAGCTATCGGGCAATTGATTCCTTCCTTGTTCAGCCGAATACACTCATTGATGACATTTCGATATCCCCGTTTATATCGGTGGTGGATGCAGCCAAGTTTATTTGTCAAAAAGTCGGACAGTTGATCAGAGGTCACGGAATCTGTGACAATCGTACAACCCGGATGCCTGCGGGATTCGATGGCGGCTAATAACCCGATCAACCGATTCCGACTGAATACCTCTCCGGTAATATCAACGGCTCCAGCCCGATCCACATCGGTATCGAAAATCAAACCCAGATCGCAGCGATTGTCCGTCACCATTTTTTTTGCCGCGGCCATAGCTGTTTGATCTTCCGGATTGGGAACATGATTGGGAAATCTTCCATCGGGTTCAAGGAACTGGCTGAAAGAAATATCCGCTCCTAACGGTTTTAATACTTTCTCCGCAAAAAAACCACCTGCTCCATTTCCTGCATCGACTGCAATCTTAAAACCGCTCAGCGGCGTTTCATCTGTTCCGGTCTGATCTGTTATGATGCGTCGTAAATAACCGCTGTATGGATCAATAACATTGAAGTTACGCTTTTTCCCCTGATCCTCATCTATTAAGGGCAGTTGAGCAGCAAGTTCCAAAATTGTCATAATCTCTTTTTTCTCAAGTCCGCCGGAAGGAGAAAAGAATTTAAGACCATTGCGATTCCATGGCAAATGGCTGGCAGTGATCATGATGGATCCATTAAATTGACAGCCCGGGAGAACCGTTGACATAAACATTGCTGGTGTAGAAGCAATACCGCAGTCGGCACAGTTAGCCCCTGTTTTGCGTAAACCTTCAAAAACTGATTTTTTTATAATATTTGCCGATAGACGTGAATCGGTTCCAACGGATATTTCGAGATCATCAGGATCTTTCCCTGTCTTTTCGGAGATCCATATGGCGAATGCAGCTGCGATATCGGATGCTGCCTCCGGTGTTAAAGTTACTTCCTCTCCTTCGACTCCAGGCAAAGCGACACCGCGGACATCACTTCCATTCTGTAAATGCAAATAATTCTTCATATTGTTTCCATCTTTCAATGATTAATTTAATTTTACCGTAGACAAACTGTTTTCTTAATAATCAATAGCATTAATCAACAATTCGAAATGTGAATTGACTTTTCGAAGAAAGAATGAGAATTTGTGGTTGTGATGGCTTTACGTGTAGCGTAAAACCTCACAACAAAAGAGAAACCTCGCTATAAACTGAATTGCTGAACAAATAGGTTCATCTCACAATCGGTTTACTGAATTGATTTTCCGGATTGCTGTGAGTGTCATCTGTTGATGATGCAAGTTTTTCTTGAATCATAATCTGAATATTAATACAGGTCGAATTATCTTTACAAACGTATAATGATCGCCGATCAATAATAAATATACGAAAAAGAGGATAGCCGTTTTTTTCCATATAGCCATAATACAACCAGCATGTCGAAATAAGGATTGACTTTTCGAATAAAGAAATAAAAATTTGTTGTTCTTATGTTTCAACGCGACGCGCAAAACATAAGAACAACTATGAATTCAATTCATATTTTAGAATGCTGCTGATTAACACTTGAGAAAGATGATGCAATAGAAAATGATTAATCTGAAAGTATTAAAAAAAGGGATGGTGATGAAACTTGATGGCGCCATCACGTATTTTTCAATTTTCATGCGGTGGATTTTCATCTCCGTCATTATTGGTTTGATTACAGGAATTATCGGAATTATTTTTCAAAGAAGTGTAGCCTGGGCTAATGAATTCAGAATCGCTCATTCGTTTCTGATTTATTGTCTGCCGATTGGCGGCTTATTCATTATCCTGTTTTATCGATTGTGTAAAATTGATCCAAAAACCGGGACAAATTTGATCATTAACTCAATTCGCTCTGATTGTAAAATTCCATCCCTATTGGCTCCGTTGATTTTCTTCGGCACGGTCGTTACTCATTTATTAGGCGGATCTGCCGGGAGAGAAGGAGCAGCATTGCAGTTAGGAGGAACAATCGGATCTCAGATAAGTCGGTTTCTCCATTTAGACGCGAAAGTTGGAAATATTGTCGTAATATGTGGTATGAGCGGAGTTTTTTCAGCGCTTTTCGGCACTCCGGTTACGGCCGTATTTTTTGCCATGGAAGTCATCAGTGTTGGCGTAATCTACTATGCGGCTTTTGTCCCCAGTATCCTATCGGCACTCACTGCATATAAAATTTCATTATTATTAGGTGGTAAAACAGAACAGTTTCATTTGCTCACAGTTCCGAACATTACAGCTTCTATAGTCTGCAAGGTAATCTTGTTTGCCAGTCTATGTGGAGGGATCAGTATTGTTTTTTGTACAGCCATGCATAAAACGGATCACCTTTTTCAACAGGTTTTGCATAATGATTATCTTCGAATTCTGACTGGCGGTCTTCTGATCACCTTATTAACAGTTGTCTTAAATACAGAAGATTACAACGGAGCCGGTGTTTCGGTCATCGAACGGGCAATTGGCGGGATTGCCAAACCAGACGCTTTTTTTTGGAAAATATTATTCACAGCTGTAACAATTGGAGCCGGATTTAAAGGCGGCGAAATCGTTCCAGCATTTTTTATTGGCGCTACATTTGGTTGTTCTGTAGGGAAAATTCTTGGTATCGATCCTGGATTTGCAGCAGCGCTTGGATTGATCGCTGTATTTTGCGGTTCCGTAAACTGTCTTTTTACATCGATTGTGTTAAGCGTTGAAATGTTCGGATCAGAGGGGCTGATTCTATTTGCAATCGCGAGTGGCGTCAGTTACATGCTATCCGGTAATTATGGTTTATACAGCAGTCAGAAAATTCTATATTCAAAACTAAAAGCTGAATTTGTAAACCTCAATGCCAAGTAATCAATAGAAAAAATCATCTTATTTTTTGAATAAGGAAAGAAAACTAATTGTTGTGATGCTTTTGCGCTTTGCACAAAAACATCACAACAACAAAGAATCCCCCCGTATTTCGAATTGCTGTAATGGAACTCGAATAGTCACTACATGATGATCAGCTATTAATTGTTGTTGGAAGGGAAGTATGGCCGAAGCACTTTGGCAAGATTGTTGATCGGTTGTGTTTGGAGATATACTTTCCCCGGACCAACGACCTCTGTATTGAATAATCCCTCACCGCCAAACAATACATTCTTCATACCACTGACCGTTTTTATATCCATAGAACAGGTACTTTCCATAGCAGCCAGATAACCGTTGTCTAAAAGCAATTTTTCCCCGGCACGAAGTTCATAAGCTTTGCAAAATCCGTCAATTTCGACAAACGCAGTGCCCTGACCGGATAATTTCTGCAGAATAAAACCTTCTCCACCAAACAATCCAGCGGCAAACTTCTTCTGGAAGAAAACAGATAAATTGACTCCTTCTTCAGCGGCAAGGAATCCGGATTTCTGCACAATCATCTCTTTACCAGGCGTAATATCAAAAGAGAGGATTTGACCGGGGAAACTGGAAGCAAAGGCAATCATGCCTGTACCATTTGAGGTATAGCGGTTCATAAACAGTGAGTCACCGGACAACATTCGCCCTAACGCTTTACTGATTCCGCCTCTTGATGTAGTTTCCATCTGCATATTCGGGGTCATCCAGGCCATTGCCCCGCTTTCAGTAAACATAGTCTCTCCATTCTGCAAGGTGCAGATGACGACAGGAAATGGTGCTCCTTCAATTTTATATTCCATAGTTTTCCTCTTTTTTCAAAATTCAGAAGTCAGTATCAGTTTTCCATGATGACTTCATAATTTCTTTGAGCAATTTGAAATTTGGCTGATCCTTCAAATACGGATAGGGACTATACAGAATACCGCCCATATTTCAAACCGCTGCTATATTTACGACATTATTGAATGGAGGTTGCATTTTTTACAACCGAAATGCCCCCATAGGAAGTCTCACCTTCGGGAACAGCAGATTCTGCAGTTCCTTTTATATGTACGACCGATTGATTGACTTCCGAATAACTATTCATATCGGTTGCGAAACTGCCTCCATATAAAGACTTCACATGAGCGCCCTCAGCGACAGTAATGTCTGCGGTCCCTGTCAGGAACGATTGTCCCCCCTGATAGGTGAAATCTCCGCCAAAAGCCCAAACTGCCGCCCCATAGATGATTGATGAAGCCATTTTCGTTTCGGAAATACTGCCTTGTCCAACTGCGTTGCCTCCGCCAAAGGATCCAATAGCAGCCGTTCCCCCGGATTCAATTGTGACAGAAGTTGATTCACTGACAACCACTCTGCCATTCTCTTTTGCCAAACCACCACCCAAGACATAGTCCGCAGTTCCAAATATGCTCAAACTGGTCTTGCTGACTTCTGAAATACTATCGACACCTGCTGCATAACCGCCTCCGAAGATTTCCCAGAAAATTTTCCCTTGCCTGCCTAAGACAACGGATGTCTGTCCGGAAACAAACGAGCGCCCACCGTTCAACGCTGCGCCACCTCCAAACGCGTAAGCAGATGATCCAAGAATCGTTATGCTGGTGCCTTTTACATTTCTGATCTTCCCGTTTTCTGCCTTACTGCCTCCAAAAACCCAGCCATTCGGGAGTGAGACTTTTTCTCCAAGTATGAAAGGAATTCCATTTGCGAAGATTTCACTGATCGTCTCGATGACAATTGAATTTTCCAAATCAGAATTTTCAATCGTTAAGGACGTGATTCCCTTATTGATCGGAATTGAAAGAGATACGATTGGATCTCCATCAACGCTTTTGTTTAGACGAATGATTGTTTCACCGCAGTTCTCCGGCAGTTGATCGAATGCATCTTCTATGGAAGGCATATCCGTAGCACCTTCTCCTACCGTAATAATTGTTTGCGCTGCAACATTGATTCTTTCTCCCATGGAGAAAAAAAGTATTGAAAAAATGACAAGTACGAAAAGCGATTTTAGTTCTTTCATACAAAAAATTTTACTTGATAAAAAAAAGCCGTTCGTGATTTTCATAATACTTGAAATCAAGAACGGCTTTCTCATCAAATTGAAATTAATTATTCATTATACAGGCCAGCATTTCTGATGACGGCGTCCAATTTTTCACGCGCCAAATCTGCGTAACCGGTTGCGATCTTTCCAACACCGCAAATTTTATTCTTCGTGATCGTAGTTTGAATTATTCTCAGATTTACCGTTGATGGAATTTTCAACCCCATTTCTACCATTAGACTCGAAATACCCTCAATACGGTTTTGCAGCAGCGCCATTTTTTCTTGATAACCCGCGTCGTTCGCGGCACAAATCGATTCATCGATAATTCCCGGCAGCCTCTGCAGGTCATCCAGATAGGATTGTAATGTTCCAATATAATGAGATGGCGGCCAAATGCTTTTTGTCGGACTGACTGTGGTTTCTGTCTGAGCGATAACGGTGGTTGTGAGTGACAGCATGCTGATCATGATCAGAATAAGAATTGATACAAGGTTTGTATTTTTCATTTTTCCCTCTTTGATGAACCGATAGTGTTGATATAGGTTCAAATTTTCTAATGTGTTTTATTAACGATGCAGTAACACGAACAGTTTCATATTTTATTATATTGATGCTATTTGAAATTGGAAATGCGCATATTTCCTGATAATTCGAAACCGAGACGATTATCATCAATAAAAAAAAGACTTATCTGAGTAATGATATGATAAAAGAGCATTGGAAAAGTCATGAAAATAGTAAAAAGACTCCGTGGAAAATTGACATTCTTATAAAGAAGAATGGATTAGTACGACGCAGAATGAGGCAGATATGTTTGAAGGAGAAGCGTTAACACAATATCTGAATGAAGGCGTTGAAAAACTTATCGCAGATATCATCAAATCAACATTTCAGAACCCGAAAGAGACGAAGTTCCTTTTAGACTATCAAAGTAAAAATCGAAAGAATCTGCAACTCCGCTCAAAATTTGAGGCTGAAGGATTACATGTCCCGGCATTTCTGATCTCCAGTATTGCAAACACCTGCAACTTGTTCTGCAAAGGGTGCTATGCGAGAATCAACGGCATATGCGGTGATCAGAATTCCCGTGAGCTACTATCAGCAGATCAATGGTCTGCGATTTTCAGTCAAGCTGCCGCATTAGGTGTATCGTTCAATCTATTAGCCGGCGGAGAACCGCTCATGAGACGAGATGTCATTGAAGTTGCTGCAAATTTCCCGGGAATACTATCTGCAATCTTTACCAATGGAATTCTGATTGACAATTCATATTTGAGTCTGTTTAATCAGTATCGCAATCTGATTCCGATCATCAGTATCGAAGGTGGCAGACAAAAAACAGATGCCCGACGCGGATCAGGTGCTTACGAAAAAATTTCAGCAATCATGAAACTGCTAAAACAGGAGCGAATTCTCTTTGGAACTTCGATCACAGTAACAACCGCAAATCTGGAAGAAGCAACGTCACAGCTGTTCCTTTCTGAATTAAAAAATGCGGGTTGTAAATTGATCTTTTTTGTAGAATATGTACCATTCGAACCAAACACCAGACAATTGTTATTAGGAGAAGAAGAACGAAATTTTTTGGATCATCGTCTGAATGATTTACGATTATCATTTCCTGAGATGCTTTTCTTATCTTTCCCAGGTGATGAAAAAGAAATGGGCGGATGTCTGGCTGCAGGAAGAGGTTTCTTTCATATTAATCCTTATGGAGATGCCGAACCATGTCCATTCTCACCTTTTTCAGACCGCAGCCTGAAAAATCATACGATGGTAGAAGTGTTGCAGTCGCCATTTTTCAGAAAGCTTCAGAATGAAAAATTGGTCGGCGGAGAACACGATGGCGGATGTGCGTTATTCGAGCATGAAGCTTTCGTCAAAGCATGTCTATCTTCACAAAACCATCCCAATGACATGGTTTCCGCATGATGCCTGCTCCTTTAAATCAATCGAAGATGACGAAACCAAATCCGAAAATCGAAGCGTTCAAAGCAGCTTTTCCATATTCTTTGCCGGTTATGGTTGGCTATGTGGTTTTAGGCATTGCATTTGGGATCATATTAATAGGTAAAGGTTTTTCCTGGTGGCTGGCGCCAGTGATGGGATTGTTGATTTATGCCGGATCGATGCAATTTGTAGCTGTTGATTTGCTTTCAGCTGTTTTTAATCCATTCCAGATTATCATCATGACACTGACAGTTAATGCCCGACATCTGTTTTATGGAATCTCCATGTTAGACAAATTTCGCAGCATGGGGACGAAAAAACCGTATATGATTTTTTCACTGACCGATGAAACCTACTCGCTTCTCTGTTCTGCCGTCCCTCCAAAACAGGCAGATGAAAATTGGTTCTATTTTTTTATTTCATTGCTTGACCAGATTTATTGGATCACGGGTTGCACGATAGGCGCTATCGGCGGATCATTCCTTCACTATGATACAACCGGCATCGATTTTGCCATGACTGCTTTATTCATTGTGATCATGGTGGAACAATGGGAAAGTACATCCAATCATCTTCCAGTGATTACCGGTATTATTGTCTCGATAATGAATCTGATTCTTTTCGGACCAAAAAACTTTATTATCCCATCAATGGTTGTAATATTTCTGGCTCTGGTCTTATTCCCTAAAAAATTTAAATCGGAAATTTCCTCATGACCAAGTCACAGATTCTTTTCTCCATAATCATTATGGCAGTTTGTACGCTCATTACAAGACTTTTACCATTCCTGATTTTTCCTGAGCACAGGAAAACTCCTCCATTAGTTACTTATTTGGGTGCAGTTCTCCCCTATGCAATTATCGGCATGCTTGTGGTGTATTGTTTTAAACAAGTATCGTTTATCCAATATCCCTTCGGTATTCCTGAGATGATTGGATTTCTTTTTGTGATATTTGTCCATCGATGGAAACATCATTTACTGCTCAGCATTGGAGGAGGAACACTCTTCTATATGATTTTGATTCGTTTCGTTTTCTAAAAAAACGCTGAGCATTGATTCAGTAATTCGAATTTTCAACTCGTTATGCGAATCAATCGAGAAGAACTTTTTGTTGTGATGTTTTTTCCGGTTTGCGCAAAAAACATCACAACAAAAAAGAATTCTCATGATATTTCGAATTGCTGGCTGCAATTTGAAAACGACGCTATTCTTCAGAGAATTGAGAACCGAGATGTCTGAAATTTTTATAAAATCATCCTCATGTTTTATTATAAAAAATAAATTTTGGTCATATTTCTGAAAAAAGAGAACAAAATCAGCCAAAGAATTGCTATAATTTAAGGGTTGAATTGTCAATTTGTATCAATTTTTCGATTTTTTGGAACGTTTGACCAAAGAAAAAATGCATTACAAAAAGAAGTATTTATGACAATGATTACTAAAATAGTAATGAATTAATAATTCTTTCTGATTTCCATTGGATTGTTCCCAAATTCAGGGAGAAAACTTGAAAATATCAACGATAACATAATCAGAGGGTAATTAGATTTTTTATCTCCGATCTTTCGTCAGCAAAATAAATTTGTTTATCGGTTTTACGGCGAACCATATCTTTTCTGCAAAATCGAGAATACAAAACTTTGAACCTTTAAAAATACGAGCGTATGAAGAATCCATCCGAACCAGAAGTACAAGGAACTGTTCGATGTTGAATCAAAAGCTTAACCGGATAATTTGGCTTCGCATTTCGAAATATGGATAGATGATTGATTCGAAAAGCAAGTCGATATTTCGATTTGTTATTCGAATCAATCGGGAAACAGATTTTATTGTGATGTTTTACCGCGAAGCGCCAGAACATTACAATAGAAAAATCCTCCTCATATTTCAAATTGTTGATTCGAAAGTCCAGTCTAAGTTTCAAATCGCTGAAGTGGTATACTTTTAGCACGTATAAATTTAATATGACAATTTGGAGTGCCAAAATGAACGTCTCCGTATCCCAAGCAAATTTAGCTCACGCACTAAGTATTGTTTCACATGCTGTGGCGGCAAAAAGCACGCTGGCGATTTTAGTTAACATTCTGATTACAACAGAAGATGGTCAGCTTAAATTATCTGCGACAAACCTGGAATTGGGGATTAATTATTGGATTCCAGCCCAAATTGAAGAAGAAGGCGCTGTAACTGTTCCTGCCAAACTGCTCATCGACTTGGTGAATACATTACCGGATGATAAAGTCCAGCTAAAACTGGATCCCGCAACACAGACATTATCGGTCAGATGCCTGCAGATTGTCACGGATATCAAAGGTATCAGCGCAGAAGAATTCCCGCCAATGCCTGTTTTTGATGATTCTGAAGCAATTGCTTTTGATATGAATGACCTCCGAAAAATGATTCAGCAAGTTGCGTTTGCTGCATCCAGCGATGATTCGCGGCCTGTTCTACAAGGCGTTTACCTCAATGTCAATGGTAACGAAATGGCAATGGCTGCAACCGATGGATATCGAATTGCAGTAAAAAATATCGTATTGAAGGAGAATTTTGATCAACCAATATCCGTAATTATTCCAGCGAGAACTTTGATGGAATTGGTTCGAATCACTTCTGAAAACGATAAACAGGTTCTTGTCACCTTATCTTCCGGGAAAATGCAAGTGATATTTCATTTGCAGAATGTGGAACTGGCGTCACAGATTATTTCTGGAACCTATGTCGATTACAAAGCGATCATTCCAAAAAGTTTTCAGACAACAACGGTTGTTTCTACTGCTTCCATGTTAAAAGCTTGCAGCCAGGCAGCAATTATCGCTCGCGAAAGTAAAAATTTAACACGCCTGAACATTCAGGGCGGTGAAAATGGTGCAGGAAAAGTTCATATTACAGCACAATCTGAGGAAACGGGTTTTTATGAGAACTACATTGATGCGAATGTGGACGGTCCGGATATCCAAATTGCATTTAATGTAAGATTCTTAAAAGAAGTGATGGAAGTCATTGAATCGCCGAATGTGTCCATTCAGACGAACACCAGTATGTCACCCGGCCTGATTGTCCCACTCGATGATAATCAGAATTATCGATATGTAATCATGCCGATGCATTTTGGATAATTCCTTATTGGTTTTGAAAGAACATGCCAAATAACTCCTACAATTCAAATACGCTTTTTTCAATCCAAATTATATTGGGGCAATATCCAATATTACGGGATCGAATCAGTGAATATATGTATAATCGGCTGATTCAGGATGGGTTTATTACATTCACGGACTTTGAGGAACGAGTCCGTGATTTTGCATTAATGTCCCAAAAACGTGAAGGGTTGCAGAATCCATTTGCGCAGGAAGGTCAAAACGTCTGGGAGAACCGTCTTCAAAGAGTCCGTGAGCAGTTAATCAACATTGAGTTTTCTCAGCATTATCCGCTGGATGTTTTTTCGGAGCTGGTAGATGCGATTGTGCAAAATCGCCAGACAGAAAAACAGCCGTTATTTATGTGGCATAATCTCGAATTTGCTTCAGTAGATACCATCTTTGAGCAGGCGCTGGCGATTGAAAGAAGACCTGCTGCAGAGCGGAAACAATACGAGGCTACATTGATGGGTGCTAAAGTGGTTCTGATCAGGAAAATGATCAGCAGCCAGCTTCAATATATTGAAATCGCAAAAAAAATCTTCTCCATCCGGGACTTGATTGAGATCAATAAACATCGCATTGGCAAAGGTTGTATTGGTGGTAAATCTGCCGGAATGATCCTTTCAAGGAGAATCTTGCAGGATGCGGCAGATGAAGAGATTCGCAGTGCCATCAGTGATATGGAGTCTTATTTTATCGGTGCTGATGAGTATTTCTCTTTCCTGTCTATCAATGATCTGTTGGATTTATTAGACAGTAAATATGGCGACGAAGATGAATTGCAAAAAAGATATCCCGAAATTGTCCAAAAGTTTATCAAAGGCAATTTCCAAAAAGAAATTGTGGATAGTTTGGGACGAGTCATTCACGAAATAAACGGAAAACCGTTCATTGTGCGTTCCTCCAGCTTGCTGGAAGACAGCTTTGGACATGCTTTTACCGGTATGTATGAAAGTTTTGTCATACCGAATCAGGGTTCACCGGAAGAAGGGCTGCAGCAGCTCCAGAATGCGATTCGAAAAATATATGCGTCTTCGTTTGATCCAAAAGTATTAGCTTATCGGTCCCGTAACGGGTTAATTGATTATCGAGAAAGCATGGGTATCCTAATCCAGGTTATTGCCGGAAATCACTTGGGTAACTTCTTATTTCCAGATGTGGCTGGTATTGGCTCCAGTAAGACAGCTTTTATCTGGCATGGTGAACCCTATGATGCTGCTAAGGATGAAGGATTTCTTCGAATGGTTTTTGGTATGGGAACGCGGGCAATACGGCGTACTGGCAACGATTTTCCTCAGATTGTCGTTCTGAACGATCCATGCAGCTCAAAAACAGTATTCTCAGTCAATAATCCCTTATTATCACAATCCGAAATTGATGTGATTAACCTGAAAACCAATGAATTTCAAAGTCTGGATATTGAAGATGTTCTGAATGAAAAATATCCGATACTCCCTTGGGTTGCGCAAGCATATCAAAACGATACGCTACAGACCATAACGCGCGGCATCGATCCTGACCGATATGTAATCAATTTCCGGGAACTGGTAAAAAAGACATCCTTCACACGATTAATGCGGGACATGCTTCAGCTCTTGGAGCGGACATATAAAAATCCGGTTTTCATTGAATTCACAGTACTGATGAATTTGGACAATCCCGGATCACCCAATTTTCAAATTCAGATCGATAAATGCAGGCCAATCAATATTTCTGAAAAAATGAAGAAATTAAATATTTTTGAACCAGTTTCTCAGGAGAAAATTCTGCTTTCAACAAATCTTTTTGTTCAAAATGGACTGATAAAGGATGTTGATTATATTGTTTATGTAGATCCGGATGAGTATAAAAAATTACCCAGAAAAGATTGCGCGGAATTACCGGAAATGATCGGTCTGGTCAACAGAGCTTTGTTACATCAACGTTTTATCATTCTGGGCATGAATCGCTGGGGAACAAGCGGGGACACAAACGGTCTGCCAGTTCGATACGGGGATATTTCGAACACATTAGCGTTGATTGAAATTTCAGGTTATGATCCGAATAAAATTTCTGACCCGCCGATGGGCACTCAAATATATCAAAATCTGCTGGAAGCAGGAATTTTTATGATCCTCTTGAATCGTCAATCGGAAGAAGGATATTTTGACGAAAATTTCTTTAAAACACAGCAAAACGTGATGAAAAATTGGTGCAGTTTGCCTGAAAAATTCGAAAAATGCATTCGCTTGTTGCCAACCAGCGGCTACCATAACTCACAGGGGCTGGATATTGCGCTCAATCAGGAACTTGGTAAAACAATCATTTACTTTAAATAATGCGTATTTTTTAAATTTATGGATTTGAAGATTTAGCAAAAAATTCAAATAAGAAAAACACCTGTGTTCTATTCAATCTGACACAGGTGTTTTTAATCCTATACTAATTTTCTGATTTGCGCCTATTCCCAGGCGTGCAGCGCATTTCGGTTCAATTCAATCACTGATTGTTTTTTCCCGGCGAATGTTTTTTCCATTACGTGTTCGATGCTATCAAATGAGACGACTCCGGTCTTTTTAACAATTGCGCCAAGCATCACCATATTGGCAGCTTTCTCATTTCCAAGGTTCTTGGCAATCTCATTTGCATTGACATATGCAATTTGAATGTCCGATCTTGTTGCAGACTGCGAAATAATGGATGAATTGATAAATAAAAATTTATCCGGCTTAACCATTCTTTCAAACTTGATCAGAGATGGCAGATTCATGACACAAACTAAATCTGCTTCATAGATCAACGGGCTTGAAATCATTTTGTCAGATACAATTACGGTACAATTGGCTGTTCCACCGCGCATTTCAGGTCCGTACGAAGGCAAAAAAGTTACTTCTTTTCCTTCAAGCATGGCTGCATAAGCAATGTTTCTCCCGATCATCAGAACACCCTGACCGCCAAAGCCTGAGAAGAACATTTTCTGGGTCGCCATTATTTCACCTCCTCAGGGCAGCGCAGATTGCCAAGCGGATAATAGGGGATCATATTCTCTGTCAGCCATTTCAGTGCATCAACCGGTTGATATCCCCAGTTCGTCGGGCATGCTGAAAGAAATTCAACAAATGAAAATCCCAGACCTTTTTCCTGAACTTCCAGTGCTTTCATAACCGCTTTTTTGGCTTTTCGAATATTCGCCGGTGAATTCAATGCCACGCGTTCGACAAAAACAGCTCCGTCAATAGTAGCGAGCAGTTCGGAAACACGCAGCGGCATACCATTGACTTCTTTTTTTCTGCCTTCGACGCTGGTTGTGCTTTTCTGCCCGATTAATGTTGTTGGCGCCATTTGACCGCCGGTCATTCCATAAATGGCATTATTAATAAAAAATGTTGTAAATTTTTCTCCGCGATTGGCAGCATGGATAATTTCAGCTGCTCCAATGGATGCAAGGTCGCCGTCACCCTGATAGGTAAAAATGAGATGATTGGGGTGGACACGCCGTAAACCCGCAGCGACAGCGGGGGCTCGACCATGAGCAGATTCGCACATGTCAATATTCATAAATTCATGTGCCACAACACTGCAGCCGATCGGAGATACGCCCAAAGTATCGCCCAGACGCCCTTTTTCTTCAACACATTCCATGATCAGCCTGTGAGCAATCCCGTGCGTACAACCCGGACAATAGCTGGTGTCAACAGGCAGCATACCTTTTGTCGGTTCAAATATCGTTCTCATTTGTATTCTCCCAGGATCTTTTTCGCTCTTTCATAGATTTCAAGCGATGTCGGGATGATTCCTCCAGTTCTATTGATCAGCCGGACAGGAAATCTTCCGCAAACGGCAGCTTTAACATCGGTCATCATTTGGCCCATATTCAATTCCGCAGAGATGACCACTTTCGTTTTCGGATTCACTTTGGAAAAAGCTTCTTCAGGGAACGGCCATAAGCTGATCGGGCGGATCAAACCCGCTTTAATACCGTCTTCCGCCAGCATATCGATTACTTCGGATACGATCCGTGCGGTAGTCCCAAACGAGACAAAAACAACTTCTGCGTCTTCAATTCGATCCGAATCATATTTGACAAGTTCTTTTTCAGCCTGCCGATATTTCTCGAACAGTTTTTCAACATGCTTTTCGAGATCATTAGGCTGCATTCGCAGTGACTTTACAACACTGCGATGACCTTTTTTTGTACCGGACAGCGCCCAGGGTTTCCTCACGGCAATTTCATCTTCAGAAATTGGGGCTTTCGGTTCAGGAAGCGTAACAGGTTCCATCATCTGCCCGATCATACCATCAGCGAGAATCATAATTGGATTCCGCCACTCATCCGCCAGTGAAAAAGCGTCATATAGTATATCGATGGATTCCTGAATACTGGCAGGTGCAAAAACTGGAATATGATAGTCACCGTTTCCACCACCGCGGGTAACCTGGTTGTAGTCAGCCTGTCCAGGTTGGATACCGCCAATACCGGGGCCGCCACGGGATACATTCAATGCTACCAACGGCAATTCCGCGGAACAGATAAAACTGAGTCCTTCCTGCATTAATGCAATACCGGGGGAAGCAGAAGACACAAACACATTCCCGCCTGCAGCAGCAATACCGTATGCCATATTAATGGAGGCCAATTCGCTTTCAGCCTGAACGAATTTTCCCCCCCGTTTTGTCATTTCACGGGACATAAACTCGGTTAATTCATTTTGAGGTGTGATGGGATATCCCACATAATAACGGCATCCGCCTCGGATTGCAGCTTCTCCAAAAGCTTCATTGCCTTTCATCAGAACTCGTTCACTCATCATGCGCTCCTTCTCATTCTGCATAGATACTGATCACACAATCAGGACAAATTGTCGCACAACTTGCGCAGCCGATACAGCTATCCATATCTGTGATCGATGCCGGGTGATAGCCCTTTGCATTGACTTCAGTCGTACTGATTGCGAGAATATTTTTTGGGCAGACTGAGACACACAATTCACATCCCTTGCATTTGTCCACATTAAATTTCACAAGAAATTTTGCCACTTGTTTGATCTCCTTTCGAGTCAAGGCTTTTTATCCAGCCAGGTCTCTCTCATATGCAAAGCGACCGGCAATATTCCATCTTTCATTGCTTCATTGATATCTTTTTTGCAAAGATCTTCATATAACAAAACCGGACAACAACTGAATCGAATCGGAATCCGTAATTCTTTCGATAGTTCCTGACAAAACTGATATCCCTGGATGATATCATCAACGCGTGTTTCTCTAAGGAGATGCGTGTTATTGATCAAACCCGTGATTTTCAATCCTGTTTCCTTTTCAATTCGATAAATATGACTGAGAGCTCCCTCTATCGAGGAAGTTTCCGGACGGTTTTTATTGATGACACAAAGTAATTCGTAATCTCCTTCAATAAAATACTTGAAAAATTGAATCAGAATCATTGAACCGCTGGCGTCTCCGCCTACATCGATTGTTACAGCGTAATTCTTATCCTCAAGCGGAAATCGGGCATTTGCGGTCAGAGCAGGCAGTTCCGCAGTGATCTCTGATTGATAAAAACTGCCAAAAACTCTAATTCCAGCTGATTCCAGCAGAGATCTTTTCTCACGGCTGCGAAAATAAGGGTTTGCAATATCCAAATCAATCAATGCTGATTTTTTAAACAGTTTTGCACGTTCCAGGGCATAGTTGATGCAGAATTCTGTTTTTCCGCTGCCAAAATGTCCAACGACAGCGACAATGCGTTTATCCATCGCAAGATTCATCGGTTGGACTTTCTCCAAATTTTATTTTTTTCCGCTTCTTTAACTAATTCATCGCGAAAATCAGGATGAGCGATTTGAATCAGGCTTTCTGCTCTTTCCCAGGTTGATTTTCCGATCAGATTTGCCATTCCCCATTCTGTAACGATGAAGTAGGCACAACTTCGCGGATCTGAAACGATTGTCCCGGATTGAAAAGCCGGAACAATTCTGGATTTGTGGCGGTTTTCTTTCTTATCAAAGTATGTCGATGTCATACAGATAAAACTTTTCCCGCCTTTCGACAAGAATCCACCTGTCAAAAAATCAAGCTGACCACCTGTTCCGCTGATTTGGCGGAATCCGGATGATTCAGAAGATACCTGTCCAAATAAATCCGCTTCGACACAATTGTTAATGGTGATCATTTTGTCGTTAAGCGCCATAATTTCCGGCGAATTGACATAATCGACTGGATATGAGAGATGATCGCGATTTTCTGCAACCCATTCGTAGACTTCATGAGATCCAAGCGCAAATGTCCATACACTTTTACCTTTGTCGATATTCTTTTTGGAATTTGTAATTTTTCCGCTCCGATAAAGGTCATAAAAAGCATCGCTCATCAGTTCGGTGTGGATTCCCAAATCTTTGAGATCAGACTGCGCAATAAATTTTCCGACGGCGGAAGGAACGCTGCCGATTCCCAATTCAATGGTTGATCCGTCTTCAATTTGATCGACAATTTGCTTTGCAATCCGCAAATCCAGATCCGTAGGCTCTCCTGCTCTCATTTCAGGCAATGGACCATGTTCGCCTTCAACAATATAGTCCACGTCGGAAATGTGGATTTTTTCATCTTTGCCGCCGAATACTTTTGGCAGTTTTTCATTTACTTCCAGAATTACAATTTTCGATTTTTCAAGAATGGCTTTCGAGGCGCTATTTGTTAATGAAAAACTGAAATACCCATCATCATCCATCGGAGCAACAGACATCATCGCAACATCCACGATAATGTGATTGCGATATATCATCGGTTTCCAGCGATAATCAAGCGGAACAAAATCACAAAGCCCTTTTTCATAAAGTTTTCGTTCATAATTGCCCAGATAGGTGCTTTCATAATGAAAAGTTTTCTGTTCCGGATCCCTTTCAACAACCTGCAACGGCCGCACAGCCAGTAGTCCGCGAACTCGTATATTCGATAACGTATCTTTTCGATCTGCCAACGCTTTATCAAGCAGCTCAGGCATCGATAATGTACAGCCGAAATCCACCCAGTCCCCATTTTTTACCACGCGTACTGCTTCTTCCGGTGATCGTAACTTTTGCTGATACTCATATCGATAGGTCATCATCTTTTTCCTTGTTTGCCCAGTCTACTCAAATTTTATGGTTTCTTATTGCGAAAAACGAAATTGTTTTTCCGTTTAGAAATTTTCCAGTCTTTTCAATTCATTACCAAAAAAAAGAGCCTTGGGTATTTTCTTGTCTGAGAAGCTCAGATGAAATTACTCAGGCTCTTTCGTCCTTCTAAAGAAATGGTTTTAAGCAACAATATCGAAAGCAATTTTCGGATGATATTGTAAAAGAAATTGTTTTTTTCGAATAGATCCGTTCGAGTCCCCTTGTCGGTTCCCAGTGTGATGTAGGCTGGTTGTTGTCTATTCTTTCGAGTTATCAAAGCGATCATTGAAATCAAATTTTTTAAAAAATAATCCTTGTCTTCTGATAATTACGATTTATATCCCATCGATGCACGATTTTTATTATAAATTGTTCAATTTCTTGTGCAATATTATTTTTATCCTCATTTTTCGTTGTATTATATGATAATTAAATGACGAAACATGATTAGTAAAGAATTCTGATCCATAAATATAAATTTATTAGTCTGAGGAAGATATCAGATTTTTAATAACTTTGGAAGAGCAAAAATATAGGATCGATTGTTAACTATCTTTTCGAAATTTGAGTAGTTTTTTTATGAAAAGAGAAAGGGACTGTTATTGTGGTATTTTTGCTCTCTGCGTAAAATACCACAATAACAAATAATACTTCCCATATTTTAAATCACTGATTGTTCACGCTAAAGGTTGAAACGGCTTTTCTTTTGAAAAAACTTTTGCGATTTCATCCTGTTCCGGGCGCTCAAGGCGACCACTGCTGGCAAGATCCCATATCTGGACCTGCTGCTGATTTTGAACCTTTCCAATCCTGGAACATGGAATTCCTGAACGCTCCAAAGCCTCGATGACTCGATCCACATCTGATTCATCAACAGTAAACAGCAGTGATCCTGAAGCGATGGTATTGAGCGGATTTAACCCAAAGAAATCACAGATTTTTTTGGACAGTGGAGAAATCGGTAAACATCTTGAGTCAATTTCAATTGTGTAACCGCAGGCTTCCGAAAGTTCCCATAATGCTGCTGCAATACCGCCTTCTGTCGGATCATGCATTGCTGTAATATTGCCGTTTTCGATTGCTATTTTTGCATCTCTTGAAATGCCGATTCCCGGATTATGAATATAGTTCTGCGCTGTTTCCAGTTCTTTTATCGTAAGAATTGCATGTAGCCGGTTTGGAAATTCTTTTGCCAGTAATGCTGTGCCCTCGACAGGTATGGATTTGGTCACCAAGACTGCATCCCCCGGTTTGGCTCCCCATGGCGTTATCAGTTTATCTTTTGGAGCTTCGCCAAGCAGCGAACACATCAAAATCGGACGATCTATGCCGTAAGTAATTTCAGTGTGCGCATTGGTAAGCGTAATATTCATCGATTTGCATGCATCAAATACTTGTGAACAAACTGACTGAATCAGCGCTTCATCTGTCTTATCCTGTGGAAACAACGCGGTCACCATCAGCCATAACGGTTCAGCGCCCGTTGTGGCAATATCATTCGCAATAATCTGGATGGCATACCATCCAATTTCTTCAGTCGCAAAAGTAATCGGATCTGTCTTTAGAACAAGATATTTATTTCCATCATCAATTATGCCGCAATCCAATCCGATGCCCGGACCCATAAATAAGCGTGAATTCTGAATTGGCGCCTGTGAAATGAGTTTTTTCAAGATTTCTGGTGGTAATTTGCCAACCGGAAGTATTTGGTCCAAAGTTTTCAGCTCCTGAATAATCGAATTTCCGAAAAAAGTATAACACCAGATCAGCCGGATATCAGTGATTCAAAATGGGAGCAACAATCCGAATTGTGGTATGGATTATCCGATGTGAATTGTTTTTGCGATTTGCGCAATAGTATTACAGCAATAAAAAATCCTCCCCATATTTCGAATTGTTGAATGTAAGGAAATTATTAACAGTAACTTTGTTCTGATGAAAATACTACAAATAATTCGATTGGAGAAATTTATTTTTTTCTCTGTCTCCGTACCATTGACACCCGCCAAATTACGATAATAATGAGAGAGACAGCTGTAATTCCCATACCTGGAATGAGGCCTTCCGGTAAGTAGATCATCTCAAAAGAATGATTTCCAGGAGATATTTTTACTGCCATTAAGGCATCAAATACTTTAACCGGAATCGTTCGCTTCCCGTCAATTTTCAAAATCCAGCTTTGATCATACGGAATTGAAAAAAGAAGATATCGTTTTTCTGAAGCGACTGTGACAGATCCTTGCAAATGAGAACTGGATATTTTTTCAATTTTCGCAGATTCCTGTTTCAGAAAGCCAAAATACGTTTCCAGCAGTTTGGCATCTTCAAAATAGAATTGCGCATTACGAACAGAATCAAGGATTTCATCGCTTTGAAAGTCCAGATTTAGATTCTGTTCTTTAACATTGAAACGAAGACGAATTCTGATGGATTCCCCAGGGTAAAATTTGCCTAACGCGATGATTCCATATCGATCATTCATGAAATAATCTTTGAGCAATTTATTATTGACCGACAAATCGAAATAACTGACCAATTCCGCAGGAAAATAAGCGTACAACGTATCTGTACTGTCAGCTTTCAATTCCCAGGTGATCTCATTAATCGACGTGACGTCATAACTCCAACCCGGATTTGAAAAAGAACTTTTTTCAACAGTTGCTTTTCGATACAATGCCGGGAACTGATGATCCGTCATTCCGATGAGCATCTGATTTTGAACTTCAAAGAGGTCCTCTGTCAATGACCAGCTGCCCAATATATTATTTGAGACAGTAAAAGCTAACGGCAATGCATTTGGGTTTTGATAAACTGCAATTCCATTTTGTTCCAACCTTTTAGGATACGGTTCATATTGATCTGACTGAGGAGAAATAATATATTTGATTCCCAAAAGGCTGTCAACTGCCGCAGTCGATCCGTTGCCATAGTAATTCCAATAAAAAATCTGTTCGAACCCCAACCGTTGAAGAAAGTATAAGACAGCGCCATAGGTAGTGGAAGAATAATGACTCAATCCATTGTAGCCATACTTCATGGAATCATTTTTTCTGGCAGGGGCGGTTTGTTCCATCCGATAAAATGAGATATCCATCGCTCGGACTTTTTCAAGTAACGGCGTGATTTTTTGAACACTTTCCCGATAATGATCCACTGAATCAGACCCTTTCAGTTCAATTGACCAGGTTTGATGTGCATTTACCGCGAGATTCAGCATACTGAAAACCATGATGAGGAATTTCATCATCAAAGCTACTGTATGTTTTTTAATATTTTCAGTATTTTGGAATTTCCGATTCAATAAATAAATCAGGATACAGAAGAAAAAGCAAAGCAAAACATCGGCGTAGATCTCTTTAATCGTAAGGAAACCGTAATCCATTTTCTCAACAACAACTCCCAAGGCGATGATCAGAAGGGAAGCAGTCGCAAGATGGTTTGACGTGATTCCGGAAATCTCACACCAGCACTGGTATGCCAAATAAATAACAACAAAGGAGAACAAAAACTCATAGCGGTACGGCCACCCGATTGGACTATTGAAACCATGCCAGATCATATCCAGAAGGCGGACATGGAATGAAATAGCGAGCATTGCCAACAGGCTGAACGATGCCAGCTTTTCTTTCCGGGTAATATTTCTGTTCAAGAAATAGAAAAGAGTAAGCAACTCCGGAAAAATACCACTGAAAATGACCGGAATTCCCAGATTACCACGGTCAGAATCACTGTATGCCCCGGTAAAAATCTTTGGAATTAAATCAAACAGTTGAAAATTCGGTTCGAAAGTAAAATGATCGGGAGTCAGTTCTTTCGTTCCGTGCGACAACTGGACAATGGTCGGAATGAATAACAGGCAGGCGAGCCCGATGCCCAGCAGCGTCCCCAGACAATACTGCAGAAGAACGCGCTTGAACCGAATTGGGTCTTGTTTGACAGTGCTGATCAGGATTCGATATATGACATAAAAAAATGAAAACAAACAAATCATATATCCAAAGTAAAAATTGATAAAGATGATTGCAGCCAGGGAAAAGATATACAGAAAGGGACTGTGCGAAGTGATTATTTTTTCCAGACCAAGCAGAACCAACGGTAAGAAAATGACTCCATCGATGAAAAAATAATTTTCTGCGTTCATGAGGGTATACCCCATTAACGCATAGGCTGTTGAAAAGATGATGGAAGAAAATTTCGGCCGGACACATTTCCGAAGGAAGATGTTACAAGTCAGTCCGCATAATCCAAAACGCAGCAGAATGATCAAGGCTGCCGCTTTCGGAAAATCTTCAACTGAAAAAAGGCAAGTAAGAAAATTTATCGGATTGGCAAGATAATATGCAAATAAACTTAGCATATCTCCGCCTAAGTTCTTGCTGAATGTGTAAAAGAGATTGTTGTTTTCGGTAAAAAATGTCTTTAGATATCCTAAATAGGCTGAATATTGCTGCTCCATATCCATGATCAGAAAAGTTTTTTGCCCAAAAGGAAAAACACCAATCAATGCTTCGACCAGCAGTAAGATACAAATCGGAAAAGCAATTGCAATGATTGCGATCAAGAATTCGTTCTGAAACCACGATTTGTCTGTTTGCATTTCATGATATTTTTGCATAAGGCGGCGAGGCTTGGAATAAAGGAAAACTGCAACTGCCTGTAAAAATGGAAAAATTAATCCGGCAAAAACAAACCCCAGAATCATTTTTTCGATCATTTCCGATATGAAAGAGTAGGAATATCCTGTGACGGGAACCGGATCAAGGTCTTTTCCAGTAAAATGGACAAATTCTATTTTCCCGTTATATTGCATCGAAATGGTTCCCTGCCCGTTTCGTGTATTCAAGCATAAAACCGGAATATGATGCCGCAGTCCGTGATCTCGGAAAATTAGGTGCGCGTTCTCACTTTGGGTTGACAAATATCCCTCTTCGGATATTTTCCAGTCACCTTCTTTTTCAAATCTTGAATAGCTGATGTCAAATGAATGCTGATAATCCATGATTTTTGCGTCGGGTTCATCCGGTTTTTCAGCCCAATACGCCCAGTAAACATCAAATTCAGCATCTGGATCCAAATCCAGAACTTCAATCTCAAATTGATTCAGCAAATGAAAGGAAATCGTGTTTTCCTCATTCAACAGAAAAGATCCGCTGATTCCGAGGAACAAAGCAAGACAAATAATGAAAATTTCACATATCTTTTTTCTTTTTATTAAACGTTGGATAAACCAGTAAAAACAACAAAAAACAATGCTCAAGGAAATTAGAAAAGATATTTCATTTCTACTTAGATTTTCATCATTTATTATCAGGATAGCACTTCCCAGACAAAGTATGGATGCTGCGATCCAAATCCCAGAAAAAATTGTCCATAGCTGATGTTTCTTATGAATAAAATGAGTTATAGTTTTCATACAAACAGTTTTTCAATGATGAATTAATTATCATATTGCATAAATAATAAAGCAATTGTAATAAATATTAATTTATATTGCATCCATTATATATGGTTATTCGAAAGAGATAGAAGAATCCAGAAAATTCTATGAAAATGGAATTTAATTTTCATTGTTGGATGTGTAAAATTTTTCATCTGTTGTTCGAAATATAGACTGGTTATTTGAATCAATCGGGAAAAACTCCACAAAAACAAAGAATCCCTCCCATATTTCGCATCGCTGTTATAAAATCACACATGTGACACCAAATCGAAATAAGAGGACAAATCGTCTCCCCTTTCTTATTTGATTTTTTTTAAATTTCAAACTTGTAAAATGGGATACGGAAGTAAGGTTGGCAAATGAATTTCAATACACGTGAACAACTGCTGGCATTGGCTGATCCGCAATATCAGGCATTCAGCCTAAAACTTATTCCGGACGCTGGTCCTGTGCTCGGTGTCCGAATCCCGCTGATTCGGAAAATTGCTCGGGATATTGCCGCTGATGATTTTCGAAAATGGCTCTCCGAGTATGAATGCTATTGGCATGAAGAAATCCTGCTTCAGGGATTAGTCATCGGGTATGCCTCAATGGAAGCCGATGAGAGATTGGACTATATTCGGGCATTTCTTCCCAAAATTCATAATTGGGCGGTGTGTGACAGTTTCTGCAGCCAACTGAAATTTACTTTAAAACATAAAGAACTGGTTTGGGATTTTCTGCAGCCGTATTTTTCTTCTGAAAAAGAATTCGACGTCCGGTTTGCGGTTGTTATGTCACTATGTTTTTTTATTGATGATCAACATATCGGGCAAATCTTTACCCGTATGGATCAGATCAATCATGATGGGTATTATGCAAAAATGGCTGTTGCCTGGGCAATATCGGTTTGTTATGTTACCTTCCCGGAATTAACAAGATCTTTTCTGGCGCAGGATCGCCTGGATGACTTCACGCATAACAAATCGCTGCAAAAAATAACAGAGTCCTACCGTATTAGCTCTGACGAGAAAATCCTGATTCGAACGTTGAAACGGAAAACGAACGGAAATTCCCACTGATTTTTAAAAAAATATCAATCGAAAAGATAAAAAAAGACATCTTCACATGATTTTGCGAAGATGTCTTTCAGATTTATAAATCGAATTTTTAGATTCCGTTCTGAGTCAGAAAATCTTCCAGCAGATTCATACAAACACTTTTTCGGTACTCAGCAGAAACTCTGCCCCGAATCGGAACAATTGCCTGTTCATAATTAGCAATGAATTGGCTGCGGAGAGATTTTGCTTCTGCGATCGATTTCCCGACAAACAGCGCCTCAAGATCACGGAATCGAAGAACTGTGTCAGCAACAGAGCCAAAAGCCATGGCACAGCGGGTGATGATTCCATTTTCCGTTGTGAATATTCCGGCAAAAGCCACTCGCGAAATTGCTAATGCCTGTCTTGCGCCAACTTTTTTATAATAATAATGTTCCAGCCCCTGTTTGGGAACCAAAATTTCAACCAGCAGCTCATCTTTTTGTAATACAGTTTTTCCGCGCCCGACATAAAAATCTTCAATCGGAAGAATTCGCTCACCCGACGTATTGCAGATGCGGAGTTTGGCGTCCGCTACGTAAAAAATCAGTGCAGTGTCAGCCTTCGGAGATGCATTGCAAATATTACCGCCAGCCGTTCCCATATTGCGAATTGCTGGAGCTGCCAGATAATCAATGGCATCTTTTAAAATCTGCGGTGACAAAGAATTTTCAAAGATTTCCGTGTACGTACAAGCAGCGCCAATGTGTAAATACTGCTCATCTGAATAAATCCTGCGCAACTCAGGAATTTTATTCAGGAAGAGATAGACAGCGTCTTCTTTTGCATCCACCATCAAGTCTGTTCCACCGGCATACGGCGTTACATCGATTTCAGATCGAATTTTCAGCGCGTCTGCCAAATTATCAACCAAATAACCGTTGGAAAAAGTTACCATAATCCTTTCCCCTCTCTGGCTGCAATTTTTACTGCCTCCACAATCGCATTGTATCCTGTACAACGACACAGGTTGCCGGAGATCCCTTTCCGGATTTCAGCATCGGTCGGATTTGGATTTTTTGCCAACAGTGCTTCACAAGCCAGAACCATTCCCGGAATACAGAACCCGCATTGCACTGCGCTTGTTTGCGCATAAGCGTCAGAAAGCGCCTGAAATCGTTTCGTTTTGCTGTACCCTTCGATTGTCACTACTTCACTGCCCTCTATACTTCCCATTGCAACCATACAGGAATTTGCCAGAACTCCGTTCAGAAGGACGGAACAAGCGCCACATTCACCCTCTTTGCAGCCGCACTTCACACCGGTTAATTTGAAATCCTCGCGCAGTACATCCAGCAACCGTTCATTCGCATGTCGGTCTGAAGTAACTTTTTCTCCATTTAATGTAAAGTGAATCTGTCCGTTCATTTCTTAAAAGCCTCCAAAACTTTCATGGTGTCTTCCTGTGAGAAAGGCGTATGATGCAAATTCACACCCAGAGCATTTTCCATCGCCTCAACATATGCTGGTGCTCCGCCAACTGCCGGTAATTCTCCTGCTCCTTTGCCGCCAAATGGTCCGTTCTCGTACGTGTTTTCTACAACTTCGGTTTCCAGATGAGGAACATCCATGGAAGTCGGGATGATGTAATCGCTGAAACTATTGTTGCGGATCACGCCTTTGTCATTCACATCCAGTAACTCCATCGATCCGTATCCGATTGCCTGCAGAAATCCGCCCTGCATCTGACCTTTAATGATTGCCATGTCAATCGGAGTGCCTACGTCATAAACACCCCAGGCTCCAACAATCTCAGTTGTTGCAGTCAGTGTGTCTACTTTGACCTCGACGGCATTAGCGCTCCATGAATAATCCGGATAAGGATCGCCCTGAAACTTACTTAAATCCCAGGGTATCATAAAATCCGGATGGACGTATTTTTCAACGAATTCCTGATATTCCCCCGGTTTCCAGTCCTGTTTTAATTTTTCAGCTGCTCGTTGTAGCAATTTACCGACGACCATCAATGAACGGCTGGCAGCAGTCGGGCCTGAATTTGGAACGCGGTCGGTATCCGGGTTCCGGACAATGATCCGTTCCAGTGGAATCTCCAGCGTATCCGATGCAATTTTCGCAAAAGCGGTCTTTAAGCCCTGTCCCATATCGGTTCCAGCTGTCAGTAATTCGACGGTATCATCTGTGTTTTTTACAATCTTGACGACACCTTTAATCAGATCCCGCTCTCCACTGCCGGTAAATCCACAGCCATGATAAACGAGCGAGAGACCGATACCAGAGCGGTATCGGCCGGTCTGATTTCGAAATGCTTCCCGTTTTTTGCGAAAATCTGACATTTGATCCAATTTTTCAATCATTTCAGGAAATGGTATATGAAAATGATATTTTCCGCTGGTAGCCGAGTCGTCTCCCTGTTTGACTACCATGCTTTCTTTCAGGCTTAAGGAGTCCATGCCGATTTCTTTGGCAAGATGATCCATAAACATTTCTATCGCAAAAAAAGTTTGAGGTCCGCCAAATCCGCGGAAAGCGCCGTTCGGAACCGTGTTTGTCTTCACTCCTTTTCCTCTGACGCGCAAATTTTTAAAATTGTAGACACCAGTCGCACAAATCAAACCGCGCTGCAATACTACCGGAGAGAGTGTTGTGTAAGCGCCGCAGTTATATACAATATCGGCGTCAATTCCCGTTATTTTGCCATTCTTGATTGCCGCACGATAGTGCATTTTTGCAGGATGACGTTTCGGAGAACAAATGATATCCTCACTGCGATCAAAAACTACCTTGACCGGTTTTCCCGTTTTATAGGCTGCAACAGCGACTTGACATCCCAAAATGGATGGATAATCTTCCTTGCCACCAAATGCCCCGCCCATTTCTTCCTGGATGACTTGTACTTTGTCGGACTCAAGTCCCATGGCTCTCTTAACTGCAGTATGCACATAATAAGGACATTGCATAGAACCGCGCACAATGCTCTTCCCATTCTCATAAAAACCGATCATACCCTGCACTTCCATATAGGTATGTTCCTGATAACCGGTTTGAAAGTCCTCTTCGATAATTTTGTCCGCTTCCCGAAAAGCTGTCTCCCAGTCTCCTTTGGTATAACCATATTGGTAAAAGATGGTTTCCGATTTCATCATATCCAGGACAGGTTCTTTTTCGTCATAGACCACTTTAATCAGTTTCATTAACCGATTTACAACTTTCAAGTCTTTGCCGGCAACCATCAGGATCGGTTCACCCACATAATTAACCGTGCCATCTGAAAAAACCGGTGTGTCATCATCGACAATATGCACACTATTGATTCCGGGAATGTCATTCTTATCGATTACAAAATAACCTTCAGGAAGATCAGGAATCAGGATTTCTTTAATGTCGGCACACGCAACAGTGGATCGGACGATTTTTCCATGCAGCATTCCTTCAAATGAAAGGTCATCCACATATTTTGCGCTTCCGCTGATTTTCGGAAAATGATCCCTTTTGGGGATGGACTTACTGATTGATTCCATAGATGTGCTCCTGTTTTTTCGAAGAAATCGATCTGAAATTATTGTCTTTTTCAGTTTTCGTTTTTCTGCTTCGGTTGCTAAAGTATACTTTTTTTTTTGATTCTTTTGCAAACAAATAGATTGATTCTAGTTATGCAAAATATGAAAAGAATTCATTATTGTTCTTGATTGATTCGAAAAGTCAATTCAAATTTCGAACTGTAAATGAGATCCTGTCAAAGTGCTGAATTCCATCACCAGATTTCAAGGAGGCGTGATCTCCAGTGGTCGATTTTCTGCCCTTTTCTCGGTAAGAACAGCAATGAACCATCATAATAATCTTTGGTTCGATTATTCTACATTCAAATATATTTGTCAAACTTGTCTGACATGGAATATTTCCTTTAATTGTCTGACAAATATCATCAATTTTTATAATACAATGGAGAAAACACACTGAGATGAAGCTGATTCTCGACAGAATTTCGGTAAAAATGTGCTTTATTCACATCAATCTGTTGCGTTGACAGCTCGAAAACTTTTCAATATGATTGATCTATAACAGCAAATCTTCTTACTTAATAGAAAGACAGGACTTTTCGAAATTATCGGTTCTGCGAGGATGCCAAAACAGGAATGGTATCGAAAAAGGAAAGATTATCCAAATTTGTTGTTTTCGGAGCGTGCATACATGATTACTTTTTATGTTAATGGGAAAAAAATAGAAACAAATTCTCAGAAAAAATTGCTTACGTTTCTGCGCGATGATCTGAGACTGACTTCGGTGAAAGATGGCTGCAGCGAGGGCGCATGTGGAGCTTGTACCGTATTGGTGGACGGCAAGAAAACGAAATCATGCCTGATTAAGCTTTCCTCTTTGGATGGAAAATCAGTGATCACGGTCGATGGGCTTTCGGAAAGGGAAAAAGAAGTCTATACACACTGTTTCGCAGAAGCGGGGGCTGTTCAATGCGGTTATTGCACGCCTGGAATGATTATCGCTGCAAAGAGTTTGCTGGATACAAATCTTGAGCCATCCCGTGAAGAGATTAAGGCTGCACTAAAAGGGAACATTTGCCGCTGTACCGGATATGTGAAAATTGAGGAAGCCATTCGAAACGCTGCAAAATTTTTCCGCGAAGATTTGCCGATTCCTCAAAAAGAAATCGATGGATCTTTGAGCCATCGATTTAAAAGAGTTGATGCAGCTGAGAAGATCCTGGGAACAGGCGAATTTGTGGATGATATCATCTTGCCGGATATGATCTATGCAAAAGCCTTGCGTACCAGATATCCTCGAGCTGTGATACGTTCCATTGACATTTCCAAGGCGCAAGCGCATCCGGATTGCGTCAAAATTTTAACTGCAGCGGATGTTCCAAATAATATTTGCGGACACGTCAAACAAGACTGGGATGTGATGATACCGGTAGGAAAAACAACCCGATATATCGGCGATGCACTCGCACTTGTCGCTGCAAACCATCAGGAAAGTCTGGATGAGATCATTCAACTGATCGAAGTTGAATATACAGAACTGATACCGATTACCGACCCCAAAGAAGCGATGAAACCGGACGCTCCAAGGATCCATGAAGAAGGAAATATATTAAGTCAGGAACATTTGAAAAGAGGTGATTCAGAGAAAGCCATCGCCGAATCCGATTATGTCGTGACGCTAACCTATTCCACACCTTTCGGCGAACATGCATTTATGGAACCGGAATGTGCCATAGCAGCGCCAGAAGGGGATGATGGATTGCTGGTTTTTACCGCTTCACAATCTGTATATGATGAACAACATGAGATTTCCCGTATGTTGAAAATTCCGGCTGAAAAAGTTCATTGCGTTTCAAAACTGGTTGGCGGAGGATTTGGCGGGAAAGAGGATATGTCTGTTCAACATCACGCAGCGCTGATGGCCTGGTTCACCAAGAAACCGGTAAAAGTGAAATTTTCACGACAGGAAAGTATTAACTATCATGTCAAACGGCATGCAATGGAGCTGGAATTCACTACTGCCTGTGATAAAAACGGCAATTTGACTGCATTAAAAGCGGTGATAATCGCCGATACCGGAGCTTATGCATCATTGGGAGGACCGGTTCTGCAGCGGGCATGCACTCATGCCGGCGGCCCTTATCATTATCAGAATGTGGATATAACCGGAATTGCAGTCTATACCAATAATGTAGTCGCCGGCGCTTTCCGGGGTTTTGGTGTTACGCAGAGCTGTTTTGCAATCGAAAACAATCTGAATCTCCTGGCAGAAAAAGTTGGCATTTCACCCTGGGAAATGCGCATGCGAAATGCGATCCGTCCTGGAGAGGTATTGCCTAATGGACAAATTGCTGACGCAAATACGGCACTTGTTGAAAGCATACTTGCTGTTAAAGAAGAATTCGAATCGCATCCGTATGCCGGTATTGCCTGCGGTTTTAAGAACAGCGGTTTAGGTGTCGGTGTAGAGGATGCGGGACGTTGCATCCTGTCCGTTGAAAACGGAAAAATTCATATCCGTACTTCTGCGGCTTGTATGGGGCAGGGTGTCGGTACGATGTGCACTCAGATCGTTTATCAAGTTACAAAAATTAATCCGGAGTTAATGGTTCATGAGCGAGCTGATACCAGCCGAACACCTGATGCCGGGACCAGTACGGCTTCCCGCCAGACGCTTCTGACTGGCGAGGCAGTAAAACGTGCAGCGCTGTTGCTGCAAAATGAGCTGGAAACCGGTAAGACCTTGCAGGATTTAGAGGGACAAGAATTCTTTGGCGAATTTGTTCCGGTTACTGATCCGATGGGATCTTCCAAACAGAATCCGGTAAGCCATGTCGCGTACAGTTACGGAACCGTTGTGGTAATTTTGGATGAACAGGGAAAAGTTCAAAAAGTGACAACAGCCTATGATGCCGGTACTCCAGTCAACCTGCAGGCGATTGAAGGTCAGATTGAGGGTGGAACTGTTATGGGTTTAGGACTGGCGCTGACCGAAGATTTTCCAATGAAGGATGGTTGGCCGCAAGTCAGATATGGCACCTTAGGTTTACTGCGCTCGACAGAAGTCCCAGAGATTGAGGTAAAGCTGGTCAAAGCTGAAAACCTTGAACCACTTTATACATTCGGGGCGAAAGGTATCGGTGAGTTGTGTCTGATACCGGTAGCGCCTGCCTGTGCGCATGCCTATTATCGCCTTGACGGAAAATTTCGGACATCACTCCCGTTGAAGGGGACATTTTACAAAAAGTGATCCCCCGATTCAGCGGCGATTCGACATAGTTATTCGAAATTTGGAAAAGTTTTTTGAGAAATAAGCGAATACTTGTTCAAAGAGCTGATCCAATTTTCGAATTACGGTTGATTCATGGGCTATTTGGGGGATCTTGAAATCAATGTCGGATTTCTGAATTCCCTACCTTTAAATCAGATAGGAGCGTATTCGCGCGGCAACCATGTCCAACGCGATCGTATTTTTGCCGCCTCTCGGCACGATGACATCCGCATAGCGTTTGGACGGTTCAACAAATGCATCATGCATCGGGCGAACTTCCTGCAGGTATTGGTTGTAGACCGATTCGATTGTTCTGCCGCGATTTTCAATATCCCGTTTCAAGCGGCGCATAAAACGGATATCTGCATCCGTATCCACAAAAATCTTCACGTCCATAATTTCGCGCAGCTCTTTGATCGCAAAAATCAGAATTCCCTCCACCAGTATTACCGGTTGTGGCATGATGTGGATCACTTCCGCTGTTCGAGTATGCGTCACAAAACTATATACTGGAATATCAACACTTTTCCCGGCTTTCAAATCGAGAATGTGTTTGACTAACAGATCAGTTTCCAGAGAATCCGGATGATCGAAATTTTGTTTAATGCGCTCTTCAATTGGCAAATGACTTAGATCTTTGTAATAGGAATCATGCGACAGATAAACGATCCGGTCTGTTTTCAGCCTTGCCACAAGCTCTTGGGAGAAAGTTGTTTTTCCGGATCCAGTTCCTCCGGCAATTCCGATTGTAATAGGGACATGAGGAGTATTTTCAATCATGCCCTAATTATACATGTCTATGACGACCAAAATGCAACAATTTGAAATACAGCAATTCGAAATTTGGATTAAATTTTTGAATCAGTCAAGAAAATTTGTAGTTCTTATGGTTTTGCGCGAAGCGCAAAACCATAAGAACTACAAAGAATTCTTTTCATATATCGAATTACTGATCGTGATCAGAAACCGGTATCATCAAGTACAATTCAAAAGAAGTCATTCATTTTTATTTGGATTCAGGAAAAATGCGTTATATCGCGAAATTTTTACATAGCGGATATCAATTACAGGATTCACATCCTGCCATTGAGAAATATACACGACCTGAGTGGATGTCTTTAAATTAAATAATTCATGGAATAAAGGAAATCCTCCGAGAAATGGAAGTAAAAGACCAATTTGATATTAAATATCTTTCCCTGCTTTCAGAAAACTATCCAACGATTCATGATGCGTCTACAGAAATTATTAATCTGCAGGCAATTATGCAGCTTCCAAAAGGGACGGAACATTTTCTCAGTGATATACATGGTGAACATGAAGCATTTACACATATTATCAATAACGCATCCGGAGAAATCCGGCAAAAAGTTGATAAACTGTTCAGCAATATCCTGACATCCAGCGAACGAGCACAATTCTCGACTCTGATTTATTATCCGGAAGAAAAACTTAAGGAGATAAAAGAATCAGATTTGCCGGATATGGATGAATGGTACAAAATCACACTCCATCGGCTCATCGATCTTTGCCATCTGATTTCCTCCAAATATTCCCGATCAAGAGTCAGAAAATCACTGCCGGCAGATTTCGATTTTGTAATTGATGAGCTGATCAATGCAGAAAAAACAGCTCGTGAAGAATATTACGAAAGCATCATTGACACAATTGTTGATATTGGTAATGCGGATGAATTTATCGTTGCTTTGGCGTCTGTGGCAAAACGGCTTATTGTGGACAGACTGCATATTGTGGGCGATTTATTTGACAGGGGCTCCCGCCCGGATATCATTATCGATATGCTGTCACAGCATCACGCTGTCGATATCCAATGGGGAAATCATGATGTTTTGTGGATGGGTGCAGCTTCCGGTTCCATGGCTTGCATCGCAGTGGTTTTAAATAACTCCATCAAATACGGAAATCTCGATTGTCTTGAAACCGCATATGGGATCAATCTCCGGCCATTGGCACTATTTGCTCAGGAAAATTACAAATTTTCAAAGCGGTTCAGTCTGAAGCAGCCAACAGGAAGTATGAAATCGCAGGATACAGCACTGTTGTCAAAGATGTATCAAGCTGTCTGTATGATTCAATTCAAACTGGAAGGACAAATTATCCGAAGACATCCGGAATATCACATGGCCGATCGGCTGTTATTAAACAAAATTGATTATACAAAAGGTACAATCCAGATCGGAGATCAGGATTATCCATTGGATATCCGAGATTTTCCAGCGATGAATCCCGAGGATCCCTATATACTGACGCCACAGGAACAACAAGTGATGGAGCAGCTTGTGCTCTCCTTCAGGAGCAGCTACAAACTGCAGCGGCAGATCCGATTTTTATATGCAGCTGGATCGATCTATCTTCTGGTCAACAATAACCTGCTTTTTCATGGCTGCATTCCAATGGATGAGGATGGCACTTTTCAGCCATTTATTTCGCAAGGAAAATCTTATGCCGGTAAAGCATTTTTCGATTATGCTGATAAAATGGCACGTCTGGGATATTACGCGCAGGAAGACACCCAGGAAAAAATGGACGGTGAAGATTTTTTGTGGTTCTTATGGTGCGGTAGAAACTCTCCTCTGTTTGGGAGAGACCGTATTACAACTTTTGAAAGACTTTTTATTGATGACACAACAGCATGGATTGAAAAAGATAATCCATATTACAGTCAAATCGAAAATCCGGAAATCTGCAGAAAATTATTCGATGAATTCAATCTGAACTGGGAAACCGGCCATATCATCAACGGGCATGTTCCCGTAAATGTTAAAGGCGGGGAATCCCCTATTAAAGGCGGAGGGAAAATTATCGTCATTGACGGTGGTTTTTGCAGAGCTTATCAGGCAAAAACGGGTATTGCAGGATATACCTTGATTTATGATTCCCATGGAATGCGGATTGCTTCCCATGAACCGTTTTCAGGAACAATGAATGCCATTAAAAAGAACAGCGATATCCTTTCACAGGAAATGGTTTTTGAAACTCCTGCAGAACGATTAACTGTGGCTGACACCGATTCCGGTTTTGAAATAAAAGCACGTACAGAAGAACTAAAAGTACTGCTGCAGGCTTATCGGCTGGGGGTCATTAAAGAACGGAATACGGAATCAGACTGATTTTCTAAAGGATTGACTGCTGATAGAACCCTATGAGATTAATAAAGCCGCGTTTCTCATCACGAATGGAAGGATTCTCTGTTCCATTTTTTTGTTTTTTGCTGGGCATCCTCGTCTTTCTGGCAATTTACGGTGTCGAACCGCTCAGAGTAACCGGATCTGGCTGGATTTTTCAGGGCGTGATCGAATCTGATATTCTGCAGCATTATGCCGGATGGATGTTTTTCAGGGATTCACCATGGACATGGCCTTTAGGATTGGCTTTGAATATGGGATATCCTTACGGCGCAAATATTTCCTATACGGATTCCATCCCGATTGTGTCCATCTTTTTTAAAGCGATTTCCGCCTGGCTGCCTGAACATTTTCAATTTTTCGGTCTTTATACGTTGCTCAGCTTTGCGCTGCAAGGGGCTGCTGCTGCTTTACTTCTTCGTCTGTTCACCAAAGAAAAAGTTCCAGCATTATTGGGAACTGCAATATTCCTGTTTTCCTCCTGCATGATTGAACGAGCATTTCGACACACAGCGCTTGCTTCCCATTGGCTGATTCTTTTTGCATTATTTCTCTATATTAAAAGTGTCCGGAATCACGACTGGCGCTGGATTGGCGGTTTTGGTATATTGAATCTGCTGGCGATCGGGATTCATCCGTATTTGTTCGTCATGGTATTTGTCATTTTTTGTGCTGCTTTTCTCAGCCTTCTAATCGATCACTCTGAAGGAAACTGCATCCGCAAAAAGATTTGCGTTTCTTTTCTTCTTATTCTGCTGATCACCTTTGCCTCCGGATCTGCCATTGGTCTGTTCGAAAACGATCAGGTCAAACCTGCAGGAGGATTCGGTTTTTATTCATTGAATCTGAATCAAATTTACAATCCAACTGCCAAAGGGATGGAACAATGGTCAGCGCTACTGCCGAAACAACCTCAGGAAGAGGGACAGGAAGATGGTTTGTATTATCTGGGAGCAGGAATCCTTCTGTTCTCCATGATTCTGTTTCTCCGCGTGATCAGTCTTGCGGCTTTTTCACCGCATCAACGAGCAGCCCTTTGGCAAAAAGCAAAAATTCTGGCAAGCAAGTATTTTATACTCTTAATAACCTGCCTGTTATTATTATTATTTGCCCTGAGTAACCGAATCACCTGGAATCAAACTGTCATTGCAGCCTACCCGCTTCCTGATCGTGTCGTTTCAATGTTCAATATATTTCGCTCCAGTGGCCGTTTCTTCACAGTCATCTATTATCTTTGGTTCTTAACAGTAATCATCGGAATTTTCAGATTCTTCAAAAAGCGAAAAAATATCGTTCTGTTTGTTTTGCTGATTATTCAAATTTGCGATATGGCACCGGCATTGAAAGAAAAATATACGTATTTCCATCACCGCTATGAAAAGCCGTATATCGCAGAAATTTGGACGCACATTGCTCAGAATTATTCGAAAGTCATCGTTATCGGCGAAAACCGCGATCTGCAACTGGCAGGATGGATAGGCGATCACCATTTGAAAACCAATATGATGTTTTCCGCTCCGGTACATCTCAACCGTTTCTGGGAAAAAACAAAAGAAGAGCGTGACGAACTGCTGGAGCGAATCATACGTGGAGAAGAATTGGAGAAAGGTGCAGTCTATTTGTTTGACTCAGAAGAGATATTACCGGAAATTACTGCCGGATTGAATTCCGCTTATGAGATTATCAGGACCGATAATTACTACCACGTTTACTACATCATCCTCCCCAGGGAAAGCGGATAACAGTCATTCGAAATTTGATAAAGCCTTATGAAAAAAAGAGAAAGCATGTTGTAGTGTTGTTTTTGCGCGAAGCGCAAAAACAACACTACAACAATGAATTCTTTTCGTATTTCGAACAACAGATGAAAGAAATTTCACATTCGATAACGAAAATTGAATTCTATTTTTATAGGAATTGTTGAGCGGATAAAGACCATCGATTCGAAATTGTGATTGGATTTATAAAATACTGGCAGACAAAAATCAGCATTTTGGTTGATGCAAGAATCAGAATTACAATTGATTGCAGGATGGAAAAGTGAGGCAAACAATGAACTCGAGGGAAAGAATCTCCATAGCATTGAGACATCAGGAAGCTGACCGGATTCCGCTTGATTTGGGCGGATGCGGGCAGACAGGCATGCAGGTATCAACCGTTTATGCATTGCGACAGGCATTAAAACTCGATCCTCCCGGTACACCGGTAAAAGTGATTGAACCTTTTCAGATGCTGGGCGAAATTAAGCCAGATCTGCAGGAATTGTTGGGAGTTGACTGTATCAGCGTCTGCGGATCGACCAATTTTTTTGGTTTTCGAAACGAAGGCTGGAAACCATGGACCACTTTTGACGGTACACCTGTGCTGGTTCCGGAATTGTTTAACACAGAACCCGATCAGACGGGAAAGATTTATCAATATCCGCAGGGAGATCGATCTGCGCCACCTTGTGCCGTAATGCCCAAAGGCGGTTATTATTTTGATTCTGTTGTCCGACAAAATCCATTGGTTGAAGAACAACTGGATCCGGCAGATAACACGGAAGAATTTCAGCTGATACCTGAAGATGAACTGGCTTACCTCAAAAAAGCTGCTGAAGATGCTTACAAAAATACCGACAAAGCACTGGTGCTGGGGTTGGGGGGAATGGCATTCGGTGATATCGCACTGGTTCCCGGTCCGACACTGAAACATCCCAAAGGGATCCGTGATATGGAAGAATGGTACATCAGCACGGTTACCCGAAAAGAATATGTATATGCCGTTTTTGAACGTCAGTGTGAAATTGCGCTCCAAAATCTGCCCAAAATTTTTGCGGCGGTCGGGAATCTGCCGTCCGTTGCATGGGTCAGCGGTACCGATTTCGGAGCACAGAATAATTGTTTTATCTCTCCAAAAGCATTTCGTTCCATGTATAAACCGTTCATGACTGAAATCAACAATTGGATTCATGCACATACCACATGGAAAACATTTATTCATACCTGCGGATCAATCATGCCATTGATACCTGACATTATTGAAGCCGGATTTGATATTCTCAATCCCGTCCAGATTTCTGCGGTTAATATGGATCCTCAGGAATTGAAAAACCGTTTTGGTGATCAGATTACTTTTTGGGGCGGTGGCATCGATACACAGCGCGTGCTGCCGTTTGGTACACCGGATGAGGTAAGGCGGCAGGTTCAAAGAAATATCGAGATCTTTGGTAAAGGCGGCGGATATGTGTTTAATCCGATTCATAATGTCCAATCAAAGGTACCGGTGGAAAACCTGCTGGCGATGTATGAAACCGTAAAAAAATTTGGGAGATATCTGTAACAGATAACTTGTCGGATTTTGCATAAATGAAAACGTAGTTGTATTCCTATTGAAAGAAATTGAAATACAGCTACGTTTATTGATAATTCAGCTTCCTTGGAGATCTGAATAGCGAGTCTGTTGAATTGTGTTGACAAGCGCCCAAAAATTTTCGATGGGGGTATCCAACTGAACATGGTGGGTCGGTCCAATGATTAATCCCCCTCCTTTCCCGAGTGTCTGCAGGCGCTGCAGTACTTCGTCGCGGACTTCCTCCGGCGAACCGAATGGCAATGTAAACTGTTCATCAATGGATCCCCAAAAACAGAGGTGTTCTCCGAATTCCTTCTTCAGTTTTTCCGGATCCATGCATTTCGGTTGAACCGGATTTAAAACATCTACACCGATTTCGATTAATTCCGGAATGATCGGAACAATATTTCCATCCGAATGATATGCCACTTTCACCCGCGGATTGATGGCTTTTAATTCTGCAATAAAATTGGCCATGCGTTCTTTGAAAAATCGTCTCCACATACGGGGTGAAATCATCATGCTGTGCTGTGTCCCCATATCGTCACCAGTCCAGATCATGTCGACACCCATGCGAGTCAGTTGCTTAGCCGCTGTTAAATGGTATTGATAGGGAATATCCAAAATCAGATCTGCCAAATCCGGATTCTGCACAAAATCGGAAAGCAGTCTTTCCAGTCCGCGCAGCGCCCAGGCTGTCTCGAAAATTGTCGTCACGGTGACACCTACGATGTAATAATCCGTTTGGAAAGACTTCAGCAATTCTGATGCCCCTGCATACAATTCAGGCCGATTTGGATCTGGCGGCTGATAGGTGAGTATCGCATCATCCGCTGCAAGCGGGTGCCCGACAATTTCCGTATAAACCCCGGAACCAAATGGTGTGTGATACTTTGTGCCATGCCATCCGACACCCCATTCGTCTACATAGTTTTCTGCGCCCTGATAATAAGAATTTGCCCATCCGACCGAGGTCAGCAGCAAATCTTCTCCGATCATTCGTTCCAGTTTGTAAGTATTTCCTCCGCCATGCGGATTATGTATTTTCCCGTCTTCAAGGTCCAGCTCTTTTTCCAGACGTTCAGCAAATTCCGGCGTAAAAGAAATCTGCATCGGGCAGCGGTCGGGTATTTCATGATGTAGCGCTGTAAGCACTCGGTCGCGTGGTTTCATATTTTTTAATTGATTCAAAATTTGAAAAATCTTTTTGAGTTACAGGAGAAAATTTGTTGTTGTATTGTTTTTGTGCTTCGCACAAAAACAATACAACAACAAATAATTTCTCTCATTATTCGAATCGCAAGATCAATGCGATTAAAGTTCCATGTCTGCACGGAGCTTCAGCAAATGGTTTTTCCGTAACTCCATTCGTCTTGACCGAATCCTGTCAATATCGATCGGAAATTGCCCATGTTGATGCACTGTCTGATACATGATTGCTGCATTCTCAACCGGAATTGCATCATGGACCTCACTCGATGAACCGATCAGAATTGCAGCATCCGGGCCTATTTTTTCAATCAGCTCGAGTGTCTCATCCTCCACATCGCCCGGTGTCCCATGCGGCAGCGTATGCATACAGCAGACATTACCAAAAAGCAGCGTGTGCGGATAATCCCGATGGATTTCGAAAATATCATTACAATCATTCCGTTCAATCGGATTCAGTCCATCCGCGCCCAGCTCATTCAGAATGAGCGGTAGAAACTTGCCATATCTGCCATCGGTGTGAAAAAGAAATTTCATCCCCTTTTCGCGGATCGGATCCAGAATCCATCGCCAGCGCGGAAGCCCTTCCTCTCTGACAAACTGAGGATTGAATATCGGTCCGTTTTTACTGGCGATGTCTTCTCCCATAAATAAAAGCGGTACTTGCGTTACTTCCGAAAAGGCACGGGCAATGTAGGCAGAAAAAAGACCGGTGCAGTCCATTATGTGCGAAACCAGTTCCGGAGCATCATAAATCGCCAGCGAAAACAATTCCATATCCATATAGGTATATGCGTCTGTTATCGGACCTTCCACACAACCGATATAGGCTACATCATACTGAGCATAAACTTCCTGGACAAAACGAACATGGGGTTGAAACCAGTCACGGACTTCTTCATAAACCGGTTTTTTCGGCATATTTTTTTCAAGCTCAGAGAGCGTCTGAAAGGGACGTTTTGAAATCCAGGCAGTATTCCCGCCCTGTGTCACTTCCCAATCATCCGGATTGACGCCGAAAAAACGAATCCAGTTCGCAATCTTTCCGCCCATCCAATGATTAACCGGATCGTGGATGGAGCGAGTCACATCCACGCCGATATGATGCCAGGCTTTCGCGTTTAATTCGACCAGTTCCTCAAAGGAATACGACTTCGAATCATCGTAACCGCCAAATGCCCGCAGAATTGCAGTGCTATCCAGGTAATCATAGGTCAGGATCCGATCAACTGGTTCCCATTGAATTACTTTGCGGAATCGTTCCAGGTTATCCATGGGCGTACTCCCTTGAAGAATATCTCGTCTGACTGTTTATTTGCGTGCTTTTTCAGCCTGTGATTGTCGGAATTGACTGATTGCCACGGCTGCAATCAATAGCAAACCCAAAGCAACTTTCTGAGCAAAGGTATTGAATCCAAGCAGATTCATCCCGTTATTGAGTGTTCCGACCATGATTACCGCTAAAAAGGTGCCAAAAATTGTTCCTTTACCACCACTGGTGGATGCGCCTCCCAGATAAACAGCAGTAATTGCCTGCAGTTCCAGGTTCTGTCCGTTAATGGGATTGCCTGAAGTGGTACGCGCAGCCAGTAAAACACCCGCCAAACCTGCAATTGAACCGGAAATCATGAACATCCCGATTTTTACTCGGGATACATTGATACCGGCCAGTCTTGCTGCTGTCGCATTGCCGCCTATGGCATAAATCGCACGACCAAAATCCGTATAGCGCATGACAATATGCATGATAATTGTCACAAAAACTAAAATTACGGTCAGGACAGGAATTCCGGTCCACTTGGAACCGTTTAATGCAGGAATTGACATATTCTGAAGCAGACGTCCCTGAGCCAGCCAGGTGAAACCGGGTTGTGTAACCACACCGATCGGTTTCCCATCCGGCGCCAGCAGAAAAGCAATTCCTGCAAAAGCTGCCAGGGCGCCGAGTGTTGCAATGGTTGCATTGACATGCAGTTTCGTAACCACCAGACCATTCAACAATCCGGCGATCATGCCGGCCAGCATTCCGGCGAGGATGGCAACCAGTGTATTGCCAGTCGGGAAAATGTGCAGTGAGCCCACTGTACCGATACCGACAAGTACCGATGCGGCGACTACTGATCCGCAGGATGCAACAGAACCGACGGAAATATCCAATCCTCCCGCCACAATGACAACCGTTTCACCGACAGCTAATAGTCCAACAATTACAACTGCCTGAGCCAGACTGTTCATCAGATTCTGCCAGGTAAAGAATTTTGATCCTCCCGAAAGTCCAAACCATGTACTGACAACACTGATCAGAAAGACCAGAACAATCCAGGCAAGAAATAATGTTAAATTATCCGTACCAATAAAATTAATAACGCGATTTAGAAAACCTTTTTTCTCTAAAGAATTTTTATCATATGTTTGTACATGGGTAATCATAGGGGAGATTCCTCCTGTGGAGTCGTTGAAGGATTTGTATTTTTTTCATCAGACATCTGATCTGCCATTGCCAATTCCAGAATGGATTCTTCAGTCGCTTCCTTTCCGATTAGTTCACCGGTGATTTTACCGTTTTGCATCACATAAATACGGTCAGAAAGACCAAGGATTTCGGGAAGCTCAGAGCTGATGAACATGATTCCCAGCCCTTGATTTGCGAGGTCATCAATCAAATGGTAAATTTCTGCTTTTGCTCCGACATCAATTCCGCGGGTTGGTTCATCTAATATCAGCAATTTCGGCTTTGCCGCCAGCCAGCGGGCGAGGACAACTTTCTGCTGGTTTCCACCGGAAAGTTTTCCGACTTCTTGCTTGAGAGAAGGGGTACGAACATTCAATTTTTCTATAAAATCCATTGCAATGGATCGTTCTTTTTTACGGTTGACAAAATGCATCCGAGTGAGCTGTTTGATGATCGCCATTGAGGCATTCTCCAGAACACTTCGCATTAAAATCAGTCCTTCGCGCTTGCGATCTTCCGGTGCCAGACCGATCCCTTTAGAAATTGCGTCATTCGCATTACGGATCGATACTTCTTTTCCTTCAATCAGGACTCTCCCGCTGTTTTTCTTCAGATCACCGAAAATGACCTTTGCTAATTCCGTTCGGCCAGCTCCAACGAGGCCGGCAAAACCGACAACTTCTCCTGCCTGAATGTGGAAATTGATATTCTGGTGCCAGTTGCTGTACAGATTTTCAACGCGCAAAACTTCCTGCGCACCCATTGCCGGATTGCGTTTAAAAACATCTGAAAGATCGCGTCCCACCATCAAATGAACGATATCGCGGTCTGTCAGTTCTTCTGCCGGTCGAACAGCGACTAATTCTCCATCGCGAAGAATAGCTACCCGGTCACACAGGCGTAAGATCTCCTTAATGCGATGGGAAACGTAAATAATTGCAATACCATCATCGCGAAATTTGCGAACGAGGGTAAACAGTCGATCTACTTCTTCATCGGAAAGGGAAGATGTGGGTTCGTCGAGCGCTAAAACTTTTACGCCAGTTTTTAATATCCGCATAATTTCAACAATCTGGCGCTGAGCGGCTGAAAGCTGGTCTCCCATCAGATGAATCGGCAAAACATTCGAGAAACCATATTCAGCCAGACTTTTTTCAACTTGTTCATTTAATTTTTTTCGATCGAGGAATCCAAATCTTTTTGGTAATTCGCCTACCCAGATATTCTCCGCTACATCCACACCCGGGATGATTTCCGGCTCTTGATAGATAACGCGAACACCGGCTTTGTGTGCTTCCAGCGGATTTGCGAATGAAAGCTGCTGTCCATCCATTGAAATCGTGCCGGAATCCGGTTGATAGTCTCCATTCAGGATTTTCAGCAAGGTGGATTTTCCAGCGCCATTTTCTCCGACAAAAGCCAGCACTTCTCCTGGACGGATGTCTAAAGAAACGTTCTTTAATGCAATAACGTTCGGAAATGCTTTACAGATATTGCGAATTTCAAGGGTTCCGGGTGGTTTTTGATTTTCTGAGAGCTTGGCTGATACTTGATTTAGGTCTGAGTTTGTCACATAAGTCATAACACTTGTCCTGTAAGCGATTCGAAATATAAGAAGAATTTTATGTTATTGTATTGATATTGCGCTCAGCGCAAATTAACACATGGTCATTTTCTCTCTTTTTTTCCAAAAGGCTTTTCCAAATTACAAATAACTGTTGTCTACTGCGGATTAGTCCGTAAACAAATTTTCAGGCGGACAGCTTACGCTATCCGCCTGAATATAATCATTAAATTATTTCGAGCAGTTGCCCACGGAAATGGCATCCATTAAATCTTTATAATTTGTTGGATCTACAATGGAGGTTGGAGCAAAGGATTTTTCCGGCGGAACAACGCCATTGACGACTGCATCATGCAGTACCTGTGCTGCAGTATTGCCGACATCCAATCCGGAGATGAACAGACTGGCTTTCCAGCCGCTCGGTTGTCCGGCAGCCCATGGTTTACAGGCTTCATAAGCGCCCAATCCGACACCGATTATGTCGTCCGGTTTTGCGCCGGCAGTTGCCAAAGCGTTCAATGTACCCAGAACACCTTCATCATTGCAGCCGAAGACTACCCAGTTCGTAATCTCGGGATGAGCGGTAATGATCGGTCCTGCTGCATCTTGTGAGGAGAGCGTTTCACCAGTGTAGGGAACTGAGAAAATCTGATCGTCGGTAACGCCAACCAATTTAATTTGTTCCTTCTCATTGTCTGTTCGGTCATTACATACGGACAGTGTTTGAACTTCAACGGATAAAACACCCACTTTCTTGGCTGAATCATTCAGCCAGCCAGCTTCTGTCAACAGCTTACCAGCGGCTTCACCGACTTTCTTGCCCATGTCCTTGCCGTCGAATCCGACGAAAGGAACCGGTGCGCCGGCTTCATCCACGATACTATCATCGGTGGCAATCAGAACGACACCCGCATCTTTTGCGGCTTTGGCAATTGCCGGTCCAATAGTCTGATCCGGGACTGTAATTGCAATTCCTTTTGCTCCGGCTGAAATGGCATCATCGATCAGGGATACACCGAGCGCAGGATCCAATTTCGCATCGAACTTCTTTGCAGTTCCACCTAACTCCTCGGTTTTTGCTACAAAAGCGTTCTGCAAATCGATAAAGTACTGCTGATCAGCACTTTTGTTGATGACAACGTATAACGGCGCATCAGCGGCAATTACAGTTGCTGACAATGTGAGGAATACGATGGTCACCATAAAAACAGCAAATAATTTTTTCATCTTTTTTACTCCTTGTTAATGACAAAAAAGTTATCTTTCTGTGTTTTGAATTCAAAATGAATCCAAACAGAAAGCTGAAACCGTTTATAAAACTTTTCTGAGACATAAAGAATCCTGGAAATTAATATTTTTCGCGTGCGGAAAATACTGTTATTTTCAATCAATGAAATTTAAATTGTATGAATTTAATTATAGTTGATCGAATTGATTCCTGTCAATCTGCGATTTATAAAAGCAGCGATTTGAAATATGAAAAAAAAAGAATTGTTATAGCGGAATTTTCTTTCTCTATTCAAAAAGATCGCCCATAGTTCAAATTGCTACTTTTTCCCTTGATTATGGGAATTTGAATCGCAGACCCATTACAACTACTAATTGGGATTTTTCCAGTTTCTTAGTATAATTTGATTTGTTGCTTCACAAAGGCGATCAAATTAAGTAGACCAATATTGTTATTTATAGTACAGCGCTTCTTTAGGAATTTTGCGAAATGTGGAATATCTTCAACTGATTCCATATCAATTATTGAAATCTTCAAAGGAGAATAAATATGAAGAAATCGTTTGTATTGCTATTGTGCGTATTGGTATGCACAATGTTATTGACCAGCATTGCCTCTGCTGCGGATGACGTTAAAAAAGTCGCCATCATTCTGGATCCAGTCGGCGTCAATCCATTCCTGACCCAGGTTGTGGACAAATTTGCTGAAGTTAAAGCAGCCGGAACCTACCCGATGGATTATTCTGTCATCGAATGTGCGGATGACACTGCATGGGCAGAAAACATTCGCGCCTCTGTCGAAGAAGGTTATGATCTGATTCTCGTCGTTGGCTGGCAAGGTGCGGATCCTTTGAATGAAGTTGCGACACAATTCCCGGACAAAGCACAATACGTTATCATCGATACAGTCTGCGATAACCCGAACGTCAAATCCTACATTTTCAAGCCGCAGGAAGCAGCCTATTTGATCGGTATCGTTGCCGCCATGGTCAGCGCGGATGCCGGCAAGCCGGAAGGTCCTTTCGGCGGTGTACATGCGAATCCCGGACAGGGCTCCTTTGAATGGCGTTATGGTTACATGGAAGGAATCAAATCGATTAATCCGAAAGTAACCAACGATGATTTCATTTTTAACTATACTAAATCCTATACCGATGCCCCGACTGCCAAAGAACTGGCGCTGCAGCAAGCTGCCCAGGGTTGTGTCTTTATCAATGCCGCTTCTGCAGTAGCCGATTTCGGTACCTTTGAAGCAGCGCTTGAAAAAGGCTTCTACACATCCGGACAGGATTTTGACCGCACATCCCCCGACAATCCGAACATCATCACCACCCAGGTGAAATACACCGGAATTGTTGCGGGTATGATTATTGATGAATTCTTTGCAACCGGTATTCAGCCTGGTGTCGTTTCTCTCGGGCTGAAAGAGGGTGTGGTTGGCGCGACCTATATCACCGATGACGGTGTCAATCCTCGCAACACTGCAGTTCTGACCGATGCCATTGTTGCAAAAGCACGTGAAGCAGCAGATGCCATCATTTCCGGAAAACTGGTCATTGAAGTTCCGCTCGAAGAAGAGTACATGAAACAATAAGAGGTTCTTATAACAGGGGATGACCGGTAACAGTTGTCCCCTGTTTCAAATATGAAAATAATTACCGCTGTTTACGAGAAAAAGAAATCTGGAAAAAGGATGCTCTTTTTCGCAGACAGCGATAATTTCATATTTCGATCCTTCTTTACTATCCAAGAAATAACAACCGGAGCCTAATACTACATGCGAAATCAATCCAATGATGTCATTCTACGCATGGAAAATATCGTCAAATGTTATGGCAGTCTCATAGCCAATGACAACGTCAGTTTGCATCTGAACCGGGGTGAAATTCTTGCCGTCATCGGAGAAAATGGCGCGGGCAAAACCACACTGATGAAAGTTCTCTATGGGCTGGAACATCCGGACAAAGGCGATATTTACCTCAATGAGAAAAAAATTCAAATTCACAACGCCGCACAAGCTATCGCTAATGGAATCGGCATGGTTCAGCAACACTTTATGCTGTTTGATCCCTTTACCGTGACCGAAAATATTGTGTATGGCAAAGAGCCTAAAAAAAGATTGTTTTTTGATCTAAAAAAAGCGAATCAGACAATCTCAGAGCTCTCTCGTAAATTTGACTTGCCATTGAATCCGACCACGAAAATTCAAGGCATGCCGGTCGGATTGCGGCAGCGAGTAGAAATCCTAAAAGTGCTTTATCAAAATGCAGATATTATCGTTTTTGATGAACCGACAGCCGTCTTAACACCGCAAGAAGTACATGAACTGTTAAATACGATGAAACGACTGGCGGAAGCGGGCAAGAGCATCATTATCGTCACACACAAACTGAATGAAGTCATGGAGGTTGCTGATCGCGCCATGGTGATGCGCCTGGGAAAACACGTCGCAGATCGGAATATTGCGGATACCAGTATCGAAGAACTCTCCTTTCTGATGGTCGGACGCCATCTGGTTGAGACAGATATTCCCGAAATTTCCCCTGGTAAAGACATTTTACGCATCACCGACTTGTGCCTGACCAGAGATGGGGCTGTCCCGATCCTGGATCACATTTCCATTCACGTAAACGCCGGCGAAATTGTCGGCATTGCCGGTGTTTCCGGTAACGGACAGTCCGATCTGGTACAATGCATTTTTGGCCTCCAAAAAGCGGACAGCGGGCAGATTCTGGTTAATGGTAAAAATGTATTCAACTGTCCGGTCAAAGAAGTACGCCATTCTGGTATGGCGATGATCCCCGAAGACCGCTTTATCTGGGGATCGGCAGCACAGGCAAGCATAGCTGAAACTGCGATCATGGGACATTATGAGAAACCGTCGTTTTCAAAAAAAGGATTCCTCAATATCCGGACGATTCGGGAATTCGCCGGTAAACTCGTTAAAGAATTCAGTGTCAAAGCGGACAGCATTGCACAGAAAACCAGTTCGCTTTCCGGAGGAAATGCACAGAAACTGATCGTCGCCAGAGAGATTCGTCAAAATACGCCGATCCTGATAGCCTGTGAACCAACGCGCGGCATCGACATCGGCGCAATCCAGTTTGTCCACGACTGCCTGGTTGAAAAACGATCCGAAGGTGCGGCTGTGTTGCTGGTTTCCAGCGAATTATCTGAAATCCTGAAACTTTCCGACCGTATCTATGTGATCTACGAAGGAAAGATTAACGGCGAATTTAAACGCGGCAATGTGAGCGAAGAAGAGCTTGGATTGCTGATGGTGGGGAGCAAAAAATTATGAACTCCGGCACACTTAGAAAAATATCTCATTTCCTGGCTCCGATCAGTCAACCTTTCATTGCTATATTTCTGGCGTTGGTTGTCGGGGCGATTGCAATTATTGTCACGGGAGAGTCTCCGTTCAATATCTATAAGATTATGGTCAAAGGCGCATTTGGCAGTGAATATTATCTGTTGACAACACTGACGCGTGCCACGCCGATTATTATCACCGGTCTCGGTGCGGCCATCTGCTGGAGCTCGAACTACATGGGTATCGGAGGCGAAGGGCAGATGATTATGGGCGGTTTTCTGTGCGCGGTAATCGGATTCCACTTCCCTGGTCCGCAGTGGCTCAAATTGACCTGCGCCATCATTTTTTCACTGATCGGCAGCGGTCTGTACTCCCTGTTCTCAGCCTGGCTGCTGGACAAATTCAAGATGTCCCTCGCCATCTCCACGCTGATGCTGAATTATGCCGGAGCCTATATTGCAATGCACTTTGTACAGAATGTTTTCCTGGATACGACAGGCGACGCAAAACTGGTTCAGACACAGATGATTGATGAAAGTATTCGTTTGCCTCGAATCGTGGAAGGGCAGAAGCTGCATTGGGGCTTTGGCATTGCCGTTTTGCTTGTTATTCTCGTCTGGTTCATGATGAACCGGACCGTATTCGGTTATGAATCCAGAATGAGTGGATTCAACATTCATTTCTGCGATTACGGCGGAATCAACAGCAAAAAAATCATGTACGGAATGCTGACACTCAGTGGAGTCATCTGTGGCCTGGCTGGAGTCATCGAAGTGCTGGGAGTTAATTATCGTTACACACATAACACCTATGTCTCAGCAAGCTACGCATGGATCGGGCTGAATGCAGCGCTCATCTCTGGATACAATCCGATTGGCATCTTCTTCACGAGCATCATCCTGGCCGGCATCTCGACTGGCGGCGCCGCGATTGCCCGCGCCACTTCGGTACCGCTGGAAATCTCGACCATCATCCAGGGCTGCATCACTCTGTTCATTTCAGCCCGCATTGCCATTCAGTTCCGGCGCCGAAGCAGAAAGCTTGCCTCCCCCGCAAAAGATGGAGGTTCATCCGGTGATATATTGATCCCTGAAACCAAAGGAGAGATCCTTCGATGAACATCAACGCAAATTACCTCGCTGTCGTTTTCAACTCGACTATCCGAATGATGACTCCGATTCTTTTTGTCGGACTGGGATCCGCACTCTGCAATCGGGTCTTCATCTTCAACATCGGACTGGAAGGCACCATGCTGACAGGCGCTTTTGCTGCCATTGTGGCTAATTATTACACCGGCAGCATCTTTATCTCCCTCTTAGCTGCGATGATTTCTGCAATGATCGTCTCCTGGATCGCCGGTATTTTCATGGTGAAGTTCAAAGGAGCGATGCTGGTGGTCGGCGTCTCCATCAATATGCTGATCTCCGGATTGACGACGTTTCTGATGCAGATCATCTTTGGGGTCAAAGGAGCCTACGTCAGTACTGACCTCGTCCCGCTGCATAAAATTGACGTCAGCATGCTCAAGCAATGGCCGATTCTGCAGACCATGTTCGGTTCACTGACGTATCTGGACTTTTTCGCATTTATTCTGGCGATTATTCTGTACTTTTTCCTTTTCAGAACTGTCACCGGATTCCGCATGCGCTCTGTTGGCATCAACAAAGTTGCCGCCCAAAGTCTTGGCATCAACGCCGATCGGCTGCAAATCGGAACAGTTGCCTTCTCTGGACTGCTTTCCGGTATCGGCGGCTGCTTGCTGACCATGGGCGGCGTGACCATGTTTGCACAGAATATCACCGCTGGCCGCGGATATATTGCCATGGCAGCAGCGACGTTAGGTGCAGCGCATCCGTTGGGTGTGGTCGCTGGCAGCGCCTTTTTCGGATTTGCACAGTCCATGGCGAACATGCTGCAGAACTCATCGATCAGCAGCCAATTAACCATGGCGCTGCCATACCTGGCGACCATTCTTGCCCTTGCCATTTACAATTTTGCACAAATCCGTCGTCATGCCCTATGACTTGAATTAATGAGAGAATTCTTCGTTGTTATGTTGGCTTTATGCATCGCACAAACCCGACATAACAATGAATTTTCTCTATTGTTTTAAATCACTACAATATTCTGAATTGCGGTTTGACACAGCAATTCGCTGAAACGGAGATTCACATGGAACACGACTTTGCATACTATCAAAAGAGCGCTGATTACGTCAAAAGCAAAATTGACTTTCAGCCGGAACTTGCCATTATTTTGGGTACCGCACTGGGTGGACTGGCTGACGAGATTGAAAATCCGGTCATCATCCCCTACGCCGAGATCCCGAACTTTCTGGTGTCGACGGCGCCTTCGCATGCAGGAAAACTGATTCTGGGCAGACTGGCCGGTAAAAACGTAATCTGCATGTCAGGCAGATTTCACTACTATGAGGGATATTCGTTTGAACAGCTTTCCGTACCGGTTCGTCTCTTTAAAAATCTCGGTGTCCAGCATTTGATCCTGACGAATGCTGCCGGCGCAGTCAACAAATCGTATCACCCGGGTGATATCATGATCATTACGGATCATATCAACCTGATGGGCGCTTCCCCGATGCGCGGGAAGAATCTGCCCGAATTTGGAAATCGTTTTTTTGACGTCAGCAGTATGTACGATCCTGCGCTGCGCAAAATCGCCTGGGATTGCGCAACAGGCAGCGGACTGACCATCCATGAAGGCGTTTACTATTATTTCAGCGGTCCACAGTTCGAAACACCAGCCGAAATCCGCGCTGTGCGTGTGTTGGGTGCGGATGCCGTCGGCATGTCTACTGTCACTGAATCCTTAACCGCCGCACACTGCGGAATTCCGGTGCTGGCATTTTCAGTCCTGACCAACATGGCAGCCGGCGTGCTGGATAAACCGGTCGGTGGTGATGAGGTGGAAGAAACTGCTCAGAAAGTGGCTGTTCTCTTCCGTGCTTATATCAAAAAAATCGTTCAAAGCATCTAAGGAGACCATTTGAAACGCTTACTGCAACATGCTGATATTCTGTGCGGCGGCAATGACTGGACGCCTCTGAAAAATGCGTATCTGGCTATTGAAAATGACCGCATTCTTTCCATCGGGCTCGAACGTCCGCAAGGTGAATTCGATCAGATCATGGATATGAGCGGCTGTCTGCTGCTGCCGGGTTTGTATAACATGCACACCCATACACCCATGTCACTGCTGAGAGGACTGGGCAGCGGACTTCCGCTGGACAAATGGCTGTTTGAAAAAATGCTGCCGATTGAAAGCCGTATGACCAAAGCGGATGCCAGCGTGGGGGCGCGCATCGCTATGATGGAAATGCTTGCTTCCGGTGTCGTCAGTTTCTCGGACATGTATCACCACCCTTCCAACTATGCCGATGACGTTCTGTCATCCGGTATGAAAGCGAATCTCGGATATCCGATTATGGCTGTACCCGGGGAGGATCAAAGTGTACATGAAGCCAAAGTACAGGAATCCTTTGATTTCTTTGACCGTTACAATAACGCCGGATCCGGACGATTGCTCGCCAATTTTGCTATCCATGCCGAGTACACTTCAACCGTGGATAGCGTTAAGGAGTTCAGCCAGATCTGCAAGGATCATCATACGCAGATGCAAATTCACTTGTCCGAGACGATCAAAGAACATGAGGAATGCAAACAGCGCCACGGGAAGACGCCGGCGCGCTTCTTCTATGATCTGGGCGTTTTTGATAATCCTACCATCGCCGCTCATTGTGTGGTGGTGGAAGCCGAAGATATTGACCTGTTGAAAGAAAAAGATGTCACTGTCGTGCACAATCCTTCCAGCAACATGAAACTCGGCAGCGGATTCATGCCGATGAAAGCCATGTTGGAACGCGGTATCCGTGTCACACTGGGTACCGATGGCGACGCCAGCAACAACAATCAGAACCTGTTAGAGGAAATGCATCTGGCAGCGCTGATTCACTGTGGTTATACAAAAGATCCGACATTACTGCGCACCAGCGACCTCCTTTCCATGGCTACCTGCAACGGCGCAGCCGGACAAGGCCGTCCGGACTGCGGCAGTCTGGCAGCCGGTATGAAAGCGGATCTGATCGCCATCAACCTGGACGCGCCGCATCTGATGCCCGATCACGATTCTGCCTCCCTGCTGGTCTATGCAGCGCAAGCCTCCGACGTTGTGATGACGATGGTGGACGGCTGCGTGTTGTATGATCATGGTGAGTTCCTGACCATCGACCGGGAACGCGTGCGCTATGACCTGCAGCAAACGCTGGGCAGTCTTTTTTAACTTGAAATCAAACCGCATTTAAAGGGGAAAAAACATGGAAAGAGCCGATCAGGATCTGGCTTTCATGCTGCGCTACGAGAATGTGGCGTGGTATGAAAACGGACAAGTCCGCATTTTAGACCGCCGGATTTATCCGACCAGAGTGGAATTTGTCGTTTGTAAGAATCATATAGAAGTGACCAAAGCCATCACTGACATGGTCACGCAAAGCGCCGGGCCATATACCGCGGCAGCCATGGGGATGGCGCTGGCAGCGTATGAATGCCGGGACAAAAACGAAGCAGAACAGAAGCGCTACCTGCTGCAGGCTGCGGAAACCATCGCGCATGCCCGTCCGACCACGGTGGATCGCATGAATGCGATTGTTAAAGGCTGTTACCGTGCTGCAGAAACAGCGCTGGCTGCCGGAGAAAACGTCAGCGACGCCATCGTACGCTACACGATTGAAACCAATAACGCGCGCTATAACAAAATCGGGATCATCGCAAAATATCTCGTTGACATGTTCCCGCACAATGGGAAAATCCTGACGCAGTGCTTTGGTGAGACGATCGTCGGACAGATGCTGAAAGAAGCCCGCAAACGCGGCAATGAACTGCGTATCTTCTGCGCGGAAACACGCCCGTATTTCCAGGGCGCCCGGCTGACTGCCAGTGTGGCGAAAGATATGGGATTCGATGTGACAGTCATCACCGACAATATGCCGGCCTTTGTGATGCAGAATGAGAAAATCGATGTGTTCACTTCCGCTGCGGACGTGATTTGCCAGGATGGCTATATCACCAACAAAATCGGGACGTTCCAGATTGCAATCGTCGCCAAATATATGGGCATCCCCTATTTTGTGACCGGATCACCGGACTATGGTCATCCCGATGTCAGCACGGTCAAGATCGAGATGCGCGACCCGGAATTCGTGCTGCAGGCAATGGGAGTACGCACAGCGATGGCCGGCGTCAAAGGGTATTACCCGTCTTTTGATATCACACCGCCCAGTTTGATCAGCGGTGTCGTGACCGATTGTGGCATTTTCTCGCCATATGATCTGAAGCGCTATTATCAGAGCGGCAACAGCGGAGAATTCGAAATCGTTGTCTGAGTTAATGGTTGGAAGTTATCCTTTAAAGTATAAGACAGGCTGGTTGCCCGGAAAAGCAACCAGCCTGTTGTTTTTTTACTGGAGAAGGTGGTGAATTGTATATTTTCGGATGAAAGGAAAGAATGGCCAAATGATGATGTTCCAAGTGTCACACGTTCGTGTCGCTATTTGCTCATTTTTTTCATTTTCATAAAGTTGAAAATGAATGGTTATTGAATCACATATTTGGTAATTTCACCAGTTTCTGCGTTCTTTATACTAGTAAAACGAAAAACTTTGTCACAAGGGTCCAGTTCAATTGGTTCGTAAATGGCAGAGCCATAATCATAGGATGTTCCAAGTTTAGCTCGTGGAGCGATATGGATTTCCCAGTTTACTAAAATCGGATTGACTCGGTAAACAAGAAGAATATCCTCTATACGAAGAGGTGGCAGATACGACCACTCATTATGATCTGGAGAATACCAAACATAGGTTTCATAGTCTCCAAAATCGTATGGTTCCATAATTTCTGGTATATACGTTAAAGTACGATCTCGAACATAACCTGCCAATTGAAAACTTTTCGGATCCAATCCTTTATAAATTGTAGGTGTAAGGTTTCGAATCTGCAGACGTATCTGTAATAAACGTTCGCCTTTTTCAGCTTTTGCATGAATTTCAGTAAGATTAAAGATTTTATACAGATCGCGGGAAATCATACTAACGGTAGATGGTTCAAATGGAAATGAAATTTCAAAAGAACTACCGCACAAATAATTCTCACCTGGTTTTACGGTGACGGAATCATTTTCTGCGAATACGGGAATCGCTATCAGATTCAGTGCCAATAACACAAGAATCATGCTTTTTAATTTCATAAGACCTCGATTAATTATTGTTTCAGTGCTTTTGGCAATAAAAATTTTACATTTTCAGAAGATGTTTCACCCGTGAATGTCGAAGGCGAAAAAGTGATAATCCAGTTTTCTGCTTCCGGGAATATTTCGAATACTAAAACAGTGGAAAGCATTTTCCCAGGTTCGATACTAGAAAAGAATGGCGGAAGATTAAACCCAGATGATGCTTTGGCACTCATAATATAATCTAAATGATAGGTACCATATGCATGATTTAAGTAAGTTTCTTGAGCAGTAAATGAATTGGGCGCAAGCCATTTTTTAGTTTGATCACTGGTGTTGGAAATTCCAATACGCACAATTAGATATTTCAAATCTAAATCTGCAATGATCGAATTGCTTGATTTTGTTACGACAGGTTGCCCCATAATCTGTATTTGATAATCACCACACTCCAGAATTGATCCGACATTTAAAATCTCCGGAAAATTGGAAATGACCTCGTTCGAAGAAATATTACTTCTATTTGGAGAACCTTGTACTGAGATGATTCCCTGATAAAGCAACAGAACCATACTGGCAGACCAAAATGCAAGAAATGATTTAATTTTCATATTCTTTAATCCTCTCGCTGTCCGGTGCCATATACAACAAAATTACCAATCGAACAGGTAACTGTTAATCCGCCTTTGGATAAAATTGGGCCATAACTCCAGGATACTTTATCCGGAATTGTAATGCCCTCCTTGGTTGTTAGTATCTTATCTTCAAATGATTTAACGAGGATGCCATTGATATATATGTCAACGTTTCCGCTTAATCGAATGATTTCGACACGATAAACCTTTACTGATGAGTCACTATGGATTGTTGGATCTGTTTGCATGGATTCCCAATCAGAATAAAATTGGTTATCTATATCCACTGCAGGAAATAAATTATTTCCAATTGATTTGAATTCCAAATCAGAAACTTCACTTTTGCCAAATTCAACTCGTTTAATAGGGCCTTTAGTTTGACTTACTCCTTTGCCAGTTTTAGAGAGTCTCACTATTTTTTCTACTTCATCAAAGCGATACATCAGTTCTAAATTGTGTCTTTCATGTCCTATGAGATAAAAATCACGAAAGGAATCCCTGGGTCCAATTTTGTAATCATTTATTGCTTTATAAATGCCGTCTTGAGGATCTATAAATACTCCATAACTCGTATCATATCCTATTAACATAGAATCAGAATAATAAAAGAAACAACTACCTGTATTTTCTGGATAATTATCGCTGACAAACAAATCCGCATACAAGTAAAAATCTCTCAAATATCCTGCTCCTTGTCCCAATTCCGAGCCATGAATGATTTTTCTTTTAGCAGGTTGATCTGAATATATCATTTGCTTGAATGTCTTCCCATCTTTACAACGACCCAACAGCGCCCAGTTGTCTGTATCCATTGTTTCATAAGGAAAATAAGATAGCCCCAATGGATCAAAATACCATATTTCTGCCGGGAAACGATAGTATTTATTAGTCATTTTTTGTGAGAATTGATCTTTAATTTTTAATACAGGGAATTGCTCTGTCATTGTAAGCTCTTTTTTTATATTGTCTTCATTTGCAAGGGCTGAAGTCATAGGAAAAAAATTAATCAAAAAGAGAATTATAAAAACCATAATGTTTCTATTCATGTTATACCTGTCTTCTATTTGACTACCAATGGAATTTCAACTTCGCAATATGGTGAATCATTGCCTCGCTCTGTTGGAAGAAATAAAAGCGTCCATCCTTTTTTCGCTGTTGGGACTACATCAAAAACAAGATTGATCGTAGAAAGGGATGTAAAAAACAATGGATCGGATAATGTGTTCCAACCGTTTTTGAGATTCGTCAACATCGTTACGGCATAATCTAATGGATAGAATTCTTCTTTTCCGTTCTCATCAATATTTTTTATTGAAAAACTTTTTTTATCAAGTCCAGTCCATTTTCTATCGGCAAGGAACAGAATTTCTGTTTTGAAATACAAATAGTTTTCTACAGCGGTTCGGCCGCTGGTGGATTTTCCAATAGTCGGTTTTTCCATCAATTCGATGAAAATATCATTATTACATCCAAAAACATTGTCGTTTGGCTCATCCAACAAAATTGGATCTACATTCGCAAGGCATGGAATAACAGAAACTAGCAGAGCAACTAATAGTATTACTAAAATGATTTTTCCCTTCATAATGTGCCTGCCTTTTATTTGATTCGCATTGTGAAATCGTCATAATCACAACGGATTCGGTTCCCACCTTCAGACAATTCAGAACCAGATTCAAAGGAAACAGTTTCCTTAATTTTGTCTTCATAGCTGAAAAGAAACTCACCATTTCCATAAACATACACGGTCCCGCTTAACCGGAAAAAATCAAATTTGTTCTTTTTTTCTGGATTCAAATTGGACAAATCCGCGATTTTCTCATAAGTGATTTCACTATCAACAGGTGTAAAAAAATAAGCATTTTCACCAGGGTATAGAATTACACCGCTTTCGCGACCTTTGCCCATTAAAACGACATTACTGTATCGTATCCAGCATTTCCCACCAGTTTTGGCAGGTATATTTTCCTTTTGCTGAACAGAATACGTGACATGGAATTCATCTTTTCTGACTTGTTCAAAAGTTAAACGTTTGTTACTTGTCTTAATACTTATTTCAGAGGGAAGCATAGACATTAGCACATCAGTTCCCTTCCCATCATAAATATAGTATTGATGAATTGTATCCGTATTGATCATTTCATTAACATAACCCTGTTCTTCTGAAAAATTCTGTCCAAAAGCGTCGCGGATAAATATTTCCCTATCAGCAATATTTAATAAGTTTTTGGGGCCGATGGGTTCTGTTGTTTTATCCTCTACGACATAAAAAGAAGCTGAGACTGCAAAAAGAATTGTGATAAAAACGAAAAGCACAATGAGAATCCGGTTCTTTTTCATAATTATTTAACTACCTTTCGAACAATTAAATTGTCAAAGGAACAGCTTGTTGTCTCTCCATTCGCAAAAACAGTTGTACCATACACAAGTTGGAAAGGACCGTTTTTTCCATCATGGTATTGACTGACAAATACATCATCAACAAAGAAAAAAGTTTGCCCAGTTAGACGTACAATTGTCATTTTTTTCTGATTTCTTTGAGTAGAAAACGTATCTAATTGCATTTGTATTCCAGCATCAGCAGTTTTCTCTTTGACATCAAGAATAACAGCCGAATCACTAAGCAATAATCCAATGGTTGAAACAGATTCTTCTGTCCCGTTAATACTGATGGGTTCATTAACATATCCGATGAAGCAACCGCCTTGATTGCCGGGGAAAACATCATTAACTTGAATATCCATTGAGAGATAGAAGTTTTGCAGGTTCCCAGCATTAAGTTTTGTCACAGCTCTGTAATCATGCACAGAATCAGAATTAGTAAACATCACTATGTTGCGATATCCATCCTGATTGCTTGTTTGAATTGCAGTAGCAGATCCAACATCAGAATAAGTGGCGACCATCGGATTCGAGAAAAAATCCTCCATAACTTTTATGGGAAAAAGGTTGTCGAGATTCTTAATCAACACCTTAATCATAGAATCATTCACAACAATAGAATTTTCAAGATTGTTTCGATTTTGTAAAACAATCTCGTAATTTTCCGCTCCATAAACAGCTTCTTCGTGTGTGAAACCTTCAAATTCCAATTGTCGGATCAAATCATCCCGAGAAAAGCTCATGGATTCGATATAGGATTTAGCTTTTTTTGCTGCTTGTTCATTCCAATCAACATTGACAATTTCCACAGCAGCAACAGCATTTTCATGGGGGAAACCTTCATATTCTAATTGTTTAATCAAGCCATCTCTCGAAAAAGCGATGTTTTTAAGATACGACTCAGCTTTTTTTTGTGCTTGCAAATTGGTATCAGAATAAATCTGATTAACGCCAAACAAAGCTTCTTCATTTGAAAAACCGTCATATTCTAATTGGTCAATTAAACCATCTTTTGAGAAAGCCATAATTTCGAGATAGGAGTTCGCTTTTTTTACAGCTTGTTCAAACCAATCAGCGTTACAATTGTCAACGCCATAGACCGCTGCAGAATGTGAAAAGCCTTCATATTCGAGTTGTTTTATTAAACCGTCCCGAGAAAAGCTCATTATACTTAAATAACTTTTTGCTTTGGACGTCGCCTGAGAATTTTCATTCGACAATGCGAACTTATTTACAAAGGACATAGTTGAGTTGGCTGCGATAGCATTTGCACTAAATCCGAAGAGATGAATTGCAACCATAGTTAAAATAAAGAGAATTTTCTTTGTCATATTAATTCCCCAAATAGAAATCGACGTAAACCAAATAATTTGTTTTATAAATAATTATTATTATTGTTCTAAAATAATATTATAAATCAAAAAAATTTTCCTTTTAGGCCTTTAATGAACTGATCGGTAATAATTCATCATAATATGCAATATATTTGCACAAACAAGATGGAGCGATAGTATTATCTCGCAACCCATCCCGAAAATATTTTTGATCATCATATGTATCTGTAAATTTCTTTTTGAAATTTTTCAAGTTCCAAATACTTTTTGGTCAAAAAACTCATATTGTCAAGCTCGCATCGAGTTCTCTATGGTTCGATTCTGTCCAAATCGATGAACACAAAATCATCCTGAGGGACTGTCCTATTGCGAAGTGAGATGCTAATTTCCAATTACAACTTTCGAATCAACGTGAACAAATATTTTTACAAGACGAATCATCTTTGAGTAACTGTTCAGCGAGTTCGCGTTGAAGAACTAACGATCTTTTCATCCAAAAAGGATTTGCACGAAGTACGTCATTGAAGAATACAAAAGATATGGGTATTGAACCTTTCGAATTCATTGAAACGCCGTCTTTACCAAAATTGGTAACTGAGTTAATGTCCGATGAATTAATCAAGGAATTGACAAATGAAGAATGAACTTTTTGAAGGATTATGCGAAAGTTTGAATCAGGCGATAGCCATTGAAAAAGGAACTGCCAAACCATCGCGTAAATTCACCTATGAACCGATTGATATCCGAAAAATCCGGGGAAAGCATGCCTTGTCGCAGAAACAGTTTGCCAATAAACTCGGAATCAATGCGAGTACGCTGCGCAATTGGAAGCAGGGAAGCGTCTACCGGAACACGAAAAGCAATATGCGAAGGACTTTAATTTCAGAATCACTCCGAAGCATGGAGCATAGGTGGTGTTCAATAAGGAAGCCGTTGCGCTGGCTAAGTGGTATTATGGTTACTTTTCATTGATTTCGAATGAAACCATGGATGCTCTCACCGCATAGGAATTGTATCATAACAAGGATGTAGCAGAAAAGCAGCATTTCGAAATTTGGAAATACATTTTGCACGAAGAGAGAAGATTTGTTGTTGTGTTATTTTTTTCGCGGAGCGAAAAAAATAACACAACAACAAATAAATCTTTCCAAATTTCGAATCGTTGGTAGAAAAAACATTTAGTAATTTAAAAGAACATTTGAACAAGCGCAGAACGCTCGTTTCATCGGAGCAGAGCCTTAATGGGAAACTGTTTGTACAGATCATCGCATTGATGTTTTTGTCATACATAAAAATGCAGATGCAAATAACTGAACTGATGAAGGATTATACGATTGGCTCGCTATTGGATAAACTCGATGTTCCTGAATGCTTCGAAGAACCTGATCGAAGTCTGAGGGTTGGTGAGGAATTGGAGAAGCAAAAGGATATCTGCACAAAACTTGATATCCAGTAACTTTCTCGTTATGAGTTGGCGTGAATCCAGGTTATAGCGTAACCGAACGTAGGTTTGAACCGGCACTTTGTGATCCCTTTTTGTAATATATATCGCGTAGTAATGTGAATCTTGCCATTTCAATCGATCAGTATTGTATCGATTGCTATCAAGAATATATCATTGAAACGTTCCCTCAAGTGGGAATGTTTATCTGGTATGACCCGAGTAATCCTCGTTGAATTTTATAAGTTATATCTGATATAATCATTGATTAGAAGACATTTCTCTGTTATAACTAACAAAATATGGGCGAGGGAATCAATGATCAAGCGAACATCTTACCTGCAGAAAATCCATCCGTTCATCGGGCTTGATTTAGTTAAAGTGCTTACCGGGATCAGGCGCAGCGGAAAATCAGTGATGTTCTCATTGATCATGGATGAACTCCGCGAACAGGGTATTCCGCAGGAACATATAATCAGCCTGAATTTTGAAAATTTTGAGAACAATCATCTCTGTACTGCCGAAAAACTTCACACATATGTTTCTGACATGATTGTCGATTCCAAAGACAAGTATTATTTATTCTTCGATGAAATCCAGGAAGTAGAAAGATGGGAAAAATGCGTTAACTCCCTGCGTGTGAAGTATGATTGCGATATCTATATTACCGGGTCAAATGCGAAATTGTTATCCGGTGAATTAGCTACCTACCTGGCTGGCAGGTATGTGGAAATCACGATCTATCCTTTTTCATTCGCGGAATTCTGTGATTTGTATTTGGAAAGAAACCCGCAGGCTTCAACACCAAAAATCTTCAATCAGTACATTCGATTTGGCGGAATGCCGTTTTTAACAAATCTGAATTTTTTACCGGACCCTTCAAAACAATACCTTCAGGATGTTTTTAACTCGGTAGTTCTGAAGGATGTTGTCAGCCGTAACAATATTCGGGATACTGCTTTGCTTGATAAAATCATCACCTATGTTATGGCAAACATCGGGCGGACGTTTTCCGCGACAGGCATATCAAAGTATTTCAAAAATGAAAATCAGATCGTGTCGCCGGAGACAATTCTAAACTATCTGCAAGCTTGCGAAGATGCATTTCTTCTCTTCAGTTTTCATCGTCAAGATCTGATAGGAAAGAAAATTCTCACTGTAAACGACAAGTACTACATGGCAGATCATGGCATCCGTGAAGCTGTATATGGAAAAAATGAACGGGATATCAACCAGGTACTGGAAAACATTGTAGCCATTGAATTATTGCGACGCGGGTGGAAGGTAACGATCGGAAAAATTGATTCGCTTGAGATTGATTTTGTCTGTGAAAAACAAGAAATGAAACAATATATCCAGGTTGCTTATTTGCTGGCATCTCAGGAAACAATTGACAGAGAATTCGGTAGTCTGGAAAAGATCCCGGATAATTACCCCAAATATGTGATTTCGATGGACGAATTTGACATGAGCCGGAATGGAATTACGCATATGAATCTACGAAATTTTCTGCTTCAATCGGAATGAATAATGACATTTCATCTTGGGATGATTCCCGCTTTCTATCTGATAAAGCGTTAATCCACTTAGCAGGCAGTCCCGTTCAATTACCCTTGTACATTCACGATTCAGACGTTCAGGTTATACCTTATTTCTAAATTCGCTTCGAATCTTTCTCCTGCGAATCTCTCGACCAAAACAGTGAAACAGTAAATCCAAATCTCTTCTCATTTTATCTGTGAATTGAAAAATAAATGTAATTTATGAAGATGAAAGCGGAAAAAAACAGGTTGCATTTACTTTTTCAATTTATGCCTTCTCTTCTCCTTTTGGTTTTTTTTATTCTACTCAGAGTGTTTTATTGGGGTGGTATCCGTTCAAACGATCACTTGGTACCCTTTCAAACGAGCGTTTACAATATTATTAACACGCGTGTTAATAATATGCTATAGACATAATAATTTTTTTTCACACTTCAAAAATGTAGATCATTGTGAGCAAATAGTCTGAAATTAAGGTTATGAATTTATAAAGTCTTGGATTTTCCCAGTTTGCTAAAAAAAAATTCAGCCGATCTGACTGAAGACCGGCTGAATCATGTGTCGGAAAACAAATTATTGGTTGACTACATTGACCGGCGTACCAGCCAAAAACTGCCTGAGATTATCTACGGCAGCATCCATCAGCCGCTGCCGGCTTTCTTTGGGCGCCCAACTGATATGCGGCGTGATAAAGCAATTCTTTGCCTGAAGCAGCGGGTTGTCATTTTTGATCGGTTCCGAAGAAACAACATCCAAACCGGCTGCCGCGACTTTCCCGGAGTTCAATGCATCTGCCAAATCTTTTTCTACGATTAACGGTCCGCGGGAGTTGTTCAGAATGATCACACCATCCTTCATCTTGCTAATGGAATCTTTGTTGATGATCCCTTCAGTGGACGGAAAGAGCGGACAATGGAGCGCGATGACATCCGAAGTTTTCAGCAGCGTATCCAGATCGACATAATCTGCGACTGCTTTGCCGGCATCGCTTGGATGCTCATCATAAGCGATGACTTTCATGCCCAGCGCCTTTGCGATGGCAGCAGTCCGCTGACCGATGCGTCCGAGCCCGATGATCCCCATGGTTTTTCCTTCCAGTTCGATCAAAGGATAATCCCAGAAACACCAGTCCGCGCTATTTGCCCACTTGCCGTTATGCACAGCATTGCTGTGATGACCAATATTATGGCAGATCTCCAGCAGCAGCGCAATTGCAAATTGCGCAACTGCAGCCGTTCCATAGGTAGGAATGTTGCAGACGGGGATCCCTTTTTCTTTTGCGGCGGCTACATCAACGACGTTATAACCGGTGGCAAGCATGCTGATGAAGCGTATTCCCGGACAGGCATCTAAAACAGCTTTGCGGATCGGAGTCTTATTCGTATATACATATGCAGCATCTCCAATCCGCGAAATAATTTCATCATCATCGGTGCAGGATGTGCGATCGTATACTTGTAATTCTCCAAGCTTTGCCAGCTCATCCCAGGAGAGGTCACCGGGATTTTCCGCATATCCATCCAATACGACAATTTTTGCCATGATCTCCTCCGTATTTTGAAATTGACTCAGTCCTGTACCAATGCCCAGGCACGGTTCAGGACACGTTTGGTATTAGCGAGAATGATATCTGCATCCTCACCGTTGAATGGTGTGACTTCCATGGAAAGGACATATGGATCATCTGCATGGAAGAAACCTTCCTCTTTGATCACAGTCAGGTAATCGACAAGTTCCATGGTATCGTTGGCGCTCTTTGGAAAACCGAAACGCGGGTGTTTATCGCCATAGGCATCACAGCCTTTTTGTACTACAGCATTTCCGAAATGGAAATGATTGATATACGGACGCAATGTGCGAATAACAAAATTCGAGGTCTCATAGGTGGTTGGGAAATGGGAAAGATCGACCGTCAAACCAAAATTAGCACATTCGCGGCGCATTTCAGCCGCAAATTTTGCCGCGTATGGAGCAGGACCGATCAATGCAGCTTTATCCATGTCATAATCAAAGACTTCCAGATTGATAGTCATGTTTTTCTGAGCGGCATGGGCGCAGACGTTTTTCGTAGTTTTTAACAGCTGTGCAAAAGCCTGATCTTTCGTCTGTATTTCCCATTTACCTGCCAGAAAAGCCATACTTTTTGCGCCAAGATACGCTGCCTCATCCACGGCATTTAACAGCGTGTTTTCCGCTTTTTCGCGTTCTGTTTCATCAATGGCATTGGGATTCAATTTTGGGCCAAGCAGGCAGGGCTGCGCGCCGTAACAGACTTTCAGATGTGACTGGTCAAGTATCTTTTTGGCTTTATCACGAGTCTCATCATCGCTGAAATGTGTGATCTCGACTGCGTCGAAATAGTCATCGCAGGCGATAATCTTCAAAGAATCCAGAACTGAATAGGCCGAAGCCGGATGTGACATCCATTGAATCGTGCCGACTTGGAAATATTTATGGATCGAGTCTCTCATTTTTGCCCTCCATTGCAGATGATGGATCGCTGTAATTTGAAAAATAGGAAGAATTCAATATTATGGTGCGGTTTTTGCATTTGAATCGCAGGGCGAATTAATCATTTGAATTATTGATACGGATCGAAATCCATGTATGTTTCGTAAAATCGCCACATCGGGGCAGACTGCTGGTTTAGAAAGCAAATAAAAATGTCAAATCATTGACATTGGTGCCACTGGGACCGGTTTTCAACAGGTCGTTCAGGGCTTCAAAATAATGATAGGCATCATTGCGATTGAGGAAATCCTCCGGCTTGAGACCGTGAGCCAGTCCTTTCTGCAGCGTTTCATCGCTGACGAAAGCGCCGGCTGCATCGGTTGGACCATCTTCTCCATCTGTGGCAAGTGTCACGAGGGCAGAATCTTTCATGTCCGACATGGGACGCACGGCAGCCAAGGCAAGCTCCTGGTTCCGTCCGCCCAGTCCATTCCCGTGGATATGAACCGTTGTTTCTCCGCCGAAGATCATCAGCGCCGGGCGGTGAATCCAGGAACCAGGACGATCAATTTCAGAGAGGAATGCAGGCAGCATGGCTCCGACTACAGCAGCTTCTCCAGTAAGCATTGTGCTGAGGATAACGGAGTTGAAACCAAGTTGGCGCCCTTTTTCGGCTGCTGCAACCGCAGCAATACGATTGTCTGCAGCCAGACAGTTGATGATTTTTTTGCAGCAGGGATCGTCATTCTTCAGCGTCTCAGGGATCAGACCCATCTGTCCATCCTGCAACACTTTCAGGATCGAGGCTGGAACGCTTCCCCGCAATTGATATTTGTCCAGAATACGGATTGCGTCATCGAACGTGGATGGATCGGGTACGGTAGGACCGGATGCGATGGTACTCAGATTGCTGCCCACGACGTCAGACAGGATGATCGATACACATAAAGCCGGAGCTGCCTGTAATGCAAGGCCGCCGCCTTTGACCAGATCCAGATGCTTGCGCATGGTGTTGAATTCATTGATATCCGCCCCGCAGGCAAGGATCTGTGCGCTGAAATCCTGCATGTCCTTCAGGCTCACGCCAGGACGCGGACAGGTCAGCAGTGCTGAGCCGCCGCCGGAAATCAGGAATATTACCAGGTCATCCGCCAGCGTTTTTCCGAGCATGGCGAGGATAGCATTTGCCCCTTGCACGCTTCCGTCATCCGGAACCGGATGACCGCCTTTGAAGATACGGTATTTTTCCGAAAATTGAAAAGAATCATCGATATGTTTGGTGAGAATGATTCCTTCTGTGACCGCATCGTGCAATACGGAATCCACTGCTGCAGCCATGCTCAGCCCGGCTTTCCCGATTGCGACAAGGTAGATATGTTTGAATTGTTTCCATTCAAATGTTTTCCCTGCGATGATCAGTTGGTCCTGTTCTCTTTGTAAAACTTTTGGAATGAAAACTTTCGGATTTACTGCTTGTAATGCTGCCGAAATAATGCTTTGGATCTCATTGTTCATAATACATGATCTTCCCTGATAATTTGAAACCGGATGATGTTATTATACCGAAAGGTTTGTATCCACAATATTCGCCAAAAAGTATACCATCATTGAGATTCGATAATTCGGAGTAAATCGAAACCAGCAATATCAAATTTGGAAAGAATTATTTGTTATTGTGATATTTTTACGCTCAGCCCTTGATGCTCGCCAGCTCGCATCAAGCCCTCCCGGGTTCGAATCCCCTCAAATCGGTTAACAAAAAAACCGTCCTGGTGGACGGTTCTGCGGAGAGAGAGGGATTCGCGTTTTGCTGCGCAAAACTTACCCTTCGCTGCGCTTGGTCCTCGATGCTCGCCAGCTCGCATCAAGCCCTCCCGGGTTCGAATCCCCTCAAATCGGTTAACAAAAAAACCGTCCTGGTGGACGGTTCTGCGGAGAGAGAGGGATTCGAACCCACGATGAGATTTCCCCATACCTGTTTTCAAGACAGGCGCCTTAAACCACTCGGCCATCTCTCCCAATACGCAAACGATTTTATCATGATTCTGAAGACACAACAAGAAAAAGTATCACACGACGTGAATCATAATTAATGTTACCCAAGAAGTATCGGTGAATCAAAATAAATTGTTACCATAAGCTGCGGAGGAAAGGCTGATGGGTAACAAAATGAGTAA
>Ga0116193_1000100_pt1 | contig 80423 bp, 68 predicted proteins | sample AD_UKC115_MetaG_FD_89892 | JGI IMG/M metagenome (GOLD analysis project Ga0116193, IMG submission 89892) | Active sludge microbial communities of municipal wastewater-treating anaerobic digesters from Hong Kong - AD_UKC115_MetaG | ecosystem: Engineered > Bioreactor > Anaerobic > Digestate...
GAAGAAGCAAAGGATGTGCTTGGTTTCCATCAAGTTGTGTTTTATGGCAATCATCGCAGAGATGTGAAGAACTTCTGTCAGTTATATGGCGTAAAGGTTATTCATTCTCCAGCACAAGCAAATTCTATGCTACCCATGGAAGGATAAAAAGTTAATTATTTAACTATTTTACTATCCCCTTTCCTAAATCTTTAGGTAAGGGGATTTATATATTATTACGATTAGAGTTAAATGAGATAGACCTTGCATAAATTTGTGTAACTTGTATTGGAATAGATAGAAGTCTCAATTTACTTGTTATTTTTCAGAAACAAAATTAAACAATGACAGTCTATAATATGTTAAAATAATGTTCATAATTTTCACCCCATAAAATACAGCGTTGGAATTTGTAATAGGGGTGATATTGTTTAAGTTTCGTAGAAAACAATTATATTTTTGGAGGTTTGTTTTATGTCAAGATTAAAAAAGATTTTGTTGGTAATTCTTATTGTCGTAATTCTGTTAGTTGGTTCATTTTTATTGTTTATTGGTCCCTGGCCTGTTTACCGAGATACCGATTTTAAGTCGGCAAAGTATTATCAGAAGACGATACAGGAGATTCAAAAGGCGAAGGAAAAGGTTCATCTTTCTGAGTCACCGGGACCATTAAAGGCAGGTTGGTCATCAGCAATTCTTACACCACCTATTGGCACTCCACTTGGGGGTTATTCGGCTCGGAATGGGAAACCATCTACGGGTGTGCATGATGAACTTTATGCAAAAGCAATCGCACTGAACGATGGACAGGACACTGTGGTAATAGTGGGCACGGATATGCTGCTTGTTCCTCCTAATGTAGCAGATATGGTCCGCCAACAGGTTCGTGAGAAAACGAAACTTGAACCTGAGCAACTTTATTTTTCTGCCAGCCATACACATTGTGGACCTGGGGCATGGGCACCAGGCGTAGCAGGGAAGGTCACAGGCGGTAAATATAATCCTGCAATAGTTGACCATCTTGCAAATAGTATCTCCACAGCAATTATTGAGGCTTATAACAAAATGGAACCCGCAAAGATGGCTTCGGGTAAGGTGGATGCAAGTAATTATATACGCAACCGCTCCCGCAATGAACCCGTAGATTCAGATTTAAATTTTATGATAGTAGAACAAAATAGTGGAAATAGATGTTTTGTTGTTCGTTTCTCTGCCCATCCTACCAACTATGATGACGATATGATGCAATTTAGTGCAGAATTTCCGGGCGCATTACAGCGTTTTCTAGAACATGAGACAAAAACAACTGCCATTTATTTAGGTGGCTCACTTGGCTCAAGCAGTCCAAAGGCTCCGGATGCTCCAGATGCCGAATCTCGAATCTTAAACTTAGGGAGCGAATTGGGGCAATTGGTATTAACGAATGCTCAAAATGCAACCTTTAAAGACCATGTAGAGATAGCCTCTTATGCCTTTCTTATTTACATGCCCACTTTCCAGGTTCGGCCTTTAAGCACAAAATGGAGACTCTCACCGTTTGCAGGGAAAATAATGGGTGTTCCGCCTTATGGCTGGTTCCAGGCATGTCGTATAGATAATGTATTTATGGTCGGTCTACCATTCGATTTCAGCGGTGAGATTAGTCGTAATTGGAAATTATCTCTCACTACAACAGATATTGAATTGTGGACAACTAGTTTTTCTGGCGCTTACTGCGGCTATTTGTCCCCAGACCGCTATTATTGGCAGGAACCATTAAATTATGAAACAGGACTTATGAGTTGGTTCGGACCTTCCTGTGAAGCATTTATGACTGATTTGCTCAATCAGAGCTTACAGGTATTTTTCCCAAATATTAAATAAGTATCTCTATAAATTAAAACATAATAAACTTCTATTATTTTTATGAACTAAGATTGGGACACAAAAGAGGGAAAGGTTATTTTGGAAAATCCTGAAACGACATCGGAAAACTCTTCACCTGATTTATTGGACCCTGAGTCGAAACCAGATAATAAAAATCTAAAAGAGTTTTCTCAATATCCCTCTATTTTTTCAGGGGGTGATTTTCATCAGCGAATTGACTCACTTTTCCGGTGGGTATTTTTAGGCATTTTTTGTCTTTTTTTAATAGGTCATTGGGAAAATAAATACTTTGAAAAGAAACCATGGTCTCGTGGAATTGTTATCTGGAATGAAGAACTTGTTAAAGAAATAATAGAATCTATTCCTGATGAGACTAATTTTAAGGAACTTCTCATAATCCCAAATGTCCAATCATCTATAAATAAAGAAGATACCCTTGTTAAGTTGGTAAAACAAATTGAACTTAGTGATAAAAAAGATATTCCTTTAATTTCTTATCCTGCGTTTTTGTGGATGGAACCAATGGATGATTTTTTACCTATGTTAGTTTCAGGTAGACTGCCAGAACCGGGAAAACCAGAAGCGTTAGCAGGAGACCTTACACCTCAAGAATCATTCAAAATTGATGACACTGTTTATAATGTAGTAGGTGTATTATCACGCGATTATGCTCCTTTTCTAGGGGCTTATATTGTTTCTTTTGAAAGTTTACCAAAAATTCCTGAGAATGTTATGCCTGGATTTGCCTTTCCGAACAGTGCCTCCTTATTTTTGAAATTACAGCAGGCAAATGGAAAGGAATATGAAAAGATAGACCTTACAGAAGGAATATCAGGACTGCAGGGTAGGACTACAGACCTTTTTGCTTTTGGAACTGCAATAAGTTTGTTGATTATTTGTCTTTCCTTAAAAGAACTTCTATTCATATTTTATCGGCGATTGGCAAATCCTCCGACACCTCTATTGGGACCTTTGTTTACCGAGATTTACCAAAGAAAAAAACTGTTTAGGTTTGTAAATACTTTTTTTTATGCGGTTTTTTTCGTCAACCTTTTAGTTGCTTTATATGAGCCTGAAACACATCGTTTGATTATATACTACATAAACCATGTTTTCTCTGAAGGGAATTTAAAATATATAGGAGAGGCCTATGAACAAGGTAATATTGCCCGTGCGGCTATAACAACTTTTCATAATAACTTTTGGATGCAGACTTTCCTTTTAACAATACTGATTTCTATCCCTCCCTTTATGTTGGGCTTTTTTAAAAATCTAATTAGTTTCTCCTTTGCTGGCTATGCGATGTCTCCAATATGGGCAGGTTCTGCTACTCAATTATCATTTCATTCTATAACAATAGTTCTGGAATTGGAGGCTTATATACTCTCTGTATTTGCTGTTATCCTCTGGACATATTACTTCTGGAATGCTATTTTTACCCGCAAACAGTTGAAAAATAAGGTATCAAAGGGTTTCCGTGTTTTAATTGCATCAACATTGGCTTCAGGCTGTATTCTGGCAATTGCTGGATTATATGAAGCGATAACAATAATCTTGTATTCCTCCTTATAAACCAATTTGAACTTATTTATGCTTTTCGCAGTTAAAAAAATCATCTCTTAAATAGGCAGAGGGGTAAAATGAGATACAATTATGTAGCATACCTCAATAGACATCCACATCATAAGAAATTTTTTATTATTTATAATAAAGGCTAAAGACTTTTCCAAATCTTTTAGTGTATACTAGTGCCATCTACCCATTCCTTTATTTTTGATAGATATATCTAAATATGTATCAGTATCTATATGCGTGTTATGCTTTACATAATTTTTCTATAATAAGTAAAGGAAATATCATGAATAAAAAGTATTGTTTTTCGGCTATAATTGTTATTTGCTGTTTATTGTTTTATAAAGTCTTGTTGTTTGCAGAAGAATTGGAATCTGGAAGTGATACAAAACAAACCAGAGCCCTTCTTCTGATAACTGAGCCTCAGTCGGAATGGGCATTGGCTGCCAATGATATAGAAACTGTCCTTAATAAATCTTACAATGTAAGTAAGCATGATATAGATACCTTTCTACTGAATAATCAAGCCCTTGATGCTATGGATTTGTTAGTCGTAATGCCCGGATTTTCTCTACCTATCGTTACTGTTTCTTCTATTACAAATTTTATAGAAAAAGGAGGTGATTTGATAGCCTTTGGAGCACCTTTGTGGAAAAATGAACTTATCTGGGATGGCAAGCATTGCTACAAGCCTATAGATTATATTAAGTCGTATTACACAGAACTTGTTCCTACCCGCCAACTCTTCGATGAAATCAACACAAATAACTGGAATTGGGCAAGTAGTAATAGACAATCTTCTTCAAGATTGGAATATGAAAAAGTAAAGGACATAATTCCCGACAAGGAACTTTCAGGTGTGCATGTATCTATTCAGGACTTGAAAAGTTGGGATGTATTTATTTCTCCACCTATCCAAAATCCATTTCCGGAGCAACATCAAGAAACTGTATTTTTTGCAAAAGGAGGTAGTTTAACAGAATATCTAACAATTGAATGGCGTGAACAGGACAGTTCTCGTTGGATTGCTTCTGTTCCTCTGGGCACGGATTGGAAACTTTATGCACTTACTCCAGATAAATTCAAACTATGGGAAGGTCCTCCATCTCGCACAGGGACTTCCTTTAACCCGCAGAATGCGGTTCAATGTTGTATCGGTCTGGCTATGACTCATTCGCCTATTCGTGCTGGACAGCATGAGTTTTGGATGGCTGGTTTTGGAACTGCACCTGTAAAGGAAGGTTATCAATTGCTCATGCAAACAATAGAAACACCCAAATTAGAACTTTTTTCTCCTGACTACAAATTCTACTCTTCTAACGATATTCATTATATCTCTACAGAATCCGAGTTAGGTCTGGAAAGGTATCCACTCATTGTGCCTGCTGACTTATTGCTAATGCACCCGCGTCCAAGGGGTGGTGGCTTTTTGAAACAAAGGTCCTGGCGATGGATACCATTAGTTCATGCGTGGGGAACAGGAGAAGAATGGCGTGGAACAGCCGCCGCAACCATGATATATAATAACGAATCATACGCAAACTCTGTTCAAACCTGCTTCGCAATTCAAAATGCCGCATGGTATCAGGATGAACGGTTCTTAAAATATTTTTCAAAATTGGTTCATCGTATCCAGACAGGGATTTTTTTGGTAGATGGTGGAAATAATTTTTATACCACCTTCCCGGAGCAAAAACTTACCTTAGGTGCTACTGTCTGCTCCACAACGAAGAAAAACCTCTTAAATATGAGTGTTCAGATATTATTAAAAAACTGGCAGAACAATATATTATGGAAGGAAGAATTTCCTATTCAGGTTGAGCCACTAAAAACAAATCAAGTCCAGAAGGAGATAGACTTTCCGGAAGGAGCAAGTGATAATTTGTTGGTTGAATGCTATTTAAAGGTGGGAGACGAAGTGATTGATTTTGTTTCTCATGGGTTAAATCGCTGGAATCCGAAAGATAAGAAGGAATACATTACGATTGAGAATGGCGATTTTATATATCAAGGGAAACGGTGGTGCCCTCATGGTGTTAATTACATGCCGTCATCAGGCATAGGCACAGAAAATATCCGCTATTTTGAGTATTGGTTGAGTGCAGAATCGTATGACCCCTGGATAATCCAGAGAGATTTACAGCATGTTGCAGATATGGGACTAAATTCTATTAGTGTCTTTTTTTACCACAATAATATAAAAGAGCAGAACCTTCTGGATTTGCTATATCGAGCAGATTTATTGGGACTAAAAGTAAACTTATCGCTTCGGCCTGGCACACCATTTGACTTTGAATGGGACAAGATAAAGGAAATGATAGAATGCTATCGTTTGCCTGAACATGACGAGGTGTTTGCTTATGATTTGGCATGGGAACCACTCTTTTCTGGGCACGAAGGTAGAAAACGCTATGACGCAGAATGGACAAAATGGGTCATAGAAAGGTATGGTTCGGTTGAGAATGCAGAAAAGGATTGGGGCTATCCCATACCTAAAGATGAACAGGGTAATATCACAAATCCAAAAGATGAGACATTAACCAATGATGGGGAATGGCGAGTTATGGCTTGTGCTTACCGCCGATTTTTAGACACATTGCTTTACAAATATTATAGCCAAGCAAGGACGCTTGTTCGTTCCATTGACCCGTATCATGCAGTTAGTTTTCGTATGACCGAAACCTCTGACCCTACATATAACAGTGCTAATCCATTACCTTACGACTGGTATTACCTTGCACTGGCAGTGGACATTCTTGAGCCGGAAGCATACGGTAGAGTTGGTGATTGGGAAAAGATTAAGCCAGGCTGGTTTCAAGTGGAATATGGTAGATTTTGCAATCCAGATTTACCACTATTTTGGGCAGAGATGGGTTATTCTGTCTATCGGAAAAAGGTAGATGAATATCAATCTGCTCTGGAATTTCAGGCAAAATATTTTGAAGACTTTTATCGTCTGTTGCTGTATAGCGGCTCTGATGGTATATATTTCTGGTGGTATCCCGGTGGCTATCGTGTCAATGAAAAGAGTGATTTTGGAATTATCAATCCCGATGGGACATATCGCTTCGCTACCGCAGTAATAAAACAACATGCAAACATCTTCAACGAACAAGAATTTAAACCTTATGATTGTGAGATTGAAATTGACCGCGACAAAACCTCAATGGGCGTGGTAGGGATTTACCAAACAGTGCAGGAAGAATTCTGGCGACTGATTGATGAAGGGAAAAAGCCAAAACTTGTAAGTGCAGGAAGTAACACCAACTCAATGAATTGCCCACTGATAGCCGTTGGAAATGTGCCCTATAATGGCAGCAATCCGTTAAAGTATCTGGACGCTTACTTTGACCGTATTGTCTGGCTGAAAGGGAGTGAAAAGGTAGATATTCATGAGCAAGACACCATTCAATTGCCAAAGGGAACGGAAGCATTAGAGATAAAAGTTATATGCACAAATTTAGGTGAAGCAGAATGGGTAGTAGGAAATGAGCAAAACCCCGGCGAAGGAGAAGTATTTTTACATATTCTCGCAAACAATGAACAACGAGTTACATTGAAAAACCCATTGAAACGAGGGCAACAAACAGAATTCCAATTCAAACTACCCATACAGGGTGTTCAAACAATGGAAATGACTATGGAAAGTTTTCATCGTGCTTACTTCGGTCCCAAATTTACCTTCACAATAAAATTACAAGATTAATACCTTGCATATAATAAAGAAAATAGACCTCTGAAAAATTAATTTATTTAACACAAAATAGATAGTAATAACGCTAACATTTGTTTATTAGGATTTAAAAGACAAACTTCAAAGCCTATTGCTGCTTTTTTACATAACAACCAAATTAACTTTCAGGAATTTAAATGTTCTTTCATGAAAATTCTGTCAGATTTTTGTTATGATTAATTTCTAATTTTTTAGTCTTTTATGAAGGGATAGCCATGACCCACAGAGAACGGGTAACTCGTGCATTAAATTTTCAAGACACAGACCGAATCCCCATGGATTTAGGGGGAATGGATTCAACAGGTATTAGTGCCTTTGCTTATCCGAAATTGGTCAATTACTTAAATTTACCTGAACGGTTGCCTTATATCCATGATACAGGACAGATGCTTGCTTTGCCTGATACGGATGTCCTTGATATTCTCGATTGTGATGTTATTACCGTTAGAATGGGCTTTGCAAATGGATTTATAGATGAAACTATGTGGCAGTATTTTGATTTTGGGGGTAGATTAAAGGCAAAAGTTATTGATGCCTCAAGGTTCAGAATCTTGGAAGATGGAACTGTAATACAGCCTGACTTGGGACTAAAAATGCCCCCTAATTCTTATGTTTTCGATTCGGAACATGGTGGACAACCGGTATTTCTTGAAAATGAGTTGCCTGAACTTGATTTAGAAAAAATAAAAGATGATTTATACCGCAATAGGCTAACGGATGAAACCATAAAAAAAGTAGCAGAACTTTGTAAGACTGTCTTCACGACAACAGACCGAGCTCTTTTTCTGAATGGTCCTACACTGGGAATAGGGATAAGTAACTTTGGAGGGTTGGGTTATTTTCCCCTGTTGTGCTTAACTGATGAAGAAAAGGTAAAAAAACTTCATGAACTTTTACTAAATCATGCACTTTCAGAATTGGAACGATTACTACCACAAGTAACACCATATATACAGATATATATGTGTAATTCAGATGATTGGGGCACACAAAAAAATCTCATTGCCTCGCCTGAAATATTTAAGAAGTTATTCTTCCCTTATTATCATGAATTTAACCGTTTTATACATAAATACGCCCCAAATACAAAGACATTTTTGCATAGTTGTGGGGCAATCTATGATTTATTGGATATGTTTATGGAATGTGAATTTGATATTATTAATCCTGTTCAGTGGACTGCAGGAAAGTATACTTATCAAGAATGGAAAAGGAAATGTGAAGGAAAGTTGGTGTTATGGGGTGGTGGAGTAGATACGCAAAGAACCCTCACTTTGGGAACAGAAGGAGATATTAAGAGACAGGTTTTTAATGTTGTATCTACCTTATCAAAAGAAAGTGGCTATGTATTTTGTGGAATACATAATTTACTGGCTGAGATAGAACCATTGAAAATCGTGTTAATATATAACTCCGCAAAATTGGTAAAAACATGAAATAATAAAATATTTATACATAATTTTAGTTAACATTGAACATAAGAAAAGCGTTTTATTAATGAAAGAAAGCGAAAACAAAAAAATAGATATTACTAATTGTTCAGATGAAGAGTTAGCCATTGCGTGGAAAAATGGTGACTTAAAAGCATTTGAAGAAATTGTTCGTAGGTATCAAGGAAAAATTTATGCAACGGCATATCGTGTAACAGGAAATCGAGAGGATGCTCTGGATGTGACGCAAGAAGTTTTAGTTAAGGCTTATGAAAAGATAAATCAATGGGAACCGCGTGGAGCGTTTCTTCCCTGGTTATTAAGATTGGCAGTCAACCGCTCTATTGATTACCTTCGTAAAAGAAAAAGAACAAGTCATGAAAGCCTAGATGAAAGTATTGCTAAAATTAGTGAAGATGAGCCGCAAGCTGTTAGTTCACGGACAAATCCATCAGATTTAGCAAGGGCAAAAGAAATTGATGATAAGATTCGTTTTGCAATGAATAATCTATCAAAAACTCAAAAAACAGTATTTGTATTAAGGTATTATCAAGGATACTCTTTGAATGAAATTGCGGAACACCTGGGGTGTACCGTTGGAAGTGTTAAAGTCCATTTATTTAGAGCATTACAAAAAGTTAGAAATGAATTAGGGAAAATTGACCTATGAAAACGGAAATTACATCATGGCTTTATTGTATTTTTGACCCTTGCAGTCGTTACAAGAAGTTAATTGCCTCTGCTTGTTGCGAGGAATTAAGTGAAGATGAGTCGCATGAGATAGAAGAGCATATAAATAAGTGCTCTAAATGTAAACAACTATATTATGACTTGGTCACTTTTACAAAACAATTAAATCGAGTTCTTAATATAATTGACACTGAAGATGAAGAGGAGAAAATCAATCTTTTACCTCAAGTTATGGATGAAATTTCAAATAAGAACCATAGTCCCTCTCCCCTATTCCGACCTCAATTGATAATGGCTTATGGCTTTACTATTGTTTTTATAGTATTCATTTTTGGAATTTCAAGTATATTTATATTAAAAGGTAAATATGAAAATAATAATAGAACACTTGCAGTTTCTACGGGAACAAATAATGCAAATTCTTTCTATGAAGGTCCATTAGAGAAACAAAAAGAAAAACTTAAAGAGATTATAAAAACAAATACAGGGAAATCCATTGCGGGGCAGGCACTTCTTATGTTAGCAGATTTGGAGTACACCTCATCGGAAAGATATGAAGAGGCATATCAATTATATTCTCAATTAAGAGAAAATTATCCGCAAATTTTTTCATCATCTCAAGAAGCCGTATACCGTTATAACCTTTTGGAAGAAACAAAAAATGAAAAGTTCAAGCCTTTATATGCCTTAAATTCGGCTCTTACGAACAGCAATAATCCCATTCAACAATTAGAGAAAATTGTTGCTAATTATCCAGGCACTATGGTTGCTAATCTAGCAGTTTCTTCAATGGTAGACTGTTTAAGCGACTATGGTTCTCAAACCCCTGAAAAGAGAATAAAGACACTTGAAAACTTAAAAGGGTATTTAACAGAACCGACTGCGGTTGCTCAAGTAAATTATATTTTGGGTGACCTATATTGGAACCAGATGAAAGATATAGATAAAGCAAAAACATTTTTCCAATCTGTTGCTCACTCCGAATCAAAACAATTACACCCTCTGGCAAATGAGGCATTAACACGGCTTGTCTCTTCACCTGAGTAAATTGTTTATTTCCTTTCATAAAGGGCTTTTTGTTTATAATCTTATGAATGTTAAGTTAAAGTCAAGGAATAAAATTTATTATGATTGAACCTAAAGGGTTTGAAAAGGAATTTTTGAAAGAGGGTATTATAAGTGAGGAACAGGCAAAGAAAATCCATGAAGAAGCCAATGAAAAAGGACTACCTATTAGCCAGATATTAATCCAAAAGGGAATTGCTTCTGAGGAAACAGTATATACCGCGTTAGCAAATTATTGTGGATTAAATTTTGTAATTATCTCTAAAGTAGAAATTCCTCAGGAATTAATAAACTCAGTTCCTGCTCGATTTGCCACCCACTATGAATTTGTGCCTATCCGCGAGAAGAATAATTCGTTAGTAATTGCTATTTCAGACCCTTTGAATGCAGGCTTATTAGACGATATTCGCCTGATATTAAAGAGAAAAATAGAGCCGGTTGTCACAACACCCAAAGAAATTCAGAAGGCAATAAAAGAATATTATGGCGTTGGTGCAGATACAGTTGAAAAGATTCTGGTTAGTGAGGAACATGCTGCTGAGGAAGTCAATTTAGAATCCGCTTCTCTTAGTGCTAATTTAGGCGATGAAAGTATTGACGCTTCAATTATTAAATTTGTCAATGAGTTGATTGTTGAAGCAATTCGTGCTGAGGCAACTGATATTCATATAGAACCGTTCGAAGACCATTTGCGTGTCCGTTTTAGAATTGATGGTATTCTTCATACAATTCCTACTCCTCCTTCAATACGAAGTTTCCATTCTTCCATCGTATCGCGTGTAAAGATTATGGCAAATTTGAATATAGCAGAAAAGAGGCTCCCGCAAGATGGGAAAATACTTGCAAATTTAGGCGATGGCAGATATGATTTGCGTGTATCAATTTTGCCTACGGCACATGGTGAAACGATTAACATCCGAATATTGTCAAGAACCTCTATGTTTTTGTCTCTGGACAAACTTGGTTTTTTAGAAGATGACATTAAACTATTTAATTCCTTTATAACAAAGCCTTACGGAATTATATTAGTAACAGGACCTACTGGAAGTGGAAAAACGACGACCCTTTATGCAGCGTTGGATAAACTCAACCGAACTGACCGAAAAATAATAACGATTGAAGACCCAATTGAATACCAGATGCCAGGGATAACACAAATGCAAGTGCACCCACGGATAGGTTTTGATTTTGCAACAGGTCTTCGTTCAATGCTTCGTCATGACCCGGACATTATGTTAGTAGGCGAAATCCGTGATTTTGAGACAGCAGAAATGGCGATTCGTTCCAGTTTAACAGGGCATTTAGTTTTAAGCACACTTCATACAAATGATGCACCGGGTGCAGTCACGCGATTGATTGATATGGGGATAGAGCCTTTCCTCATTTCAAGCACAATGATTGCCTCAATGGCTCAAAGGCTTGTTCGTAAAATATGCACAGATTGTAAGATAGAGGATAATCCTGACCCGTATGTATTAGAGGCTGAGTTTGGATTTCAACGCGAAAAGCATAAGGATATGGTTTTTTATAAAGGCAAAGGTTGTGAACGGTGTCGTTATACAGGGTATAGAGGGCGTATGGCTCTTTGTGAAATTATGCCTTTTTCACCAACCATCAAGGAACTCACTGTCCAGAGGGCTACCTCAATTGCAATAAAGAAACAAGCCTTGTCAGAAGGGATGAAAACCTTGCGTGCTTCAGGCTGGCAACGAATTGTTGGAGGTCTAACAACGGTAGAGGAGGTATTGCGTGTAACTGCAGATGCTGAAATTATGGAGGGGGCTCATGCCAGTATTTGAGTATGAGGTTAAAAAAGGACCTACCGAAATCGTAAAAGGAAAAATTGAGGCAGAATCTCGAAAAGCAGCAGTAAGCCGTTTACGCGAACTCGGCTATTTCCCATTAAGAATTGAGGAAAGCATTTCTACCGCTTCAAATGAGAAAAAGGAGGGAAAGGGATTCTCATTTCCAAAATGGCAGAAAATACGATTAAAAGATAAGAACATTTTTCTGCGACAACTGGCAAATCTTTTTGAATCGGGAATGGTTCTTACACGTGCTTTGAGAACCATCATAGAGCAAACACCAAATCCGGCAATGGTTAAGGTTGTTGAACAGATTTATGATGATGTGCAGAAAGGTAGCAATCTGGCAGAAGCCTTTGAAAAACACCCTAATCTATTTTCACCAATGTATTGCAGTATGGTTCGTGCAGGTGAAACAGGGGGTATGTTGGATGAGGTGCTATGGAGAATTGTTGCTTTCAGCGAACAGGAAGAGGAATTGCGAGGGAAGGTAGTTTCTGCTATGGTATACCCCGTATTCCTATTAATTGCAGGAACCGCTGCAATATTTATTCTCGTATCTTTCGTATTTCCTAAATTTATTGCTGTATTTGAAGATTTTAATGCACAATTACCCTTACCTACAATAATTGTAATGAAGTTTTGCGGTTTCATGGGAAGTTGGTGGTGGGCTGTTATTATAGTCGGTGTCTTAATTGTTTTAGCGATATATTCTTATCTCAAAACACCTGAAGGGAAAAAGCAGAAGGATATATTCTTATTAAGATTTCCAGTCATAGGCGGCGTTATTGAGAGATATGAAATGGCTAAATTTGCACGAACCTTTGGAACATTAATGGACAACGGCGTTCCAGTCCTTACTGCTTTGAAAATCACAGCTGACACAATGACAAACTCTGTGCTAAAAGAGGAAGTGCAAACTATCCATGAATCTGTTAAGGAGGGCGAAAGCATTAGTGATAGTTTAAAAAAATGTCCACATTTTCCACCAATTGTAATAAATATGTTTGCCGTTGGCGAAGAAAGTGGCAGAATCGGAATTATTGCTAAACGAATTGCGGACACTTATGATTTGGAAGTAGATAGAGCAGTAAAGGCTATGGTTACTTTATTTGAGCCTTTGTTAATTGTTATTATGGGGGTCGTTATAGGGTTCCTGGTCATAGCCATGCTTTTGCCTATGCTTACATTAAGTTCGGCTATAGGAACATAATTTCACTTTCATAAAAAAAGGAATTATCATGCCTAAAATGCTGCCCTTTGTCATACTTTTTATTTTATTATTTATATGTCCTACCAAAGCAGAAGACCTCTCCCCTATCTCTATTTACGACCTTCAATGTGAGTATTTGAAAGAGCCATTAGGGGTGGATATTACAAACCCTTGCCTAACCTGGAAGTTAAAAAATAATTCAAAGAAAAGAGGTTCATTTCAATCTGCATATCAAATTATCGTTTCTTCAAGTCTTGAAAAATTAAATCAAGATATCGGCGATTTATGGGATACAGGTAAGGCAAATGGAAATCCTTTCCAAGTAATATATCAAGGCGAACCCCTGAAACCTACTATGCGAGCATGGTGGAAAGTCCGTGTCTGGGAAAAACAAGATAGGGTATCTTCATTTAGTAAACCTTCTTTCTGGGAAATGGGCTTAATCTCAAATGAAAATTGGACAGGAAATTGGATAGAACCACCAGAAGATTTATATCCACGAAATTTAACAGATAAAGAACGATTCAATTTCAATCCTGCCTTGTTATTTCGTAAAACCTTTTCAGCAGAGAAAAATATAGAAAGGGCAAGGATATATATAACAGGACTTGGTTATTATGAATGCTTTATTAATGGAAAGAGGATTGGTGACCATGAATTAGACCCCGGCTGGACAAATTTTTCAAAAAGGGTATTTTATTCTGTCTACGATATCTCAGACTTAATCAATAATGAAAAGAATGTTATAGGTGCACATGTAGGTTCAGGCTGGTATAATCCTTTACCCTTAAAAATGTGGGGTAAATATAATTTAAGAGATGTTCTGACCGTTGGCATCCCGAAATTGAGGGCACAAATTGAGATTGACTACAAGAATGGGACAAAAACAATTATTGGCACAGATGAGACATGGAAAGTGAACCTATCACCTGTTGTTAAAAATAATGTATATCTTGGTGAGGAATATGATGGCAGCAAAGACCCAAAAGGATGGAATGAAAGCACATTATTTGATGATTCTAATTGGAAAAATGCAGTTGTTCCAATTGAGACAAATTTAGGAAAAATGCAGGCTCAACCAATTCTACCAATTAAAGTTGGACAAAAATATCATCCTGCCAGCAGTAAACAAATCGGAGAGAATAAGTGGCTTGTAGATTTTGGACAAAATTTAGCAGGTAGAATACATTTAATTGTGAAAGGTACAGCAGGACAAAAGATACAGGTAAGGTATGGTGAACTGCTATATCCAGATGGGACTTTGAACCCAATGACCTCTGTCTGTGGACAGATTAAAGAACATAAAATCCCTGAGATTTCAGATAAACCTTTTACAGCAGAACAAAAGGACATTTTTATCTTAAAGGGTGATAATGAAGAAGAACTATTTACCCATTTTACCTATCATGGCTTCCGTTATGCAGAAATTGAAGGTTTAGCAGAACTGCCTCCAGAAAACAACTTATGGGCAGAACGACTTCATACCGCAGTAGATAAGTGCGGAGACTTTGAAACTTCAGAAACGGTATTAGATAGTATTCAAAAAATGTGTATTGAAACTTTGTTGAGCAATTTACACAGTGTTCAGACGGACTGCCCACATCGTGAAAAGTTTGGATATGGTGGGGATATAGTCGCAACAAGTGAATTTACTATTTTTAACTTTGATATGGCTGCTTTTTACAGAAAGGTTGTTAGAGACTTTGCAGATGAAATGCGGCCTAACGCTGGATTCACAGAAACAGCACCTTTTGTAGGTATTGGAGATTGTGGGTTTGGAGAGGGTAGCGGACCCATTGCCTGGGGAACAGTTCATCCATTCCTGCTCTGGAATCTGTATGTATACTATGGGGACAAAGCCATTGTTGAAGAGCAATACCAAAATGCAAAAAAATGGATGGAACTATTACAAAAAAGTGCAAAGGACGGAATAATTACCCAATGTATTGGAGACCATGAAAGTATTGCAGAAAAACAGGTTGAGGTTACTGCTACGGCATATTACTATTTGAACGCTGTTTTGATGGAAAAATTGTCATCTATTTTGGACTTTAAAGACGATTGTGAATACTACAAAAATCTTTCTGAGGAAATAAAGAAAAAATTCAATGAAAAGTTTTTTGATTCTAAAACAGGGAAGGTAGGTATAGGTTCACAAGCCAATCAGGCAATCTACTATGCTTTCCAATTAAGTGACGGAAAATTTTCGGACCGTTCGAAAGAGGTATTAATAAATGATGTAACATCACAAGGGAACAAATTGACCACAGGGATTTTTGGAACAAAATATCTTCTCGGGACACTATGTGAATTGAGCCAACCTGAATTGGCTTATGAAATTGTTATGCAAAAAGAATGCCCGGGCTGGCGATACATGCTTGAAAATGGTGCTACGACCTTATGGGAACACTGGGAATTTAGCGATAATACCTTCTCACATAATCACCCTATGTTTGGTTCTGTTAGCGAGTGGTTTTACAAATATTTAGGTGGCATTAGACCAGCAGACTTACCCCATTACTTTGCGTGTGGATTTGACAAAGTAATTATTAGCCCAACATTCACACTACCGCTAACAAAAGTTAATTGCTCTTATAACAGTGTCCGTGGAGAAATCATTTCAACATGGAAAAAGAATGATAATGAGATAAATTTAAAAGTAGAACTGCCCCCTAATTGCGAAGGCATTGTTTTTATACCCGGTACACCCAAACATGTATTTGTTGATGACAAAGAATTGGAAAAAGACCAATTTTCATTCTATATAAATCAGGTCAACATAACCAACGGCACATACACCTTCAAAATAATATATTAAGACCTCTGAAAAATTATTATCTTTATCTTTTTAACCAAAAGACGCAAAGTTCTACCGATAGTCAGGTTTAAATTTTACTTAAAAGAACTTTGAGAAAGAAACCATAACCACAAAGAAGAAAATCTCCCTGCCATATATGACCTATACGGCTTATCTGCCCTATACGACTTATCCGTCCTATACGACCTATTCTTCTCTCACCGAAACTACAACCTTCTCTTCATACCACTCATCAGTGATACAAGTAAACCGACAAATAGAATGTCCAACAAGTATTTCATAAACCCATCAAAGGATGGTATACCTTTACCGCCACCACAGCCACAACCACCTCCTCCACCCCCTTCACCTTCGGTTGTGCCTTCGTGAGTCCCTTCTGCTGTTCCTTCATGAATCCCTTCGTGGATACCTTCGCCTTCTAGTGTGGAAGTGGCTGATTGCCATAGGAAATAAGGATATGTCTGTCCTTCTATAATTGTCCAAATATTTATAAAGTTCCAGCCTACATAAGTTGCCCGCTGCTTCATCTGTTCCGTAGTCTTCCATTCGCCTCCCGCAGAAAATAAAACTCCGGCTGTCTCTATATTCCAATAACTGCTCTTTATACTACCATAATAACCATTAGACCCCACAAGACCACCTACATTATTTCCACTACCAGACACCGCTCCAGTATTGTAACTGCTCTCAATACTACCTTTATAATTCAACCCCACAAGACCACCTACATATTCAGAACCTATTATCCTACAATTTTCTAATCCCAAATTCTTCACCTCTCCTCCCGAACCTATATAGCCAAATAAACCAATATAACCCTCGTCTGAACGGTTGATATACAAACCTGTGATTTTGTGTTCCTTACCATCAATCATGCCGACAAATTGTGCATTGCTTGTCCCAATGGGTTTGAAACCTGCTCCATTATTCCAGTTAATCGTGTTGCTTGCATCAATGTCCTGCGTTAGTTCATATTCACCGTATAGAGGAAAACCTGCATAGTTCCCTATCTTCTGTAAATCTTCTATGGTGCTAATCTGGATTACTGCCGCATAGACATTCGTGGGCATCAATATCATTCCAAGCAAAAACATGACAAACATACACACAAAAAATCTTTTCATTTTACTTTTTCCTCTGTCATTGTTCATTAAATTAGAAACTAAAATATTTTTCATACCAAGTTTTCCAATAAGGTTGGTTGACAAATTAGAAACCAAAAATCTCTTCATACCCAGACCTCTATTAAAACTAGATTGTTATACATTTTAGTTATTGAATATATTTCATTCTTATACTTTTCAATTGTAAAAAACAAATAATAAAATACACATTCATTATTATCTTCTTTCTCCAATTTTATAATTCCTTATTCCCTTTTTTTGTAAAACAAGTAATTGGGACATGCTGTATCAATACCTATCTTCTGCAATTTAACTTCACATAGAGCATCATTCTCTACCTTTGATAATCCCTTGATACCCTCAATCTGAATTGCTGACATGGATAAGGTAATTTGCGTATCCTTCTTTTGCAATTTCTCAACACTGGTCCAGTGCATCTTTGGGACATTCAACACTATGTGCGTATCCTGGTTTTGCAATCTCTCAATACTGTCAAACTGAATTATCTCTACATACACATCCGAGTAGATAAACATCATACCTGACAGAACCATGACAAATACACAAACCAAATACCTGTTCATCTTACATCCATAAATCGTATTTATTTATTGAACAACATTCAACATTTTCATCCATCAAAAAACTGAACAAAAAAGAATCACTATTCATAATTCTATTTTCATTATGGTATTTGCCAATAAATCTTACAAAACCTTCATCTTCATCTCTTCTTCTATTTTTTAATATGAGTAATCTTTTCTTTCAACTCGCGATTACCAACTTCCTATCTTATAAAATTACTATAACTAATCTTACCATATATTTCAAATTTTTGCCACGATTTTTTCAAAAAGATTGTCTTTTATTTTATATGGTCAATACTTTCCTTAAAGAAATAAGAAGCAAAACTATTTATTTCAAATCCTCTTATATGTGGAATGTGAAATAATTTTTCTGAGCAAGCATAAATAAAAAGGGAGACATAGTAAAGACTCTAAATATTGGATTCTTACAAATCACAATGATTGTGAGTAGATTATTTAAAATGGCATTGAATTGTTATAATGTAAGGGAAATATGCTTTTTAAATGTCTCAATAAATGATAATGTAAAGCAATTATTTGTCGTAAATTCCTGCAATTGGGAACGAAATTCTGCCATTTTTTGTTATTTATATAAAAGAGAGAATTAGAAATGCTACAGTTTGTTTATAATTTTATAAGTATTATCAATCAAATGGCGCCTTACTTGCTGTTTGGCTTTTTGATTGCGGGGATATTGTCACAGATAATCCCTACCTCTTGGGTTCAAAGACATCTTTCAGGTAAAGGCTATGTCCCCATAGTAAAAAGTGCCATGATAGGTGTCCCCTTGCCACTCTGTTCCTGTGGTGTAATCCCTGTTATGGCTTCATTTAGAAAACAGGGAGCGAATGTTCCGGCTATGTTATCTTTTATCCTGTCTACTCCACAAACAGGCGTGGATTCAATACTCGCAACTTATGCACTATTAGGTCTAGTAATGGCTATTTACAGACCATTTATTGCATTAATTACTGGACTTTTAGGCGGTGTTATATATTATTGGATTAGTAAAAAAGAAGTTGAACAAGAAGCAAATGAATTGAATGAGCGTAGAGAAAATTCAAAAAGCGATGAGGAACACACAGTATTCAACAAAAAAGTTATTATTAATAAATTAATTGAGGTGTTTCATTATGGTTTCATTACATTACCGCGTGAAATTGCTCGACCACTGGTTGTAGGAATAATAATTACAAGCGCAATAACCACCTTTATACCTCCTGGCATTATTACAAAATTTTTAGGTTCAAACATACTGCAAATTTTTGCAGCGATTTTGGTCGGTATACCTATTTATGTCTGTGCAACTGCGTCTATTCCTATTGCACTTAGCCTGATTTATTTAGGTGCTTCTCCTGGCTCTGCACTTGCATTTTTAATTGCTGGACCTGCAACAAATTTCGCAACAATTGAAGTAATTAAGCAATTATTAGGCAAGAAAGCAGCAATTGTATATCTACTTACAATGGTTATTTCTGCACTATTTTTTGGCATAACCTTTGATGTGCTCGTTGATTACTTCCCCTTTATGAAATTTTCACAATTGCAAAGCATGCCTCATGTTCACGAGACATTTTTTAGTCCTACGAAACTTATTTCCTTGATATTTTTTACTTTAATCTTGATATTAGGTATACTTAAAATTGACCCGTTTCAATACTTATCAAGAAACAAAAAGGTGTTAACTTTGGAACAACCTTACATGAAAATAAAAGTTAGTGGAATGACCTGTTCCCACTGCCTTCAAAGAGTTACATCAGTATTAAAAAGTATTCCTAATGTTATAGATGTAAATGTCTCCCTTGATGATGGAGTAGCGATTGTCTATGGAAATCCTTCCTATGATGAGATTCATAAAGCCCTGTCAGAAGAAGGCTACCCTTCAAAAATGATTGAAGAGAACACATCCTGCAATAATTGTTGCGATTAAGGATAAACCTGAGATGAAACAGAGGGAATACAAAGACATACAAAAACTGTAGCGGTTATGGCGTCTTTCTTTGCGCCCTTTGCGGTAAAAAGCCTTGATAGACAAGTATCCGATTATACAAAAAAAAATTTAAAGGGAAATTAAGTGCCTCTTTTGTATAAACCAAAATTTTTAGATAGCCTTGTATTCTCTATGACAAAAACAAAATACTGTATTAAGTCCTTTTATATATATGGGCAATTTTGTATCTACTCTTTTTTTGTGCCGATTAAGCCGTCTATGACGAGTTTTTTGCCATCCCACATACCTGTTTTTATCATGCCCAATACCATAATTTCTATAATTCCATCGTCATAGACTTTATATTCTGCCTCGATACCTTTCGGAGACAGTTTGTTGACCACGCCTCCCTTTACAAGCACCTTTTTAGCGTCTAAAAACTTCAAATCAAATTCTTCAAATCGCCAGAAGGTCCCGATAAGGCTCTTGTGTAGTTCGTTTGTGGGAAGACCTTCCCGGGTAGAGTCTGCTGGAATACTGTCTGTATTACCCTGTTCCTGAGTAAATGTTCCAGCAGAAGGGAGTAATGGTTCTACTTTTACCTCTTTTATCTGTTCCTTATTTCCTTCACAGCCAGAAATAACCCCAAGAAAACCCAATATCAAACAGAAAAAATTTATATTTTTTGACATTTCTTAGCCCTTTTTATAACTTGTTGTCTTTATCTATGCAAAGTAATAATTCTATTCCAATTTCATTGTTTAAGTAAAAACCTTGATTGGTTGGCTTATAAACACCTTTATTATACTCCAAAAGACCTCTGTTTGTCAGTTTATATAAGGCGGGTCCGAAATCATTTTCTAATGTAGAATGAAATCTTTCAAAATATGTTTTTTCATCTATTCCGTCCGACAGACGAAAGTATTGTATTAGTGTTTCGACTTTCACCTCATTCTTGGTCAAATAATCTTCTTCAAATTTTTTACCGGGAAATTTCAAGTATTCTTTGATATTTGGTATATTCATGCAGCGCAGATTTCCAACATAAGAAAAAGCACCTGCTCCAATGCCTATGTAAGTTTCGTTGTGCCAATAAATTAGGTTGTGAATACACTTGTATCCCTGTTTTGCAAAGTTCGATATTTCGTAATGTTCAAATCCTTTTTCTACCAAATATTTCTCAGCAATTTTATATAGTTCAAGGCAGGTATCATCGTCATTCTTTTCTTTTAAGTTATTTTTGTATAATGGGGTTCCTGGTTCGTAAGTTAGGTTGTAAGTTGATATATGGCTGGGACTTAAGTTTAAAGCAATACTTAAATTCTCTTCCCATTTTTTTGCAGTAGATACAGGAATCCCAAAAATAAGGTCTAAACTCCAATTATCAAAATGTTTTGCAATAATTTCACAGGCTAATTTTGCTTTACTTGCATCATGTCGTCTCCCCAAATATTGTAATTCTGTATCAAAGAAGGACTGAACACCTATGCTTATTCTATTAATACTTACTCCTTTTAACTCTTTTACCCAGTCTTCTGTTATATCGTCAGGATTAACCTCAATAGAAAACTCAGGCTTATCTGATTTGAATAATTTATTGACATGTCTGGCAATTTTCTCAATTTGCTTTATATTTAATAGCGACGGGGTTCCACCACCAATGTAAATGCTCTTTAAGGTATGTTTGTAGGGCAAATCTCCCAACTCGGCTAATAGTGCATGGATATATTCATCAGGAACACCATTATTCACGGGGATACTAAAAAAGTCGCAATATCTGCACTTTTTTTTACAAAAAGGGATATGGATATAGAGTCCCAATTTTTCTGTTGGATTTTTTTGTGTTTGTAGTAATTCTATTGTAGTCGTCATGTTTTATCTTTATAGTAAAACTTTAATATATAATACTATAATTCTTTTTATGAAAAATATTGCGAATTAGATAATAGGAAGTAAGGGTGAACAAGATATGAAAGCGGAATTGGTAATGATTGGGACAGAACTTCTGCTGGGGCAGATAATAGATACGAATGCGGCTTATTTGGGTAGAAGGCTGTCGGAAATTGGTGTGGATGTGTATCGAAAGGTTACGGTTGGGGATAATCAAGATAGAATTGTTGATGTAATTAAGGAAAGTCTGTCTCGATGTGATGTAGTTATATGTAGTGGTGGATTGGGTCCTACCGTTGACGATATAACGCGCGAAAGTATATCGGAAGCCACTGATAGTCCTCTGGTATATCATCCTGCGTTATATCAAGAGATATTTGAACGGTTGGAAAGGAAAGGTATCAAAGTTTCTGAAAATAATAAAAAGCAAGCCATGTTGCCCAAAGGTGCTGTATCAATACCCAATCGTGTTGGAACGGCGCCGGGTATTATAAAGGAATATAATTCTAAATACATTATTTCTTTACCTGGGGTGCCTTTTGAATTAGAGCCTATGTTTGAAGAGTCTGTTGTTCCATTTTTGCGGAAGACATTTCAGATAGAAAGCCGTCTATACATAAGAGTATTAAAGGTTTATGGACTTGGAGAGTCAAGAGTGGACTATAAGTTAGGAGAATTGTTGTATTCCTCTTCCCCTACTATAGGTCTGCTGGCTTCGCCTGAATGTGTTCAGATTCGACTTGCAGTTAAAGGGGAAAGTTCTGAGAAAGCAGAGGAGATACTTAATGAGATGGAGCACAAGATTCATAATCTTTTACCGGGCATAGTGCTTTCGGGAGAAAGTTATTCTCTAGAAAAGGCATTAGACAAAGTATTGATGCAAAATAATAAGTCTATTGCTGTCTTTGATGGACAGTCTGGTGGTATGATTATATATAGAATGTTTCAAGCCAGAATGAAAAGTTTTATTCATGGGGAGGTTTTTCCTAATATTGAAAGTAGTCAGGACCTGGAAAAATTATTTGACAGGGCGAATAAAAATCTGTTAGAATTCCCTTTTGTATACAATTTAATATTATATTCTAATCCAAAAGATAGAGTTACACACCTTATATTAAAAGGTAATAATGTAGGCGAAATTCACTGGGAGCTGCCTTTTTATGGAACAGAAGAAAGGGACCGGGTGAGAATTTCAGTGGTTTCCCTTGAACAAGTGAGGAGGAAATTGCTCAGTATTGAGTTTAAAGACGACTGAGATTTAATTTTCTGTGCCAAAACTCCAAAAAAGAAGGAGTAAAGAATATGTTCCCGATGTTAGCGATATTAGTGATTTCAACTCAACCTTTGCAGCCCTGTATTGAAGGGATTGCTTCCTATTACACTACAGCCCAAACGGGATTTTTAACTGCATCTGGTGAGCGTTTTAAGGACCATGAGTTTACATGTGCAATGCCTTTCGGTAAGTTTGGCGATTATTATCTTGTGGTCAATGAAGCAAATGGGAAATCAATTATTTGTAAACTGAATGACCGTGGTCCTTACATCAAAGGTCGTGTAATTGACCTGTCTCGTTCATCTATGAAAGCATTAGATAGCCGAAAAGGACTGATAAAGGTTAAGGTTTACCATTTAGGAGGCGGTCCCTATAAAACAGGTCCTATAAAATTATTAAACTAATTTTACAGGGTTAATTCACTGGTTCGAGAGCGATTTTTAAGGGTATACCATCTATATCTATTTGTTTTGTATCTAATGTTTCTTCGTCTGAAAATAGGATATTTACTGCTAGCACCTCTTTTGAGAGCATGTCTTTAAATTCAGTTAAAGCGTCTTTAAGGTTATTATCGGCAGTTATCAAGGTTAGTTCTATTCTTTTATCATAAGGAAGTTGCTTTGACTTTCTTAACTCCTGAATTTCGCGGATTACATCCCTTATCCAGCCTTCTTTTCTTAATTCTTCTGTAATTGTAGTGGTTAAAATCACCACCATATTTTTACCTTGCGAAGCGGTAAAACCTTCTTTTGGAATTAATTTTACACTCAGGTCTTCCTCTTTAAGAGATACCTTTTCTCCTTCAATTTCAACGATATATTCTCTATTTGTGATAATATCGTGGTAAATCTTTGCTCCATCAGCCATAGATAGTTCTTTTGCCAGAGATTTCACCTTGCTCCCTAATTTGGGTCCTAACAATTTATAGTTTGGTTTTACCTCATAGTTGACATATAGTTCAGGTCGGTCTGAAAATTCAATTGATTTAATATTTAACTCTTCCATAACTATATCTAAATAGGGTATTATTTTATCTTTAAATTCTGGAGAAGATAATACGATTTCACATTTTGCGAGGGGTTGACGGACCTTGATATTTGATAATCTGCGTGCATTTAGACCTAATGTAACGGCTTCTCTTGCAAGAGCCATATTTTCGAGTAAGTCATTATCAATTTCGTCAGGATTGGTTTCTGGGAATGTGGCGAGGTGGACGCTTTCTGTTGCGGTTTTTAATGGCTTAGTTAAATTTTGCCATGTAATTTCTGAAAAGAATGGCACAAATGGGGCAGAGACTTGGGCAAGATTGATTAAGCATTCGAACAGTGTCCAGTATGCGTCTGCTTTATCTGTGGACCAGTTGCTTTCCCAGAATCTCGGGCGACTTCTACGGACATACCAGTTGGACAGACCTTCAATAAAATCGAAAACTGCCTTTGCAGCGGGATATGTTTCATATTGGTCTAAAGCCATTCTGACCTGGAAAATTGCTCTATTCATCTCATTTAGAATCCAGCGGTCTAATTCGCAGCGTTCCTCCCAGGGATGGTAAGCCTTGATAGAATCACTCGGAGGTGCATAAGATTCTTTAGTTACCTCCTGCGGATTTGCTGCAACACCTTTAAGTAGTGTTATTGGTGCTCCTTCTGCGTTAAAACCATCTAATTTTGCATAAATCACAAAGAAACTGTATACATTATACCAGCGTATTAACAAATCACTTTGTAGTTCTTCAATTAGTTTTTCTTGAAACCTTGTGGTTGTGGTTGGGGGATTTTTAGCCACAAAACTCCAGCGAAGGGCATCTGCGCTGTATTTGTTAAATATGTATTGTGGCTCTTTGTAATTTTTTAGTCTTTTAGAAAGTTTATAGCCGTCTTCACCCTGTATATGTCCCAAACATACACAATTGCGGAACGGATGTGGATACTCCTTCTTGTCTCCAAACAACATGGTGCTTATTGCGAGAAGTGCATAAAACCAGCCACGCGTCTGGTCAATGGCTTCACTTATGAAGTCGGCAGGAAAATTGTTCCAGAATCTTTCTTCTGAATCTTTTCCATAGGGATATCCCCACTGTGCAAAGGGCATACAACCTGCGTCAAACCAGCAGTCAATAACCTCTGGAACTCTTCTCATACGAGCATTAGGGTCTTTGGGGCTTTGATAAGTAATAGCGTCTATATAAGGTTTGTGGACTTTCAGGTTTTCATTCAGGTCAGGGTCCTCTTTCTTAGCCTTTTCCCAGACTTCAAGCCCCTCAATTCCTGGTTTTGAGATAAGTTCCTGATAAGATGAGACACATTCCATATACCCTGTTTTCTCACACACCCAGATAGGAAGAGGTGTGCCCCAAAAGCGTTCGCGAGATAATGCCCAGTCTACATTAGTTTCGAGAAAATTACCAAAGCGTCCATCGCGGATGTGCTCAGGTTGCCAGGATATTTTTTTGTTATTTTTAAGGAATTCTTCAATGAATGCGGATGTTCGAATAAACCAACTTTGTCGAGCATACTGTATTAACGGGTCATCATCAGCACGGGGACAATACGGATATGTGTGCCGAAATTGTTCCTGTTTTAATAGCAAGCCTCGCTCTTTCAAAATACGGATAATAGATTTATCTGCGTCTTTACAAAATTTACCTGCTAACGGTTCGCCTGTATATAGGTCTTTATCTGTAACTCTTTCATCAAAAGTGCCATCAGGTTTTATAAAACAGAGGAAACCAGTTCCCTGTTCTTTACATACCTTATAGTCATCCTCACCAAATGCAGGGGCAATATGAACTAAACCTGTTCCTGTCTCAATATCAACAAAATCACCTGAAATTATTATCCAATGTTTATCTGATTGCCCTGTTCCTTCTATTTGTTGTGGTATATCATATTTGAACAAAGGTTCATAAGAAAGACCTACCAATTCTGAACCTTTGAATGTTTTTTTGACTTTTATGTCTTCTCCCAACACAGATTTTGCAACGGCACTTGCAATTATAAACCATTCTTTTTTATTGTCTTTTTCGGATTCTACCAACGCATATTCGATATTAGGACCTACACATACAGCACAGTTACTCAAAAGTGTCCATGGAGTTGTTGTCCAGATTAAAAAACTAACGGTATCAGTCTCATTAAAACCCATCTTTTGTTTGCTCTCAGTGGTTAGAGGAAAACGGACTGTAATTGAAGGGTCATCTGTTTCCCTATAACCTTCGCCGACCTCACCTGCGGAAAGTGCCGTTCCTCCCTGAGCCCACCACCAGACTACTTTGTAGCCACGATATAACAAGCCTCTGTCGAACAATTGCTTTAATGCCCACCATACGCTTTCAATATAAGATTGATGATAGGTAATATAAGCCTGTTCGAGGTCAACCCAGAAGCCAATTCGTTCTGTCATTTCTTCCCATTCTTTCTGGTAGCGGAATACAGAATCAATACAGGCTTTGTTGAATGCTTCAATTCCATAAGATTCAATTGCGGATTTGCCACCATCAAAGATGCCTAAATTTTTACATACCTCTATCTCCACAGGGAGTCCGTGAGTGTCCCAACCTGCCTTACGCTCACAATAATAGCCAAGCATGGTTTTATAACGGGGGAAAATGTCCTTTATTGTCCTTGTTAAACAATGACCCGGATGCGGCAGACCATTGGCAGTTGGTGGACCTTCATAAAATACAAAGCGTGACGCACCTTTCCTCTGTTCTAAACTTTTATGATATATTCGGTTCTCTTTCCAGAACTTAATAACTTCCTGTTCTGCTTCAGAAAACTTAAATTGTGATGAAGGCAACACATCATCAAAAACTTGTTTTTTCATTCTAACGCTCCAAAAATAATTGAGTATAAAAATATTCAGGTTTTTATTGGTTCAAGAAACAAATGAAATGACTTTTATAATAACAAAAAAAGGGCAGTAATATCTATTATTAAAGGTAAAACTGATTTATTTCATTTCTCCTTTCTGATATTTTTCATAGAGCAAAAAATTTTCAGGAGGTATTTGTTTCTTTAATTCTTCTATGCCTGATATTGAAGAGTCTAAATAAATCGCAGTGTCTAAATAACAAACAGCAGGTTTCCATAATTTTTTTTCTATAAAATATTTGACTTCATTGAGGTAAATTTTTGCCAATTGCTTTTTAACTTCTTCCTTTTTATAGTAATTGATGCCTGCAAGGTTGTATTTATAAAAGATTGGGAAAATTTCTTTCTGTAAAATCTGTGGTGAAATAAAATCATTATTTCCCCAGAGGTCTGTCCAATATAATTTGCCATCGTATCCTGAACATAAGGCATACCAGCCTAAATTTTTCCAGCGTGCTATTTTGTGCCATTCTTGATTTATAAAAATAGGGGTAAAATTTAAGATAATGAAAATTGCAAATAGAATGCCTAATTCTAATTTTTTAATATATTTGTTTTTTGAGAAAAGACTGGTTGATTTCTCAGAATTTTTTATATAGAAGTTTAGCAAGCCTATCAATGAGCACCAGAATAATGCACTTATAGTGATATATCTTGACGACAATGCCTGTCCTAAACCTAATCCTGACCTACCAAATGAAACTAAAATACCGCTAAACAAAGCAAATAGAGAAAGGCTCAACCAGAAAAAATATTCCTCTATGTTAGGTTTGACAGATTCCACTTGTAATAATACTTGTATCCCTTTTTCAAATTTGCAAACCTTCTTTTTTATAAGATTGACTTCTTTTGATTTGTAAAGCAACAATGCCCAGAGAGATAAACCTAAAAAGCCAAAAACATAAGAGAGGATATTTATATCGGGGAGTTTATTACCATGCCAGGGAGGTGTAAAAGTAAAACCAGATAGAGGATTTCCTATGTAGAGTAAGAAGTAGCCGACTTTGTGCATTATCCCTGTATTTGTATTGGCAACAGTAATTTTTGGTGGATGATAATTGGTAAAATAAAAAATGAAAACAGCTACGGCACAGAGTATCCATATCAACAATAACAAAATTTGCTTTCTCTGTGTTTTGGATATTTTATAACCCAATAAAGGCAAAGTTGTGAACCATATCAATAAGCCGTTAGCAAATGAGAATGAAGCCAGAGTAGCAAAAATTATGCAGAATAATAAGGTTAATAGGTTGAGTTCGAATATGGTGAGAATAAAAAGAATCAAAGCAAATAAGAAATTTGTAATGAATACCATTAATTGTAATCCCCAGACCCAATTTTCCATTTGAGACCAGGAGAAGAGAAAAAGAGATACAAAACAAATAGATAAGTAAGTTAAATAATTATAGTTAATTTTTTTATTACTTTCAGTTTCTATCGCCTCATATAATTTGTCTTCTTTCTCCTTTGAAATTATTATGTATGCAAAAATCAAAAATGTTAAGACAACAATTGCTACACTGAAATAAAGGATAACAAGTTCATTCCATGAGGTTAATTTTGCGAGTGTAAGGGTAATAGCCCTTGGGAAAAATGGTCTATGGTCATTTTGGAAAGCAAACAAATCATAAATGGATAATGTGCCTTGATTCAGTTTGTCAAATAAAGGGAGATATAAAATTTCGTCCCAATATGGAAAGCGATATCCAAATTTGTAGATGAGAACAATCAATGTAATGACAGGCAAAATTAAGCACAGATAAAAAAAGGCGGATTTAGCACATTTCATACAAATAAACCTTGTTCTGGTTGTTCATTATTTAATGAATATAAAAGCGTTTATCTAAAAAGCTGAGCAGACTTTTATAGTTTTTTATGTTATCAGATTATAAACTGACGACAAATGGAGTTTCCATCATTTGCACTATTTTTCTACCCTTTGTTATCATTTCTCCGTTATAATAAATGAAGGTATATAAAAAATTAAAAGAAGGAGTAAAAAAAGACAATGAATGTGACCATTACCGGAAGACACATGGAAATGTCGGATGCTCTGAAAAGTTATATTGAAAATGCACTGTCTAAACTGGAGCGTCGTTTTGATAAGATAATAGATGCAAATGTAATTTTAGATGTAGAAAAGCACAGGCATATTTGTGAAATAAATATAAATGCAAATGGAATGCGAATACATAGTAAAGAAACATCTCCGGATATGTATGCCTCAGTAGATTCAGTTATAGAAAAGTTAGACCGTCAAATTCGCAAGTTTAAGGATAAGATAACAAACCACAAGCCTCGCAGTTATGAAGATTCGCGGAAATTTAAACATGCGATACTTGAATTAAGAGAGGAAACGCTACCGGAATCGGTGTTACCGGAAGAGAAGATTTCAGAGACTCAGCCCCATGAGGTAATATTTAGAGAGCAGATAACATTAAAGCCTATGACAGTGGATGAAGCATTAGTTCAGATGCAACTTTTAGAAGAACCCTTTTTAGTATTTATTAATGTTGAAACTTCGCAGGTGAATGTATTGTATCCACGGGGCAATAGCACTTATGGATTGATTGAACCACAATTTTGATAATCAATTTGATATTATAATTATAAAGACAGTTCTCCCAACAGTGAGATGAATGAATGTGGGAAAATGATTTACAAACGAATTTTAGGAAAAAGGGATCAGTTTATCTTGCTTCACTTTTTGAAGAGCCTTTTTTTTCCGAATTAGGCTTGAAAATCATAGCCGGTTTTCAGGGAATCAGAAGGGAAATCTTCACTGCGGATGTAAACCGTCCTGGATTAGCATTAACAGGTTATCTTGAATATTTTGCAAACGATAGGATTCAAGTTTTAGGGAATACGGAGATACATTATATAGAGCGACTAACTCCGGCTGAAATTGAGAGTCGTTTGCAATATATGTTCTCTTTTGAGATTCCTGCTTTTCTACTGTCTCGTTCATTAGTCCCACCTCAGGTTTTTTTAGATTTATGCAATCGGCATGGAGTCCCAGTTCTGCAGTCTGATTCAACTACTGACCAGGTAATAAGCAAAACTATTTTGTTTCTTGCGGAAAAATTTGCACCTGAAACAACAATTCATGGGACGGCTATTGATTGTTTTGGCATCGGTGTAATTTTAGTTGGAGAATCAAGTATAGGTAAAAGTGAGACTGCATTAGAACTTGTAGAGAGAGGACATCGTCTTGTCGTTGATGATGTGGTCCATTTACGCAAAGGGACTGGAGATGTCGTTATGGCTGAAAGTAGTCCTCAACTTCAACATTATATGCACATACGAGGTATAGGAGTTGTGGATGTATTAGCCGTGTATGGTGCAGGTAGAATACGAAGGAGAAAACAGGTAGGTTTGATTATAGAACTTGTTGAAAAAATGGAAGATTATAACATCCTCATTGATAAGTGGCCAGAAAAACAAATATTAAATGTGAGGGTTCCCTATTTGAAGGTTCCTGTTGGTCCGGGTAGAAATCTGGCTGTGATTGTGGAAGCAGCCGCTTTAAAGTGCCGAATGAGAGAATTAGGTGTAGATATTGACCAACAGTTTATAGAACTTTCAAAAAAAGCAACATCAAAACACCAGAGATAAAATAGGAAATAGTAATGAAACCATTACACTTTATTTTTGCACTTCATTCTCACCAGCCTGTTGGAAATTTTGAGTTCGTTTTTGAGGAAGCGTATCAAAAGGCATATTTGCCTTTTCTTGAAGTTCTGCAAGGTTCTCCTAATATTCATATCACTTTACATATATCCGGACCTCTCTGGGATTGGTTTGACGAAAAGCATCCCGAATTTTATGAACATATAAAAAAGTTTGTAGAAAATAAACAGATTGAACTTATGGGTGGAGCATTTTACGAACCTCTAATATGCGCCATTCCTGAGGAGGATGCCTACAATCAAATTATTTATATGCAGAATTTTTTCAATGAGCGATTTGGTATAAAGCCACGAGGGATGTGGATAACAGAAAGGGTCTGGGAACCTTATTTCCCAAAAATATTATCAAATGCCGGGATAGAATACACAGCCATTGATGATGCACATTTCCTTAGTGCAGGATTAAATAGGGAAGAATTATTTGGATATTATCTAACTGAACATGAAGGTTTTGTCGTTAAAGTATTTCCTATTATCGAAAAATTAAGATATACCATTCCATTCAGACCTATATCAGAAACGGTAAACTTTTTGAAAGAAAAAGCGAATCAATACTCCAATGCTTGTGCCGTTTTTCATGATGACGGTGAGAAGTTTGGTATCTGGCCTGGCACTTACCATAGCGTATATGAAGAAAAATGGTTGTCCAATTTTTTTAAATCACTGGAAAATGAAAGAGATTGGCTGAAATCCGTCAGTTATTCTGAATATATAGATAATCATCCTCCATTGGGTAGAGTTTATTTGCCATGTGCATCGTATCATGAAATGATGGAGTGGGTATTACCTACACAATCTCAGAGAGAATACATGAAAATCAAAAAGGAACTTCAAAATAATCCAGAGTTATGGGAAAAAGCATCAAGGTATTTTAGAGGCGGATTTTGGAGAGGGTTTCTGTCCAAATATGAAGAAGCAAACAATATGCAAAAACGAATGCTAAAAACGAGTAGAAGGCTTAGCCGTTTGATTACAACGGATAAAGAAAATGATTTGCTTAAAAAAGCACAAAGAAAATTATTTCAAGGTCAATGTAATTGTGCTTATTGGCATGGAATCTTTGGTGGTCTCTATCTAAACCATCTCAGAACAGCCGTATATAATAATATCATCGAAAGTGGAAAGATAATGGACGAGTATGAACAGTCGCCTCCAGATTCTTATTCCTGTCAGGCAGAAGATTTTAATTGTGATGGTGAACCAGAGGTGATATTAGACACACAAAAGGCAACTTTTTTCTTCAGCCCCAGTAAAGGTGGCACTATGTTTGAATTAGATTATAAACCGAAATCATTTAATTGTATGAATACACTTTCACGGAGAGAAGAAGCGTATCATGAAAATCTATTTAGTGAAGATATATCTCACACAACTGAGGAAGAAGGGCACAAGAGTATACATGAGTTGGTAAAAGTAAAAGAAAAAGGATTAGAAAATCTTCTGGTATATGATAGTTATATAAAAAGTTCCATGCGTGAACATTTTTTGCCATTAAATATTTCCGTTGAAGCATTAAAAAGCAATGACTATAAAGAATGGTGGTCTTTATGTAATGGCTTTTATAAATTTCAACAGGATAATGAGTGCCTTCAATTTGAGGGATATGGCGCTGTTAATATTGACGACTTAAAATGGGATGTTAAGTTATTAAAAATATTCTCTTTGAATACTGTTAAGGATGAAAACGAAATATCATTTACGGTAAAATATAATATCAAGAACAATTCGTTGGAGGGATTTGAGGGCTACTTTGCGTCAGAGTGGTGCTTCAATCTGTTAACTGGTTCTGATGATGACCGTTATCTGTATTCCAGAGACAGGGCTCTTTCAATACGAAAGTTAGGTGACTTAGGGGATGAAGTAGGGCTTAGCCATATCTCCATAAGAGATGAATGGCAAGGATTGGAGATAGAATTCATTTTTAGTGAAAAATCGCGTGTATTTAATCTCCCCATATATACAGTGAGCCAGTCAGAAAATGGGCAGGAAAAGGTATATCAAGGGAATGTTATTCTTCCCTGCTGGAAAAAGGTATTTCATGGAAATTCAAATATAGATATTAATATAACGGTAAAAATTAAATCATTATAGTGAATTTAAAAATGAGCACTAAACAATTGGAAAAAACACTTAGAGTCGTAAATTCATTGGGTATCCATGCCAGACCCGCAGCTATGATAGTTCGAGCAATGCAGAAATATGATGGACATATATATCTTATTTACAATGGAAATAGTAGAAATGCAAAAAGTATCTTACAAATATTAAGTTTAGGTGCTCCTAAGGATGCCGAAATTGTTGCAATTGCTGACGGAAAGGATGCGCAGGCTGCGTTAGAAGATCTGGAAGAAATATTTGAAAGTGGGTTCGGAGAAGAATAAATGGAAAAAGTTTTTCATGGCATACCTGTATCCCCCGGAATTGTATGGGGTGAAGCATTAGTTTACGACACAGAGGTTATTAATATCCCACGTTTTAAGATTAAGAATCCAAAGGAAGAGTTGAAAAGGGTTCAGTCTGCGATAGATTCAACAAAGGAAGAATTGCTTCTTCTACATAAAAATACATTAGAAAATTTTGGGAAAAAGCAGGCAGATATTTTTGATGTTCATCTTATGGTGTTAGAAGATGAAACATTATTGTCGGAACTAAAAAGGCGAATCTATGAAGAATTAATGAATGCTGAATCCATTCTATATGATATTACACAAAAATATATAAAAGACTTAAAAACAACTGAAAACTCGATTATCGAAGAAAGAAAGGCAGATGTTATTGATGTTATTGACCGAATTATTCGAAATCTTTTGAAACAAAAAAGACCTGACATAGAGAATATAAAAAAGCCCTGTATCCTTTTATCTAAAGACTTGCCTCCCTCTGAAACGGCTCGCTTAAATCCTGACAAAGTCCGTGCTATCGTTCTTGAGCGAGGCAGCACTACCTCCCATGTCGCAATATTGGCACGCTCATTAAAGATACCTACTATTGTCGGTGTAAATAATATGTTTGAAAGTTATACTGAACCAATAAAAGGTGCTGCGGTCGATGCAGTTGAGGGAACACTGTATATTAATCCTGCATCAGCAACTATAAAAAAACTGCGATTAAAGAAAAGGCAGTTATCACGAAAAATACTTCAATATGAGAAGACGATTATTTCACATCCTTCACAAACAAAAGACGGAAGGGATATATCCGTGATGGTAAATATCGAATTTCCAGGTGAAGTTGATGATAATGTAAAGTATCTTTCTGCTGGAATAGGTTTATATAGAACTGAATATTTGTTCTTGAATAAAACGGAACCGCCTACCGAAGAGGAACAGTATAACGAATATTCTTATGTAGCAAAAGCGATGGCACCTCTACCTGTTGTATTAAGAACGATAGATATTGGTGGGGATAAACTTGCAAGTTATGCAAGTTTTTTCAAAGAACAGAATCCGCAACTGGGGTGTAGGGCTGTCCGTTTTTGTCTCGTCCATAAGGAATTTTTTAAAACGCAACTCCGTGCTATGTTACGTTCTACAACGCCTGGGAATATTAAAATTATGTTTCCAATGATAAGCAGTGTAGAAGAACTTCGCGATGTGAAGAAGATTTTTCATGAGGTAATGGATGAATTAACTCAAAAAAAAGTTCCATTTAAGAAAGATTTAGAGATTGGCATCATGATTGAGATTCCTTCCGCTGTTCTAATTGCAGATGAATTAGGAAAAGAATGTAATTTTTTCAGTATTGGGACTAATGATTTAATTCAATATTCACTTGCAGTGGACAGAAACAATGAAACTATAGCCCATTTATATGAGCCTGCACATCCTGCTATTCTTAGAATGATAGAGATGACAATTGCGTCAGCAATGAAGCTAAAAATCCCATGCAGTATTTGTGGCGAAATGGCAAGTGACCCCTTATTTACAGAACTTCTAATCGGATTAGGATTGGATACTTTCAGTATGTCCAGTGTTTCTATTCCTCAAATAAGGGCTTTGATACCCAGTATAGATTATGAAGAAGCAAAAGTATTTGCAGAAAAAATATTACAGTATCCGACAGCAAAAGAAATACGAAGTGCCTTAAAAGAGCGAATTCGTTCTAAATATAAAAACATAGTTTCAATAGTATAAACACATCTTCTTTATATACAAAAATGAATTTCACTTCACAGAAAAAAATAACTATTTTAGGTTCAACAGGCTCTATTGGTTGTAATGCTTTAGAGGTAATCCGTTCTTTTCCTGATAAGTTTAAAGTAGTTGGTTTATCTGCTCATTCAAATATAGCACTGCTAAAAAAACAGATTAAAGAGTTTCAGCCTGAATTTGTTGTTATTGATAATTTAACTGCAGTATCTCACCTTAAACATGAGTTTAATGGTTTGAATATTCTATATGGAGAAGAAGGACTGAACCAGATAGCATCGGTAAAGGTGGATATTCTTCTCTCTGCAATAGTCGGGGCAATAGGTTTGTGTCCATTGTTGGCAGCGATAGAAAGTAATAACAATATTGCCCTTGCCAACAAAGAGCCGCTTGTTATGGCAGGTAAATTGATAACACAAAAAGCATACGAACACTCTGTAAAACTTATACCTGTTGATAGTGAACACAGTGCCATTTTCCAATGCTTGATGGGACAGGATATAAATAAAGTTGAAAAGATATATCTTACAGCGTCAGGCGGTCCATTTTATAACAAATCTACAAAAGAACTTGAAAATGTAACACCTGATGAAGCAATAAAACATCCTACATGGAAAATGGGGAAAAAGATAAGCGTTGATTCTGCTACACTAATGAATAAGGGTTTGGAAATTATTGAAGCAATGTGGTTGTTTGATTTAGATGAAAAGCAAATTGATGTCGTAATTCACCCGCAGAGTGTCGTTCATGGATTAGTTGAGTTTGTAGATGGAAATATTCTTGCTCATTTTGGACCTACCGATATGAGATTACCAATATTATTTTCACTTACATATCCAGATAGAACTGTGTCTCCCTTAAAAAAATTGAATATTAAAGAATTGTCCAATTTAACTTTTGATTATCCTGATACAAAAAAATTCCCCTGTTTACAAATTGCAAGAACAGTCGCAAAAACAGGAGGAATTGTTCCAACAATATTAAATGCTTCAAATGAGGTTGCTGTTCAAGCCTTTTGTGAAGGAAGAGTCAAATTTACGGATATATATAAGGTTGTTCAAGAAGCACTTGATAAAATATCCTATACGCAAGAAAATTACGATTTAGAAACAATATTACAAATAGACAAAGAAACGCGTAAAATATCATACGATATAATTAAACAACTAACATAAACTTTTAGGAAAAAACATAATGTTATTCAGTATATTTATTTTCGTTGTTGTTTTAAGCATATTAGTTTTTGTTCATGAGTTAGGGCATTTTGTAGCTGCTAAACTATGCAATATTTATGTTGACCAGTTTAGTATCGGCATGCCACCTCGACTTTTCGGGATAAAAATAGGAGAGACGGATTATTGTATTGGTGCGTTACCTATTGGTGGTTATGTAAAAATGGCTGGTCAGGAAGATGTCCCTATGGATGATAAAGAGAGAGAAGAAACTTATGGACATGTTCCACAAGAACGCTGGTTTAAGTTTCGTCCGCTCTGGCAAAGATATATAGTGATTATCAGTGGTCCGTTTATGAACTTTGTTCTCGCTATCTTCATATATATTATCCTTGTCGCGAAAGGGACACTACTTCCAGAAATGGAGATTGATTCAAAAATTGGGAAGATAGAAGAAAATAGTCCAGCCTTTACCGCACCTCTTTTTATATACGATGAGACAAAGAAAGAGAGAACAGACTATCCTGAAAATCCTGATGATATAGGCTGGAAAACTGGAGACAGAATATTATCAATTAATGGAAGTCCTGTTAAAAAATTTAGTGATTTATTTGTCAATGCAGCGTTAGGTGGTTCGTCAGGTGAGCATAAAGTAATATTAGAAAGAGAAAAATCGGACAATACTATTCAACGATACATTTCATTCGTAAAACCAGAAATTATGGAAAACAGTGAAGTTCCACGATACGGTGTTGCCCCGTTCTATTCTGCACTGGTTAAGGAAGTGATTAAAGGTATGCCCGCAGAACAGGCAGGGCTAAAAGAAGGGGACATTATTCTTTCAGCAAATAATATTCGAGTAGACCGAACAACTTTTGTAGAACTCACAGAAAAAATACTGCCTAACCAGCCCTTAAAACTTGTAATAGAGAGGAATGGTCAAAAGCAGCAAATTGAGGTTACTCCCACTACGGTTGGCAGATTACTTGGAATGACTTTAATAGAAACGAATTTAGATGAAGGCCAAAAAGGGTTATTAGTAGCAGATATTGACCCTGAAGTTCAGAAGAAGACAGGTTTAAGGAGAAAGGACATTATCACAAAGATTAATGGTGAGCCTTTTACTATTGAACGATTCCATCAATTTGAGAGAGAACATCCCGGAGAGGCTATTGAATTAGATGTGTATCGTCCTCCTGTCCTCATGGGTTTACTTGAAAAATCTTCAAACTTAAAATTAAAAGTGACTCTTGATTCTGTTCAGGCAATTGGAGTAGCACTGGGTGAACGACTTGTGAAGGTAAGTTGTCCACCTACTCAATGGTTATCCGAAGCGTTGAAGCGAAGTTATAATGACCTTAAACAAACTGTGCTTGTATTAAAAGGACTTATTATAGGTGCAGTCAGTCCTAAAGTCCTTGGAGGTCCTATTATGATTTTTGATGCGACCTCAAAAGCAGCGAGCATGGGTATAGACTGGTTATTAGGACTTGTAGCATTAGTAAGTGTAAATCTTGCTGTTGTTAATCTGCTACCAATCCCGATACTAGATGGAAGTCTTGTCTTCATTTTGACCATTGAATCGTTAATGAGGAGACCATTAAGTTTAAAAATGCAAGAGCGAATCCAGCAAGTAGGACTTATTATAATTTTATTACTCTTTGTATTAGTCAGTTGGAATGACATCCGAAGGATACTCACTGATATTATTCCCTAAATGTTATAAACAAGAATGGAAATGAAAAGGTGTTAATATATGAGCGCAATTACATGTAAATTTGGAGGCACATCACTTGCAGATGCAGGTTGTATTAAAAGAGTAAGGGATATAGTCCTCTCTTCAAACAATCGAAGGTATATCGTGCCTTCTGCACCGGGGAAAAGAGAACCCAGTGATAAAAAAATAACAGACTTATTATATTTATGGTATAACATTGCTCATGAAGGATTAGATGCCTCAGAGCCAGAAAGGATAATCAGGAATAGATTTAACACAATAGTAAAAGAATTATCTCTGGAACTAGATATTAACTCGGAAATAGACGAGATAGTAAAGAATGCATCTGTTTTTGATACTCCTGATTACATGGCTTCAAGGGGCGAATATTTAAACGGTAAAATTATTGCTGAATATTTGAATGCAAAATTTGTAGACCCTACTAAATGTATCTTTTTTGATGAAATAGGTTTATTTGATACAAAAACATATAATATACTTGGAGAATATTTACAGGGTTCTGGGTTATTTGTGATTCCGGGTTTTTATGGTTCAATGCCAGATGGTTCTATAAAGACATTTCCCAGAGGTGGAAGTGATATAACAGGTGCTATTGTAGCCCGAGCGACTAAATCAGTAGTTTATGAGAACTGGACAGATGTAGATGGTTTTTGTATGGCTGACCCAAAGATTGTGCCCAATGCCAAAAGAATAGAGGAAGTAACTTATCAAGAACTTACAGAACTTTCTTATATGGGTGCAACAGTGCTACATGATGAATCCATATTCCCTGTTTTTGAGCCCGGGATTCCAATACATATTAAAAATACAAATCAGCCTGATAATCCGGGGACCCTTATTGTAAAAAGTAGAGTGCCAAAAGGTCCTGTTTGCGGTATTGCAGGACTTGGTGATTTTAGCATGATAAACATTGAAAAGATTTTTATGAACAAAGAGAAGGGATTTGGACTAAAAGTGCTGTCTGTGCTTGATGAATTTGATGTTCGCTGGGAGCATATACCCACAGGTATTGACACTATGTCCATCATTATTCGAAATAATGAATTAGGGAATAAAGGACCTCTTATAATTGATGCTATAAAAAAGAGATGCGATACGGAAGATGTTAACCTCACAAAAGGTCTTGCTATGATTGCAACTGTTGGAATGGGCATGAATCATCATATTGGGGTAGCAGCAAGGCTATGCACTGCACTTGCAAACGCAAATGTAAATATCCATGTTATTGACCAGGGCTCATCAGAAATGAATATACTTGTTGGGGTTGATGAATCGGACCTTCACAAAGCCATCAGGGCTATCTATGAAGCCTTTGAAAATGGGCTTTAAATACAGAATACTTAACATAAATTTAATTTTTTAACAATGATTTAAGGTGTTTCTTATGCGTGGGACTAAAATTGTTTGCACAATGGGACCTGCTACAGAAAATGCAAAAATGATTGAGTCATTGATACTTTCTGGAATGAATGTAGCAAGACTCAACCTTTCTCATGGAACTCATGATAACCACAAAGAAATGTTCAACAATATTAGAACTATCAGCGATAAACTGAATAAGAATATTGCAATTATGTTTGATTTGCAGGGACCTAAAATTAGAACAGGGTTCCTTGAAAATCACCAGTCCATTGAATTGGTTCGTGGGGAATATATAACAATAACAGCAAGACCAACTATAGGAAATTCAAAAGTCATTTCAACGGATTACTCTCAATTGCCAGAAGAGGTAAAAGTAGGCAATCGAATTTTGCTAGCCGATGGGACTCTGGAATTAAGGGTAGTGGAGATTCAACCACCGGATATTAAATGCGAAATAATTAGGGGCGGCATACTTGGCGAACGGAAGGGAATGAACCTTCCTGAGATTCCGATTAAACTTCCATCTATGACAGAAAAGGACTGGAACGATTTGGACTTTGGCATTAGTTTAGGTGCAGATTATATTGCACTATCTTTCGTAAGGTCACCTGAAGATGTAATTCAAATAAAGAAACGGTTAAAAGAGAAAAATAGTCTGGCAAAAGTCATATCGAAAATTGAGCGACCTGAAGCCTTGCGTTGCATAGACGAAATTATTGGAGTATCAGATGGGTTATTAATAGCCCGTGGAGACCTTGCCGTTGAAACGACTCTTGAAGAAGTGCCATTAGTTCAGAAGAGATTAATCCACAAATGTAACCTTGCAGGAATACCCGTGATTACAGCAACACAAATGCTTGAATCCATGACGGAGCAACCTATCCCAACACGTGCTGAAATAACAGATGTCGCTAATGCTGTTCTTGATGGGACAGACGCAGTTATGTTATCTGCTGAAACAGCCACTGGTAAAAATCCTATACCCTCGGTTGAAGTAATGGCTAAAATTATTCAATGTATAGAAAAAGACCAGAAATATTTTGACTGTCCTTTTGATGAAATGTGTAAATTCCCTTCCCTAAGAAAAGAAGAGGAAAAGAGTCAGTGTAAAATAGAAGACAGTGCCCTTGCATTAGGAAAGGCAGTAAAACAATTAGTGATGGCTTTAAATATCAAGGCAATCGCATGTTTTACTTATTCTGGCTATTCGGCAATGGCTATTTCAAATTCTCGTCCCAAAGTGCCTATTTATGCACTCACTCCCAATGAATATGTAGCAAAACAATGTTCACTTTATTGGGGAGTCCAAGCGATAAAATTACCTGAGGTGCAATCTATTGAAGACATGCTTCTCACAGTGGAAAATACCTTAATTGAAAATAGTTTAGTTAAACGCGGTGATATAGTTGTTATTGTAGCAGGCTATCCTCTGGCAGTCGCATGTCCAACTAATTTAATTAAAGTGCATGTCATCTAGCTAAATATGAACAGTAAAGAAAATAATGATTGGTATTTAGAAGCCTTTGGAAAATGGTATCCCATTGTATATCATCATAGAGACGCAAAAGAGGCAGAAAAACAAATAAATTTTATTTGCTCTGAATTAAAGTTAAAGAAAAATAGTAAAGTGTTGGACTTATGTTGTGGCTATGGTAGACATTTAAGTTTTCTAAAGCAGAGGATACCCTTTACAGTTGGTGCTGATTTATCTGTTGATTTATTAGAGCAGGCAAAGAATTTATTTTTAAATGAAATTTATCTTGTCAGATGTGATGTTCGATTTTTACCTTTTCAATCAAATACTTTTGATGTAGTTTTAAATCTATTTACAAGTTTTGGATACTTTGAGGATGACAACGAAAATATTCAGCAGATTCAACAAGTGTCATCAATTTTGAAATCTGGCGGATATTTTTTTCTTGATTATTTAAATCCTATACAAGCACAAAAGATAAAAATGCTCTATACAACAAGAAAGGTGGAGGATTATACCATTGATGAAACTCGTTGGTATGAGCATACTTCAAAATTATTGAAAAAGAAGGTCGAGGTTTATAATGAAAATAAACAATTGATGACCTCGTATACAGAAAGTATTAAAATATATTTAGTAGAAGAAATAACAGAAATATTTTCAAAGCAACAATTATCAATCCTAAAAATCTATGGTAATTATCAAAAGGAAAATTTTTCGAATGAAAGTTCAAGGATAATTATTATAAGTAAAAAAAAATGAATAAACTTTATCAAGATTTTTTATTATCTCGAGATGAATTAAGACAATTCTATCCATGGTTGCCGATTGATAGTGTAGAGAAACTAACTTCAAATATAAATGTGTCAACTTCATTGAATATCATCTCAGGACAGCAGCCTGCTATTTTTGGTGGTCCATTATACACAATTTATAAAATAATCACTCTAATAAAATTATCCCAACATTTAGGAAAAAATAGTGGAAAAGAGGTAAAACCTATTTTTTGGGTTCATTCCTGGGACCATGACTGGCAAGAAGCATGCTCAGTAAGTTTTCTGACTTATGACTATGAAACTTTTCGTTTTGTATATGAACCTGAAGAGACAGAAAAAGGAAAACCATTATACAAACTTGAATTAAATAGAAATATTTTTACAGAACAAATACCAGAAATATTTAAGCGTATAAAGGGTTCGGAATATTCCTCATTCTGGGAAAAATTTCTCATTTCTTCATTATCAAGTAGTAAAAACCTGTCAGATTGGTCTACTGCTATTCTCAAAGAAGAAATTAAGGATGAAAATTTATTTTGGTTTGAACCTCATAAAAATAATGATTTTAAGGTTCTACAAAATCTTATCGAAATTGCAATAGAAAATCATCAGAATCTTATCAATGAGTTTAATAAAACGAGTGATTTGCTAAAAAAGATGGGTTATAAACTTCAGGTTCACAAATCGTTAGAAAATGCTTTCTTCTTTCTTGATGAAAATAATTATAGAAGTAGAATAAATTTTGTGAATGGTGTGTTTATATCTGAGAGGTCAGGGAAAGAATATAGTAATGATGAATTGAAACATATATTGAAATATGAGCCAGAGCGATTTTCACCTAATCTCATTTTCCGGTGCATTTATCAACAGATAATATTTCCATGTATTATATATGTAGGTGGTCCAGCAGAAATTGCGTACTGGGCACAACTGAAGGATTTGTTTTCATTTCTAAAATTGCAAATGCCAGTTATATTTCCCAGAAAACGATTTGCTGTAGTGCCAATGAAAATAGGCAAATGGATGTCTGAAATGAATATAGGATTAAAGGATATTCCGAAATTATATAGACAAAAAACGGAGAATCTATCTTATTCAATTTCAATGGGAGAAAAAGAAAAAATAGAAAATGCCAGAGAAAAGTATAAGAAGGCTACTGAAATATTTCTGAAAGAATTAACAACAATTTTCAATATTGATAATAGTTTTTTTGATAAGCAAGGTAAAACATTTTTATCGCGGATTGAAAATGAAACACAAAAATTAATTGAAACAATTATTAAAATGCAATCACTTAAAAATGAACAGTTTCAAAAACATCTTTCTTCAATTTTAAGAACAATTTTACCTGATGGGATTGAACAGGAGAGGGTATATTCTCCCCTTTGCTTCATTTCAGAGTTTGGTGACAATTTTATTAAAAAAATTGCAATGAAAATGGATATTACTAATTTTGACATAGAGGTTGTTGAATTATGATAGATATACTTGCATTTGGTGCACATCCCGACGATATAGAATTAGGAATAGGTGGTATCTTGGCAAAATTGGCAAGCAGTGGATTCAAGGTTGGCATGATTGACCTGACGAAAGGTGAAATGGCTTCTCGTGGTACGGTTGAGGAAAGGCAGATAGAAGCAGAAAATGCAAGTGGTATTTTAGGCGTTTCAATAAGAGAAAATCTGGGCTTGAAGGATTCACAAATACAACTTGTATGGGAACAAAAAATAGCAGTCATTCAAGCGATAAGAAAGCACCGTCCACGAATAATACTTGCAACAATGAGTGAGGATAAGCACCCTGACCATCATAACGCACATTATTTAGTCCGCGAAGCAAATTATCTTTCTGGACTACATAAAATTGAGACAGAACAAGAACCTTATCGCTGTCAAACAATATTATATTATTACCCTTATTATGAAATTCATACACCAACTTTTGTAATTGATATTTCCAACTATTTTGAGAAAAAGATGCAATCCTTACAGGCACATCGCTCCCAATTTTTCAATCCTGATTATTCAGGACCTCAAACTTTTATATCCTCTGAAAAGTTCTGGGACAACATTCGGAACCGCTGTGCTTACTGGGGTAGTAAAATAAATGTATTATATGGAGAGACAATATATACGACTGAACCAACAAAATTAGAGTTAGATTGTTTATTGAAATATTATGAGAAAGAATAAGAACAAATTAAAAATTGGAATTAGTTGTCATGCCTCTACTGGTGGTAGTGGCGTAGTTGCAACTGAATTAGGTTTAGCCCTTGCGAAAAGAGGACATGAGGTTCATTTTGTAGTAGAGGCTATTCCTTTTCGCTTAAAAAAGAATCATGAGCGTGTGTTTTGTCATATCGTAGAACCCGTAAATTATCCAGTTCTTAATCAGCCCCCTTACTTTTTAACAATGGCTTCACAAATAGCAGATGTGGTTGAACAATATTCAATTCAACTATGGCACGCTCATTATGCGATACCTCATGCCAGCACTGCACTCCTTGCAAAGAGTATGTTGCCGGACAATTTAAAATTCTGTTTAATAACGACCCTTCATGGAACAGATATTACTATTGTAGGGGCAGACCCTTCTTTGTATAAGGTAACAAAATATACAATGGAGAATAGTTGTGCAGTTACCGCAGTGTCGGACTGGCTAAAGCATGAGACAGAAAGGGAATTTAATTTATCAAAACCTATTCATAGAATCTATAATTTTGTTGACTCCTCTCGGTTCAAATTGCAAAATAAGGCTAAACTTCCATGGATAGAGAAAAACAAAAAAATAATTATGCACATATCCAATTTTAGGGCAGTAAAAAGAGTAACAGATGTTATTCGTGTATTTGCAAAGATTTTAGATAAAGTTGATGCTCAATTATTAATGATAGGAGAAGGTCCTGAGAAAATTTCTTCTGTTGGAGTTGCTCGTCAACTTGGGATTTTAGATAAAATAAGATATATAGGAAATTATCCTAATGTAGAGGAACTCTTAGCTCATGCAGATTTAGTGCTTCAACCGAGTGAACATGAGAGTTTCGGTATGGTAGCATTAGAAGCAATGATTTCCGGTGTTCCTGTGATTGCTACAAGAAGTGGTGGTATACAGGAAGTTGTTGTTGATGGTGAGACAGGTTTTCTATGTGAAGTAGGCGATATTGAAAAAATGGCAGAATGGGCTATACAAGTTTTATCTGATAAAAAATTGAAAGAAGAAATTGGGAGAAAAGGAATAGAAAGAGTAAAAAAGTATTTTAGCGTGGATAAAATAATCCCTCAATATGAGTCGTTATATTTAGAAACAATACAAAAACATATAAACAAATTTAAATAAAAGAAAAAAAATATTATGAAAAATGAAAATTTAATTAGAGTTGGCATTTTTTATGACGGTAATTTCTTCTTTCATGTAAGCACCTATTACCGATATGTTCACCCACCCAGAAAAAGGATATCTATCGGTGGTTTGCATGAATTTATACGAAGAAAAATATCTGAATTTGAAGAGGTTGATATTAGATATGTGCATATAGTAACTTCTCATTTTTTTAGAGGTAGATTACCTGCTAAAGAAGCAGATTTAGAAGATAAACTATACTCGGAACGTGTTTTTGAAGATATATTAATGAGTGAGGGAATAGTTACTCATTATATGCCGATACGAATCAAAAGTGAGAAACGACATGAGACAGGCATTGATGTCTGGTTTGCATTGGAGGCTTATGAAGCAATTGTGCATAATGAATTGGATATACTTGTATTAATTACAGGCGACGCAGATTTTATTCCTCTCGTTAAGAAAGCACATTCCGCAGATGTAAAAGTGATGATTTTAGGTTGGGATTTTAAGTATACAGATGAAACAGGTTATGAGCAATCCACATTGACTTCGACGGAACTCTTAAACTCTTCCACTTACCCTTTACACATGCACACCTTGATTGATGAAGGATTGAAAAGAGAAGACACTGATATATTGAATCTATTTATAGAATTGAAAGAGGAAGTAAAAAATAATCAGACAAAAACATATTACAAAGGTAAAATACATTCCTTAAAAGAAGGATATGGATTTATTTCCTGTCCGGATTTTCCAAACAATGTATTCTTTCACTACTCCGCCCTGAATAATCAGAACTTTCAAGAATTATATATAGGACAAACAGTAGAGTTTCTCATCCACGAGTCGGACAAGGGAATAGTAGCCCAACCTGTTATTATTGTCGAACAATAAATATAACAAATTCACAGTTAAATAGAATAATCTATTTCTTTTTGAGGTCTTCTAACCAGGGAAGTTCTTCTTTTTTCTCTATCTGAACGCCTTTTTGTGGATGCCATCTTTTATTTGAAGAAGTCACGGAAACCCATTCATATTCCCCTGAGGCAGGATATAATGTATAAAGTTTTCCACCTTTTGGAACATAATCGGCACCATAACTACCGTAACCTGTCGCTCTTCCATAAATCAAATCAATCCCATCTAATACCCCTGAATAGTCATTTACATGGTCATGACCACAAATACATGCCTTTAGTCCAGGAATTTTCTTTATGTAATTAAATGATTCACCTCGTTCCTCTTCATAACATACCTTTTCAAATTTAACACCTGACGCTATTTTATTTTCCCAGATGGTATGATATTGATAGATAGGAATATGACATGCCATAAATGATGGCACTACAACATTTGCATTCTCATTACACCACTGGTCAAGCCATTTCCTTTGCTCTTCTCTAATCCCATGATTATTGCTATTTATACAAACAAATCTCCACAGTTTTTTATCGTCATCAGTGGTAATAAGAACTTCATAATTGCCTTCATTTATTCCACCACGATACATAGAATTTTTTGCAGCGGCTAACAAATCATGTCCATTAGAATAGTCTGCTAATACATCATGATTTCCCCATGTATAAAACCAGGGAACTCCCAGAGAACCAAAAAATTCAGATGATTCCTCTAAATATTGAAGTCCTTTCCCAAACGCATTCTCATTCCAAACATCACCCGTTATAGCAATTAAATGGGGTTGAGTGAGGTCTATAATTCTCTTAATATCTTCTCTTGTAGATTTATCTATGTTTTTATCTCTTCGATAAGGATTAAAATGAATATCCGTAAATTGTAAAAGTTGTATGGTTTTTGGATTTCCTGAAATTTTCAAAGTGTATCTGCTTTCTTTTATTGTTTCTGATTTTTGCATTCCAACTGGAAATTTTTCTTCTTTTTTCTTTGCGAGGACTCTCCCCCCTTTTAAAGCAGCTAAAGTTCCAATTAAGCCACTTCCAATAAAAAATCTTCGTGAAACTTTTTTCTTATCCATTGTAAGTTTCTCCTTTATTTTAAAAATTTTTATAATATAATACGAACATTATATATAAAGATATAAAAATGAGACAGAAATTTATCAAAATAAACTCTGATATAAGACTATCTCTTTATGATTTTGGTGGCAAGGGAGCGCCTTTGATTTTTTGCCATTTTACTGGTGGCTTGGGTTTATTGTGGCAAATTACTGCTGAACTTATCAAAAAGGATTATCATTGTTTTGCTTATGATGCAAGAGGTCATGGAGATTCGAGTAAACCTTTAGACGCAAGATTATATGATTGGAATGAGCATTTAAGCGATTTGATTTATTTAGTTAACTACATAAAAGACATAACCCAATCTGACATTATTTATGGTGTGGGTCATTCTTTTGGAGGAGCATGTCTTTCACAGACAGTTATACATACACAAAAAATATTGAATTGGAAAAAAATAATACTTATTGAACCTATTGTTGGCCCTGATAAATTTGATTTTCAGAGGAATAATATGTCAAAAGTAGCAGAAAAAAGGCGTGGTGTTTTTAAGTCTGAAGAGGAATTAGAAAATCTGAGGAATAAGTATCCATATAAAGATTGGAGAGAAGATGTCTGGAAAAGTTTTGTAAAGTATGGATTTTATAAGGATACAGATGGTAGATATTTTTTAAAATGCTCGCCAAAAATTGAATCTTTCCAATATTTATCTTCAAATCCACATAGTTGGTTTTCAAACCTAAAAAAAATAAAAATCCCTGTATTAATTATGTATGGGGAAAATAGTTATTTGCTACCATTGGGTTATCCTCAAATAAAACAAATACCCTCTTCATATTTGATTAAAATTCATGAGGCAAGCCATTTTGTCCCCCAAGAAAAACCAGAGATTGTAGCAAATTGGATAAAAAAATGGTTTAGTTGATTTTTTTGTCTAAAAATTACTTGACATTATAGATAAATATGATATAATAAAAGAAATTTTTTACAAGAAGGGACTTTTATGAAAAAACAAAATTATTTACAAGTAAAAATAATTATTATTTTTGTGCTTATTATCTTTTGTTGTCAAGTATTGTTTTCTGATGAGACATGTAAAGAAGAAACGAATAAGTTAAAACTTCGCTTGGAATTTGGCTCTTCTATGCGAATAGGACATGATAGCGATGAAACAGATGGAGTATTACTTTCCTCAATTTTTGACATTGGAAAAGACTTATCTCAGAGAACAAATCTTTCATTAAGGCTTATGCCTTTCTTTGCTTATATTCAAGAAAGTAATATTGAAGATGTAGCCGGTTTAGGTATTGGTGGTGCATTTAAATTCTTTTTTAGTAGAAATCAAGAAAGGGGTTTTTTCACAGAGATACATGAAATTCTTTGTTTGCATGAACACAAGTTTGAAGGGAATTCATCAAATCTTAATTTCTTTTCTGGAATTGGCTTAGGTTATAAATTTTGTCCGAATTGGGATATGGTTCTTCGCTTTGGACATATATCAAATGCTAACTTAAAAGATGATAATCAGGAAACAAATATACTTGGAATTAATGTTGGATATACCTTTTAATATTATCCTGTATTCAGTGGGTGGAAATGCGATATAAATTCATTAACCATATCTACACTGTGGTTATAGGGAAAAATTCCTGAGTAACATTCTCTATCAGTATGTGGAATATCATTCCTTGAACCTTCCAACAATATGTAGATAGGTAGTTCGTATGGCGATTGTGAAAAATAACGGATATATTCAATTTCTTCTTTTGATAATTTTTGGGATTCATCATAGTCAATTAATAAGATATCATGAATCCCTTTTAAAATTAATTCATTTGCCGAATCGAGATTATCTAAAAGGGTTACTTCATTCTCTAACGATTCAAGTTCTTTAACAATAGTTTCTGCCTTGAGATTTTTGCTAATAATTAAAATCTTAAGCATTTTACCAATCCTCTTTCAATATACATTATATAACGAAAAAACAATATATTGTGAGAAAAAAATCAGATTTTATGCCTACATACGCGACAAGATATAGAATATATGGAATAATTTTCTTTCATAGAATTAAAAGATATAAGATAACAAAACCAAAATATTGGTCTAAAATTGTTTAAGCAAAATTAGAAATAATCACTACTTTATAATTACTATTTATCTTCTTTTAAGAAAATAAAATGTTGATTAAGTAATTGATTGTATATATATCTTCTTGTTTTTTTGATTTAAAACATGTCATAATAGCAATATATTTCCGATCTTAAGGTTATTATTAGCAGAAAAAAATAAATAAAAGGAGAGAACTATATGTCAACATCAGAAAGAAATTTAGTTGTAGCGCAAGGTGGTGGACCCACCGCTGTAATTAATCAAAGTTTAGTAGGTATAATTACAGAGGCAAGAAAATACTCCCAAATTTCTCACATTTTCGGAGCAAAATATGGAGTTAAGGGTATTACAGATGAAAAGTTTCTTGATCTTACAGAATTATCATCACATCATTTAGAAGCAGTGGCACAAACTCCATCTTCTGCATTATTTTCAACACGGGACAAACCCGATGAAGAATATTGCAAAAAAATTCTTGGCATATTTGATAAATATAATATCCACTATTTTTGCTATATAGGTGGAAATGATAGTGCAGAGACATGTCGTCTTATTGGAGAAGCCGCCAAAAGTGAGCAATATGATTTGAGGCTGATTCATGTGCCCAAAACAATTGATAATGACCTTTTAGAGAATGACCATTGTCCTGGATTTCCTTCAGCAGCAAAATATGTGGCGCAGGCTTTTGCAGGGATAAATCTTGATAATAAGGCGTTACCTGGAATCCATATAGTAATTGTTATGGGTCGGAATTCTGGTTTTCTTACAGGCGCATCTGCTTATGCAAGAAAATATGCTGATGATGGTCCTCACTTAATTTATGTACCAGAAAAACCATTTATTTCCAAAAAATTCTTTGAAGATGTAAAAAAAGTATATGATCGTTTAGGTCGTTGCATAGTTGCTATTTCTGAAGGTATCCGTGATGAGAAAGAAATACCTATTGCAGAAAGATTCAATAAAGGACAAATAGATGCTTTTGGAAATGTTCAGTTTTCGGGCACAGGTGCATTGGGAGACGATTTAGTTAATTTTATAAAGAGTGTATTTAAATTAGAATATAAAAAAGAAAATATTAGGGCACGCGCAGATATATTAGGTTATCCACAAAGAAGTTTCTTAGGCTGTGTAAGTGAAGTAGACCAGAAAGAAGCCCGTGAGGTTGGAGAAAAAGCAATTCAATTTGCTGTTGGACAAAATAAGTCAGGTTCAGTTTCTATCCAACGGATTGCAAATTATGCAGTTCGATATGAATTGAAAGAACTTGAAAAAATCGCAAATGAAACAAAATATATGAACGACAAATATATCAATGATAAAAATAATGATGTTACAGAAGAATATATAGATTACTTGCGTCCTTTGATAGGAACTCTTCCTACTTGCGAACAGATATTAGCACCGGAAGTGGATAAAAAAAAATATAAGCGTTCTGACCATAATACTTGACAATTATAACAAATTTGGTTATAATCGTATTTTAAAACACATAAAATTAAAGATAGGTCACTGTAACAAGTGGATAATTTGAGTGAACAGTTTTTTCGAGCCCTTGAACAGCATAAAATCGAGGGATTAGATTTAACATGGCCTTCATTCTCTTTCAAAGAATTGAAGATGAGTGTAAGTGGTGTGCAATCGGGCAAAAATATTGTATTTATTTTACCTTCCAACCCTAAATATCAAGACCCATTAGGTTTTATTCATCCTGGATATTTATCGTTTGCTTTTAATGAATGCTTTTACTGTTTAGCATTTTCTATAGCACGCAAACCCTGCATCCCTATTCACACAGAGTTTTCTCTAATTGAGCCTGTTCCTGCGAATTCCGCAACACTTACTTTAGAAATTTCTGTTTCTGCGAAGAGTCGAAAATTTTTGTTTTTAACGGGAAAAGCACTCAATTACCGAAATAAGGTTCACGCCCTTGCGTCGGCTATGATAACGCCTTATTCTTTACCTACGCGTAATGATACATAAATAAAATAAAAAGCACTTAAATATATATGCAGCATGCTTAAGAAATTTATTATTAGTTTTTGGTTGATATTATTTTTTGTTGTATCTAATGGTTATACAGATGAAAATATAACTCTTCTCACCCGAGCACATTCCCATAACGATTATATACGAAGACGCCCTCTCTTTGAGGCATTAGAAAATGGGTTTTGTAGCGTAGAAGCAGATATTTATTGGGTTAATGGTGATTTGTTAGTTGCACATGATTTAGATAAATGTAAACCAGAACGAAATTTACGGGACATGTATCTAAAACCCATTTTTGAATGTGTCCGGAGAAATAATGGACATGTTTATCAGACATCTTCTGAATTCTGGTTTTTGATTGACATTAAAAATGAGCCAGAAAAAGCATACGCACTTTTAAGGGAACAACTGGAACCTTATAAGTCTTCCCTCACAAGAATTGAGAATGGTAAAAAAATCAATGGAGCAGTAACCGTTGTAATTTCTGGTGCTGTTCCCAGAGAAGCCATTACAAAAGATACAAACCGTTATGCGTTTATTGATGGGCGGATTGATGATTTAGATAAGAATTTGTCTCCTGAGCTGGTCCCATGGATTAGCAACTCATGGTTTTCAATCTTCTCGTGGAATGGCAAAGGAGAGATTCCAGAACAGGAACGACAAAAGTTGAGAGAGATTGTTAAGAGAGCACATGAAGAAGGGAAAAAGGTGCGTTTTTGGGACATACCTCAAACACAAGATTGTTGGGAAGTCTTATATGAAGAAGGGGTTGACTTTTTACACTCCGATGTTCCATATAGATTATCCAATTTCTTCAAGAGTAAGATAAAATAGTTTTTTTTTCTAAAAAGGAATTGTCCATGCCTGCACTTAAAGTAGCTTTTGTAGGATTGGGGGGCATTTGTAAGGAACGGCATATACCGGGTCTGAAAAGTTTACCTGAAGTTCAAATTGTTGGTGTTTCCAATAGGACAGAACAATCCAGTAAAAAAGTGGCACAGGAATATTGTATCCCTAATGTTTATTCCACCTGGGAAGATTTAATAAATGACCCGGAGATAGATATTGTCTGGATTGGGACCTGGCCTTACCTTCACGCACCTGTTAGTATTTCTGCACTAAAAGCGGGAAAACATGTATTTTGCCAGGCACGTATGGCGATGAATTTAGTAGAAGCGAGACAGATGTATGAAACTGCTTGTCAAACTGGTAAAGTAGCAGGTCTTTGTTCTGTTCCCTTTGGTCTTTCTTATGATAAAGCTATTGCGAGACTACGGAGAGAAGGGATACTTGGCAATATTTATCTCATTAGAATAACCAGTTTGGATAATTCTAATCTTGACCCAAATAAACCTGTTCATTGGCGTAAAGACCATCGTCTATCAGGGCAAAATGTGCTTACCCTTGGAATGTATATTGAATTTATCCACCGTTGGTTTGGATGGACAAAAAGTGTTTTAGGAAATTATCAAATTTTTACACCTACACGTAAAACTATTGATGGGGAGGTTTTAGAAATACAAATTCCAGACCAGGTGCAAGCATTGTTGGAACTTGATTGTGGTGCTATTGTCCAACTCATAGTATCAGGAATGTCAAATATTACACAGGAAACTGTTGAAATTTATACACAAAACAAAGCCCTATATTATGATGTAAAAGAAGACAAATTATATGAGTTTAATAAAAATGGCGAGAAACAATCTATACAACCTTGTAAAGAAGATTATTATGATGTAAAAAATTGGTCTGTGGAAAAGGATTTTATTGATGCGATTTGTTTAGGGAAAAAATATCACCCAGATTTTGAAGATGGTTTGAGATATATGGAAGTATTAGATGCTATTTATAAATCAGCGGATTCTAATCAAAGAGTTTTTATTCATTAGTTATAATTTTATTCTTATGAAATTTATCAAGCGACTTTTCTAGTTTAAGTGCAATTTTTTTAGGTTAAATCTAATAAAATACATATACCCATTGCGTAAGAAAATAATAGTTTCATATAAAAATAAGTCTTCCACTCTAATTAGTAATCCGACAGATAAGATGATGTAATAAAATATAATTTTTTTATTTTAGGTGCACACTCATAAAAAGGTAAAGGCATATATGATATGTATCATTTTAAACTGACAATTAAAATCATGGATAATTTTATGCTAAGAGAATTGTATAATTAAATGCTAACTATTTTGTGGGTTGCAAAAATGTGTATTCAATTCTAAATATACATGAATAAATACTTAAAGAGGTCATTTATGACAGATACTATAACCTCGCTGGAGATATTAGGGAAACTGCCAAGGCATTTGTTTAAGACTAGTAACATTGGGATTTGTCGTGCTCCGGGAAGGGTCAATTTAATTGGTGAACATACAGATTATAATGGACTCTCAGTGTTACCCATTACATTAAACAAAGAAGTGTTTGCTGCTTTCTCACTGTGTGATAATCATCAGGTTCATCTCACCAATGAAGATACTCGTTTCCAGCCTACTTATTTTACAAATGGTTCGATTATCTCACCTTCGCCAGTAGGTTCCTGGGATAATTATGTAAAAGCATCTGTTGTTGCTCTAAATAAAAGATTTAAGGTAAGGTCTTATCCCGGTTTTAATCTATTTGTAAGTAGCACACTTCCAATTGCGTCAGGATTAAGTTCTTCTTCTGCACTTGTAATCACGGCTTCTCTGGCATATCTGAAAATTTTAGGTAAGGAATTGGGTAAAGACATTTCTCGATTAGAGTTAGCAGAACTTATGGCAGAAGCGGAACATTTTGTAGGAACTCGTGGAGGAGGAATGGACCAAGCAGTTATTCTCAATGGGGACAAAGGGCACGCATGTAAGATAGATTTTTTTCCTATTCGTACGAAACTTATCCCCCTTTTTGAAGACCATGTATTTATAATTTGTGATTCAACGGTGCGAGCAAAAAAAACAGGAAGCTGTTTACATCTTTATAATTCAGGCCCGCGAATGTGTTCCCTTGCCTGTGCCATTTTAGAACATTACTTAAAAGAAGAGTTTGGAGATAATTTTATTCTTACGAGATTGGGCGATTTGTGGAATGGTGATTTGTGTCTCACTTCAAAGGAAATACTTGAATTGACAGAGCAAGCCATTCCAAAGGAACACTTATCGTTGGAAGAGATTGCTTATATATTAGACTTAACGCCAAACGAAGTGTGTGAGCGTTGGCTTGGAGATATTGAAGAGCCAGAGAATGGTTTTCCATTAAGAGCCCGGGTTCGTCATGTTATTTCCGAACATAAACGAGTTGAGTTATCTCGCGATGCCTTATTAGCAAATGATGCTTATACTTTTGGTGTGTTAATGAATGAATCACATATAAGTTGTGCAAAAGATTATCAGATAAGTATTCCTGAGTTAGATATACTTACACAAATTGCACGCAAATCGGGGGCTATTGGAGCAAGGCTTACAGGAGCAGGCTTTGGCGGATGTACTGTTAATCTTGTTCCTTGTGAAAAGATAGACTATTTTATGGAACAGGTAGAAAAGCAATACTATAAAAGATATCTAGGATTTTCCTCTGCACAAGGTATGTTCATTGCAGAAACAAGTTCTTCCGCTTCTTATATCAATTAATTTTTTAATTTTGTATAGAATAATGACTTATTTTTATGGACATTCAATTTCGAGACCTATATGAATTGAAAGAGAAGGAATGGTTGTCATCAAAAGCATGTCTTTCTGCAAATACTAAGGGAAGACAAATTGTGGAAAGAGAGGACCCATTCCGCACATGTTTTCAGCGAGACCGGGACCGTATCATTCATTCAAAAGCGTTTCGTCGTCTGAAACGAAAGACACAGGTTTTTCTTACTCCATTAGGAGACCATTATAGGACACGTCTGACTCACACATTGGAAGTAGCACAAATTGCACGCTCTATATCGCGTGTTCTAAGATTAAATGAAGATTTAACGGAAGCCATAGCACTGGGACATGATTTAGGGCACACTCCATTTGGACATGCAGGGGAACGGATTTTGGCGGAACTTTCTTCATTTGGGTTTAATCATGCTGAACAGAGTTTAAGAGTAGTTGATATCCTTGAGCATAGGCAAGGTAAAAGGGGACTAAACCTAACTTCTGAAGTTCGTGAAGGGATTCGAAATCATTCTCAGGGCAAATGTATTCTGTTTGGGAAACCCTGCCCTGAGGGGATTAGTCACGAAGCAACAATCGTTAGTCTTAGTGATGTTATTGCCTACATTACTCATGATATAGACGATGCAATTCGTGGAGGTATCTTAACTACACAAAAACTACCTCAAAAGGCTATAAGTATAGTTGGTAAGACAGCTTCTGAACAGATTGATACCATGATTCATGGTGTTATTGAGGGCTCAATTGAAGGGCAAATTCAAATTGTGCCTGAAACATTAAACGCCATTGTTGAGTTAAGGAATTTTTTGTTTGAAAAACTTTACTCATCTGGACCTATTATGAGAGAGATGAATAAGGCACAACGCGTTGTCAGGGAGTTATTCAATTATTTTATGGAAGATTCTACAAAAACACTGATGGAAAGTGAATTTATAAATCCGGAAGATTCGTTGGAAAGAAAGGTTGTGGATTTCCTTGCAGGCATGACAGATGAATATGCACTAACCACTTACAAAAATATTTTTCTACCTTCTCGATGGAACATATAAAATTAGGTATTATAACAGGCACAGGATTAGATTTTGCTGACCTACTGGATTTTTGTCAACAAAAAGAGTCTATGACAAATATATTTCCTGAATTTCAAAGTCAAATAGAAGGACATAAGTATCAGATATTAGAAGGAACTCTTGCTTCATTACCTATTATCATTTGTAATGGTAGGATTCATGCTTACGAAGGATATTCTTTTGAACAATTCAAAAAATTTCTATATTATTTTAAAGAAAAGGGAATTACGCATTTAATTTTAATAAATGCAGTGGGTGGACTTAATAAAGAATCTTCAGTGGGTTCATTTGTTGCCATTGAGAAAATTATTTCTATCCCGTATTATAAATTTGCTATTCCCGAGATACTCTATCCCACATGGGTATTTAATGAATTCCCACAAAAGGGAACTTATATCTGGGTATCAGGTCCTTCTTATGAAACTAAAGCAGAACTTCAATTTTTCTTACAACAAGGTGGTGATGTTGTAGGAATGAGTGGAGCACCTGAACTTTATTATGCTTTACAATTAGGGATAAAAACAGCCATGCTTTCATGTATTACCAATTATTGTTTTTCATCTTCACCATTAAGCCACAAAATAGTTGTAGAAAATGCACAAAACGCTTGTAAGGAATTTATACAAGCATTTAAAAATATATTAGTAGAGGAATTGATTTTTTGCTAATTTACTGTGGTTGGCTTGTAGAAGAGGGAATATAAAAATTGATAGCAGCAAAGCCAATTGATGTATCTTTTAAATTCATTTTTTTCCCGGATTGTTCATATCCCAACAAAGTTCCCTGAGCATTTTTAGGTAGAAGTGCGACAAACAAATATATTGCATTTTTGCCACATACGGGATTTTTAGTACGGTCAAAATAATCCTGTAAACCTAAAAGGTCTTTTTTTATTATTAAATCTATTAATTCTCGGTCTAATTGTTCCTGTTTTTCCAACATTTGTTCTGGAGGTGCAGGAGTAAAATTAAAAGAAGCACCGCACGAAGTTAAATCAGTGCTCAAAATTAATAATGTTTTATCGTTAATAGTCCGTCTTAAAGTTTCTACTATATCTCTAAATACAAAATTTCTCTCTTTTCCATAATTATCAATGAACTCACCTACAATGACAGGTAAAAGGTTCAACTTTTTCATTTTATACTGTAACATAGGCAGAACAACCTCAATAGAATATTCCTTCTCATGCAATGCAAATTTTCCTGGAAGTGCGGATTTTTGTAACGCTTGCATAACTATGTATGGACAAATAGCCATTTGTTCTAACTTCTCATAGTCTACGCGAACTACACCTAATGGAGTGGAAAAACCCTGGATAGATGGCAATGAGCAACCCTGTATTTTTATTAGGTGTGATGGAGCAAGAATAATCACATCATTAAACTCTCCTTCTTTTAACTCTGCAAAAGCACGAGCAATTAAATCTCCGCATAGCCCCCAACCAGAATGAGGAACCACACAAGCAGTTAATTTATCATTTGTATTTGGAACAGGAGGAACCTGTTCAAAAAATTTTTTAATCGTTTCTTTTAGGACAGGTGGGTCTCCGGGATATAATGTTCCTGCGGCATAAGGACGCCGAATTTTTTCTGCTGGAAACGAGTCATAAGTGAAAAGAATAAAGATAATAATAAAAAAAAGGCATATCTGTTGTGTTCTTCTATTTCTGATTTGCAAAAGAAACATTTATAAATTTTTCCTCTGGACTAATTTCATTTTCTACTTTTTAATTTGAGGATTAGTATAAATAATAAGTATAATACATCTTCTATTATTTTAAAAGAAAATGGCTAATTAAGGTGTAGTCTCTTTTTAAAATTTACAATTTGATTAAAAACAAGTTAATAAACTATAAAAGAACGGAGTTATCTCATGGCACAATTTGACCCTAGAAAAGTTCGTAATATTGGTTTGGCAGGACATGGTGGAGTTGGGAAAACTATGCTCATTGAACGGATTTTATATTCAGGGGGAATTACAAGTCGTTTAGGTAGCATTGAAGATGGAAACACTGTTTGTGATTATCTTGAAGATGAAAAAGAACGAAAGTGTTCTATTACGATGAAGTTAATTCACCTGGATTGGAAAGGGACAAGAATTCATATTGTAGACCATCCTGGATACTCTGATTTTATAGGCGAACTTGCTGCTTCATCTGCGGTTCTTGACGCATTGGTTATTTTAGTTGATGCTACCACTGGTGTTCAGGTTGGGACTGATTCAGCATGGAAATATGCAGAAAAATATCAGATTCCCCGTGCCATTTTTGTAAATAAACTTGACCGAGAACATACTTACTTTAAGGAAGTTGTAGAAAAGATTCAGTTGGCTTATGGAAAGCATTGTGTTCCGATTGTTATGCCGATTGGCGAGTCATCAAATTTAAGTGGGGTAGTCAATATAGTTGCAGGAGATACATCAGTTTTAGGTTCAGAAGCAGAGAAGGCAAAGGAAGCAATAGTAGAAGTTGTGGCAGAAACTGATGAAACATTAATGGAAAAATATCTGGAAACCTTTGAATTATCACAAGAAGAATTTGATAAAGGACTTCAAAAGGGAATTAGCACAGGCAAGATTATTCCTATTATTGCGGGTAGTGTAAATAAGGGGATTGGACATGAAGAGTTGCTTGATATCGTTGCCAATTCGTTCCCCAATCCGCTGGAACGGAAAGTAGTAGCCAAAAATTCTGCTGGTGAAGATGTAGTAATAACACCAGACCCAGATGGACCTTTTGTCGCACAGGTTTTCCGTTCTATGGTAGACCCTTTTGTCGGACATCTTACCTTCTTCCGCGTATTTTCAGGGACATTACATTCCGACTCTGATTTTTATAATTGCAACACTCAAACTAAAGAGCGTTCTGGCAAAATCGTTATGATGTTGGGAAAAGAACAAAAGCAAGTGAATGAAGTAGGTCCCGGAGATATTGCGGCTATGACCAAGTTGAAGAATACACATTTCGGCGACACTTTATCTGTTGTCGGGAACGATATTAAACTTCCTCCAATCGAATTACCGCAATCTATGGTTAAATTAGCCATTTCACCAAAGTCGCGTAATGATGAAGACCGCATTGGTGAAGCATTAAATCGCATGGCAGAAGAAGATCCCACTTTCAGTCATTATAGAGACCCTGAGACCAATGAGCACATAATACGCGGTATGGGTGATTTGCAGATTGAAATACTGATGAATCGAATGAAGCGGAAATATAATGTGGAGGCAGAAACTCATATTCCGAAGGTTGCTTATAAAGAAACTGTCCGTGGTAAAGCAGAGGTTCAGGGCAAATATAAAAAACAAACAGGTGGTCATGGGCAATATGGTGATGTTTATTTGCGAATTGCGCCTAATGAGCGTGGACAGGGATATAAATTTGTTGATAGCATTGTTGGAGGTGTCGTTCCTAGACAATATATCCCTGCTGTGGACAAAGGTGCACAGGAAGCCTTATTAAAGGGTGTAATTTCAGGTCATCCTGTTGTTGATATTATAGTAGAACTATTCTTTGGGTCATATCATCCAGTAGACTCATCTGAGCTTGCCTTCAAAATTGCAGCATCAATGGCTATTCAAAAGGGTGTGCGAGAAGCCAATCCATGCATATTAGAACCTATAATGGAAATTATTGTAACTGTGCCTGAAGACTTTATGGGTGATATTACCGGAGATTTGAATAGCCGCCGTGGAAGAATTTTAGGAATGGAGGCTATTGGTGGTAGTTTACAGTGTATCCGTGCCCTGGTACCGGAATCGGAGATACTCCGATATGCCACAGATTTAAGAAGTATGACAGGTGGTAGAGGAACTTTTGACCTCAAATTCAGCCATTATGACGAAGTGCCCGAATATATTGCAAAAGAAATTATCGCTGCTTACGAAAAATCACGAGAAGCCGGAAACGAATGATTCCAGTTTTGTTCTAATCCATAATATTTTAAGAACTATAATTCGGAGAACACTTTAACAATGTGGTCTAATAAAGTGATGTCTTCACCCTGTACCACAAGTAGATACATTCTTCTTCGTGCTATGCGTTCGGGCTTATTTTTTGAAGGAGCTGCACCTAAAGATTGGGCAAGTCCCCATGCTTCAACGATTGCTGTTCCGGGGTCTTGTTTATACATCTCCGCATATCGAGCGATTTTCCCTTCATCATCATATTGATATATATCAGCAGTGGCACCATTAACCACTAAACGGATTTGTGCAATAGATTCATTTGTTGGTGGCTCTACACTTTGTATTTCTGTAACTCCTAAGTCAGATTTTTTAAGTCCTTCAATAATTCGTTCCATGCTTAAAGGTTCAGGTAAAAATTGGAGTAAAATAGGACCACCTATTACTATAACTCCCAGGACTAAAAGAATTTTTATAATTTTTGCTAAATCCATTTGAATATTCCTTTATTTAAAACTGATGTCCATTTATTTACAAGCACGGATAGTATAATTTTATAGTTCATTTCCAAAAGTGTGGGCAGAAAAGTTAAATAATTGTAGATATTTCTCGCATTTATGGGATAATGTATATGGATTAACCACAATTAGCCCAAAGAAGGCAAGACAATTTCTATTTTGTATCTTAATACTTTTTGCATATTTTGTCAAATCAGGTTAGAAGGATAATAGTGGGAGTGATTAAGGAAAGTAATGTAGGATTTGTGATAGCAGTTGCAGGATGAAGAATGCTATATATTTATGACATTTTTGACTATTAATATTATCCCTTATAAGTCTAAATTAATAAGGGTTGTATTTAAGGGAACAGGTAGGAGGTCCACCAGTTAAAGAGTGCTCTTTTTTTAATAATTTAAAGCCATTATTTTCGTAAAAAACTATATTTTTTTCATTATGAGTTATCAAATAAGCGGGGACTTTGTCTCTATTAGAAAGGGAAATTAAATGCTGAACTAAGGTACTCCCAATTCCCTTACCCTGAAATTCAGGTTGCACACCTAAAATATCCAAAATCCAGGAGGGTTCTTTTACTTCGCTTTTTGTTCTTCTCTGGCTATCTAGATAAACTCGTAGAGGCTTCCATAGATTTTTAAGTCCTAATTTTGATATTGTTCCGAGTAAACCTGCTCTTATTTGATAAGACAAAGGTATATGTGGAAATAGTTTTGGGGGTACGCAAACAGCAACACCTCTTACATTATTCTCTACAAAAACAGAGTTAAATTTCATCAAGAGTTGAATCCAACGGAAATAAAACCATGTAATAAATTCTTTTCTTAATTTGCTATCAGGGAACATATAGCAAACAAGTCTATCGTCATAGAAAGCCTGAACTAATGACTCAACTGCTTTACCAATCTCTCCCTCATTTATTTCTCTAATATTTAACATCTGCTTTCTCTTGTAAAAGTTAAAATAGGAAAATATAGACAGGGGTAAGCATAGTTGGCTACTTTTTCTCTTATTTATCGTTCGGTGTGTCTCCGGTCTACAAAATATACACTTTTACCATTTACAGGCTGTGCTTTTTGTCGGACTTGTGCGAGAACTTCAAACATTTTTTTTGAATTTCTGAAAGGTCTGTATAGGTTAAGGACAACACCTATAGAAAGAGCCATTAATGGGAATTTTACCTCTACACCTTTTCGGTCTAAGGCAATAATGTATCCATGTTCATACTCTTGCGGAGAATATAGTTCTTTCTTTTTATGGTCAAATGTAGAAATCAGTGTTTCACAAAATTTTTCATAGTCATTTGCATCCATTAGAACTACAAAATGTTCTCCTCCCATGTGAGCCATAAAGCATTCATAAATACCTAAACTTCGTTTAATGTCTACCATCAATCCTGCAAGAAAGTTTAGTGCTCGTCTTTGTTCTTCTGGACCGCGTGACATGTAATACGGTTTGAATCCTATTATATTTATATATATAACTGCTATTTTTTCTCCCCTTGCCAGTTTATGGTTTATCTCTCTTTTTATTGCATCGGTACCTGGGAAATTGGTTATAGGGTTTCGAGTATTTATTGAGGCTAGCAATACTCCTAATGATGAAATCTTATCCATCAACCGTTCTAATTTGAACGGTTTTACGAGATAATCATCAGCACCCTGTTCTAAACCATGTAGCATTTCAGGTTCCTCTCCCAAGGCTGTAAGAATAAGTATGGCTGTTTTGTATATTTCTGGGTCTTTTCGTATCTTTCTACATATCTGGTATCCTGTTATACCTGGTAACATAATATCAAGGAGAACTATATCTGGTTTAAAACTTTTTGCCGTTTCAAAAGCGACTTCACCTGAATGAACGACACCGACCTGATGTCCCTCAGTTTGCAATTTTGTCTTTATTAGTTCTGATAAATCAATATCATCGTCTACAATTAATATTTTCATTGCCTCTCTTTCTTTAATATTTTAAATTTGGAATGATAAGGATAAAAACGAAACAACTAATGACATTTTACAAAATTATACATGATAAAATCATTTTTTTGTATTTATTTTTTTATTTTATGGTCTAACTGCAAAAAAACAAATATATAAAACTGAACATATTTTGTGAAATAACCTTTTTCTATGATAATATTTATATAATTTGTATAGATATATAAAAATTAAATAGAATAGGGAAGATAATATGAGAAGTGATTATAGTTTTTTATTTAAAAGGTTACTTTATTGTTTTTTAGTATTTACAATTGGAATCTTAATTTTTTCTAATATAAGTTGTTCAAAACCAGCTCCACCGCCGCCACCACCATCTCAAGAGCCACCTCCTCCCAGTCCTGAGCAGATTCAGGGGGAAATGCGTTCTGCAATTCAGCCATGGATTGATGCTGTTAATAACAATACCAGATTGCCTCAGATTCAACAAGATACAATTGTTAATAATCTCCGTGGTATTAAAGCAAAGTATTCTGCAATTGAAAATGGGAAAATTGCCATAGCAAGATTTGCTCCTGAAGTTGATGAGACTATCCGGAAAGCAAGAGACAACCAGAGATGGGGTCTTGTTTTAACAGGAATCAATATATATGATGTGTTAAGACCCGGTGCAACTGCCCCCGATGGAAAGTATGCACGCTTAAAGGAACGGGCTGAATTAATGCTTGCTCGTCCAAAGGTTGAAGTTAATGGTTTTCTTGAAGCCGATAATGATTTATATGTTTTTCTTACTGTTACAGACCCTACAACCAATAAAACAGAAAGTTTCAAAGTGAGAGAAGGCGAAGAATTCTATGAGGCTATTGACCCGAGAACAAAGGAAAAGGTCCCTGCTATTTTGCGTGTTGTTCGTGTTATTGGAGACCAACAATCGGTAGAAATTCTTTATATACCTGCAAATGATACATGGGTCGTCCCCGGTCCAAAAAATAAGGGATAGTAAATAATTTTATAAATCCTTAAGGAATAACAGATTTTAGAATGAGTGATGATTTGTCTAAAAAAGAGTGTCATTTACTTATTGAGAATGAAAATATATCTGTTATTCAGACAGAGAGAAAGTTTTTCTTTTACTTTATACTAATTTGTACAGCTCTTCTTGCTTATGCAAATACATTAGATAATGACTGGGTGTGGGACGATGTTTCTTCTGTCCTAATTCATAAACATGTTCAGGACCCGAAAGAGTTTTTTCAACTGTTTCTTGAAGACCAGCATGCTTTTGGAAGGGGACAGGGTAATTTCTATCGTCCATTGGTTTCTGTATCGTTCATGATAGATTATCTTCTGTCATTTAAGTCAATAGATGTGACAAACACATCAGAAATTCCGAATATATCTCCATTGGTCTTCCATATCACCAATAGTTTATGGCACGCGTGTGTAGTTCTTCTTATATTTATTTTGCTGAATAAATTGAAAGTTCCTCTTTTTGTTTCTTTTTGGACCAGTCTGGTTTATTGCGTTCATCCTATTTCAACTGAAGCCGTAGCCTATATAAGTGGTAGAGCCGATATGATGTCTACCGCCTTTATGCTTGCGGGTATTATTATATGTATAAAATATGTTGCAGAAGAGAACACAGTAAAAGAATATCTATATTTAATTGCCTGCCCATTATTTTTTGTAATGGGATTACTCAGTAAAGAATCAGCATATATATTTCCAATCTTATTGACACTTGTATTATTTTTTATCTCTATAGACAAAGATTTGCAATCATCAAAAAAGGAAGGCATATTAAAAAAATGGATACCATTATTCCTTTCTATAATAGTTGCTATCATTTATATAGTATTTCGATTAACAGTTCTTAATTTTTCAGAGAATACTGCAACTATAATCAAAACCTGGAGTGAAAAGATAGTTGAAGTAGGTCAATCATTTGCCTTTTATATACGAGTTCTTTTCTTTCCAGTAAGGCTTCACATGGAGCAAACTCTTGAAAATACGCCTTACTGGACTGCTCTGTTTGGTTATGTTTTTTTATTGGCTCTGTTATTCGTAGTTTATTGGGCATGGAAGAGCAAAAACAAACGATTATTCATAAGTGTTGCATGGTTTCTGATTACATGGTTTCCTATTTCTGGTTTTTTTACTCTCAATGCTCCACAGGCAGAACACTGGATGTATGCACCTATGATTGGATTCTGGTGGTGCATATTTGAACTTATTCATTATCTAATTCAGCATAAGCAATTGCTTCAAATTGATAAAAAATATCTTATATATTCAATAAATTTACTTCTTCTTGTTATTACTACTGTTTATTTTTTTGCAACTTATCTTCGCAACGAGGAATGGAAAAATAATGAGACCATTTTTAAAAGCACATTAATTTACAATCCAAATACTGTCCGCGTTCGATACAATCTTGCTGTGACTTATGAAGACATTTTGAAGAATTATCCTGGGGCAAAGAGGGAATACCAGAAATTGATTCAATATTATGAGAGAATAAAGAAAAAAGAAAAGGTTTCCGAAAAACAAATTTTATTTATAAATGAAGAAGAGATAGAGATATGGCTTTCGTGTGGGAAAACACTTTTTTCAATGGGAAAATTTGTAGAGGCGATAGAACAATTAACACCTGTTAGTTTTTTAGTAAAGCAAAAAGAATTTTTACCTTATGGGATAGAATCTTTATGGTATATTGCCCAATCATATCTTTCTCTCGGTAATATACAGATATATCAAATTATTTCATCACAGATTCAAAATGTCAGTGAAGAGATATTTTTTAAAACAAAGGAAATCATGTTAGGTAAAGAATTACCAATACCTTCTTATCTCACAGTTGAAAGTGAATTAAAATAAATAGAATAATTCTAAGAACAAAAGGATAAAGATATGCTGAAACAAAAACTTTTACATCCTGAAATACTTTATTCAATTGCTGGTGCGGGACATGGTTCAAGAGTTTTAATTACGGATGGGAACTATCCCGCAAGCACAAAAGAAGGTGTATCTGCAGAAACTGTTTATTTAAACCTTACACCAGGGGTTGTCAAAGTAACAGAAGTCCTTGAGACTATACTTACAGCCGTGGAAATAGAAGAAGCCGCTGTAATGACTCCCGAGACAGGGGAAGAACCTGAAATTTATAAGGACTTCCGAACGCTAATTTCCAATCTATCATTAATTAAATTAGGTAGATTTGAGTTTTATGAATATGCATCATCTTCAGAAACTTGCTTACAGATTGTTACAGGCGACCAGCGACTTTATGCAAACATATTACTTACTATTGGAGTAGTAAAACATTGATATTTTGATGTATTATTATGAATAGATATAATATTTATAAAATCTTTTTTAGAAAATGCCATTAATTGTTGACATTTTTGTTGACAAAAGATATAAAAAATGATAGAATTTAAATATACTATAGAATTGAAAATATAACTTTAATATAATTATGGAGAAGAAAAAATGCCTGAGAAGCCTAATAACTCTAATGAAGAAAAAAAGAAAAAGGAAGAGACCCCTAGTTCCGAATCTGGATTAGGGAATCTTCCTCCTTTAAGTGATTTTGATACTGGAGAAATGTCTGAATTAGATAATCAACTTCCTCCCCTATCTTCATTTGATTCCGATGCTATCAAAAAGTCGAAAGAGGGTGAAGATTTTGAAGGGAGTTTACCACCTATCAGCGATATAGATATAGTGGTACCTGAACCTACGGGAGGTAATATTAAAACCTCTACTGATTTTGATAGATATAGCACCCCTAATAAATATAGCACGCCAAGTTCTGCGTCAGGCACGAAGAAGCCCGGTTTTCAGGACCTTGCTGCTGACAGCGATTTCTCTCCTGAGACTCCTGAAATAGGGCCTGGACCGGTGAGCCTTGAGTCGGGTTTAGAAACACCATTGACAGACAGTGCCTTTGGTGGAGGTAGTAAAGGTGGTGTATTTGATTTGAAATCGGCTCCGCCGACAGACACATCAGCAACAGCACCTACACAAATTATAGAAACCCCTATATTTGGTGGTCCTCAAACTCCATCTCCAGATTTTGGACCTGTTGATTTAGGATTTGGTGGAGGTGCAGGTTCACAGGCAGGTGGAGGATTAGGAACGGATATATTTGGAGCACCCGCAGGTTCTGGATTTGAAACGCCGATTCCCGAATTTACGGCAGCATCAGGTATGGGAGTTACTCCTCCTATTGCCCCAACCTCTCCTACGCAGCCGCCACCAGAGGCTGGCGCCGTTAGTGCTCAACCAGCCAAAAGGAAAATTAAAATTCCTATTGCACCTGTTGCTGCAATCGTTGCACTTCTTATCGGAATTATTGCTGGACCTTTTCTTTCCCAGTATTTACCTGTTCCCAATCCAGCGAACCAAAAAATTGTAGAATTAGAAAATCAGTTAAAACAGGCAAATGCGGCGATACAAAGAAATGTTGATATTGAAAACAGGATGCCAGGGGTAAAAATAAGTCCTGAAGAAGTAAAGCGGTTGCAAGATGAATTAGATGCAGTTACTACAAAATTAAAGAGCACACAGCAAGAATTTGATTCTTTGAATGCACAAATAAGTGAGAAGCAGGCTGCCTTGCAAGCGATTGAAGCAGATATTGCTGCAAAGAATGAACAATTTGCAGCCGCTCAGGAGGCTTATGAGAATTTGATTAATGAGACAGAAATTGTAAAAGCTCGTCAAACAGGTCTATTAGCAGAAATAGAGAGACTCACTAATCAAGTAGGCAAACTTGAAGAAGCCAATGCAAGAAGTTTGGCAATTAAGGAATCTTTCTTACTTGATATTGATAAATTAATTATACAGATTAAAGAGTCATTGCCACTTACCCCTGAAAAATATTCTTTGCGTGAACGATTAGCACGGGCAGAATCTTTAAGGCAGAAGGCTGAATCTGCAAGTTGGGTTACACCAGAACTGCAACAGGAGTTTACAAAATTGTATTTAGATGAACTTGATTTGGCAAAACGGCAAGAATATTTTTATGCAAAAATCAATGTAAAAGATTCATTGGGTATACCCACAAATAAATGGGCTGAATGCTTAATGAAAGGTTCTTGGGGTGTCTATTATCGAACCCTTGATGGAAAGAATATTGGCGTTTTTCAGAACATTAAACCGAATTCCATTACACCGGTCTGGGGGCTTCAAGAAGGACTCCCTCCCTCAGTAGTTGCACAGATTGAACAAGAAATTGTTTCTGCAAGACCTCCAGACTTTGAACGAGTAGTCGTTAAACTTGCAGAAAAACAAGCGTTTACAGAACCAAAATCAAAAATACAGAAATTGTATAGTTCTATTGATTAATTAGTATCCAATAAGATTAAAAAGCCTACTTTTATTACCATTAAAGGTAGGCTTTTATATTAAGTAAAAAATGATGCCGATAATAATGCCGAGGCAAATGCGATAAATTCCGAAAATTTTGAAATCGTGGGTTTGTATATATTTTAAGAATAGAGCAATAACCAGATACGCCACTATAAACGAGATTATAGACCCCCATATTAGTAAAGCCCACTCTCCTGCGGTAAAATCCAAACCATTTTTCATTAGTTTTAATCCTGCTGCTCCCGTCAGAGTAGGAATGGCTAAATAAAAGGAAAATTCTACGGAGATACTCCTTGTAGCACCGAGTAACATCGCACCGATAATAGTTGCTGCTGACCTTGAAACACCTGGAACCATTGCTACACACTGAAATATACCCACAGCAAGACAAAACCATATTGTCATCTCTGATACATTGGAACAGCCCTTACTTCCAATTTTCAATCGTTCTATCCAAATTAAGACAATTCCTCCAATGATGAGAGAAATAAGGACAGTAGTAGGATTGAAAAGGTAATATTCAATTATATCATCAAATAGAAATCCAAAAATGGCCGCAGGTATAAATGCAACACATATCTTAAACCAGAGTAAAAACCACTGCTTCAATTCACTTTGACTTCCAAGAGGTGGTAGTAGGGTTTTATAAAAATATAATAGCACTGCCAATATTGCGGGGAATTGAATAACTACCAAAAAAGTATCTTGGAAAGCCTTATCCCTCTGCAAGGAAAGCCACTGTTCTGCAATAATCAGATGCCCGGTGCTACTAATAGGTAAAAATTCTGTAATCCCTTCAATAATTGCAAGAACTGTAGCATTTATAAAATCTTGAACCATTTAAGATATTCTTCCTTTCTACTTTTTATTGGCAATAATAATCTCTACTTCTTTGGGCGCTTTAAATTGTGTTCTTATTTTACCTTCCTTATCCTTTTCGTGCCGCACTGAGATAATTCCAAAAGGCGTCGGCACAGTCCCTTCTGCAAAATTTAGAGACTCACCTAAATATGGTGTAATTTTTACCTTTTTCCATGACGGGGCAATTGATTGAACTCCGAGAATATGTTGCATTAGCCATGTCGTCGGACCGGAAGCCCAACCGTGACAAAGGCTGTGTCTCAATCCTATATAACAGTGTTCTCCAAAATCTCTGTGAATGCTTTTTCTACCATCAGGGACAATCTCGTCAATAGGCACAGGATTTTCATCTAACCAGTGAGTATCAAAATGTTCCCAAAAAGTTGTAGCACCCATTTTCAACATAGGACCCCAATAATTTTTAATTAAATCTAAGCCGCCTGACAAATCACCTGCCATAGCCCGTGCTTGTAGCACATAAAAACCGTAGAAGGTGGACAAACCTGACAATGGGTCTTTTTTGAAACATTCTTCATTTACTTTTACTGGGTCTTCTAATCCTGCAATAACAGCCAGAGCATGAGACTGCTTACTTTGATGCTCTGGTAAATTATAGTTTTTCATTTGCGTTCTGGTTTTGGAACATTGATTCGCTAAATCAGATTCATTTAGTTCATGCAACAGATTTTCTGCACAGTTCAAAGCCCAATAAAGAAGGGCTTGTAAACCTGCATGGATAGCGTCTTTATTTTCAGCCGTGCTCCAATCTAAAAACCTTGTTTCAGGCAAAACCTCTTTTCCATTTGCATCAACACATTGAATAATTTGTTGTGTTAAGCCTTTTAAGTATCCCCTTTGTTGTTCGAGATAATCCTTTCTCGAAAGCATAAAGAACCAGTATTCCTGGATAATAATCCACCACAGAGAATAGGAACTGATACCGTTCATCCAGCCTGGCAGAGGTGTATTATCTCGCACAAAATCTAAACTTTTTTCAATAGTTGGCATATAACCGAACAAGTGACTTAATACTACTGTTTCTACTTGCATATCGCCAATCCAGACGAGTCGGTCTCTTTTTATCCCATCCCAGAGGTAATCTTGCAAACATAAGTGGACGGTATATGCACCGGTTTTCCAAATCTGGTTTAAGAATTCATCACTTGAATTAAAACTTCCTATATATTCTAAATCTTGAATTAGGACAATTGCTTTAATTCCTGTGCATAACCATTCCGTTTTCTGTTTGACCATTTCTATTTTTACAAATCTAAAACCAGTTGTTCCTACTTCATTACTGCCATACCACGGCAGAAGTGTTGTGCTATTATGAATGGCATGGTCCTGGTCAGGCTCTCCCATTGCTTCTACAACAGATTCGCCAAAAGTAATTTTCAAGGGCAGAGGTGATTTATCTTTGACCATTCCTTGACATAATTTAATTCCGCCATGAATTTCGCGTCCGAAATCCAGGACAAACGCTGGCGGTTCATCGCCATCAAATTTAATTGAAAAAGATTTTTGTGGATTTGAAAATAATCCTTCCAAATCAACATCATTCAGGGAATCGTTTTTCCAGACTACACGAACAGGCAATAAAAAGAACCGAGAACAAACATCTTTTTCTGTTAAAAAATTAGGCATAAAAACACCCCCTTTCTTTTAATCAAAACATATTTTTCTTTTAGCCTAAATTATAAATTATGTTAGAACAAATTTGTTAAAAGCATCCCTGCTGTATCTGCTGGGAATTTACTTGGCCAGTGTAAGAATTCTACATGACCGTCCATATATAAACAGTTTCCACCACCGGGGACATGATTGAATGTGGTTGCACTTCCATAAACAGCAATTTCATCCCACATAACAGGGATTTCACTTGACGCTTTAGCAGAAGCACCAGGATTATTAATATCTGTTATCAAGAACCGTTCAATACCCATTCTCAATCTTGGGACTGGACCCAAATCTTGCAATTTTGCTTTAATTTTTTCTTCAACACTGGTACTAGGGTCATAAATTTTATATACTGCCATAACAACTTCTGATTTGACATATTGAAGGGCAACTATCAAAGGGTCAGAAAGGTCAATTTGAGATGGGTCGGTTGGTATTGTAACTCCTGGTAATAAGGCTATCTCTGGAAGAAAAGCCCAACCAAAATAGTAATAACTACCTCTTGCTAATCTGCATGCTTCAACAGGTTGGTTAAGGTCATTATCTTTATGAAATGCCTTTCGCACCTCTTCAGCATCTGAATCAGAAGGACAAACGAGAATATTTACATCTGTCAAATATTCTGGATAAATCATAGGTCCATCAAAAGAAGCATCATTAGCAACATTACCATTGCAATCATATAACTTCATTGGGGGGAACATCTCCCCTTTTGATTCATTAGCATACATGTTAAAGATAAGCCCCATTTGTTTAAGGTTATTCTGGCAAGTAGAGCGTCTTGCCGCTTCACGCGCCCGGGCTAATGCCGGCAACAGTATTGCTGCGAGAATACCAATAATAGCAATCACTACCAGCAACTCAATAAGTGTAAAACCTTTTCGCATCATATCCGCGACCTCATCAAATTTTTTTAAGACGAATAATTAAAATTTATAAAGAAGGATAAAATATCATCCTTTTACAATATTAACAAATTCTTTGTGTTTTTTCAAGAGATTAATTTAATAGTTTGATCCGAATATTTCTATACCAGACCTCTCCTCCGTGGTCCTGTAATAATAGATAGCCTTCTTTTGCCATCGAGGCATAAGCCACTGAAAACTTACCCAGTGGCGTTGTCATCTTATCTAAATATGTATGAATTATTAACCATCCATTCATTTCCACTTTTACTTCCGTTCCTTGAACAGTAATATCATAAGAATTCCATTGTCCCGCAGGGAAGGACATGTTATACATAGGTGTTGTAATATCATAGATTGCTCCACAACTGTTTTTAGTAGGTGGTTTGCCATAGTCTTCTAAAACCTGCACTTCAAATCCTCGATTTATTGGGTCGTTCCACTGTGCTCGGAGAAATACGCCACTATTGGCTCTCCGTGTAAGTTTGAATTCAAGATGGAGTTGAAAATCAGAAAAAGTCCACTGTGAAAAACCTACATATCGCAATGGATATAGAGTTTTACCAAAAATATGGAGCACCCCATCTTCTTGAATTTCAAAAATATCTTTTTTGTCTGTAACATTTTTCCAGAAACTTCTATTTTCCGGTGCGAGCAAATCAAGCCAGCCTTCTCCTTCAGGCACTTTTGTTAGTTCACCTATCGGGACAGGTTTTGCAAGGATTTTGTTGAGCCAGGTATAAAAGTTAGCACCAATTACCACACCTACTACAAGAACAAACAACAACAGAAGAACAAGCCTTTTTTTTGTCATCATAGAATCTCCTATATCAAAAAATTGAAAAATAAAGATTGAATAATTGTAACAACTATCTATAAAATTTGCATAGATACCATAGATAATGATTAAATACATTCTACAAAACAATTTATGATAAAACAACCCTGTAACAGGAGTTAGTGCTATGGAACAAAAAAATGAAATCCAATCTAATACTCTGACAAAGAGGGACCTTGTAAATCAAATTTCTGAAGAATTAGGATTTACACAAAGTGATGTAGCCAAAACTATTGAAAAAGCATTAGAAATAGTGTCAAGAAAACTTGGAGAAGGCAAGCGATGGGAAATTCGGAATTTTGGCATATTTGATGTTAAGAAGCGAGCACCCAGAAAAGGGAGAAATCCCAAAACTGGCGAAATTGTAGATGTTCCTTATCGCTATGCTGTAACATTTAAATCGGGAAAAGAACTGAAAAAGATGTTGGCAGATTTATCAAGCACCATTAGAAACTCAAGCTCTACTTCCACTGAATAATAATTTTACAAACAAAGATTAAAAGAACAAACACATCTTTTAAGAGTGGGGCACTTTCCCTTACAATGTTTATCCTATCCACAGATACAAGCACAGATATAATTACTATTGCTATATTAAGAGATAGAGAATTATTAGCAGAAGTCTCAATTAATGCAGGCAAGAGGCATTCGGAAAGACTTGTTCCATTAATTAATACACTTCTTGATGAAGTCCGAATCTCCATTGATGATATAAATGTATTAGCGATTTCATTAGGACCGGGTTCATTTACTGGATTGCGAGTTGGACTTGCAACATGGAAGGGACTTGCCCTTGCAAAAGATTTGCCTCTTATTGGTGTTTCTACTCTGGATTCGATGACGAGATTAGCCCCTTTTGATAATACTATTGTATGTCCTATATTAGATGCGCGAATGAAAGAAGTGTATGGAGGTATTTATCAATTTCAAAATAAAAAACGAGAAGCTCTTCAAGAAAATTTTTTAGGAAATATACAAGAATTTTTATCACTGCTAAAACAATATGCAGAAAATTTACCAATTATACTTTTTGGTGAAGGTGTTTTATTATACCAGCAATCTATACTTGAGGCTTTTCCTCATGCGATTTTGGGAGAACTTTGGTGGAGTCATCCTCGCGCTTCTTCTGTTGGAATTGAAGCATTGCATCTCTGGGAACAGGGTTATAAAAAAGAAATTGATGATATTCTCCCTATATATCTTCGATTGTCTCAACCTGAAGAAAGAAAGAGAAAATGTCAAAACCCCTCAATATAATTATCGGTCCAGAAAATACGAAGGTAAATGTTTTTCTACTTCAAAAAGAGCATATTGACCGTGTCTATGAATTAGAACTTGCATCATATCCAGATGCGTGGGCAAAAGAATTATTTTTCCCTGAAATTGGCGATAAAGGAGGAAATTTTTTCGTATTTTTTATAAATGATGAACTTATGGGCTATGCTGGATATTGGATAGGATTTGAAGAGGCACACATTACAAAATTCACAGTAGCACCAGAGTATCGGAGAAAAGGATTCGGGACTTTGTTCATGAATTTTATTTTTGAACAGGCGCGAAAAAAAAATGTGCAAAAGATTGTATTAGAAGTTCGTGAAAAGAACTATGCTGCGCGTCGTCTTTACGAAAAAATGGGATTTCAAACGATTGGGACGCGATACGGATACTATTCAAAAACCCGTGAAAATGCCGTAGTAATGATACGATATTTACATAACCTTCCAGAATAATAGGTGTATATTAACAGAGATGTGCTTCAAAGTTTTTACTTACAATCCCGAGGTTTTTGGCTTGTTCGACTAGCCAGTAAAATCCTTCAAATTCTAATGAAGCAAGGTTGTAATATATATCTCCTAAACCATTTATTTGTTTAATTTTTTCTTTTAATGGCTCTTCAATATCATCAAATAGCCTTTCTTGAAATCTTGACAGGTTCTCTTTTGCCTTTTCCCAGGTATACCCGAGGACACTTCTTATCTGTTTGTAATCGGAATCGCCTCTACATAACCATACCCAACAAACCATAGGATAGGGACTGACTTTTTTCCATAATTCCCCTAAATTGTATTCATACACATATTTCTCTTTTTGCTTTGTTTCAATAATGTCGGTTAAATAAGCATCTTTATATTCCTCGTCTTTTTCGTTTACTCGTAAATCTATAGTATTTGGACTTAAAAGTTGAAGCACAAGTTTTAGCCAGTTTTTCCAGAACTCAAATTTATTATTTACAGCCACAGTTTTTATTTCCTCACAATGCTTGCTTGAATATAAAACTGGCGATGGAATATTTTTTGAAGAAGCGATTCCTATACCAGGGACAACAAGACTTCCTGGAAACCGTGCAACCATCAAAGGAGGACACAAAATACCGTCTACTTTCCTTTGAATGAATTGCTCTTGTAAAATAGATAAAGGTAGCCATTCGAAATGGACAGCAGGATGTTCCTGAACTGCTTGAATAAGTGGAATGGCTTCATAAGAAAATAAAGCGGATAAATTTATCACAAAAATTCCTTTATAATTAATTTGTTTTATTATATCTTTATCCAAACTTTTGTATATACTACTTCACTTATTAAAAGTAGAGGTGTGATATGTTTCAGATAAGGTGCTCACTATGAAAGTTATTGGACTGACTGGTGGTATAGCCAGTGGTAAAACAGAAGTGGCAAATATTTTGAAGAAGCATGGATTTTATGTAATAGACTCTGATGAGATAGGTCATGAAGTTTTATTTAATGAGAAAGTCAAAGAGAAAATTATTGAGATATTTGGCACAAATATTCTCACAGACGGGCAGATTGACCGAAGAAAATTGGGTGAAATCATCTTTTCAAATCCTGAAAAGAGGCAGATTATCAATGAACTTATACATCCGCTTGTAATTAACGAAATAGCAAATAGAGTTCAGAAAGCAGAGGAAGAAGGTTATAATGTTGTCATTGTTGAATCAGCAATTATAGGAGAAGACGAAATTACTCAACTTCAATGGTTGCATGGTCTAATACTTGTTCTATGTTCCAAAGAATTAAGGATACAACGACTCATGAGTTCACGAAACTTATCTTATGATGAAGCCTTATCCAGAATAAACTCGCAAAAAGACCCTGATGAAAAAAAGATTTTTGCTAATTGGATAATTTACAATAATGGCGATATGAATACATTGGAAGAAAATGTAAAAAGAGTAATTGAGGAAATAAAAATTGCAATTTGAAAATTTTAATCCGACCTGATGTAAAAATGTAGCGGGTTTATATTTATAAAGGACAAGAACTGATTTAGATTAAAGGTTTAGCATGGATAAATGATATGAGATGTAACCATTTATATATAATATCTAAAATTAAAAAAATAATCTAAAAATATGCGTAAAATAGTTCGTTTTTTAATTGGTACAGGTATTGGTATTTTTTTACTCTGGTTTTTTTTTAGAGGTACCAATTTTTCAGAGTTGTGGATTGCTATCAAGAAGTGTAATATTGGAGGACTTTTCTTATGTATCTTTACAATTCTTATAAGTTTTGTTACCCGAGTGATTCGATGGCACTTTATTGTAAACAGTAATGAAAAAGTATCTTTTAAGCATTTATTTACCTCTACACAAATCGGTTTCCTGGCTAATTTCTTGCTTCCTGGAAGGATTGGAGAGGCAGTCCGAGCAGGAATGCTTACAAAAGTAACACAAATACCATTTTCAAAGAGCCTTACTTATGTTGCCTTAGACCGAACATTTGATTTAATAGGACTTATAGTGATTCTGGCATTTGCCTTTATTGGTTTTCGTCCTGAAAAAGATATAGTCCTCCCTCCAGAGATTCTTAATATTCCTATTCATGCTGATTTAATCCCTAAAGCGGCGTTTTTAACTTTAGTCTTGATTTTTCTAATTATTTTGTTTTGTGTCTTCTTCTACTTGTATTCTCAACGGTTCCTTCAGTTAATAAAGGTTAGCGAAAAGATACTTGGCGAAAGAATTGTTAATTTTATAACACGAGTTACCGAAAACATACGCGATGCTATTAGTATGATAAAGAGTCCAAAAGCCATTTTAGGTGCAGGATTTTTCTCTTGCCTTACATGGGGCACATTTTGGTTATCCTATATATGTCTATTTCAAGCATTTAATATACAGTATCCGTGGTATACTCCGCCTGTAAATGTCTCCTTATTATCCATAGTCATTAGTGTTCCAGGAGCACCTGGCTTTATAGGGCAATATCATGCTGGGGTAATGGGGGGACTTTTACTGACAGTCCCTCAAATTGACCTGAATATAGCCCGAGCCATAGCCATACTTGCACATGGAGCAAATTTTATAAGTGTCATTTTGGTCGGCTTAATTTGTATCTATATAGAACAGTTCTCCACACACTCCTCTTCAGAGGAATAATGATTAAAAAAAAGCGGTCACCAGGAAAAGAATAAATTCACTCCCTGATGACCTAGGAGGGTAAAATGCTGGTTTTTTTATTCCCAGTATTTTAATTATATTTATCTATCGCCATTAGTTTCAAACTTCATATATCAATTAAATACAAAAATAATATTTATTAAAATACGAATCATCGGGGAATCATTTCATCCTCGATGATTCGTCAGCAATATTAAGATTTTAACTTAATGGGAAGGAATTATCTTACCTTTGACGAGGTGGAATATCTTCTTCTGTAATAAAGCCATCATTGTTTCTATCCAACCACTCAAAACGCTCCTGCGTTATATGGGGACGGACGGCTTTCATTTCATCAAAAGATACTTTTCCATCATTATCTTTGTCTGCATCTTTTATTAACTCATTAATACCTGCTGCTGCAGGTCTTTGTGCTTTTGGTCCAGGTGCTTGTTTTCCGGGACCACCAACATCAGGGGGCATCTGTCTGCGTAGAGGTCTAATAGCCTTAAACTCTTCAAGGGTCAATTTTCCATCTCCATCTTTATCAGCCGACTTGAAAATTTCTTCTGCTCTTTGTCTTAAACCTTCTGGGCGTGGTCCATCACCTTGCATACGGTTAGGTCTGCCTTCAGGAGGATTGCCCCTTTCACCGGGAGCGCCTTTTCCAGCCTGTCTTCCTGGCTGAAATCCTTCTTTACCTGGTGGAACATTAGGGCACTGTCCAGCTTTTTGTCCACGAGGCGTAGGTGGACGGTTCTGACGCATGTTTTTATATTCTTCCCAACTAATATTTCCATCACCGTTTGTGTCTGCTTTCTTAAACATCTCCTCCATTCCTAGACGAGGTGGCTGCATACCTTCAGGAGGCGGTAATGGTGGTGCAGGAGTATTTTGAGTTGTTGGTTCTGTCGGCGGAGGTCCCGGTGCATTAGGAGGTTGAGCAGTAGCCCACTGTGTCAAAAAGATAACACATACTCCACAAACTGCTGTAACAAACATTCTTTTTTGCATTGTTTTAATTCCTTCTATTTTTATGTTGATTGTTTTTTTGTCTCTTTATGAGACTTCATAATTGTAAACACCACTACAACAGAAAAGTTCCATTTTTTAATCGGTTGAAACTTATATCATATTTATTGCAAAATATTGCGATTAGAACTTGTGGTTTCATAATGATTAAAATATTACAATTGTTAACGATTTATTTTCGTTCGCAGGAGTAGACTCTATTGATATATGCTATTATTTCTGATATACATGCAAATGCAGAGGCACTTAAAGCAGTATTAGATGTTATTGATAATGAGAAAATTGAACAGATTGTATGTTTGGGTGATGTTGTAGGTTATAACGCTGAACCCAACGAGTGCATAGAGATTCTTAAACAAAGGGCTATTCCCACCATTTTAGGTAATCATGATGCGGTTTCATGTGATTTAGAAGAGCCGTGGGGATTTAATGCAGTGGCTTTACCTGCGATTTTATGGACAAAGCAGCAACTGACTGAGGAGAATAAAGAATGGCTACAACGATTGCCAGACACACTTAATTTTGGAGATTTTGCCGCAGTTCACGGGGCACCAAAAAATCATAATACATATTTATTTACATGGGAAGATGCCTCTCTTTTCTTATATTTTTTTGAAGAACAAAATACTAATTTATGCTTTCATGGTCATACTCATATCCCTGTGATTATTTCATCTGACGGTTCTTACAGCACTGATGAAGAAGGGATATTTAATATAAAAAAGGGAAAAGTTTATTTTATTAATCCGGGGTCAGTGGGTCAACCTCGTGATTCTGATTCGCGTGCTGCCTTTGGGATATTAGATACAGAGACGAATATATACAAACAAGTTCGCGTAGAGTATAATATAGAAGATGCAGCAAAGAAAGTCCTTGAGGCAGATTTGCATCCCTTCCTTGCAGAACGATTACGGCATGGAAGGTAGATTATAATAATCTTGTTATCAAAAAAAAAGGACCTGTTGACATGCCTGAAACTAAAGTTCACCGTAAATCAAAAGAAACGGATATAAAACTATTACTTCGTTTTCCTACCACAGGGGAATCGAAAATAGATACGGGTATTGGTTTTTTAGACCACATGCTAACGCTTTTTTCAAAGCATGCAGGTATAGATATGATATTAGAAGCCAAAGGTGACCTTGAAATAGATGCGCATCATACAGTAGAAGATATTGGGATTTGTTTGGGGAAAGCATTTGCACAATTATTTACAGATATTCAGCAAAAAAATCGTTTTGGACATGCAGTTATACCTATGGATGAGGCATTAGCCGAAGTGGTAATAGACATAAGTGGTAGACCCTATCTTTATTTTTCGGCAGATTTACCTCACACAAAACTTGGAACATTCGACATAGAACTTACAGAAGAATTTTTTAGAGCGTTTACAAATCACTTTAAAATTACTCTACATATCATACTGCGATATGGTAAAAATACACATCATTGTATTGAAGCCATTTATAAAGCATTTGCAAAAGCAGTTGCTATCGCCATAGATGAAAATCCAACTTATTCTCGTTTTGGCTCTTCTACTAAGGGGATAATAGATACATGATTGCTGTCATTGATTACGGAATGGGGAATCTCAGGAGTGTTCAGAAAGCCCTTGAAAAAGTTGGTTTTGAAGCAAATATAGTTGATAATCCTGATAACCTAAAAATGGCAGAGGCGGCAATACTCCCCGGAGTAGGTGCTTTTCGAGATTGTTATGAAGGGCTAAGACAAAAGGGGTTTGTTAATCCGATTAAGGAATTTGTTCATACAGGAAAACCTCTACTTGGTATCTGTATTGGGATGCAACTTCTTTTTGAATATGGAGAAGAAGGCAGTGGCTCAGAAGGTTTAGGGATTTTTAAGGGACGGGTAGTTCGTTTTCCTGCAACCGAATTAACAGGGCTAAAAGTTCCTCATATAGGTTGGAACTTTGTTCAACCTGTAAAAAACAAAACAAATCCTCTACTACCAAATCATGAAGGGGGATACGCTTATTTCGTTCACAGTTATTATGCTCAGTCTGCAGATAAAGATATTATCCTTGCTACATGTGAGTATGGAATTGAGTTTCCCTGTATGGTTGGGAAAAGTTCTGTATTTGGAATACAGTTTCATCCGGAAAAGAGTCAACAATTTGGATTAGAAATTCTAAAAAATTTTGGTGAATTTATTAAAAGGAATAATATCTAATGTTTCGAAGAATATTAGTGCCTACGGATGGGAGTGAACAGGCTTTTAAGAGTTTGAAATATGCTATAGGATGGGCAAAGGAAATGCAGGGAGTAATTGTCTCTCTTTATGTCGTAGATATTAAATTGCTTGAAGGTCCTCTATTTCGCGATGTAGGCAGTATACTTGAAATAGCCCCTTTGACAAACTATCAAAACCAGCTACAATCTTTATTGGAGGAACGAGGTAAAAAGGCATTAGACATAAGCGAAGCGGAGTGTTTAAAAAATAATATATTGTGTGAAAAAATATTGCAGATTGGAATTGTTTCCACAACTATATTAGAACAAAGTGAACTATGTGATATTGTAATCATGGGCAAATCGGGCGAGCATGCTCGTTGGTCAGAAGGTTTTTTAGGAGGAACTACTCAAGCAGTTATACGCCGTTCAAAGCGACCAATAATTATTACAGACCAGTCTGAATTTCGACGGGGACCTTTTTTGCTTGCTTATGATGGTTCTCCGTCATCAAGAGAGGCTCTTCGTATTTCTGCTGAATTGGCTAAACTATGGGATACACCATGCCATATTGTTTATGTTACAAACCAGTCCGATAAAGGAGTCCTTAACGAAGCGATTAATTATTTGAAAACAAAACAGGTTCCGTTCTTCTCGCATCTTGTGCATGAGAATTTTCCTGTATCTGGTATACTAAATACAGCAAAGGAAATACAGGCAGAACTTATTGTCATGGGTGCCTTTGGAAAGAGTCGCTTGTATGAATGGTTATTGGGAAGCAACACTCGTTCAGTAATACATGCGTCAACTTGTCCAGTTTTACTAGCAAGGCTAAATTAGAAGTCAATTTCTATGGAAGCAATTACAGTATATAAAAAGCAGAAGAAATAATTGAAAAACTTAAAGGATTTTATCTACCACCTGAATTGTTATTTGAAGTATTATATTTTATAGAAGATTTCCACATAAGTTCTGACAAAGTTACATAATTCGCACGAGGAAAATTTGACAATTTAAAATGTTAATACTCACTTAAAGCAAAATTAATTTAAAAGACATATAGAAGACTTCTGTTATGAGAAAGAAAAAAAACATAAAACTTAATAAGGACGAAACATTAGAATTTATTGAGGAGGAACTTAATAACGCTATACAATTTCTCGATACAGTTAATCAAAAGGTATTTGAAACATTAAAAGAGACTCAAACAGAAAATACGACTAATAATGGTGTAGAACCCCCTCCTGAAAACCAAATTGATTCAACCACAAATTAGTTATATTAATTCACTGTTGTCCGCTAAAGATTTAGTAGATGGCTTGAAACTTTCGTTTCAGATAGGTAAGATACTATCTAAAAACCCTAATCAACAGAGGAGTTTCAAGCCATGTTTTATTATAGCACAGTCATAAATCAACTACTTCAACTTATATCGAGACATCAATTTGATAAGATTGTAAAAAAATA
>Ga0116193_1000101_pt1 | contig 80162 bp, 74 predicted proteins | sample AD_UKC115_MetaG_FD_89892 | JGI IMG/M metagenome (GOLD analysis project Ga0116193, IMG submission 89892) | Active sludge microbial communities of municipal wastewater-treating anaerobic digesters from Hong Kong - AD_UKC115_MetaG | ecosystem: Engineered > Bioreactor > Anaerobic > Digestate...
CGGTGAAAGGTTTAGATAAGAACAGCGCGTCTGAAATCAAAATCATGGATATGCAGGGCAGAGAAATCAGCAGTCAGCATTTTGACCGGGTAAGCACTGCCACATTGAATATCCGCAACTTAGCACAGAGCGCCTATTTTGTACAAATAACCCAGGGAGAAAAAGTGGTAAGGTTGAAGATGGTGAAGGAGTAATTAATAATTGTTAATGGTTAATTGTTAATGGGTAATTGTGAATGGTTAATTGAGGCCGGGTGTTGTGCCCGGCTTTTTTATGATATTTTCAAGCATTACTGCTCAGTGGAAAACTATTGAACCTTTAATAAAAACATTTTTCATGCTTTTCTTTTTTATAAGAAGGGCAAATCCTATCTTTGCCGCAAATTTAATAGAAGGTATGGTACCAAAAAGCCTGAAATACTTATCTACAGTGATTCTTAGCCTCTCATTAACCCTGGTTTGCCATACTTTAAATGCCCAGGAAAATCATGCCGGCGAAACGGAAGCCCAGGGAGAAAAGAGTGAAAAACTCAACCCCGGAAAAATATTGATGGAGCATGTTTCTGATATGCATGAATTTCATATTATGGATATTGGCGACAAACCCATTTCCATTCCCTTACCGGTCATTTTATATTCACCGGGTCGCGGTTTTTCCGCTTTCATGTCCACGGCTTTTCATCACGGCACCGAATCGCATGACGGTTATGCTTTGGAAGAAGGAAAAGTAATAGCTGTAAATGCCCAGGGCCAAAAAGATGAATCAGTAAAAGTATATGATATTTCTATTACCCGTAATGTAGCGCAAATGATTATTGCCCTGATATTGCTGGTGGTACTGATGACAAATATTGCTAAGAAATACAAGCAAAATGGCGCTATGAAAGCCCCTACCGGTTTTCAAAATGCCATGGAGCCCATCATCATTTTTATACGTGATGAAGTAGGGAAAAGTTACCTGGGTCATAGCTACGAAAAGTATATGCCTTACCTGCTTACCGTATTTTTCTTTATCCTCATCAATGCAGCGGTGGCGCTCATTCCCGGATCAGCCAATGTGGTAGGCAATATTGCCTTTACCTTTGTTCTCGGCATGATTGCCTTTGTGGTGATTATGTTCAATACAAACAAGCATTTTTGGAGCCATATCATTAATCCACCGGCGCCGGCATTTGTAAAACCTATATTATTCATCGTAGAATTTATCGGGATTTTCACAAAGCCTTTTGCCTTGATTATTCGTCTTTTTGCCAATATGGTAGCAGGCCACATGATCATCACCTGTCTCATATTGATTATCTTTATTTTTGGTGCCATGTCGGGTGTAGCCGGTTACGGGTTCTCCCCTATTTCATTGGCTTTTACCATTTTTATTTATTTTATAGAAATATTAGTTGTGTTCATTCAGGCATTTATATTTACCAATCTGACTGCATTGTTTATCAGCCAGGCTTTCGAAGGTGGTCATGATACAATTGATGATCATTCTATACCAAATGACGCAATCTTAGTATAAAAATTTTTTTTCATTAAAACCAATCAGTATGTCTGTAATTTCATTTTTATTAGATGCAGGTATCGCCGGAGCCGGTGCGGCTTTCGGAGCCGGTTTAGCAGCCATAGGCGCAGGCCTTGGTATTGGCCAGATCGGAAAAGGTGCGGTAGAAGGTATTGCCCGCCAACCTGAAGCAATGAGCGACATTCGTGCAAACATGATCCTTACTGCGGCACTCGTAGAAGGGGTTGCCTTGTTTGCTGTAATCGTTGCAGTTATTGTTTTGTTCGTTTAATCAACGTACACATTCAAAAAATATATTGCCGCACTGAACGCAAAGGGCCAACGGTGCGGCAATATTCTCAAAAATTTAGAAAAATTATTTTTCAAACATAAAATTTATTTATGGATTTGCTTACCCCGGGGTTTGGCTTAGTAGTTTGGACACTTATTGCTTTCCTGACCGTATTCTTTATTTTGAAAAGGTATGCCTGGAAACCCATTTTATCTTCTTTAAAAGAAAGGGAAACCGGAATTGCCGACGCCATTGCTTCAGCAGATAAAGTAAAAGCAGAAATGGCTCATTTGAAAAATGAAAATGAAGCCCTGATGGCAAAAGCACGTGAAGAAAGAGGCGTGATGATCCGTGAAGCAAAAGATACCGGTGATAAAATGATTGCTGAAGCAAAAGAAAAAGCCAAAGCGGAATATGACCGTATTGTAGCTGATGCTCAACAAGCCATTACGCAACAAAAAAATGCCGCTTTAACCGATGTGAAAAATCAACTCGGCTCCCTGGTGATCGAAGTAGCGGAAAAAGTATTGAGACGGGAATTATCCAATAAAGCAGAACAGGAAAATTATATCCGTTCCCTGGCACAGGAAGTAAAAATGAATTAATAACACAGCGGAAGATAAACTAATACCATGCCCAATCCACGCTTAGCCAACCGGTACGCTAAAAGCCTCATCAGCCTTTCCATGGAAAAGAATAACCTGGAAGAAGTGCATACCGATATGAAATATATCCAGGCTGTTTGCACAGGTAGCCGTGACTTTACCAACCTCCTGAGAAGCCCTATTATCAAGGCAGATAAAAAAGAAAATATTGTTCGTGCTGTTACTCAGGGAAAAGTGAGTAAACTTACGGAAACCTTTTTAGACCTTTTAATTGTAAAAGGAAGAGAATCTAACCTTCCGGAAATTGCGCAATCTTTTATAGACCTCTATAATGAAATGAAGGGGATTCATTATGTAAAACTTACAACTGCCCAACCAATTTCTGATGAGTTAAAAAATGAAATTACCGGCAGATTACATAAAGAAGCCGGTCTTGAAAATGTGGAATTACAAAGTAAGGTTCAGGAAAAACTAATCGGCGGTTTTATTTTGGAATTTAATAATAACCTCGTAGATGCAAGCATCTTGCGTGACCTGAGGGATGTAAGAAAACAATTCAATAAAAACGTTTTTATACAACAAATACGCTAATTTTTTAAATGATCATCAACGCGCGATGCGCGGCTAAAAAGTAAATTATGATAGATATAAAGCCAGATGAAATTTCGGCCATTCTTCGCCAGCAATTAAGCAATTTCAATGCCTCTGCTGATTTGGAAGAAGTAGGCACCGTTCTCCAGGTGGGAGATGGTATTGCCCGTGTTTATGGACTGAACCATGTAGGTTCCGGGGAACTTGTAGAATTTGAAAATGGTGTAAAAGCTATAGCCCTTAACCTGGAAGAAGATAATGTGGGTGTGGTATTAATGGGTGAAAGCCAGGAAATCAAAGAAGGAGACAGCGTTCGCCGTACCGGCCAGATTGCTTCTATCAAAGTAGGTGATGGCCTTGTAGGACGCGTAATCAATACCCTGGGTGAACCCATTGATGGTAAAGGCCCTATTACAGGTGATCTTTATGAAATGCCGTTGGAAAGAAAAGCGCCCGGTGTTATATACCGTGAACCGGTAAAAGAACCTCTTCAAACAGGTATCAAAGCCATTGATGCCATGATTCCGATTGGCCGTGGTCAAAGGGAACTTGTTATCGGTGACAGGCAAACCGGTAAAACCGCCATTTGCATAGATACTATTATCAACCAAAAAGAATTTTTCGATGCAGGGAATCCTGTTTATTGTATATATGTTGCGATTGGTCAAAAAGCATCTACAGTAGCGGGTGTTATGAAAACATTGAGTGATTATGGCGCAATGGCTTATACGACTATTGTTGCTGCAAGTGCCAGTGATCCTGCGCCACTACAGTTTTATGCTCCTTTTAGCGGTGCTGCCATTGGTGAATTTTTCCGCGATACCGGCCGCCCCGCACTGATTATTTTTGATGACTTATCAAAACAAGCCGTTGCTTACCGCGAGGTGTCCTTATTGCTTCGCCGCCCACCGGGACGTGAAGCTTACCCGGGCGATGTGTTTTACTTGCATAGTCGTTTACTGGAACGTTCTGCAAAAATTATTTCCAATGATGAGGTGGCTAAGAAAATGAATGACCTGCCGGATTCCATCAAACACCTGGTTAAAGGTGGTGGCTCTCTTACCGCTTTACCAATTATTGAAACACAGGCAGGAGACGTTTCCGCTTATATTCCTACAAACGTAATTTCCATTACGGATGGTCAGATATTCCTGGAAGGAAACTTGTTTAATGCAGGTATCCGCCCTGCAATCAACGTAGGTATTTCTGTGAGCCGTGTAGGAGGTAATGCTCAAATCAAATCCATGAAGAAAGTGGCTGGTACTTTGAAACTCGATCAGGCACAATACCGCGAATTGGAAGCTTTCTCGAAGTTTGGCGGCGATATGGACCCGGCTACTAAATATGTAATTGAAAAAGGAGCCAGAAACGTGGAAGTGTTGAAACAATTACAATATAGCCCAGTACCTGTAGAAAAACAAGTAGCCATTATTTATCTGGGAACACAAGGTTTATTAAGAGATATTTCCGTTAAAAACGTGAAAGCTTTTGAAGAACATTTCCTTACAGAAATGCAAAACAAATTGCCTCAGGTATTGGCGGAGTTTAAAAAAGGGAATTTACCTGAAGATGGTCTTGCTAAAATGGTGGATCTCGCCAATGGCATTGCTACTCAGTATAAATAAATTTTTCTTTATATCATTTAAATCCCGGAAATACCGGGATTTTTTTATGCCTATCATCACGAGATGGGAATATATCTATTCAAATTCAGTCGCTCTTTCCCGGGTTAAAAACAAATGATGTTTTCGATCTGAAAATTTCACCGGGAAATAATTCCGTACTCGGAAATGATTTTTCATTGGGGGCATTGGGAAAATGCTGTGTCTCTAAACAAAATGCGGAACGAAAGTCATCTTTAAAACCATTCTTTAAAACATGTGTTCCATCCAAAAAGTTACCGCTATACAATTGCATTCCGGGTTCTGTAGTCCATACTTCCATACATATCCCGGATAAGTCTCCGATAACTTCAGCGCATTTTTGAAAAGAAGGCTCTTTTTTGTCCAGCACAAAATTGTGATCAAAGCCTTTTCCATAACGTATTTGCGGGTTTGTATCATCATCTATATGCGTGCCCAGAGTTGAAAATTCCCGAAAATCAAAAGGAGTATCCTCCACACTGATGATGGCTCCTGTCGGAATCATGCTTTCATCAATGGGCGTAAATTCATGCGCATAAATCTTTAATAAATGCCGGTTGATATTTCCTTTTCCAAAACCATTCAAATTAAAAAATGTATGATTCGTTAAATTGAGTATGGTGGCATTATCCGTTACAGCTTCATAATTTATTTCCAAAATATTTTTTGATAAAGTGTAAGATATTTCCACCATAAGGTTCCCGGGATATCCTTCCTCGCCATCCTTAGATAAGTATTGCAGAATAAGTTGCGCAGGGTCTATTTTTTTCACTTGCCATACCACACGTGAAAATCCTTTTGTACCGCCATGCAAGTGATGTTTATCTGAATTTATCGGTAAAGAATAGGATTGATTATTTAAAGAAAATTTTCCATTGGCAATCCTGTTTGCATACCTGCCCACCACTGCACCAAAATAAGTTTCCCGGCCAAGGGTATAAGGTATTATCGAGTCAAAGCCTGCAGATACATCCACCGTATGGTTATTTTTATCTTTTACTTCCAGGCTTACAATCCTTGCGCCGTAATTAGTGATGGCAACTGATAAATATTCATTTTTTAAATAAAATAATTTCACGTCATTCCCATCTATGTTTGTATCAAAGGCGGATTTAGAAAGCTCCTCCGACTTGTCCGGTGTTTGTGATTTCATGGTGGTTTATTGAAATGACAAAGTAATACAACTAAGTGCTAGATTAAAGAACAACTTATTTACAAAGTGACTGCTTTCTTATTTCACATTGGCCACAACTTTGGCGCCGGCTTTTTTAGCGGCCTGCATAATACGGAAGACTTCACCATAATAGGAAGAAGTATCCGCATTGATGACCACCGATGGTGTATCTACCAATGGGCGCATCTTATTGACCTCATAGAAAAGCAAACTGTCAATATTCATAATATCAACAGGAGATTGCCCGATATAAATATGCTGGTCTTTATCAATTGAGACAACAATATTTTGTTTCGTCTTTGTGTCTTTGGTGCCACGGGGATTATTTACTTTAATAATATTAGGATTAGCCAGCGTAGATACGATCAGGAAAAATAAAAGCAGGATAAATAAAATATCATTGAGTGAGCCCGTATAAACTTCCGGGTGTGACTTTAATCTTTTTCGAATATTCATAAGCCCGGCTTATTTAGTGGGTTCTTGTAAAATGTCAATAAATTCAGCACTGGAGGCTTCCATTTTATTTGCTGTCTTATCTATTTGAGTGGACAAGAATTGAAAGCCAACATAAGCCAGCAGACCAATAATAAGACCGGTTGCAGAAGTCACCATTTTTACATAAATACCACCGGCAATGACGCTTAATTCAAAATTGCCCGTACTATTGATATCATAAAAGAGTTGGATCATACCTGCAATCGTACCAAGAAAACCAAACATGGGTGCAATACCGGCAATGATGGATAAGATGGAGAGATTTTTTTCCATTTTATACATTTCCAGTTTACCCACATTTTCCATACTTTTTTCAATGGAATCAATTGGTTTACCAATACGCTGAATACCTTTATCAATCATCCTGGCAACCGGGTTAGGTGTATTTTTCGATAAATTACGGGCGGCGCTAAGATTCCCACTCATAACATTATCCCGGATAATATTCATAAAATTGGGATCTATCTGTGATGCTTTCCGAATGGCAATCAATCGCTCAAAGAATACATAAATGGCAATTGCAAATAATGCATATAAAGGATACATCAGCATTCCTCCTTTATTAAGCAATCCCCATAAATTCATTTTTTCTCCATCCTGTAATGTATTGGCAGCAGTATGAAGTAAAGCGGAAGTGTCAGACACCTGCAAAAGAATTCCCATTCGTATTGATTTTTATTTTGGCTAAAATTATGCGTTAACTCAAGACAACGACATGTATGTTAATAAATTTTCCTGTCAAACTTTTTTAGGAAACATTTTACAGCTTTACGGGCAATGAAAGTTGGAGTGTGCGGATGTCGGTTTTCTTTAAAATTTTTTAAGAAGTCATCCCCTTAAAAATTGCAAAGCAATGATGCTTAGGGACGTTTATCACCAAGGCTCATTTTGGTCATGGCCACGATCTGGCGCATATTTTTCTCCATTCCTTCCGGGCTTCCATCCAGGAAAATAATATTACCTTTACTTACTTCCGCAAAATTTTTGATACTTTCCGTCCACATACTAAACAGGATGACATTAGTATCCAGGTTTGCCTGTTTCATTTCTTCTGCGGCCTGGCTCATTCCTTTGGCTACTTCTTCTCTGAATAAAGCCACCCCCTGCCCTCTTAATCTGGCAGCTTCCCTTTCAGCTTCTGCGGCAATTTTAATGGCATTACCTTCTGCTTCAGCGCCTTTGGTTTTGGTAATCAGCAATGCCTGTCCTTCATTTTCAGCAGCGGCTTTTAAATTGTTGCTGGCCACTACCCTGCTCATGCTCTCCATGATTACCTGGTCAAATGTGATATCATTTATTTGAAGGTCTTGTAAATGATAACCCCAGTCTTCCAGAGATTTATCTATTTGTTGTTTTACAAATTCCACAATTTCCCTGCGCAATAATAATATTTCTGCCTGCTTCTTTGTAGCTACAAAAGCACGGATAGATCCTTCAACGGTTCGAATCAGAGCCTGCATGAGATCTTTATCACTGATAAATTTAAAAGCTACATTTTTTATAGATGCTTCATCCTGATTAATCACTGAATAAAGCAACATACTTTTAAAATATACATTGGCCTGATCAACAGTAACCGCCTGAAATTCCAACTCCACACTGCGGTTTTGAATACTGATGCGGCGGTAAATTTGCTCAAAGATGGGTATTTTGAAATTTAACCCTGGATGCAATAGACGACGATATTTACCAAACATCGTAACTACTGCTATCGTACCCTGATTGACTGATACGAGGCCGCTAAAAAAAATAAACAAGAGGAAAATTATCCATCCGTAAGAAAACAACCATTCCATTTATTTTAGTTTTAGTGACACCAAATATACAGTCAAAATAATACTTAGAATCAACTTTTTTCTTCCCATACTTTTACGAGTTCGATCAATACCTGCACGGCTTTTTCCATATCATTTACGGCTATCCATTCATGCTTGCTGTGAATGGCCTGCATGCCGGTGAAAATATTCGGGCAGGGCAATCCCATAAAACTTAACCTGCTGCCATCCGTGCCTCCCCGAATGGGTTCATTGATTACTTCCAATCCGGCACGTTTATATGCTTCCGCAGCAAATGCGGAAACCTGTGGAAATTGATCCAATACTTCTTTCATATTCCGGTATTGCTCTTTGACAATAAATTCCATGTGTGCTTTCGGAAATTTTGAGACAGTTGATGTTGCTACAGATTTTAAAGTGGCCATATGTTCCAACATCTTTTCCGTATTAAAATCCCGAACAATAAATTCAAGTGTAACTTTCTCGGCATTGCCATCTATTCGGAGTGGATGTACAAAACCTTCTTTATGCGAGGTCGTTTCAGGGCTCCAGGAATCTTTTGGTAATTGTGCCAAAAGTTCACCGGAAATTTTTAAGGCATTCACCATTTTTCCCTTAGCATAACCCGGGTGTGCACTCACGCCATGTAAAATGATTTGAACACTGTTCGCGCTGAAGGTTTCATCTTCGAAAGTGCCTAATTCCCCACCATCAAGAGTATAAGCAAAGTCCGCAGCTAATTTTTTTAAATCCACCTTTTCAGTACCTTCTCCAATTTCTTCATCCGGAGTAAATAAAATTTTTATCTCTCCATGCTTTACTTCTGGGTTATTTAAAAGATAATGAGCCATATCCATAATGATTGCCACACCACTTTTATCATCCGCGCCTAACAATGTGTTTCCACTTGCCGTAATAATATCACTACCCACCTTTGAAGAGAGGTATGGATAATCTTTAATGGAGATAACCTGTGCAGGATCATCCGGCAAAACAATATCATTCCCCTGGTACTGCTTATGCAAAAGCGGTTTTACATTTTTTCCGCTGCAATCCGGCGCTGTATCTATATGACTGCAAAAACAGATTACGGGCACTTTCCGCGATGTATTGACAGGAATCGTTCCATACACATATCCATATTCATCTGTATGCGCATCCTGAATACCCATTTCCAGCAGTTCTGTCACCAGTATTTTACTTAAATTCTTTTGTTTCTCCGAAGAAGGATGTGTACCACTGTGCGGATCGGCCTCAGTATCTACCTGTACATATCTTAAAAATCTTTCCGTAACTGTAAATTGATAAGAATCCATATAAATTTATTTGATTACAAAGGAAAACAAATGAAGTGGAAATGTTTTGCAAAAATTATATTTCAAAATTCTCTGCCGCTTTTGACAGGTTCATTCATTTATAATTAAATATCGTTTCAGAATTTATTTTTATTGAGATCAGGTGTGTTCGTGGCGCTTTGCAAGTGCTCCAAGCAGTATTGGTTAAATGGGACTTCCTCTGTAGATGGCATTATATCAATAATGATGGCCTGATAAATTCTATTTGATTTAAAATCCATCGTAAGTAAACCATCCTTCAGGATAATATTTTGCAAATCTTCCCATGCCATTTTTTTTTGATAAAAGGTTTGAAGAATTAGGCCATCTTTATTCAGCCTGAGCCAAAAATGTTCTTTTAATTTCAAACCCATAAAAGCCCAAGCTGCCAGGATTAGCGCCAGTAAATAAAATTCCTGAGAAAGCCATCCCATGATGGCGAAAAGAATGCCGTGCAAGAAAAATTTTTCCAGCGTACTATGATAAATATTTTTTTTAGAAAAAAAAAGATCATAACAGGCATAGCCGGCTGTCAATGCCGCAAAAATACCTGTATAAATGGAGTGAAAGGTAAATGCCATCCAACCGAGCATAAAGGCATTGAGCCACAAAAAAATGATTCTGAAAAGATGCAGTCTCCGAAATCTTTCATTCAATATCACCAGGGTGTATTCATTATTATCAGCCATTACTTTTCATTAAAAAATTACACAATTTCCAAAGTAAGTGTGCTGCCACATTCGTATCCCACTGATCATCGGTAGAAACAACTTCCACTAAATCAAAACCGATTAATTTCCTGCCGCTCTGCAGTAATTGTTTAAAAAGATAAAGAGCTTGTTGTTCCTGTAATCCACCGGGGACGGGCGTTCCGGTATGCGGGCATAGTTTGGGATCCAGCCCGTCAATATCAAAACTGATGCACACTTTTTCGGGCAGGCAGGCAATAATGTCTTTCACTTCTTCATCCCAGTTTTTTCCTATAAAAGATCTTTCCTTTAGCTGTTGGTCAAAAAAAGTATGTACCCTATTCTGATTTTGAAGAATAAATTCATACTCCTCTTCGCAATAATCCCTCACGCCTACTTGTACCAGTTTTTCAATACCGGGAATTTCCTGTAGGCTATTATACATGATGGATGCATGTGAATATTTAAATCCTTCAAAGTCTTTTCTTAAATCGGCATGGGCATCAATCTGAAGTATTCCAAATGATCCATGTTTTTCTTCAAGCGCTTTATAAAAGCCGATCGGTGTACTATGATCGCCGCCAATAAGTCCCACTAATTTTTCTTTGGCAAGTAGCGCTTTTGTTTCTTCATAGACCCAATTATTCAGGTATATGCTGCCTTCGTTAATTTCTTTCAAACTCTTTTGCATGAATTTATTATTCTCCAGCAGTCCTCCTTTTGCCGAATAATCAATATATAACTCAGCTTCTTTGCGGAGGTAATCACTTTTTAAAAGAATTTTTTTATCAACCGGCCGCATATAAAACCCATTTTTCCACAAGTCACGCATATCCGCATCAAATAAATCGATTTGCAGGCTCGCGGAAAGAATGTGCTCCGGGCATCGGGCTGTGCCTGCACCATAGCTTACCGTAACTTCCCATGGTACGGGTAAAAGAATAAGCCTGGAATCTGCTTCAGAGCTGGGTAATCCAAAAATATTGTTATTGGGATTACCGGCAGAGTTGGCATTAAAATTTGTCAGGTCCATTCGTATTAGCTTTAAGAGGCTGCAAGTTAATATGCACTTATTGTATGAAAAAATATCATGCCTCATATTTCAATTTGAATCTGTTCTGGTTGTTTTATTTTTGCATGGAAAAAATTCAGGAAGGAAGGCATGCGTAAATTAAAAATGGAAGAATTGGGCAGGAAATCAATCAGTCAGTTTAAATTGGCTGAAAAAAATCCGGTCATCTTAATACTGGATAATGTAAGGAGCATGCATAATGTAGGCAGTATTTTCAGAACAGCAGATGCCTTTCTTGCAGAGGCGATTTACTTATGTGGTTATACACCCCGCCCACCCCACAGGGATATTCAGAAAACTGCACTGGGCGCTACGGAATCAGTGGCATGGACATACTTTGATACCTTGCTGGAAGCCGTTTTATCTTTGAAAGATATGGGATATGAAATATATGCCGTAGAACAGGCGGATCCAAGCATTTCATTGAGTCATTTTGAGATGAAAGCTCATACAAAAAGTGCCTTCATCTTTGGCAATGAAGTGGATGGAGTGCAAGAGGATGTACTACCCTATTGTACTGGTTGTATTGAGATTCCTCAGGCAGGCACTAAACATTCGCTCAATATTGCAGTGGCCGCCGGGATTGTATTATGGAAGATTTCAGCAGCATTCCTTGAAAAATCTATAGAAAATACGTAATTCGTTTTATGGCATCAGTGAAAAATTATTTTAGTTTAGTCAAATTTTCCCATACCATTTTTGCATTACCATTTGCCATCATTGGTTTTTTCCTCGGGCTCAAAACCATGCATTTCTTTGAATCGTCCAATGCAACTTCTTTTACCTGGAATACCATGTTGCAAAAATTAATGCTGGTTCTTGCCTGTATGGTTACATCACGCAGTGCAGCAATGTCATTTAACAGGTATTTGGATCAGCAATTTGATAAATTGAATCCACGTACCTCAAACCGGGAAATTCCTGCAGGCATTATTTCCGCTTCACAGGCATTAATTTTCACCATCATTTCCAGCATCTTATTTTTATTGAGTTGTTATTTTATCAATTCCATTTGTTTTGCCCTTTCACCTATTGCATTATTCGTCATTTTATTCTACAGTTATACCAAAAGGTTTACTGCCCTTTGCCATATCATTTTAGGGGTTGGTTTATCATTTGCACCCATCGGAGCCTATCTTGCCGTTACCGGTAGTTTTGCAGTAACGCCAATTCTTTTCTCCCTTGCTGTAATTTGCTGGGTTAGTGGTTTTGATATCATATATGCTTTACAGGATGAGATGTTTGATAAAGAAAACAATTTATATTCCATGCCCGTCATTGCTGGTAAGAAAACAGCCTTATCATTCTCTCGTCTCTTGCATTTTTTTAGTGCCCTTTTTGTGATTTCGGCAGGCATAATGAATGGCTTTTCTTTTTTATACTGGATAGGGATACTCGTATTTTGCAGTATGCTCGTCTATCAGCAATCATTAGTCAAGCCGGATGATATCAGCAAAGTCAATATTGCATTTATGACTGCTAATGGCATAGCGAGTATCGTATTTGGTGTATTTGTGTGCCTGGATATTTCATTATTTTAATAAAAAAGTATGGCCAGGATTATTTGTATAGATTATGGAGGAAAGCGCACCGGTCTGGCCGTTACGGACCCCATGAAATTGATAGCCACCGGGCTGGCAACCATTCCCTCCGGGGAATTAATTCCTTTTTTAAAAAATTATTTTTTGAAAGAACCGGTTGAGAAAATTCTCATCGGTGAGCCGACAAACCTGGATCATTCAGATACCCATGCTACGCCTCTTGTTAAAAAAGTCCTACTTCAATTAAAAAAAGAATTCCCGCAATATCCTATTGAAACAGTGGATGAGCGATATTCATCTAAAATGGCTAAAACGGCCATGCTGGAGATGGGAATGAAAAAAAAACAAAGACGCGAGAAAGAAAATGTGGATATCATTGCGGCTACCATTCTGCTACAGGAATATCTGAATACGATTGTTTAACGAGTTCATTAACAGCCAATATTTTATCTTTGCACATATTTTTTTAAACCTCATTTTATGGTTTTACCGATAGTCGCCTATGGCGCAGATATTTTACGAACAAAAAGCAGTGATATTACGGCGGACTACCCCAACCTGGAAAAGTTATTATCAGATATGGAGGAAACACTATATGCCAGTAATGGAGTGGGTTTAGCTGCACCACAGATCAATAAGCCCATCCGCCTGTTCCTCGTTGACAGTAAGCAGATTTTTGATAACCAGGAGGAAGAAGACAAAGGCAAATATGCAGATGAGCCGGGCATAAAAAAGATCTTTATCAATGCCAAAATTAAAAGCCTGGATGGGGAAGACTGGAATTATAACGAAGGATGCCTGAGCATTCCAAAAATCAGGGAAGATGTGATGCGGCCGGAATCCGTGACCGTAGAATATCTGGACGAAAATTTTCAACCGCATACTGAAACCTTTTATGGTCTCACCGCAAGAATCATTCAACATGAATATGATCATATAGAAGGTAAATTATTTATTGATTACCTGAAACCTCTCAAGAAAAAAATGCTTCGTGGGAAATTAAACGATATCAGCAATGGCAAAGTCAGAGTTGATTATAAAATGTTATTTCCCAGATGAGACCGGTCAAATTTATTCTACCTGCTCTTTTATTACTTTCATGGCGTGCGATGGCCCAGGATACCACGGTTATTTTGGAAAACCAGTCGGTCATGTTGCGTGAAGTAATCGTACGCAATAAACTGGATTACCTGAGCATTTTAAAACAAATTGAAAACGATACGAGTTTTTATAAGGCATTCCGAAACCTGCATATCATCGGGTTTTCATCTTATAATTCTATTCGTATGTTTAATAAAAATGGCTCAGAACGGGCTACCTATAATAGTCAAACCAAACAGTTGAGAAAGAATGGTTGCCGGACTACTCAAATCATTTCTCAAAAAAGTACCGGTGATTTTTTTGAAAAAGACAGTTCCTATAACTACACAACCGGGGAAATGTATGCATCTCTTTTTTTTACGAAAGGAAAAGTTTGTGGTGAAAATAATATAGTAGCCGGAAGGCAATTTTCTACTGCAGGAAAAACCGGTATAGAGAAACATAAGGAACAATTAAAAATGCTTTTCTTTAATCCGGGTAAAAAAATTCCGGGCATACCTTTGATCGGAAATAAACTGGACCTCTATGACGATCATGCACATGAATTATATAACTACCAGCTCGATTTTGTTTCCTATAAAGGCAGCTTTGCTTATGTCTTTACCATAACACCTAAAACGGATATCAGTTACTTTAAAAAAAATGATATCGTTGTAGATAACATGACTACCTGGTTTGACTATAAAACTTTTGATGTATTGGCGCGGAATTATTCATTGAGTTATAAAGCCGGTGTATATGATTTTGATGTGACGATGGAAGTCGAAATGACTCATGTGGGGCATTTATTGGTTCCCCAGGTCATGCGTTATAAAGGGAATTTTAGCGCCGCATTTAAGAAAAGAGAAAGAGGTGAATTTACCGCTACCCTTTTTGATTATTCATTAAATTAATAAGTATGAAAAAATATTTTTCACTCCTCCTCATCATCCTCATGTCGCAGGGCGTTCATGCCCAGGTCATGCAGGCAAAACAAATATGGTCAACCATCAGTGTACCACAACTTAAATGCTGGGAATGCAAGGAAAAACTGGATCAGTATTTACTTAAAGAAAAAGGACCTAATGATGATGCCGGTATTTTAAAATGGACCATCAATATGAATAATGCGACCATTCGAATACTCTATATTCCTGACCGGATCACGTTAGATTATATTCGTACAAGCATCAATAATGCCGGCTTTGATGCCGATAGCACAAAGGCAGATGAGAACAATTATAAACTCTTACCTCCTATTTGTAAAAGGACGGAAGATGGCGGTGGCGCACCAAAAGGGGTCAATTGTAAATTACCACCCAAGGAACGTAATTAAGAATCATTACTTGATGAGATCTTCTAATGTCGCTTCCATGGAAGGATAGATAAATTGAAAATGCTGTTGTTTTATTTTACTGCAGGAGACACTGGTACTTTTTAAAACTTCAATACTCATCTCACCAAAAAGAATTTTTAAGAGAAAGGATGGAATGTGTACAGGAATAAAAAAACTTCCTTTTAATTTTTTAGCCAGTGCCAGTACCAACTTTTCATTGGATACCGGTGATGGCGCTACCGCATTAAATACGCCCTGAATATTTTCATGCTCCATAGCATGGATATACATCCGGCAAAGGTCATCCACATGAATCCAACTAATGACTTGTTTTCCATTTCCCAAAATGGGGGCAATACCAGTATGAATCGGTTTTTTAAATGATGCTAAAAAGCCTCCGGCATCACTGAATACAATTCCTGTGCGTAAAACCACAAGACGAATACCTAAATTCATCACGGGCATTACGGATGCTTCCCATGCATTACAGGTTTCTCCTAAAAAATCATTAGAGGAAGGATCCGTCTCACTAAATCCTTGTTCTCTGGAAATAGTTGTATCCGGGCCATACCAGCCAATGGCAGAGGCACTGATGAAAGCTTTCACCTGGTGCTTTGTCGTTTTCAATGCCTGAATAAGTAAAGCGCTGCTATCTGTTCTGCTTTTTGCAATTTCTATTTTTCTTTTTTTTGTCCATCTTTTCTCGGCTACTGAAGCTCCGGCAAGATGAATAATAAAATCCGCTTTCGAAATGGCCGCCAGGTCTATGGTTCCTTCTTCCAAATTCCAAACAGCCTGCCCCGCACCAACTTCTCTAGTTAAGATGATGGTTTCATAACCTTTCTCTTTTAGCATTTCCGAAAGTCTGGTCCCCACAAGGCCGGATCCGCCGGCAATCAGTACAACAGCCATTTACATTTTTTATTTATTGAAAATAGTATCAGGGATACCTTTATTGATGGAATAAGAGGAATACGTGATTTCCACTTTACCTTTCTTGTTTTTCATTTTTTCCAATTCGGCTTTATCTGCATCATTAAACTCGAGTGTAAATCCTTTCGGGATTTTATAATCCTTTGTATTGAAACTAAAAATGACTTTATCAGGTAAACCATATTGTTCATACTTTCCATAAGTCATAAGCATTTCATAAGTTCCATTTGATTTCGTGGTAGTGATTGATTTGAGAAGCAGGATCTTTACAGGATCAATATATAAAGTAGATAGCACTAATTCTGAGCTTTCATCATTGGGCAAAAGTTTTATAATTCTTGTATGTACACCATTTACCACTGCTTCACCGGCATCTATAGCAAGATAATCAAAAGACATCAGTGAAGCCATATTAACATTCATGCCTCCTTTGGGCAAAATTGAAATACCACTTTGCCTTTTCAATGAAATTTTATCCGGGCTTTTATAATATACGATCACTTTCCCTGCGGGAGCTTTAATAAAAGCCACATCCGTTTTTAAAACGCCTGTTGCTTCATAATCATGCACCTGTTGCAATTTTTCTTTCAGTTTACCCACCAGTGTAGCCGCATCCTGAGCCTTCAGGAATTGAAAGGAAAAAATATAAAATATTCCCAGTAATAAAATCTTCATATCCCTTGTTTTATCAGCTTAATATATCTTTTTGTTTAAAGAACGTTATGGCCCCCCAAACAAATACGATTATATAAATACTTAATATAATTATAGAATGATTTACCTGTTGCATGTTCTGAATACTGCCTTTTATAACATTGCCGGAAGTATCGAGTTGTTCATCAAAAAATTCTTTCCAGTTAACCATGTGTGTCGTAAATAAATAGGGTTGAATTTTTTGAAATAAAGGTATTCCCATCGTACTCATGATGGTGAAAAAGATAATGATACTTATGGTTGCGACAATGGGACCAATGGAATTTTCAGAGAATACGGAAAGGAAAAAACCCAATGCCGTTACGGCAAGCATGGCAACAAATGCAAATAAAAAGGCATAGCCATATCGCCAAAGGATATCATTTTGTGCAATTTGCACCACGTAAGCATTTTTCTGAATGATCAAGTCGCCAGTTCCGAATAACCATACACTCACTGCCAATGCTAAAAATGCAATCCAAATCAATAATAACAAAGTATAAAATGATGCCGCAAGAAATTTCCCCAGCATGAATGTTGTTTTACTTTGCGGCTTTGTTAAGAGTAGCCGTAAGGTACCCATATTCGCTTCACCGGAAACAAGGTCTGCTGCGACTAAAGCAATTAAAAGCGGTACATGAACCAATAAAAGTTGTAACAATATGTAACATACCAAATAACCATTCAGGATTTTTCCCTGGAAGTCAAAACTGTCTTTTAATCCGCTCATGATAAAATCCACATAAGCGTTGCCATCCACATATAAACCGAGTTGTATGATCAGGATCAAAGCAGAAATGGCAGCGAAGGCGATATAGGTACGTGGCCGCTTAAAGATTTTATAGACTTCTATACTAAATACTTTCCACATTATTTTTTCCTGAGGTTACTTGTAAAAAAAGATCTTCCAGTGAATGCCTTGGAATCATGGAAATGATATCTACATTATTTTGTACCAACCATTGATGCAATTTCGGTATAAGATTTTTGGACATTTTCAGTTTTATAGAATGCTCATCACCTGGTACAAGCAATGACTCCCATTGACTATTTCTCAATTTTGCTAGGGCTTCTTCCAATTTCAATGCTTTGATTTCTATCATCGTATTGGAAGGGTCTAATAAAGTACTTGCCTCGCCTTCTATTAATTTTTTTCCTTTGTCAATAATTAATATTCGTGTAGCAATTTGTTCTATTTCACTTAATAAATGAGAAGACACCAACACCGTTTTTTTTCTTTCCTGTTGCAAATAGCTAATCATTTTCCGCATATCCGCTATGCCCTGTGGGTCAAGGCCATTGGTAGGTTCATCCAAAATGATGATATCGGGTTCATGTATTAATGCAATGGCAATTCCCAGTCTTTGTTTCATGCCTTGTGAAAATGTTTTTACCAAATCATGTTCACGATTTTGAAGACCGACTTGTTTTAAGGCATCCATTAAAAGAGATTTGGATGGACGCATGCCCGATAATTTTGCAAAAAGAGCCAGGTTTTGAAATGCGGATAAATATTTATAAACATCCGGCTTTTCAATAATAGCCCCCATCCTTTTCAGGCTTTCAATCCGGTGTGTTGCTAATTGCTTTCCAAAAATATTTATTTCACCGCTTGAAGGTCGGATCAATGTGAGCAACATACGGATCATGGTAGATTTCCCTGCTCCATTTTGGCCAAGGAAGCCATAGACATCATTTTTCAACACCGTAAAAGAAAGGTCATTTACAGCAATGATATCTTTAAAATTTTTGCTGACATGATTTACCTGGATGATTTCCTCTGGCATAAAAGTAACACGAAGATAATCTTGAAAAAGTTCGGAAAAAATATTCTTGTCTTGAAAAAAGGTGTTTATTTATTCCCGGAAACATTTACATATTGTTGTAATGCCTTTACGTAAGATTCAAATGCATTGACTCCTTTGGAAGTTATTTTACAAGTTGTTTGAGGATAATTATCTTTAAACTTTTTGGCTACTTCCAGGTATCCTGCGTCTTTTAATTTTTGAATTTGTACGCTCAGGTTTCCGGCTGTAGCATTTGTACTTTCTTTGATAAAAATAAAATCTGCTTCTCTCACACTAATGAGCAGGCTCATGATGGCCAGCCGCAATTGGGAATGTAATATGGGGTCAAGGTCTTTAAACATCCAAAAGGATTTAGGTTTTTAAAGATTTTAATCAGTCATTATGCGGGCTTTGGAAGATTCTCCAAACTTCTTTTTAAGTATAAACCCTGGCAGAATCCATGCGATGACCATAGCCGCAGGTATAAACAATAATTGATAATCATAAGATACATACCCGGCTATCAGACTCAGTATCCAACAGGCTATACCGCCGAATATCAAAGGTTTGAAACGCAAAATAATTCCGCTCAGGAATACAGGTAAACCATACATGGCCAGCATCACAGGGACAATAAGTGTCTGGAAAATGCTCAGATCTAAATGAGAAAGCGAAATAAAAATGACCATTAATAATAAAACAAAACTCAGCCATACATATTTAATGATATTCCCTGTATAACTGCGCACATTGGAATCAACTCTTTTTTTTCTCAAATAAAAAATTTCAAAAATGAGTACCACCCAAAGAACCGACCAAACTAAATAATGATTTTGATTATGAAAAAAATGCCAAAGTATAAATTGTGCTATACCACAAAAAAACACGACCCATCCCCATAAAAGATATAAAAAACCATTATCAGAATATCTCTTTTGCACATTATCAATCATGCTGCTGATGATATGCAAACTTTCCTCAGGTGTGAGCGCCGGCTTATTTTCCATAACAAAATATTTTGCCCGCTTTACTTTTTCAAGTAAAGCGGGCTATGTTTTATTTAATTTGAGAAAGTACGTTTTCAGTTTGTTTCATCCCCCAATCCGGGTGCAAAGGTTTTGCCTGGAATGATTTAAACATTTCCAATGCTTTTTCCAATTCAGGTTTTGCTTTATCCGGGCCGCCACCAAACTGAGCAGGCGTTCCATAAATACTCATGGCTTGCAAATAAACTAACCGAGGATTATTAGGATCAAGTTGCATTCCTTTTTGAAGATCAGCAGCTGCTTCCTGGCCATAAGTCATATACCTGCTTTGCGGATCTACCAGCATTTGCTGCGTTAAAGCCATATTGCGTACTGCAAGTATTTCAGCCTTATCTTCATTGGCGGTGGCCAACGCATCCGCTTTATCGCAGAAAGCTAAGATCTTTTGAGCATTGGCATCTTTATCAATTTGGGTATCATACCAGGCCGGTGTAGTTAATGCAAGGCCGGCATAGTAGTAGGGAAGCCATTGTGTTTTTTCTGCATCACCAATTCTTTCAAAAGCAGCGGATACTTTTTGAAAATCTTCAGTCGTTTTAGAGCTGTCCATTAAGGTCAAATTTTCTTTCATAGCCGGCATAAATTTATCGGACTGAGCCTGTACGGCCACTCCGGCGAAAAGGGCAATGGAAAAAAGATACTTTTTCATGTTGTTTTTTTTTGATTGATTAAAATAGTTTATAAATTATTATTGATTGCATCCTGGCTGCGATCCACGCCCCAGCTCAGGAATAACCCGATAAAATACATCCTCTTTGCAGGTGGTGTAATGGCTTGTTTTAAAGATCCATTATAAGAATAATTATAACCATACACCTGGTCTGCTCCTAAAACATTATTCACACTGGCAAATAAAACCAGGAAGGTGCGTGCATTTTGCTTTCCTAAATTAGGGAGATAATTCACGCTAAAACCCAGACTGTTGTAGTCTTTGGTGATACCCTGGTCAGCGATCTCATATTTCCCGTTATTCAACTGAAAATTATAATAAGGTCTCCCTGTAGCAAAAGTATAAGTCAGATTAAAACCTGTTTTCAGGGAAGTATAAAACTTCTTCAACACAAAGGATGCTGTATGATGTGCTGCAAAATTTGGTTCCATTTCCAAAGGAAAATTTAAATAATCTCTCTTCGTATCCAGGTAAGAATAACTGATCCAGTAATCTATACCCTTAAATGTTTTTTTATCTCTGTAAAACACTTCCACTCCTTTGGCATAGCCATAACCGCTATTATCATAAGTCGGATAAGTTTTAATCAAATCCTGGTATTTCTTATAAAATATTTCCGCACGGAAGGTTCTTAGATTTGTCATCTTCTGATAATTCAAAATATAATGTGTGGCTTTGATAAAACCCAATTGAGTGGAATAAAACAATTGCTGTGTTTCCGGTGTCTGATAAAACATGCCATAGGCTAAAGAGATCTGTGCATCGGGGCCTGTGCGGTAAGCCAGGGATACCCTTGGAGCGATATTTAATTTATTAATGATAGATGCATGTTCAAAACGGGCGCCCACCTGAGCCACGATATCATTGGTGAGATAAATATCGGATTCCGCAAATAAAGCCTGGTAATTACCATTCAACAAATGCGTGGTATCATTGAATTGTGTGGAATTATAATTATACCAATATTCTCCTCCAAAACGTAATGTACTGATGCCTCCTAATTTCTTTTTCAAAACCAGTTTTATCTGCGACAGATCCTGCCTGTTTTTTAAGTGAAAATTTTTGGCATTCATCCAATATGTGGATGTATCAAAGGTTCTGGGTTGATTATTCGCATCCTGAACTTGTTGGCCTATATCATCCCGGTTGGTGCTATAACTGGTACCCAGGTTCATTTCCCAACCATTGCCTAGATTTTCACGCCAACTTAAATTATTGTACCAGTTATGGTTGGTGATGGAAAAAGCATTTTTCAAATAATTACTATCAATATCGGGTCTGCGAATTCCAATTTCGCTATAGTCAAATGTGGTATAATATTTAATGATACCGCCCGATTTTGTTTTAATTCTAAAATTGGCATCTGCATTATGAAACTCAGGTATTTTAAAATAATCCGGCGTTTGCTTCACTAAATTAAAATAGAGGTTCACATTGACATAACCGTAATTCGCGCCCCAGGAAGATTTTTTATTCTTTGCCAGATCCTGGAAACCGGCTCCAACAAATAATGGGGAGATTGCGGCATTGGCAGCTGATTTCTCCGGTAAATCTATGGATTCTAATATTACGGCTGATGAAAGCGCCTGGCCATATAAAGCAGAATACCCACCCGTACTGAAAACGGTGCCTTTAAATAAAAAGGGTGAAAAACGACCACGGGATGCAATATCCGGCACACTTGAGAAATAAGGATCATTAACCATCGTGCCATCAATAAATTGTTTGGTCTCATAACCTTCACCACCTCTCACATACAAGCCATCCTTCTCTCCTACCTGTTGTGCTCCCGGCAAAGTTTTTAAGGCGGCTGTGATATCTGCATTGGATCCGGCGGTAGTGGCAATATCAATGGAGTTTAAAACAGTCCCTCGTTTATTGTCGCCTGCGGCAAATGAGCCCGCACTGATGATCACGGCTTTTAATTCATTCAACTCTTCTTTTAATGAAATGTTTATGGTAATATTTTCTTTCCCAATCATCACTGCTTGTTCTACAGAATGATATCCCATTAATGAATAAATTAATTGATGAGATCCCTGTTCTTTTGTCGTAAAAACATAATTTCCCATACTGTCCACCAGTGCTCCGTCATACGTATCTTTTAAAGTAACGCTTGCACCGGGCAATGGCTTTCCCTTGTTGTCTATTACTTTTCCCCGAATCGTCACTTGTGAGAATGAAGCGTGAAAGAAAAAAAGTGTAGCTATAAAAAATAAAATCTTTTGGCTCATTTCGTTTAATTAAAACACAAAAGTAAAGTAGTTTATATTATAAACCAAATTTAAATGATTACAGCACTTTAGCGGTTGATAAAGGGATTCTATAAATCCGGTTAAAAGATAAAAGCAGCAGAAATAAATGGCGTTTTCTTCAAAAAGACCTGCTATTCTTCTTCATCCATTTCATCAAATAACAATCCATTGTCGCCGTTGTTCGTAAACTCATTTTCATCCTGAGTAGCTGATATGGTCGGGGTAGATTCTGACTGCGGAAGTTCCTGTACTTTTTTTAATTGTCTTTCTATGGCCCGGCTTCTTGTACCTGCTTGGTCTATAGTATTAGTTGCATCCTGTAATTTCTTTTTTGTTTTTTCTAAAATGTTTCCAAACAAGTTAAACTCACTTTTCACTTTACTTAACAAATCCCATACTTCACTACTTCTTTTTTCAATAGCCAGAGTGCGGAATCCCATTTGCAGAGCATTTAAGAGTGCACTTAATGTAGCCGGGCCGGTAACTGTTATTTTATATTCCTTTTGCAAAGTTTCAAACAGGCCCGTATTGCGCAATACTTCTGCATACAGGCTCTCAAAGGGCAGGAACATAATTCCATATTCAGTGGTATTAGGCGGATCAATATATTTCTCTTTAATATCTTTGGCATTTTTTAAAATGCCTGCACGAAATGATTTACGCAGGCTTTCAATTTTTGCCGGATCGCCGGTTTCGTAGGCATCCACCAATGCTTCATAATCTTCTTTGGGAAATTTGGAATCTATCGGTAGCCATAAAACTTTATGTTCCGTGGAATGATTGGGCATACGTATGGCAAACTCCACCATAGCGCCGCTTCCGCGTTTCGTTTTGATATTTTTTCCATACTGATCATTCGTTAATAAATCTTCTAAAATATTGGCCAGTTGGTATTCGCCCAATACACCTCTCGATTTTACATTGGTCATTACTTTACGCAGATCACCCACATTCACCGCAAGACTTTGCATTTCACCCAGGCCTTTATGCACCTGCTCCAGCCTGCTGCTGATAAGAGTAAAGGAATCATTGAATCTTTTTTCCAATGTGGCTTGTAGTTTTTCATCTACCGTTTTTCTCATCTCCTCGAGTTTCTTGGTATTTTCTTCTTGCAAAAAACGGATTTTCTGTTCCAGTGTTTCCCGTATTTTATCTAATGATTGCATGGTTTCATGGCGCATTTTTTCCTGTTTATCCGACAGGTCAAAAAATTTCTGTCTTTGCAATTCATTAAAATCTTTCACGCCCTGAACAAAATTTTCTTCAAATGATTTTAAGGATAAGGTGAGTTGTGTTTTGAAATCAACCTGTTTATTTTCATTGGACCCTATTAACTTCTCCATTTTTTCCTCATTGCTTTTCGTCAATGCCTGCAATAATTCCGAGAAGGATTTTAGTTCTTTTTCCTGCGTTTTAGACAAATCCGCAAAATTCCTTGTAAGCCCCTGCGAAAAATGATTAAAAGAATTCATCAACTCTTCCCGCATCACTTTTCCTCCCTGCTGCATTTCATTCCTGCTCACTGAAAATGCTTGTTGTATTCTTTGATCATTTTGCATGAAAGTCTCCTGAAGTTTTTTCACTTCAGCTGTAGCATGATCTTCCTTCTTCTGCGTAAGTTGAAGGATTAGGTTTATCAATACCAGAAGGATTAAGATCAACAACAATATTTCCGATAAGGTCATATATTTTTTTTCAGACTGCTAAGTTAATACAGTTCTCAAAATATTCTTTTAAATACAAATTCAGACAGCAAAAGAAATTTTCTGATTCAGGAGGTTATCAGGCGCGTTGTTTCCTACTTATCTTCGTTGAAATAATTTTAGGCTTATATGGATTTAAACAAGGAATATAAGAATTTTGTTTATAGCCATAATTTTGCTGATGGCCTGCGAATCACTGCGGGCGTGGCTTTGCCATCCATTATATTAAATTATGCAGGGCTTTTACCTGAAGGGATTCTCGCTTCATTGGGTGCATTGTGCATCAGCATTACGGATAATCCCGGCCCGATCCATTATAGGAGAAATGGTATGCTGGTCTGTCTCATCATGAACTTCATTGTAACGCTCATTATCAGCCTTTCACTTTTCAATCCGGTACTTACCGGTTGTATCATCCTGATATGTTGTTTTATCTTTTCCATGGCAGGAATATATGGATCCAGAGCAAATGCAATTGGAGTGTCCGCATTGATTATCCTGGTAATCAGCTTAAATCACCAGGTAACAGGGACTGGTGTTGTGATGAATGCTTTATGGATTATGGCCGGAGGCGTCTGGTATATTTTACTAAGCCTCACGATACAGTTCATTCAGCCTTACAGGCTCACACAGCAAGTTTTAGGCGACCTGATCATTTCTACCGCTTCGTACTTGCGGATCCGCTCGGAATTTTATCAATCACCTTTACAATACCAGGCTACTTATCAAAAGATGATGGAAATGCAGGCCGCTTTGCTACAAAAACAAAATTTAGTACGTGAACTTATTTTTAAAACCAGGAAGGTTACAAGAGAATCCACCATTGAGGGAAAAACATTGCTGTTGATTTATTTAGATATCACAGAATTATTTGAACGCCTTTCTGCTTCCTTCCAGGATTACAGAGTATTGCATAAGATCTTTCCCGAAAGAACGCTTTTCGATCAGATCAATCCCGTTATTTTATTGCTTGCAGATGAGTTGGATGAAATAGGTATTGCCGTATTAAGCGGGCAGCCTTCACACGTCAATAAGGAGCTCAAAAACAGTGTATCCCGCGCATCCATTTTTGTACAGCAATATGAAAAAGAATTTGGAAATACAGAAAATAAAAAAGGCTTTTCCAGTTTTCACCATATTTTGAAAAACCTGGAAGACATTTTATCCCGATTGCATACCCTTCATTTATATACCAGATACGACAAGAAAAAAATCAGAGAATTTCGCATACAAAATGATTATGATGCTGCAACTCCCCGCCAGAAATATAACTGGCATTTATTAACGGACAGTTTTACTTTGAAGTCAAATATTTTCCGGCATGCCTTGCGGGTAAGTATTGCCACCATGGTGGGTTATGCTATTTCATTCCTATTTCCCGTAGGGCATAATTACTGGATATTGCTCACCATCATTGTCATCCTTAAACCTGCATATAGTCTCACTCGCAAGCGAAATATAGAAAGACTTGCCGGCACGATTGCCGGCGCTATTTTAGGAGTGATTATTTTATATTTCATTAAAGACAAAACAGCATTGTTCATCATCATGCTTTTTCTCATGACGGGAACTTACAGCCTACTGAAAACAAAATATATTTACAGTGTTATTTTAATGACGCCTTATATTCTGGTATTATTTCATCTTTTAAACAGTCAGGAATTTAACCAGGTATTGACAGATCGAGTGGTAGATACAGCCATTGGTTCTGCCATTGCTTTTATGGCCAATTGGCTCCTTTTCCCTGCATGGTCTCATCGTTTCTTTAAAAAATATCTGGCTGATTATTTGCAAAAGGCCGCCATTTATTTTGATACCGGCACTTCCCAGTTTCTCCATAAAACTTTGAGTGAAAAAATAATGCAAAGTAGCCGAAAGGATGCATTTGTATCTCTTGCTAATCTGTCTGATGCTTTTAGTCAAATGCTTTCGGAACCAAAACAAAAAAAAGTAGATACCACTAAATACCAGGAATTAGTTACACTTTGCCACATGCTCTCTTCACATATTGCCACACTTGTTTATTTTTCAAAATCATTGCCCATCATGCCATCAGGCAATATAAAGACAGCTTTAATTGAATCTATTGAACAGCATTTCCGCGAAACTTCTGCAGTGATAGCGCATACAAATCTTCCTCAAAAAGCAAACTCCGGCAATAAACATTTCACAGAAAAATCAGAGATACATGCTGAAAATACTTTTTTAAAATTGGATCCAAATAACACGGAGCATAACTCCACCATACAAAAACAATTTACACCCATCTCAGAGCAATTTAATTTAATAGAAAAAATTATGGCCGATATCCTGCGCTTGTGCAGGCAACTCCTCTGATTTTTATAGATCAACTCACTTATATTTGTAAGCAAAGAAATAAATATGAATATCACCTTTAACCGCAATGAAGACTGGATGAAGCTTTTATGGAGCGATACAAATCAACACCTGGATAAGATTAAATCAGGCGGTGGAAAAAAATCTATAGAGAAACAACATGAACGAAAAAAACTTTTTGCCAGAGAAAGAGTAGATTATTTGATTGATAAAGGTTCCACTTTTGTAGAGATCGGCGCTTTTGCCGGTTTTGATATGTATCATGAATATGGTGGTTGCCCTGCTGCCGGTACGGTTTCCGGTATCGGTTATGTCAGTGGACGTCAATGTATCATTGTAGCCAATGACCAGACGGTAAAGGCCGGCGCCTGGTTTCCTATAGCCTGTAAAAAGAATTTACGCATGCAGGAAATAGCTATGGAAAATCATTTACCCATCATTTATTTAGTGGATAGTGCCGGAGTATTTTTACCCATGCAGGATGAGATTTTTCCCGACAAAGAACATTTTGGTCGCATCTTTCGCAATAATGCCAAAATGAGTGCAATGGGTATCACGCAAATTGCTGCCGTTATGGGCGCATGTGTAGCCGGTGGTGCTTACCTCCCCATTATGAGTGATGAAACTCTGATGGTGGAAGGAAATGGGAGCATCTATCTTGCAGGACCCTATCTGGTAAAAGCAGCCGTTGGAGAAGATATAGATTCCGAAACATTAGGCGGCGCTGTTACGCATACAGAAATCAGCGGCATTGCGGATTATAAATTTGATACCGAACAGGCTTGTTTAGATGAAATAAAAAAAATCATGAGTAAGCTGGGACCCTCGCCAATGGCCGGTTTCAACAGGGCAACGCCGTCACTCCCCCTTAAAAACCAGGAAGAACTTTGGGGTATCATGCATGAAAAAAATGCGAAGCCTTATAATATGCTCGATATCATTGAAAGAATGGTTGATGATTCAACTTTTGATGAGTTTAAAAAAGATTACGGCAAAACACTCTTATGTGGCTATGCGCGTATTGATGGATGGGCTGTTGGCATTGTTGCCAACCAGCGGTTAATCACTAAAAGCAGGAAAGGAGAAATGCAATTAGGTGGCGTTATCTATAATGACAGCGCGGATAAAGCTGCCCGCTTTATTTTGAATTGCAATCAAAAAAAGATTCCCCTTATTTTTTTACAGGATGTAACAGGCTTTATGGTAGGAAGCCGTAGTGAACATGGCGGCATTATTAAAGATGGCGCGAAACTGGTAAATGCGGTATCTAATTCCATTGTTCCAAAAATCACCATCATTATTGGAAACAGCTATGGTGCCGGGAATTATGCGATGTGTGGAAAAGCTTATGACCCTCGTTTTATTTTTGCCTGGCCTTCGGCAAAAATTGCCGTAATGGGCGGAGAACAAGCTGCAAAAACGCTTTTGCAAATACAGGTATCATCCATGAAAGCAAAACAAAAAGAAGTCAGTGCAGAAGATGAAAAAAAGTTATTGGATAAAATTACCGGCGCTTATGAAAAGCAAACCACATCATATTATGCAGCGGCCCACCTTTGGGTAGATGCCATTATTAATCCTCTGGATACAAGAAAAATGATTAGTGAATGCATTGCTGCAGCAAACCATAATCCGCATCTGGATGATTTGAAAATAGGCGTCTTCCAGGTATAGATGGAAAAAGGTCTTATCAATTAAAGTTTGTGAGGATGGTTGATCTCTCGAAGAATAATTGTGAATACATGCCATGCCATAACTTAATCTCACTAAAAAGACCTTAGTCAAATAGTAACGTGCTATTTTTCATAAGAGGCAAAATCGTTTACCATCAATAAAATTCCTCTTTATTCACTTTTCCGAATTCCATTTGCATTATAATGTACATTCCAAAGATGATATCTCTGGTATTGATCCTGCATTCGGCTAAGAAAGTTATTCCAATCTTTATTCGTTGTATTTGTCCATAATACTTCACTCAATGCCGCAAGTCTGGGGAACAGCATATATTCGAGTTTGGTTTCATTGCCAATATATTCAGTCCATACATTTGCCTGAGCGCCCAGTATATATTTTTTTTCATCTGAAGTTAAGGATGATGGTTGAGGATCATATTTATAAACTGTTTCTAAAGGAAGATATCCTCCAATGGTAATACTATCATTGTGTTTCGATTGGGAATGATCAAAATAACAATAATCACCCGGGGTCATAATAACATCATGCTTCATTTTTGCGGCAGCTATTCCCCCCTCTTCTCCTCTCCAACTCATCACGGTAGCATTGGGCGCCAGGCCTCCTTCAAGGATTTCATCCCAGCCGATAATCTGCCTGCCCTTCTTGTTTAAATATTGTTCTATTGTATGAATAAAATAACTCTGTAATCCTTCTTCATTTTTAATCCCTTTTTCTTTCATTAAGTTTTGACAAAATTCAGAACGCTTCCAGTTTTCTTTCGGGCATTCATCTCCACCAATATGAATATAGGTTGAAGGGAAAAGCGCCATAACTTCATCCAGGACATCTTCTAAGAAATGAAATGTATAATCACTTGGGCAGAATACATCATCAAATACGCCCCAGGTTTGTTGCACTTCTTTGCCATGAACTTTTCCTGCCCAGGGAATTTTATCGGTTTGTGTTGCTTCATTGGGAAAGCAGCTTAAGAGCGGATAGGCAGCAATAGCGGCAGATGCATGGCCGGGCATTTCAATTTCCGGAATGATGGTTATATACCTATCAGCAGCATATTTCACAATATCCCTGATCTGGTCCTGCGTATAATAACCACAGTACTCCTGTTGATCATTTCCTTTCCCCGGATAATTACCTATGATTGTTCCATTTCTGCATGAACCTTTCTGCGTGAGTAAAGGATACTTTTTTATTTCTATTCGCCAACCCTGGTCATCTGTCAGATGCCAATGAAATGTATTCATTTTACTCATTGCTATAAAATCAATATACTTTTTCACATAGTCCACTGAAAAGAAATGCCTGCTGCAATCTAAATGCAATCCTCTGTATGCAAACCGAGGAGAATCAATGATTTGGCATTGTGTAATTTTTAATGAAGAAGATTTTGTCGCCGGGAGTAATTGTATGAGAGACTGGATACCATAAAAAACCCCTGCTTCATTATCCCCACCGATATACACCTCATCTTGATTTACATGCATATTATATGCCCCGGGTATTTTGTTTTCCATTTTTTCAAAACCCAGTACGATGACATTTTTAGGAATCTCATTGGAAGTGGAAACTTGGAGTGTGAAGCCATAATATTTTTGCAGATACTCATTAAAAAAATGAGCACTGTTTTCAGTACCGCTACCGGTCAGCATAATTTTTGTGTCAGGGCTGATCGTAAATTCGCCGGGTAATTTTTCAGCTTTCGCAGGCGCAGGGATAATGTTTAACACATTTTGAGATTGTACGGAAGTGCAGATCATCAATACCGAAACAAAGAATACAAAAATTTTTTTTGACATCATAAGGGCAATTTTTAAATAACACGGGATACTTTAATAATATTTGTTGACAGATGCAGGTTTACCGGTGTGCTGCCGGTATTAACCACAATATCATCTTTTTTAAGGAAACCTCTTTCTTCCAGAATATTGATTTGATCGGTAATGATTTCATCAAGGCTCTCTTCTTCATCATAAAAGAAAGCACGGACACCCCAACTAAGGCTTAACTGATTGACCAGTTTTTGTACTTTGGTAAATACATATAATGGCGCACTGGGCCTGTAACTGCTGAGAACAAATCCGGTATAACCGCTTTGAGTCATGCCGATCAATGCCTGGGCGCCCAGGTCTTCCGCAATTTTACAGGCATTATAACAAATGGCATCACTTAGGAAGGAAGGAGATTTTGGTTGAGGAGCCAGGTCAGATTCGCGGTTATACCTATATTCGGTTTTCTCCACTTCCGTAATTATTTTACGCATAGTCTCTACCACTAATGAAGGATGTTCGCCTACGGCTGTTTCCCCACTCAACATCACTGCATCGGCCCCCTCAAGAACTGCATTGGCCACATCCGTGATCTCACTACGATTTGGCTTAACCCTATTCATCATACTTTCCATCATTTGGGTGGCTACAATCACCGGTTTTGCACGATGCAAACATTTGCGGATAATTTCCCGTTGTGCCATAGGAATTTTTTCGACCGGTAATTCTACGCCAAGGTCGCCACGGGCAATCATGACGCCGTCCGATTCCAAAATAATATTCCGAAGATCTCTCAATGCGGAAGGCATTTCTATTTTTGCAATAACCTTGCAGGTACTGTTTTCTGCTGCTAGTATTTTTTTTAAAGCAATAATATCTTCAGCATGCCGAACGAATGAAAGCGCAATCCAGTCCAGGTCTTGCGATAAAATAAAAGACAGGTCTGCAAGGTCTTTTTCGGTGAGGGAGGGTAAGGAAATATCTGTATCCGGCAGATTGACTCCTTTTTTGGAGGACAGGATACCACCATAAGTTACTTTCGCCAGTACTTCACCATTCTTATCAATTTTAGTCACCTTCACTTCAATTTTGCCATCATCAATCAGAATTTTTTCACCCACTTTTACATCCGTTGATAAGTGTGAATAGGAAATCGTTATTTTCTTCTTTGTTCCAATCACTTGTTTATTCGTAAATGTCAGCACATCACCTTCGGCAATTTCTAAAGCATTGTTTTTGATTTCACCCAGTCGGATTTTTGGGCCCTGGAGATCAGCTAAAATGGCAATATTGTAAGGTTCTTTTTTATTGATTCTCCGAATACTTGCAATGATATCTTTTTTTTCTTCATAGGTACCATGAGAGAAATTCAGGCGAAAAACATTGACACCGGATTTCACCAGGCTCATCAGCCCTTCATACGTATTGCAAGCAGGGCCTACAGTTGCAATAATTTTGGTGCGATGAAATGAATGGTGTACGCCCGCCTGTTTATTCATTTCCTTATGTAAATATTTATGTATTTTATCTGTCATACGATTCTTGTTCTTTTCAAAGTGCTTTTTTTCCGTTTTTTGTAATGAAAAATCAGCTTGCCAGGATCTTAATAATTTTCAACCAGGCATCATGAGTTATTTGTTGTACGGCTAAAGCATCTTCAAAAGGTGTATAGCAGATTGCATTATTTTTAATACCAATCATCACTTGTTGTTTTCCTTCCAGCAAACATTCGATAGCATGATAACCCATTCTGCTGGCGATCAGCCGATCCATACAGGTAGGCGCTCCACCTCGCTGAATATGACCCAGGATACTGATACGTGCATCTACATTGGGTAAGTACTTTTTTAATTCCTCTACAAAACCCACAGCCCCGTTTTCACCATATCCTTCAGCCACAACAACCAGGTTTACTAATTTTTTTCTTTTCGTTTTTTCATTCAGCGAGGTGGCAATACGCTTCATCGAAGTATGTGCTTCCGGGACTAATATATATTCCGCGCCGGTAGCAATTCCGCTATTAAGAGCAATATATCCTGCATGCCTACCCATCACTTCCACGATAAAAAGCCTGTCATGCGCTTCCATGGTATCCCTGATTTTATCTATGCAGGAAACCGCCGTATTGACCGCTGTATCAAAGCCAATGGTAAAATCTGTTCCAGCCAGATCTTTATCAATGGTGCCGGGGATCGCCACACAAGGGAAATTAAATTCATTGCCTAAATGCATTGCCCCGCGAATACTTCCGTCGCCACCGATCACAACCAGCGCTTCAATACCATGCTGCTGCAAATTTTTGATGGCTTGCGCTCTTCCTTCTTTTGTATAGAAATCTTTACAGCGTGCTGATTTTAAGATGGTGCCACCTCGTTGAATGATATTGGCAACAGAACGATTGTCCATATCTACAATATCATTTTCAAGGATTCCTGTAAATCCTCTGATAATCCCGGCCATCTGAACACCATGATAAATACCGGTTCGAACTACTGCCCGGATTGCCGCATTCATTCCCGGGGCGTCCCCCCCTGAAGTTAATACACCGATTTTTGTTGGTATTTTTTTATTGAGCACCAAGCAATTTTTTTTTATTCCGCATGCAAAAGTACAAAATGAAAAGTAACGACAAGGAGAAAGGGCTATAACAATGCCTTACTGTATATTGATCAAAATTTGAAGTCAAAAAAAAACCTCCCGGTGGGAGGTTATTAAATATTTTCATTAGCCCAGGTAAGCTTTTAAGGCATTGCTATATCTCGCCTTTTGTAACCGTTTAATAGCACGTTCTTTTATTTGCCTGATACGTTCTTTCGTAAGATCATATTTAATACCGATTTGTTCTATAGTCACTCCATTCTCACCGTACAAACCAAAATAGGCATTCACAATTTCTGCTTCTCTCGGGCTAAGTGATTTAAGCACACGCCTGATTTCTTCTCTTAAAGAATCCTTCATCACATCATCATCAGTATCATCTACACCTTCCAGTAAATCACCCATAGCTACATCTTCCGCTTCATGCACGGGAGCATCCAGTGAGGTGTGACGTGTGTTACTTTGAAAAATATTGATGATTTCCGTTTCACTCATTTCCAGGATAGAGGCTAATTCTTCAGTACTTGGTTCGCGTTCATGCTCTTGTTCAAAAGCCATATAAGCCTTGTTGGCTTTGTTATAAGTGCCAATTTTATTTTGAGGAAGTCTTACTAAACGTCCTTGTTCTGCAAGTGCCTGTAAGATGGATTGGCGTATCCACCACACAGCATAAGATATAAATTTAAATCCTTTTGTTTCATCAAAGCGTTGGGCTGCTTTGATCAATCCCAGGTTACCTTCATTGATCAGGTCGCTTAAAGATAACCCCTGGTGTTGGTATTGCTTTGCAACGGAAACAACAAAACGCAAATTCGCTTGTACCAGCTTATCCAATGCACGTTGATCGCCCATTTTGATTCTTTGGGCCAAAGTGGTTTCCTCCTCCGGTGTAATCATGGATATTTTTGAAATCTCCTGTAAGTATTTTTCAACAGCCTGAGAATCTCTATTCGTGATTTGGGTAGCGATTTTTAGTTGCCTCATAGTAATGGATGCATTTTTTATGAAAGATGATAAAAAGAAAAGACAATTACCACACTTAATTTTAACAAAAATTACTAAAAAAACTGATAATTGCGGCGCAAAGATACGAAATATTTTCTTATAAGCAATGAAATAATATGCTAATATTCATGATAAAAATGGGTGATAACCGGTATTTTTCCTGCAAAAAAACTACTTTTATGGCTATAGCCACTTACCACAAAAATCATGCTCATAGATTTTCGTTCAGATACAGTCACAAGGCCCACTCCGGCCATGAAAAAATCCATGCTGGAAGCAAAATTAGGGGATGACGTTTTTGGAGAAGACCCCACCGTAAATGCATTGCAGCATAAAATGTCAAAGATGTTTGGCTTTGATGATGCGCTTTTTTGCCCAAGTGGTACCATGACGAATCAGATTGCCATCAAATGCCATACACAACCCGGAGATGAAGTGATCTGTGATGAACGTTCCCATATATATCAGTATGAAGGTGGTGGCATAGCTATGAATTCAGGCTGTTCCGTAAAACTTCTCGAAGGCGACCTGGGGCGTCTTCATAGCTCGATGATTGAGCATGCGGTCAATGATAAATCTGATGTACATAAAGCCTATTCCTCTTTAGTTTCATTGGAAAATACCTGTAACCGGGGCGGTGGCGCCTGTTATGATTTTTCCGGTTTTGCTGCGATCAAAAAGGTCTGTATACAACATGATTTGAAATTACATTTGGATGGAGCGCGGCTTTTTAATGCCATCATAGCAAAAAGGGAAAACCCTAAAGCTTATGGAAAAATTTTTGACAGCATATCTATATGCCTGAGTAAAGGACTCGGCGCCCCTGTTGGCAGTGTGTTATTGGGAGATAAAAAACTGATTGACAAAGCCCGGCGCATTCGCAAAGTTTTTGGAGGTGGAATGAGGCAGGCAGGAATATTAGCGGTTGCTGGAATATATGCTCTGGAAAACCACGTGAAAAGACTGGCAACGGATCATGAACATGCAAAGGCGCTTGCAGACATTTTAAAAAGCAAAAGTTTTGTTGGCGAAATATATCCGGTAGAAACAAATATCATCATTTTTGAAATTGCGGGAAAATATAAAAGTGCAAAGAATTTTACCCACAGCCTGGAAAAGAAAGATATCCTCATGATCCCTATGTCTCCCACTTTTGTAAGGATGGTAACCCATCTGGATATTTCTGAAAAAATGATTCAAAAAACAATTAAGGAAATTAAAAAATTATAAATTTATTTTCAAAAGATACCTATGTTATCCATTCAAGATCCCACTCAAACACAAGCCTGGAAAGCCATTTCGAAACATTATGCTGAAATGAAAAACGCAGAGATGAAAAAAATGTTTGCAGACGATGCTCAAAGATTTAACCGATTTTCCTTAACATTTAATGATATTTTATTTGATTATTCAAAAAATATTATCACACAGCAAACACTGGAATTATGGCTACAACTCGCGGAAGAAGTCAATGTTAAATCAGCTATTGAAAAAATGTTTTCCGGCGATTTGATCAATCAAACAGAAGGGCGCTCCGTATTACATACCGCATTAAGAAATTTTTCCGGGAAACCTGTTTATAGTGAAGGGAAAGATGTGATGCCGGAAATAAAAGCAGTACAAAAACAGATGAAGCTTTTCTGCGAAGCGATTCACACAGGGAAACATCTTGGATATGACGGGAAGAAAATAAAGTATATAGTAAATATCGGCATTGGCGGCTCGGACCTTGGCCCACAAATGGTTACGGAAGCTTTAAAACCTTATTGGGTAGATGGTATTCAACCTTATTTTATCAGCAATGTAGATGCCTCCCAGATAGCCGAAGTGCTTAAAAAAATCACGCCGGGTGAAACATTATTCCTCATTGCATCTAAAACTTTTACTACACAGGAAACGATGACCAATGCCCATACTGCGCGTCAATGGTTTTTAAATCATGCACAGGATGATAAACATATTGCCTCTCATTTTGTTGCTTTAAGTACGAATGAAGAAGCTGTAATAAAGTTTGGTATTGATCCGGCTATTATGTTTAGATTTTGGGATTGGGTGGGAGGCCGCTATTCCTTATGGAGTGCCATCGGCCTTTCCATTGCACTCACTATCGGGTATGATCATTTTGAACAACTATTAAGAGGCGCATTTGCCACCGATGAACATTTTCAAACTGCTTCGTTTGAAAAAAATATTCCGGTCCTCATGGCTTTGATTGGGATGTGGTACACGAATTTTTTTGGTACGCAAACGGAAGCCATATTACCGTATGATCAATATATGCATCGGTTTCCCGCCTATTTTCAGCAAGGAAATATGGAAAGCAATGGAAAATATGTTGGCCGTAATGGCCTCCCGGTAAATTATGCGACCGGCCCGGTGATTTGGGGTGAACCGGGAACAAATGGCCAGCATGCATTTTATCAACTTATTCACCAGGGCAGCATCATGATTCCTTGTGATTTTATAGCGCCGGCTAAGAGTCATAATCCTTTGGGTGAACATCATTCAATTTTACTATCCAATTTTTTTGCACAAACGGAAGCCTTGATGAAAGGCAAAGATGCGGATGAAGTTCGGGCTGAATTACGAAAGTCCGGAATGGATGAAGATGCGATAAATAAATTATTACCCTTCAAAATTTTCAAAGGAAACAGGCCCACCAATTCATTTTTGCTTAAAGAAATAACCCCCTATAGTTTAGGCAGTCTTATCGCATTATATGAGCATAAGATTTTTGTGCAAGGCGTGATCTGGAATATCTTCAGTTTTGATCAATGGGGTGTTGAGCTGGGTAAACAATTGGCAAATAAAATTTTACCAGAATTAAAAGATGATGCAAAAGTAACTGCACACGATTCTTCAACTAATGGGCTGATGAATGCATATAAAAAATTCAGGCAATAAAAAAGCGAATCATTTTAGATTCGCTTAGTGACCCCGCCAGGATTCAAACCTGGAACCTTTTGATCCGTAGTCAAATACTCTATTCAGTTGAGCTACGGGGCCATCATGATTAAACTTCTAAAAAAGATTAGAACCTGTTTTAAAAATTGGCTGCAAATATAAGCCACCATTTTTACATGTGGAAAATTTATCCCAGACTTTTAAAAATGCCAACGAACAAATGCCTCTATGGCTGCATATTTTGTCATACCTAAAACTGCATAAAGGTCCGCAGTATGAGCATTTCGTTCTTCTGCTCTTTGCCAAAACTCGCGTGCATCTGTACCTTGAAAAGGGACCATATCTTTTTGACTTTGATGAATAAAAATGCCATTTCTCTTTTTTATAACCTGGTCCGGGCTCATGGGAACGGCCATTTCTATTTCATCAATTCCCCATTCCTGCCAGGCGCCTTTATATAACCATACCCAACAATCTTCCAGCCATTTATCCCCTGCTTTCTTGATCCTTTGAATACTTTCCAACACGATTTCAAGGCATACTTTATGTGTTCCATGAGGATCAGCTAAGTCGCCAGCACAATAAATCTGCTGAGGTTTTATTTTCCGGAGTAAAGCCATGGTGCTTTCAATATCTTCTTCTCCCATTGGCTTTTTTTCTATGGTTCCCGTTTCATAAAATGGGAGGTTTTGAAAATGCCGGTTATTGGCGGGAATACCCACATATTTACAGGTAGCACTAGCTTCGCACCTCCGTATAAGTCCTTTAATAGCGCGGATTTCCGGGGTATCCCTCTCATTCAGTTGCTTGGATAATAAAAATGTTTCCGCTTTTTTTAATATTGCATTACTCTTTTCATTATTGATCCCAAACATATCTTCGAATCCCACGGCAAAATCTAAAAAACGGGTTACAAATTCATCCGTTACCGCAATATTTCCACTGGTCTGATATACGACATGTACATCGTGCCCCTGGTCCTGCAATCGCATAAATGTTCCGCCCATACTGATGATATCATCATCCGGGTGAGGAGAAAAAATCACACAGGTTTTTGGATAGGGAAAACTTCTTTCAGGATGCTTGGGTATAATAGCTTGTGGTTTCCCTCCGGGCCATCCCGTAATGCTATCACGCAACATATAATATACCTGCAGGTTGATTTCATAAACATCTCCTTTTTCAACTAATAAATCCCCAAGGCCGCTTTCATTATAATCGTGAACGGTAAGACTGAGAACAGGTTTTTTCAGTTTCAAGGCCATATTCACTACGGCTCTTTTAATCATTTTGGGTGTCCAGTCAATATCTCCCGCAAGCCAGGGTGATTTAAAACGGGTAAGATCGGCCGCAGCAAACTGATCCAGTACAAACTGGCAATGATTATGTTGTTGCAAAATGCTGGCCGGCACCTGTTCTGTCACATGGCCTTCTACTGCTCTTGCTACTACGGGCGCTTTATGCCCCCATGCCATTAAGATCACGCGCCGGGCTTTCATGATTGTTTGAATGCCCATGGTAATAGCCAATCGAGGCACTTTTGAAATATTTTCAAAATCTTTCGAATTGGCCATGCGTGTACTGATATCCAAATTAATGAGCCTGGTTTTAGAAAAAATGCTACTTCCCGGTTCATTAAATCCGATATGGCCATTATTACCAATACCCAAAATTTGTAAGCCTATACCTCCGGCATCCTCAATCATTTGTTCGTATTGAATACAATGATTTTTAATTTCATCTTTTGGCAATTGCCCATTCGGGATATGAATATTTTCAGGGAGGATATCAATATGGCTGAATAAATGACGGTCCATAAAGCTACAATAACTCTGGAATACTTCGGGTGATATGGGATAATATTCATCCAGGTTAAACGTGATCACATGTTTAAAGCTTAAGCCTTCTTCTTTATGCATCCGCACCAGTTCGGCATACATTTCCACCGGAGTGGAGCCTGTGGCCAGTCCGAGTACACAAGGTATTCCGGATGCAGCGGATTCACGGATATACCCGGCAATTTCCCGGGCTACAAATTTTGATCCTTCCGAGGGGGCATTAAAGATTTCTACAGGAATTTTTTCAAATGAATCTACCATAATATTAAAGATATTGATTCTGCAAATGTATTAAAGTTCAAATCAATCATTTTGAAAATTAAAATGAAAATGGAATATAAACTAAGAGATTCCTGGTAAAATTTTGAATTTAAATATTCAGGAAAGCCAGGCTGGATGAAGTGGTAATATTTTTTTATAAATGGGGCAAGTACTTGCATGCGCTCCGGGCAAATATCCACAACTCATTAAGAATTCATGTACGATTTCTCCCCCGGTGAATTTAAAATGTTTTTTGAATAATCTTACCCACTCATCTTTTTCCAAAGGGTGGTTCATATCAAGCCATTTTTTAAAAGATCCAAACTCTTTTTGCAATTGCAAAATGCTTTGAGCATTATAAATGGCTGCCTGTATTTTCAGCCTGTTCCTGATAATACCCGAATCTAATAAGAGGCTTTCTATTTTTGTATTATCAAAAGCAGCCACCTTATCAATTTTAAACCCCTGATAGGCTTTAAAAAAATGATCTTTTTTTTTCAGGATAATTTCCCAGCTTAAGCCTGCCTGGTTCATTTCTAAAACAAGCCTTTCGAATAGGCCTTCATCACTTTGTATGGGAAGCCCATATTCTTCATCATGATACTTTCGATGTATATTTCCCTTAGGTAAAGATTTCACAAAAAGGCAATACTTTTTTTCTGGAATATCCATAAATTATTTCATGTGGCTCTTTTCGATCATGGCTTTCAAAAAATCACTAACGATATAACTGATCAGTTTTCCTGTAGATGGGCTTTTACGGTTATCGGCCAAATGTGTAGCGCCTTCACAAATATGCAGGTAAGCAACCTGGCAATTTTGCGCTGCATATTGTACATACTGTCTTGCATGAATGGGGGAAACGCCAACTGGTGTAAATGCACTGCTTAGTACATTCTCAATACTGTCGAGGTCCAGTTCTATACCGCAATGATTCTGACCGGTAAATGTACAGGCATGAACAAGAGACTGCCTGAATGTCTTTTTTTCATGAATAAAAATATCTTCAAAAGTGATAAAATCAATAAAGGGGTTATTGGCAATATCCAGCCACATATTTTGCGTAAGATAATTTTCATGCAAAGCGATTATACAATATTTTTCCAGGTAGCCATCTTCTTCTGCATAACGGAAAGAATTGCCGCTATGCCTTCCTTCCAATGGCCGGTAATCTGCATGTGCATCCAGGTTAATGGCATTGATGGATGCGATAGGTAAAAGCCCTGAACTATACAAACCTTTTGCTGCGCCTTTGATACATCCATACGCATTATTATGACCACCTCCTACGACAATAGGTATTTTTTGATTTCGGGTAATGATATTAATCAATTGTTCTACCTCATCATCTATCATGGATGTTGCCTGCCTGTATGCATGCACCCGCTCTTCATAATTTGCACTGTTTTTCTCAATGAGCTCCCTGATTTCTGAAAAATCAAAATGACCCAACATGAATATTTCTTCACCATGCAGGAAGTCATTGCTTTGCGTATTCAGGAAAGACTGCAAAAAAGGTAGAAAAGCAGTATCTGCACCTCCAATACCCAGATTGCCTTTGATACCTATATCTTCAGGGATGCCGACAATGACAAATGGCGCTTTACTTTGCTGAATACTTAATTCAATATTACCGGGACTCTCAGCCACCTGAACCATTTCTCCCAATTTTGTTTCAAAACGGCGCATATGGGTGATATTTAAGATCTCCTTTTTTGAAAATATTTTTAAATGCTTCATTGTTTGTCGCTTTAAATTCCTGTTAACCTGGCCATGTTTTACTCATTCATTTAAACCAATCAACTGCTCATACAGCAATCAATATTACAAAGAAAAGTATTTCAAGGCTAAATCTTACTTTAAATCTAACATTATCAAGAAACTGGAAAAATTTGTTTATTGTGCGAAAATATTTATCTCAATATCTTTTACATCTATGTTATTTTTTGAATGAATTTAGAAAAATTGAGGAGTATAAAATTAAGTAAGATTATACCGGGAAAGTATAACTTTAAAATCGGGAATAGATAAATTAAATAATATATCCTAATTATATAACTTTGTAATATACTTTCAAAAAAAGATGTTTTCGTAACATTTAATTACCTGTCATAATAGAAAATGCAATTAGCTTTCTCCTTCTGTTTATTATATTATATGGCAACGACTCATCTTCATCTGGAAATTATTTGGACTCTCTTAATCTGAAGTGATCTATTAAAGATTGGACTTAAATAATGCTTGCTAATCCTGTAAGCAAATTTTCTTCGATCCAATTTAATTTGCATTTTGTTGATCAATTTCACCACCACAATGTTAAATATTTCCTCGGAAATTTCATTTAAATAAAGTAGCCGGCGCTGATAAAAATTTGTCTTTACAATGTTTGCTACAAAATCCAATAATCTTACCATTAAAATGAATTGTATCTTCCACATTACTATCAACATGCATACCACAAACCGGGTCTTTTTTATTGGTAAGCTGAATGACAGGCAATGATTTAGTTTTATTGTTATTAGCGTAATTGTCTTTCACAAGATTTGTTATTTTGCTCACATCCACTATTTGATAATATACCCGATCATTCTCCGTCCATGCCACCATTACACGCTTATTATCTAATGCACAAATTACAGGATAACCGGCATGCGATTTGTCTGATGTGATGCCTGTTTTGTAAAAATGATTTCCATCAAATTTTACCACTACAATTTTGCTATAAAAAGAATCTGCCAACTGTACATTTTCATTGTATGCTATCATTCTTTTTCCGTCCGGCATTAGACACAATTGTATAAATTTACCATCATTACTAATCAGTTTTTTTAAAACCATAGCGCCGTTTTTTAATTCTCCATAATATACGCCCTTTTGATGGCCTCCAGTGAACCAGGTTGCGTAGCTTATATTGCTCTTGTTAACAACTGATGGCCCATTATGCGGGCATCCGTTTATCACCCATTTGTCATTACTAAAAGGGGTTGCAGGTGAGAAAGTTTTTCCATTATCAGCAGATCTGCTAAAGGAAATATCTCTTTCAGAATCTGGAAGAATATCACGAAATAAAATGCTTATACTTCCTTTATCATCACTACTGATTGCAGTGCGGCAACATTCACATGCAAAAGAATCAATTAATATTTCAGGCTGGAAACCTTTATTCGTCAGGGTCGCAGCAAATTTTAAGGGCCTTCCGTCTTTTTTATGATCTTTTTGATTATCTAGCCAGCAAACTCCTATTTCACCATTTGATAACCTTGTAACACTGGCAAAAGAGCGGCTACCATTAGATGAGCTATCCGCATGTACACAAAGTGGCTGAGTCCAGGTCTTACCTTTGTCAGATGATTGGATATAATGGATGGCTCCTGCCCACTCATTTTCTTTTGTGGGCGTTGAAACTTCATATACAATTACTATAGTTCCATCATTTTTTATTGCCACTTTGGGCATGCCCTCTTCATGTATGCTTACATTTTGCTCAATAGGAACAGATATCTTGTTAATAAACTCATTTTTCTTATTATCAAAAAAAGACACAAAGAAATATTTCCGTTTTGTTGCGCTATCCATTTCGCACCAGCTTATTAAAGGGTTATTTTTTTCATCGCTTGTTAAGTATACACAGGATGCTGTTCGGTGAATCGAGGATAGAGGGGCAGGCGCTGGTGCCTGCTCCAACTGAGAAGAAGTATTTGTATTGCAAGACATTACCAATGCAAGCCCTGTCATATAAAATAATAGACTCTTTTTCATTTTGCAAAATTGAAAGTGAACTTTATGCCTCCATAGATATTACGTGCAGGAGATGGATTATACCAGGCCGGTGGTGCGCCATAGCTATAGGCATCGGCATTGAAGTTAATGAGTGAACTGTACTGTTTATTGGTCAAATTGTTGACTCCGGCAAAAACATCAAGCCCAAACCATTTCATAATATCCTTTTTGAATCCAAGCTTAGCATTCACCAGAAGATAGGAGTTGCTATAAGCTGTATTGGCATCATTCATAGGTGCTTTATCATAATAATAAAGTACTGTGTTAAAATAAAATCCTGCTTTTGATTCTGCATCAACGCCTGCTGAAACACTTACAGGTACCACACCTGTTACATAGTTTCCGGAATAATCGGATTTGATGACCGTGTTATTATTCCAGTCAAAAGATTCAGTGGTATAATCTTTAAACTTGTAATCGTTATAAGTAAAACTTGTCCAGAACTTCAATGAGGAAACCGCTTTGTCAGGATTATGAAGAGCAGCAAATATCAACATGGCTTCTATTCCTTTTTGATTGGTTGAGCCTGCATTTTTGTAGGATGTTGTGCCATATTGGTTAGCTACAGGCACGATTGAGTTTGTAATGAACGATTGGTAAGCGCTGATGTCATAACTGAATTTATGATTGAACAGATTTCCTCTTACCCCTATTTCATAGTTTTTGCCATCTTCGGGTTTAATGTTTTTATTTAAGGTTCCGTCATAATTGTTGAGTTCCCACAATGGCGGCGGCGCATATCCATAGCTGATACTTCCCTGTATAGAGAGTTTATTATTTACTACCTTTACCAACCCGATTCTTGGTGATATTTTTTTAGGAAAATCCATTAGCCCGCTATAGTTTACATGTACAGAATCTTTAAACAAGTCGGTTATGTCATAAGAGAGGTCATTATAACTTGCTCCTGCGGTGAGCAATAATTGCCAGGGCAGATCAAATTCTGCCTGTGCGAATAAAATATTCGACTTAGAAATAGTGATATCACTCTGTGTCAAATTGCCGGTTTCGGGCCAGGTGCCGGGAATATCATTTTCAACTGCAAAAGTATTACCCAACTGATGCTGGTACATTAACTCTGCGCCAAGTGTAAACTTACTTTTTATATTTCCTAATTGAGGAGCATAAACAAATCTTGTTCTTAGGCCGGCACCTATGGTACTTTCCTTTAAAAAGCCGTTGTAATACGGACTTTCTCCATAAGGATGATTCAGCGTATTCATTGTTCCGTAAATACTGGTAGTGTTTGAAATCAAATCTGTAAACTGGTAAGTCTGCGAGGCTCCAATTTGTAGATTATTGTAACGTTTAACAGAAGTTTTATTGTCCAAAGCAAATTGTATTGCCTGGCGTGGGTTTGTCGCTGCCTGCAAACTGTCTAATCCACCTGGAATTCCAAAAGTGCCGGTAGCGGCATTCACAAAAACATTCACTGTTCTTTTTTCGCTTGGAAAGAATTGTGCAAAAATGTTTACTACATCTTTATTACTCCATCCGTTTTCGCGATAACCATCATAACGCTGGCGGGTATAATTGGCAGCAAGATTAAAATTATTGTTTCCTGTTTTATAAGTTGTTGTCCACTTGCCAAAACCATAAGAACCGCCTGTATATCCGGTCTCTAATTGGTTTTGCCCGGAAAATGCTTTATAACTTTTGAAAAGCAATACACCACCATTGCCGGCGCCGTAAATACTTCCCGATGGGCCTTTCAACACTTCGATGCTCCCAATCATGCACGGGTCAAAATCAAGCCCATGACCACCTGTGCCATCAGGGGATGACATTGGTATTCCGTTCCAATAAATTTTGAGGTTGCGTATTCCCCAGGGGTTGTTCAATAAGCTACCCCGAATAGCTATACGATAATCACCGGTAACAGTTGCTTCCATTTTTACACCGGGTATGGTATTGAGTGCTGGCATAATATCCATATTATCGCCACGCTGGATTTCCCTGGGCCTTAATATAGAGATTGCGCCAGAGGTTTCCGAAAGTTTGCGGTTATTTTCATATCCGGTAACGGTAACAGAAGAAAGATTCATAATTCCCGGTGCCATGGATATGTGCATGAACTCAGATAAATCATTAACTTGAACATGCTTAGTTTCATATCCAATAAATGATACATCTATTGAATTAATTTTGATATTAGATTCAATCATAAACTCGCCATTTTTATTGGTCAGTGATATGATATTTGAATTAGCCACTTTTACGGTTGCTCCTATTAAGGGTTCATTTGCTTGTTGGTCAGTTATTTTTCCTGCCAGTTTGTATTGAGCTGTTGCATGTACGATCATAATTGATAATGCAAACAATAAAATATATTTCATGAGTAAAATATTTAAATTTAAATGCACACATGTCAAATGCAAATTCTTTATTACAGTTGAATAGTAGATTTTGATAGCGCTTGACGTATGTGTTATTTTTAAGCAGCATATCGTATTGAAACATTTTCACATTTTTAATTTCAAAATTGATTGCTGTTTATAAATATAAAATGAAAAGCGATAAAATTTAAGTTCATTAAAGTGAACAACCTTTGCAAATGCAATTGAATTGCGCTTTTTTTAAATAAACTTGTTCCAATTAGTAAAAAGATGATTAAAAGTCAAAATGCTTTGCACTACATGTATTTTGTAATACAGCAAATTGAATATGATAAAATCGACTTTCTTATACGATGAACTGATTCAAGGCTTTTTGAGACCTTTACAGATCGAACTACTTAAAGTAGCGAATGGAATATGTAAAACAATTTAAAAAAGGCGCTCAAAACTATATTTGCGGTGGGTGAAATATGTCGAAAGATCGATCAATTGTTTTATCACTTGTTGTAGAAGGTGTGATTTTGGAATTATTTTCTATGATAAATGTTTGTGTTATTTTAGCAAAGAATGATTCTGCAAAAAGTGTTATTTCATTTTTATTATTTGAATTTGTTTCAGGATTATTCTGACTTTTCTTTTCTTCTTTTGCGATTTTTTTCATCATTTGGCATTTCCCGTTACAATGCATTTCAGGTTTTGACTTATTAATGCAATCTTTAGCGTAGCTATTTGTATAGGCATAATAATCTACAATTATAAAAGCGCTACTGAATGTTTGAGCAAAAAATGCAGCAAGAAAAATTAATGCAGCTAATTTATGATATATTATTTCGTATTTCAAATTGATGCAAAGGTATTCTTTAAATTGATGCAAGGATGTTCTTTAAAAATAAAATATTGGATCTAGATGAACCAAAAAAGTCTATAGTCATGAGGCTAATAAAGTCTTATAAAGAGTTTGTTTAAATTAATTACTACAGTCTTGAAATAGGTTGACTACAATTCAATCCAGAATGATCATTTAAAATTAAATAATTTAGAAATAATATCAAAAGAGTACAATTCAATAAGCTTATTGGGGGGAAACAATTCTTAGCAAATTGATACATCTAATATGAATTATAATTTCTCTCCATTGATATATACTGCCTCAATAATATTGCTTCCAAAAGCATAGGGAATATAATCCAGTGAAGACAATTGTTTCGTAAAAATTATATTGGCATTTTTACCTTTTGAAATACTGCCCACCATTTCCTGGCATTCCATTGCATAAGCGCCATTTATTGTGGCTGCATTGATAGCTTCTTCAGGTAACATTTTCATTTGGATACAACTCATAGAAACAACGGTATTCATATTACCGCTAGGAGATGTTCCCGGATTGAAATCAGAGGCAAGGGCAATGGCACAACCGGCATCAATCAATTCTCTTGCTGGTTGAAAAGACATTCTTAAAAAATAAGCCGCGGTAGGCAATAGCGTTCCTATGGTGGATGAATGTACAAGCGCTTGTATGGCTCTATCCGTCATAGTTTCCAAATGATCTACAGATAAGGCACCCAACTTTACGCCTATTTCTACGCCCCCGGAAGCATGTAATTGATTCGCATGAATTTTTGGTTTCAATCCATATTGCATGCCCGCCTGTAGAATTGTTTCTGTTTCAGCAACTGAAAAAAATCCTTCTTCGCAAAACACATCTATATAATCTGCTAAGTGTTCATGGGCTATTGCAGGCAGCATTTCATTGATGATAAGTTGAATATACCCAGGATGATTATTTTTAAATTCTTTAGGAAAACTGTGTGCACCGAGGAATGTAGCTTTTACAGGAATGGGCGCTTTTTCTTTAAGCCTTTGGATGACGCGTAACATTTTAAGTTCACTTTCCACCGTTAACCCATACCCGCTTTTAATTTCAATAGCCCCGGTACCTAATTGCATCAATTCTTTTAATCTTTCCCAGGCTTGTTGAAATAAAAGATCTTCAGGCATAGCCCGAAGTTTTGCGGCTGAATTTAAAATACCGCCTCCTTTTAAAGCAATTTCTTCATAACTCATTCCTTTTAATTTATCTACAAATTCCTCCTCCCTACTTGCAGCAAATACAAGGTGTGTGTGACTATCGCACCAACAGGGTAAAATATACCTGCCTGTGGTATCAATTATTTTAGATCGGAGGTAGGCTTCAGGTAAATCCTTCATAGCTCCATAGTCAGCAATTTTATGATCCTCAATAAATAAAAAAGCATTTTCAATTACAGGCAGATCTGCCAGGTGGCTCCCTTTCAAAACTGAGGATTCTTCCCTTGTATTCACAAGGCCTTTGATATTTGTAAAAAGTTGCATACTCATTTAGCAATATTACAAATACGTTTGCAGCTTCAATTTGTTTTTTGCTAGTAACTTCAAATATATTTGTGCATACTTATGAAATTTTTGATTCCAGTTTTTATTATTTTTTCTTTCTCATTCAGTGTTTTCGGTCAGGAACGACCCAGATTAGGCCTTACACTAAGTGGAGGTGGCGCAAAAGGGCTGGCACATTTGGGAATTTTAAAAGCCATTGATTCCTCGGGATTACACATAGATTATATTAGTGGCACCAGCATGGGCGCAGTAGTAGGAGCCATGTATGCCATCGGTTATAATGCAGACACCTTATTAAAAATAAGTAATAAAACAGATTGGGATTTATTGTTAAGCAATTCGGCTTCACTCAAAAATTTATCTATTGATGAAAAATCCGAATACGATAAATATGCTATAGAATTACCCTGGGAAAATAATGGTTTTCGATTACCCAGTGGTGTATTGGAATCAGAGGAATTATGGCTTAGATTAAGCGAATATTTTTTCCCGGTAAATGCCCTTAAAAATTTCTCTACATTTCCCAGAGGCTTTGCCTGTATGGCTACAGACATCTCATCAGGCGAAGGTGTTATACTCGATTCAGGTGAAATTGTACAAGCCATTCGCGCCAGTATGACCATCCCATCTGTCTTCACGGCTGTTCCTTTTCAAGGCAGGAAATTAGTGGATGGAGGAATCGTAAATAACTTCCCGGTAAGTGTAGCAAAAAAAGAAGGTGCAGATTTTGTAATCGGAAGCAATGTGGCCGGCAGCCTTCTGGCCAAAGAAAAAATTACCAATATTTTCCAGGTATTATTACAGGTGGCGTTTTTTAGGGAAGATAAAGATGCAAAAGAAGAAAAAAAGATGTGCGACTTATATATTCAGCATCATTTAGATGAATATACTATGGGTAGTTTTGGATCGGTGAATGAAATAATAAAGGAAGGATGTTTGGTAGGAGATTCTATTTATCCCCGGTTAAAAAAAATGTCAGATTCACTTAATCTTATTTATGGTCCTGATAAGCGCGCCTATCCCAAGATACCTCAAATGGATTCTGTAAAAATAAATGCTTTTGAAGTGCATGGATTAGTAAAAACAAATGAAGTTTTTTTCCTGCATCGCATTGATATGAAACCCAATACATTTTATACTGCCAAAGAAATCAACAACCATATCCGGAAAGCCTTTGGTACACGATACTATAAGAAGATTGTCTATGAATTACATCCTCTGGAGGATGGTTCTTCGAAAATCATATTTGACGTAGAAGAAAATCCCTTCACGTTTGCCAAGTCCACCATATCGTATAACTCTTTTAATGGCATTAGTTTAATAGGAAATATTACTTCGAGAAATTTTTTTACACCTTATTCCAGGAGCCTGGTATCCGCAAATATTGGAGAAAATCTGCGCATTCGGGGTGAGCATCTGCAATATTTCGGGCGGTTTAAAACACTCACTTTATCCGCCTCCATAGAAGCCTCTAATATAGGTTTTGCGAATTATCTCAATTATGTAAAAGATGGCACGTATAAGCAGAGTGCTGTAAGAGCTGATTTGAATACGCACTGGACATTGAATAGAAATTATGCCATTGGTATTGGCACGAGTTTTCAATCTTATCATTATAAACCGGATATTGTTTCCAAATTTGAATTAAGAGGCTATAATAATTTTTTAAATACTTATGCTTTTGTTCAATTCAATACCCTAAGTAATGCTATTTATCCCAAAAGAGGATCTACGTTTAATGCAACGGTTGGTTATAATTATAATCAACACCATGATATTGATTTTTATCACAATGGCAATCTTATCTTAAATGAAGATTCGCTCAATGGCCAATTTTCCGACTACTGGCATGTAAAAGCGGACTATCAAAATTTTGCTCCACTTTCATCCAAATTTACTTTTATCACGCATTTGCAAATGGGTATTTCATTTCATAGTAAATCAATTTTTTATGGTGATTATTTTATAGGTGGCCTGAATGCCAGTTTTCCCAATCAGGTTCTTTTTGCAGGTTTGGAAGAAGGTACCATTAGAACAAACAGTGCCGCTATGTTGCAATGTGGATTACGATACAGGCCTTATACCAATTTATATATCACGGCAAGAGCAAATATGATGGCTCTTGATTTTATTAAAAATTCAGAGCTTACAAAATCAGGTAGTTTTTTATCAGGGTATGCCATCACACTGGGTTATAACTTTATTTTAGGCCCATTAGAGATCAGTGCGATGTATTGTGATCAGTCCAAAAAATTATTGCCCTACATAAATCTTGGCATACCATTTTAAAAATGAATAATAAAAATCAGGTATATCAATTCAAGGATCAATTGAATGATCATTTGGAATTACCGGTATTTCCACCTCAGAGAATTGTTTCATTAGTTCCATCTATAACCGAGTTATTATTTGATTTGGGTTTGGAAAACAGGATCATGGGTGTTACAAAATTTTGTGTGCATCCAAGAGGAAAATGCAAAAGCAAAGAAATTATTGGAGGAACAAAAAATATTCATCTTGACAAAATAGACCGTATCCAACCTGATTTGATTATTGCCAATAAAGAAGAAAATGAAAAAAATCAGGTAGAAAATTTAAAAAAATCATATCCGGTTTGGGTCAGTGATGTAGATCATTTTAAGGATGCCCTTGAAATGATTTCCACAATTGGTTCTTTGACGGGATCAGGTGATATGGCGAAAAATATGATCCGGGAAATAGAATCAGCATTTACACAAATACCGGTACCAAAAAACAAAATAAAAGTAGCCTACCTTATCTGGCAAAAACCTTATATGGCTGTAGGAAGTCATACATTTATTCATGATATGTTGCAAAGAGCAGGTTTTGAAAATATTTTTGCCGATGCGATAAGATACCCGGAAATTTCATTGGAAATCTTAAACCAACGCCGGCCGGAAATTATTTTTCTTTCATCAGAGCCATATCCCTTTAAAGAAAAGCATCAAAGAGAATTTGAACAATTACTTCCCAACAGCAAAATACTACTGGTGGATGGAGAAATGTTCAGTTGGTATGGGAGCCGAATGTTGATTTCCGGAAAATACTTCGGGGATTTACAGGAAAAATGCACCAAAACAATTCGGGCATAGCTCAATTTCACTTGCCGATATTTGCCAATTCCTTATATTTGCAGCCTGGAAATTTCTAATGAAGGTTCCTGAATTTTCTTATTTTTTAAACCTTTTACAAACCAATTCATTTATTTAATTTACCCTTTTATGGCAAATGAAAAAATTCTTCAAATCATGGGTGATAAAGCGGGCAATCTGCTGGATCACAAGTGTACCACTGTTGACAAATCAATGTTGACCTTACCTTCTAATGACCATATTGATAAAGTATGGGCCTTGAGTAACCGCAATACACAGGTTATGTGCAGTATGGAAAAATTGCTAAGCCATGGAAGGCTTGGAGGAACAGGATATTGTAGCATCCTTCCTGTTGACCAGGGTATAGAACATAGCGGGGCAAGCGCATTCGGTCCGAACCCAATCTATTTTGACCCGGAAAATATCGTAAAACTGGCCATAGAAGCAGGTAGTAGTGGTGTTGCATCCACCTTTGGCGTACTTGGCATTTTGAGTAGAAAATATGCACATAAAATTCCGTTCATAGTTAAGATCAACCATAATGAATTGCTTACATACCCAAATAAATTTGATCAGACTTTATTTGGCTCGGTAAAAAATGCCTGGAATCTTGGCGCCATGGCAGTTGGTGCAACGATCTATTGGGGAAGTGAAGAAAGCACACGGCAACTTAAAGAAATTTCAGAAGCGTTTGAACTGGCTCATGAATTAGGTATGGTGACCATTTTGTGGTGCTATCTTAGAAATGATGCATTCAAAAAAGACGGTGTGGATTATAGTGCATCAGCAGATCTTACCGGGCAGGCTAATCATTTAGGTGTAACCATCCAGGCAGATATTATTAAGCAAAAATTGCCGGTAAATAATGGTGGATATAATGCCATCAAATTTGGCAAAACCAATAAAGCGGTATATGAAAAATTAACAACGGATCATCCGATTGATCTTTGCCGTTACCAATTACTCAATTGCTATATGGGTAAAGTGGGCCTCATCAATAGTGGTGGAGAAAGCAAAGGAGCAGGAGATTTATTTGACGCAGTAGAAACCGCAATCATTAATAAACGTGCCGGAGGGATGGGATTGATCATGGGAAGAAAAGCTTTCCAAAAACCCATGAAAGAAGGAATTGAATTATTAAATATCGTTCAAGATGTCTATTTAGATAATTCTATAACGATAGCTTAATGGTCATGAAAGAAAAGATCCTGTCGCTCCGTAGCGGCAGGTTTTTTTTTGAAGTTTAATCAATACATGCTGCTTATTAGTTTTTTCTTACCTTCATTTTCCCAATGTAGAAAAAATAATGAATAAAGAAAATAATAAAGATCCTAAGGAACCTCAGGAAGACTTTTTTGAAACCTCGCTTTCAGGAGAAGAAGATGCCATGAATAAAGATTCTGCACAAAGACAGAAATGGTATAAAAGATTGAGAAAAGGCATTACTACATCTACCTCTGATAAAAAAGAAATGCCGGAAGGCCTTTGGACCAAATGCCCGGAATGCAATTATATATGCACGACTACAGAATTGAAAGAAAATCTATTTGTTTGTCCAAAATGTAATTATCATCATCGAATAGGAAGCCTTGAATATTTTGATATTCTATTTGATAACAAAACATACACGGAATTATTTGACAATATCCGTAGCAAAGATTTTTTATCATTCACAGATTTGAAGCCGTATGATAAAAGGCTGGAAGAAATAGAAAATAAAACGGGCCTTACGGATAGTTTGCGTGTAGGAACAGGAAAAGTCAATGATATTGAAATGGTTATTGCCTGTATGGACTTTGCATTTATTGGTGGCTCCCTGGGTAGTGTAATGGGTGAAAAATTCAGCCGCGCAATTGACTATTGTATTGCCCACCATCTTCCTTATATTGTTATTTCAAAAAGTGGTGGCGCCCGCATGATGGAAAGTGCATTTAGCCTGATGCAGCTTGCCAAAACGAGTGGGAAATTATCCCAACTAAGCGATGCCAAACTCCCATTCATCTCTGTACTAACAGATCCTACTTTTGGTGGTATTACTGCCAGCTTTGGTATGCTGGGTGACCTGAATATAGCCGAGCCCGGCGCACTTATTGGCTTTGCCGGACCACGCGTCATTAAGGAAACAATCAAAAAAGATTTACCGGAAGGCTTTCAAAGAAGTGAATTTTTGCTGGAACATGGATTCCTTGACTTTATCGTGGACAGGAAAAACCTCAAAGATAAATTAGCACAAATTGCACGTTTCTTCAAAAATTGATTTTCATTTTTAAAATGATAAATGCCGTTTAATCTTACACGGATTATGGGCCTGAGTAAGCATGAAGAAAATTGCTCCAAAAGAAATGAAAAACAGGCAAGCCTATTTTCATTATAATATTGAAGAAAAATATATTGCCGGTATCGTCTTACTGGGTTCGGAAGTAAAATCAATACGTGAAGGCAAAGTAAGTTTTAATGATAGTTTCTGCCTCCTGGATAAAGGCGAATGCTGGATCCGTTCTTTATACATTTCTGAATATTCTCATGGTACAGTAAATAATCATATCCCTGTGCATGACCGTAAACTCCTATTGACAAAAAGAGAATTAAAAAAACTTCAGGCCGCTACCAAAGAAAAAGGATTAACCATTATTCCCCTACGTGTTTTCTTCACTGAAAAAAATCTCGTTAAAGTGGAAATTGGGTTAGCACGCGGCAAAAAAATCCATGATAAGAGGGAAACAATGAAAACGCGTGATACAGAAAGAGAATTACGCAGAATCATAAAATAAAAAAGCACTGCAAAATAAATTGCAATGCTTTTGAAAGATTTTTAAAATTACTGGTTAATCAAATTATATAATTCATCCAGTTTGGGAGATAATATAATTTCTGTTCTCCTGTTTTGAGCCCTTCCTTCAGGTGTGGTATTCGTGGCAACAGGATCATACATACTATGCCCGGATGCGACTACATTTTTTGGATCTACCTTATATTCATTCACTAATATTCTCACAATAGAAGTAGCTCTGGCAGTACTCAATGCCCAGTTATCTTCATATTTTCCACGAATAGGAATAGAGTCTGTATGGCCTTCAATATCCACAGAAATATCCGGGTTTAATACCAACACAGCAGCGAGCTTACTTAATGCATCTTTCCCTTTAACATTAACAACAGCGCTCCCTGATGGAAATAATAACCCTTCACTGAGGCTCACATAAACCTTTCCGTTTTTCTGGGTTACGGTTAATTCATTTGCCGAAAATCCCACTAATGCATCAGCCATTTTCTTTTTCAATGCTGCTGCTTTCAATTTTTGCTGATCGAGTAAGGCCTGTAATTGTGCCAGTTTTTTTTGCTGCTCTTCAAGCGCCTGTTGATTTTGATTCAATGCATTCGCTTTATTACTGATATCTTTTGTCATTAATGCATTGGCATTGTTTAATTCATCAATTTGTTTTTGCAGCAAGTCAATTTGGCCTCGCAGGTCCGAAACTTTATTTGCCAGAACCGCACTATCACTTCTCAAATATCTGTTTGCAATTTGTTCATCCAGGAGTTTACGTTTTGCTACGCAGCCAGATAAAAAAATCATACCGGCCAAAATGGTCAAAATCGTTTTTGAATATTGTTTCATAAAAAATATTTTGTCTAAGATCGGAAAAAATAATGCCAAAGACAATTTCAAACTAAATCTTATACATAAATTCCTTCATTTAGAACATCAACAAATCAAATAAAAAGAAGGCGACAAGCATTTTTTGTATTTTTGAATTCAAACGATAAAAGATATGCACCGTAGAAAGTTATTAAAATTAGGTTCCTTTGGTTTAGGAGCGCTCGCGACCCATAAGCTATTTGCTACAGGCTTTTCCGGCCATGCAGAACGTAAACCAATTGTTCTCTCTACATGGGATGCAGGCATTGAAGCCAATAAAGCAGCCTGGAAAATATTACGTGAAAATGGTCATGCCCTGGATGCCGTAGAGCAAGGTGTAATGGTCACAGAATCTTCACAAAACTGTTGTGTAGGATTAGGCGCTAATCCGGACAGGGATGGGTATGTAACACTGGATGCCAGTATTATGAATGGGAATGGAGATTGTGGGGCTGTCGCATTTTTAGAAAGAATAAAGCATCCCATTTCTGTTGCCAGAAGAGTGATGGAAAAAACACCACATGTATTTTTGGTAGGATCCGGTGCACAACAATTTGCCGTAGAGGAAGGCTTCCCATTAGAAAAACAGGTTTTGTCTTCTGATGCACAAAAAACTTATGACGAATGGCTAAAGGAACATCATTATAAGCCTCAGGTAAATATTGAAAATTCTAAAGGGCAACAAGCATTTGCTCCTTCAAAACTTTCGAATAATCAATGGAACCACGATACGATTGGCATGATTGCTTTAGATGGACACGGAAACCTTGGAGGAAGCTGCACCACAAGTGGAATGGCATTTAAAATGCGTGGTCGAGTGGGCGATTCACCAATTATTGGAGCAGGATTATTTGTAGATAATGAAGCCGGCGCCGCTGTTTCAACGGGCTTGGGAGAAGAAGTCATCCGCACTTGCGGTACACACCTCGTAGTAGAATTTATGCGGCAGGGTCTGTCTCCACGTGATGCCTGCAAAAATGCAGTATCCCGAATTATTGACCGTTATAAAAACACCGATAAAATAAAAGATATACAAGTTGGTTTTATTGCATTGAGCCCAAAAGGTGAATATGGCGGTTTTTGTATTCATTCCGGTTTCAATTATGCCGTTTGCTATGCAGACACCTATAACCAGTTAATCAATAGTGAATTCATCTATAAATAGTAAAAAATGTTATTAGAAATTGCTGTATTTAATATGGACTCTGCCATTCTTGCGGCTGCATCAAATGCGGACCGGCTCGAATTGTGCGACAATATTTATGATGGGGGTACAACCCCTTCTTATGCCTTGTTAGAGATGGCAGTTCAAAAGTTATCTATACCGGTATTCCCAATGATTCGCCCAAGAGGTGGTGATTTTTTATATAGTGAAACCGATTTTCAAATAATGCTGAAAGATATTCACTACTGCAAAAATCTCGGTTATACAGGAATTGTAACTGGCCTTCTGGATAAAAATGGGCATATAGATACCAAAAGGTTAAACAAATTAGTAGAGGCCGCTTATCCTATGGATGTTACATTTCACCGTGCTTTTGACCGTTGTATGAATCCTTTTGAAAGCCTGGAAAAAATTATTGACTGTGGATGCGAAAGAATTTTAACAAGCGGACAACAACCCAATGCCATAATGGGCAAAGATCTTATTAAAGCTTTAATTGAAAAAGCGGAGAACCGGATTACGATTATTGCAGGGAGTGGTGTACGCAAAGAAAATATCCTGGATCTCGCAAGATATACAGGGGCCATTGAATTGCATACATCTGCTCGAAAGGATATTCCCTCTCACATGGAATTTACCTGCGAATCCATGCAGGAAAATATATCTAATGTTTCCGTAGATTGTGAAGAAATCAGGGCGATGAAAAAAATAATATCATCCTGATTGCCCTAATTGATGCAGGCAAGATGCGAGGCTGTTTTTCCAATCCTTCATTTCTAATTCAAAGTTTGTTTTGAATTTTGAAGTATTGAAAACGGAATAATGAGGTCTCTTTGCTGGAGTAGGATATTCTTCTGTCGTAATTTTATTAATATGACAAAGAGTGCCCGTTTGTTTTTTTATTTCACTGGCAAAATCAAACCAGGTGATATTTCCCTTGTCACTAAAATGATATATACCTGCCTGATGCAGCAAATTCTCTATTGGTTGAGAACAGATTTTCAAAAGAGCTTCTGAAAGGTTTTTCGCATAAGTAGGTGCTCCAAACTGGTCACCCACTACAGCAATTTCTTTTTTTGTCTGAAATAAATTCAACATGGTCTTGACAAAATTTTTCCCATATTCACTATAAAGCCAGGAGGCTCGAATAATAAAGGTCTGCGCACAAACTGCTAATGCCTGCTCCTCTCCTGCCCTTTTTGTGTAACCATAAAAATTGACCGGATCGGTAATATCCGTTTCCAGGTAAGGCCTTTGTTGATCTCCCCGGAAAACATAGTCCGTAGAGATATGTAAAAAAATACAGGAAAATTCTTTGCAGGCCTTAGCAAGATTGGAGACTGCTTTAATATTTATAAGGGATGCTTGTTCCTGATCCGTTTCAGCGAGATCAACCGCAGTATAGGCAGCGGCATTAATACAAAATGATGGTTTGTATTTCTTGAAATAAAATTGAACAATTTCTTCTTTTGTAATATCCAGGTTTTCTTTACCGGTAAATAAAAAATCAAATTGTTGAAATTGATTTGCAATAGCCTGTAATGATGATCCAAGTTGGCCATTTTTACCGGTGACTAATATGAGGGGTCTTGTGAGTACCATTAAAGACTCCAGTATTTCCTTTGAAAAATAACGCCCTTATAAATGCCTTTTAAATCAGCGATGATTGCGTGTTCTTTGGTGATATTCATAAAATACTTTTCACTAAAAGAAAAATAATCCCGATGTGGCACCGCCACAATCACCGCATCATAATCATTATCTACCTCTTTCATCAGTGAAAAGCCATATTCTTTTAGCATGTCTTCAGAAGATGCATAAGGATCTGTAATATGTACTTCCAAATGATAATTCTTCAGAAACATTACAATATCCGCCACTTTTGAATTGCGTATATCACTTACATTTTCTTTAAAGGTGGCACCCATGATAAGTACTTTGGAAGATTTGACATCTTTTGTATGCAGAATTAAATGACGAATAATTTTTTCCGCTACAAAATTTCCCATATAATCATTCACCCGTCTTCCACTCAATATAACCCTTGACTTAAAACCAAGTTGAGATGCTTTATATGTAAGATAATAAGGATCCACCCCTATACAATGACCACCAACAAGGCCCGGTGAAAATTTTAAAAAATTCCATTTTGTCCCGGCAGCTTCCAATACATCGTAGGTTTTGATATCCATTTTATCAAAAATTAATGAAAGCTCATTCATTAAAGCAATATTTAAATCCCGTTGAACATTCTCAATGACTTTGGCAGCTTCGGCTGTTTTAATAGAGGGCGCTTTATGAAGGCCGGCTTCAATGATCAGGGAATATACAGAAGCAATGTTTTCAAGGGATTCCGCATCACATCCGGAAACAACTTTTATTACTTTTTCCAGGCTATGCGTTTTATCACCCGGATTAATTCTTTCCGGGGAATAACCGGCTTTAAAATCCTTGCCCATTTTTAAACCACTCTCCTTCTCTATGATAGGGATACAATCTTCTTCTGTACAGCCCGGGTAAACCGTTGATTCAAATACAATATAATCGCCCTTCTTCAATACACGACCTATGATGTTACAGGCTTTTTTTAAAAGCGAAAGATCCGGAACATGATACTCATCCACCGGCGTGGGGACTGCAAGGATAAAAAAATCCGCTTTTCGTAAATCCTCTATTTCATGGGTAAAATAAATATCGCAATGATCAAAATCAGCAGCAATCATTTCATTGCTTGGATCTATTTTATTTCTCAGCATGTCAATCCTCGCAGGATTAATATCAAAACCTATAACTTTTAATTTTTTGGAAAATGACAGCGCAACGGGCAATCCTACATAGCCTAAACCCACTACCGCAAGTACAGCTTGTTTATTTATCAAACGATCAATCGTCATTTTCAAAAATTAATTGTGCACATATTCCAGTACGGACTGAGTGATATAGGCCAATTGATCCTTATCCATTTCCGTATGGATAGGCAAAGAAATAACCCGCTTGGTAAGCCAATCCGTCACTGGTAAATCAACCGTTTCATTGTCTAAGGTATCAAACATTTTTTGGCGATGCCCGGGTACCGGATAATAGATCATTGAAGGAATATTTTTTTCTGCCAGAAATTTTTGCAAACCATCACGGTCCACATTTTCTAATTGTAAAGTATATTGATGAAAAACATGTTTTCCATAGGGTGCACGCCAGGGGGTTTTTATTTTCTCGCTGGCTTCAAATGCCTGATCGTAATAATCTGCAACCGCGCGACGTGCTTCAATATAAGCATCTAATTTTTCCAGCTTAATTTTTAAGATAGCTGCCTGGATTGAATCCAATCGGCTATTACAACCAACCATGTCATGATAATATCTTTTTTGCTGGCCATGATTTGCGATCATCCGCATTTTTTCTGCCAGTTGATCATCATTGGTGGAGATAGCACCACCATCCCCATAAGCGCCCAGGTTTTTAGAGGGGAAAAAAGAGGTCGTGCCTATATGTCCAATACTTCCCGTTTTAGAGGATTTCCCATTTTCAAAATGATACATCGCGCCTATTGCCTGTGCATTGTCTTCAATGACATGCAAACCATGTTTTTCAGCAATGCTTAATATTTCTTCCATAGGAGCAGGTTGGCCATATAAATGAACGGGTACTATGGCTTTTGTCCTGGGTGTAATCGCTTTTTCCAATTGTTCCGGATCCAAACAGAAGCCCTGCTTATCCACTTCGGCAAAGACAGGTTTAAGCCTGAGAAGGGCAACCACTTCAGTCGTTGCGATATATGTAAATGATGGTGTGATTACTTCATCACCTGGTTTTAAACCTAAAGCCATCATAGCAATTTGCAAAGCATCCGTACCATTTGCACATGGAATTACATGCTTCACACCAAGATAAGCAGCCAGGTTTTCTGAAAACTCATGAACGGCAGGGCCATTAATAAATGCGCTGCTTTCTAAAACATCCAAAACGGCTTTATTTATTTCATCGCTGATATGATGATACTGTTTTTTCAGGTCAACCATTTGTATTGGTCGCATAATATAATTTTAAGGCAGCAAAATTAATTAAAAAACAAGGAATTAATTGAGGATTATAGAGGCTCTTCCGAATGAATTCCGTTTCTTTACAAAACCTGCTGAAAATGGGAAAATTTTTTTATCAAATATTTCTTCGTTTATATCCCCTGATTGCTTCCATTATATCTCCATTTAATCCAAAAGCCAAGAAATGGATTGAAGGGAGAAAGGATATTTTTATAAAAATAAAAAATGCACTTCAACATGATCCGGGCAAAAAAATCTGGATGCACTGCTCCTCTCTCGGAGAGTTTGAGCAAGGGCGTCCACTCCTGGAAAGCCTGTCCAAAGTGTATCCCGATTTGAAAATCGTTGTCAGTTTCTTTTCTCCTTCAGGATATGAGGTTCAAAAAAATTATGCAGGTGCAAATTATGTTTTTTATCTGCCCATGGATTCCAAACAACATGCACAGGAATGGTATGACCTCATCAATCCTTCATTGGTTCTTTTTGTAAAATATGAGTTTTGGAATTATTATTTACAGGAATCTAAGAAAAGAAATATACCGCTCTTACTGATTTCGGGAATTTTTAGAAAAAGTCAACCATTCTTTTCCTGGTATGGACGATTCTACCGGGAAATGCTAACTTGTTTTACGCATTTTTTTATTCAGGATAAAAATTCTGCGATGCTGCTTCAATCGATTGGATTAGAAAATTTCACCATCTGTGGTGATACCCGTTTTGACCGGGTTATCCAAATGAAAAAGAATACCGTATCCTTACCCGGTATTGAAATTTTTTGTGAAAAAGCGATTACCCTGGTTGCCGGAAGTACCTGGCTGGAAGATGATGAGGAACTAAATCATTATATCAATAAAAAGCCGGAGATGCGTTTCATCATTGCCCCTCATGATGTGGGTGAAGACCGGATAAAAGAATGTTTGCTTCTTTATAAAAATTCAATTCTTTACTCAGAATTCGTTCAAAATTTTTATTTGCCTCCCGATAAGAATACCCTCATCATAGATAATATAGGCATGTTGAAAAGATTGTATGGCTATGCAACCATTTCTTTTGTGGGGGGTGGATTTGGAGGTGATGGTGTTCATAATGTTCTTGAGCCCGCCGTTTATGGGCGTCCTGTTCTTTTTGGACCGGTATATGAAAAATTTCCTGAAGCAACAGGCCTTGTGGAAACCGGGGCTGCTTTCTCCATTATAGATGCCATAGAACTCGAAGAACAATTGAATGAGTTATTAGAAGATGATGCTTTATACCAATCTGCCTGTACACAGGCAAGCGCATTTGTATTATCACAAGCTGGAGCAACCAATCATATTTTAGGCTATTTAAAAGAGAATCTTCGCTTAATGAGTTGATCAAACATATTAACCGTTTCGTGATTTTCCGGCCAGCCTATTTTCACTTTTAATTCACGTTGTATCCAATACTCAGCTTCCGGGAGGGAATGAAAAGCATCAATGGTTTTTAAACTTCTTTCATACATATTTTCATCACCCCGGAAAAGATCATTGATAAAGAGGAAACGGTCATTCACCCCTATGGCCATGCGTAGATCTTTGATTGGTGTGTCTTTCAATTTATGAGCCAATTCCTCATGCGTAGGTTTCAGTCGCTCATTCAAACTAAAAACATCCGGGCGCATTTTTTCATTCAATTCAAATAATTCTTTTTCCTGATGAGCAAAAGTTGGAATATCATCCAATGAATGAATACCCAATGATTGTACTATTTCTTCCGGCAATTTTATATTAGATGTTTGCAAATCTTCTTCTTGATCATACTTTACAGCCTTCTCCGGATTTAGAGCGATCTCCTCTGTATCGGTAAGAGGTGAGTGCATAGATCTATTTGACACATAAGGATGTGCAGGCATTCTTACTGATGCTTTATTGGAGATATTATTTTGCACCTTCTGAGTACCATTCAATTCAGCCAGAATCATTTGGATCGTAGCAATCAGCGTTTCCGGTTTTGATCCCTGTTCAAATTGTTCCTGTAAAAGATAAATCAGTGCACCTGTTTTGTCCATAAGTTCTACTACATTTGACCATTAAATGATAAAAGTACAATTCATTTGAATTTCAATTTTAAATTTTATGTGAATGTTCTGTAATGAACGTCCTTACTATTTATATGAAATGATTTAAATCAAACCCATGGCATCTTATAAACATATTCAAACGCTTTTAAAAAAGGATCTCTTGCTGGAGTTACGCCAGCAATATACTTTATACGGGATTGTACTGTATGTAGCATCTACTATATTCATCGTATATCTTTCTATGGGGCAACCGGAGTCAGCTGTTTGGAATGGTTTATTTTGGGTGGTACAACTATTTGTTTGTGTAAATGCTATGGCTAAGAGCTTTCTCCAGGAAAGCCGGGGTCGTATGTTATATTATTATACCATCTCAGGCGCTACGGATTATATTCTATCGAAACTACTATTCAATGCCATCTTAATGATGGTGATGACCCTTATCAGTATTCTCTTGTTTTTATTATTGCTTGGAAACCCGGTTTATTATTTTGGACAATTTATCATGATCAGTTTATTGGGGGGCCTGGGCCTAAGCCTGGTTTTCACCTTTTTAGCAGCGATAGCAGCCAAAGCACAACAGCAGGCTGCATTGATGGCCATTATGGGATTTCCTCTAATCATCCCGCAATTATTATTATTGGGCAAAGCGGCCCGTCAGGTCTTCGAGCCGGTTGTACAAGCCGGTTTTTCTCAAATGATTTTATTATTGATTTGCCTGGATGCTTTGATCATCATTTTATCCATCATACTTTTTCCTTTTTTATGGAGGGATTAAACAAATTTTATTTTGCTGTATTCATGTAGTAATTTTGCACAGCAAAAATTCATCTTCTAAAATATTTTGACATGAATAAGGCCTGGTGGAAAGTATTATGTGTTCTTTTATTACTTTATACATGTTCCATGGGGTTTTTAGTTAAAATCCCCGTGCTGGATGGCAGGCTACAACAATCCATACGAAATCTTTATTTTCATGTTCCCATGTGGTTTTGTATGCAAACCTTATTTATGGTTTCCGTAATATACTCTATCCTACGCCTTCGAAAACAAGATTGGAAAAGTGATTTATATGCCGTTGAGTTTGCGCGTACCGGGCTTATATTTGGATTAATGGGAATCACAACCGGAGCTATCTGGGCTAATTATCAGTGGGGTGAACCCTGGTCAGGGGATGCCAAACAAAATGGCGCTGCCATTGCCCTTCTCATTTATTTTGCGTATTTCATTTTAAGGGGTTCGTTTCAGGATTCAGAGAAAAAAGCCAATATCAGTGCCGTGTATAACATTTTTGCATTTGCAATGTTATTTCCAACACTTTGGATCTTGCCCCGTATGACCGAATCATTACATCCAGGTGGCCAGGGAAGTGAAGGGAATCCTGCTTTAAATGGAAGTGACCTTGCACCATCAATGCGCATGGTCTTTTGGCCGGCAGTATTTGGATGGACTCTTTTAGGCGTTTGGATTGCTACATTAAGAATAAGGCTTCAAAAAATAAAATTACATTATGCGACACTTCAATAAATTTAAAGTTGTTCTTGTATCTGGTCTCTTGTTATTCAGTTTTTATGCATTGGCTCAAAATATGGATTTAAAAACCGAAGAACCCACAGATTTTATGCATAGCAATGGAAAAATCTTTGTCGTGATGGTCGTAGTGATCACTATTGTAACGGGGCTGCTTATTTATGTTATTAATTTAGACCGAAAGATTAGAAAGTTAGAGAAAAATATCCTATCGGGAAAGGTATAAAGCATTTTCAAAGAGAAGAAACCATTTTTTTTTATATAAACAAATACTAAATATCTTTATCACAAAAAATTAAATCATGTCAGATCAAACGTACAGTTTTTTCGAAAGTATCACACGCAGCTTTGATAAGGCGGCGGTATTTACCAAATGGGAAAAAGGGATTTTAGAACAAATTAAAGCATGTAATGCTGTTTATCAAATGCGTTTCCCTGTAAAGCGCGATGATGGCTCCATTGTTGTTTTGGAGGCATATCGTGTGCAACATAGTCATCATAAAACACCCTGCAAAGGAGGTATCCGATTCAGTGAAGCTGTAAACCAGGATGAAGTAATGGCCCTGGCAGCATTAATGACTTATAAATGCGCATTGGTTAATGTTCCCTTTGGTGGTGCAAAGGGTGGTATTAAATTAAGCCCAAGAAAATACAGTGAATTTGAACTACAAAAAATTACACGGCGCTATACTGCTGAGCTCATCAAGAAAAATTTCATCGGGCCAGGCACTGATGTTCCCGCACCCGATTATGGAACCGGTGAAAGAGAAATGGCCTGGATACTGGATACCTACTCTACAATGAGACCGGGAGAAATAGATGCTATGGGTTGTGTAACCGGAAAACCAGTAACTCAAGGCGGTGTACGGGGAAGGAAAGAAGCAACCGGTTTAGGTGTATTTTATGGCGTAAGAGAAGTATGTAATATGCCGGATATGATGGAAAAATTAGGTATGACAATTGGCATAAAAGGCAAAAGGGTTGTCGTACAGGGATTAGGTAATGTGGGATACCATTCAGCCAAATTCTTTCGGGAAGGTGGTGCCAAAATTGTAGCTATTGCTGAATACGAAGGTGCTATCTTTTGTGAAGACGGGTTGAATGAAGAAGAACTCTTTATCCACCGCAAAAAGACAGGTTCTATTCTAAATTTCCCCGGGGCAACTAATTTAGAAAAAAATACAGATGCACTGGAATTAGAATGTGATATCCTTATCCCTGCTGCTTTAGAAAATGTGATCAACAAAGACAATGCCGATCGAATAAAAGCAAAAATCATTGGTGAAGCTGCCAATGGCCCGCTGACTCCGGCAGCCGATGATATTTTGGATAAAAAAGGAATTTTAGTAATCCCCGACATGTATTTAAATGCTGGTGGAGTAACAGTCTCTTATTTTGAATGGTTAAAAAATCTAAGCCATGTCCGCTATGGCCGTATGGAAAAAAGATTTACTGAAAATATGAATAAACATATTCTTAGTCAGATTGAAGAACTTACCGGAAGGCAGGTTAATGAAACGGAGAAAATGTTTATTGAACATGGAGCCAGTGAAGTAGATTTAGTTTATAGTGGTTTAGAAGAAACCATGATTGAGGCAACTCATGAAATCATGAATTGTTGGAAAAATAATCCAACTATTCCAAATATGCGCACTGCTGCTTATGTGGTGGCTATTGATAAGGTTGGCACTTCTTATGCCGAACTGGGAATTTTCCCTTAATCAATTTCTCTGCTATCTTTTTAAACCCGCAATCCAATGCGGGTTTTTTCATTTTAACTCATTTTCTACATAAAAATCATTTATGAATGAGGCCCATCTTCAATGTTGTTTTTCATAATTTAATTCTCCGTTAAGTACCCTTGCCGGTGCAGTATAAGCATGCTCTGTAATTTTATCAATACCCATAATATGCAATACTTTCCAGCCATGCAGTTTTAAAAAGTCAGCAACCATTGAGCGATGGCATCGCCACCAAACGGCTTCTGAACACATAAAAGCAGTACGTTTTTCAGATGCGATCTTTTCCAAATTTTCAATACCCTTCTTGAAGTCTGCTGTTTCCATATAATCGGCATAACTTCTAAATGCTATGTGTCGCCATCCTGTGTTTTTAGAATTCGGATTTGCTTTTCTTCTTCCCCCAAGATCTTTAATATGCACATATTGAATTTCTTTACCCGGTAAAGTTTCTGCCAACACTTCCTTATTGAAATGCGGAAATTTTCTGGATCCGGGGAAACTCCTGATATCCGCCACTACCTGAATATTACATGACTGAAGCATGAGAATGAACTCTTCCAGTGACCTTGTAGAATGACCGATTGTCCAAATAAGAGGCTGCTCCACTTTCATGTTTTATTTTTACATATTACTTTTCCCGGGAGAAGTAGGAATTAATGGTCGAATCGTCATTTCGTCTACTAAAAAATTATCGGGTGTTTCTAATAAATGAATTACCATATCAGCGATGTCGCCGGTTTGTAACATAGCGCGATGTGGTTCTATACCTGAGGAATCAAAAAAATGGGTATCAATACTACCGGGGTTTAAGCAGGTCACTTTTATTTTGAAACCTCTTAATTCTTTAAATAATGCTTCACTAAATCCTTGTATGCCATACTTTGTGGCGGAATAAGCTGCTGCTTCACCTCTGCTTGTCTTTCCCAGGATTGAACCTATATTGATAATATGATTTACGCATGCATTCCTTTTCATGAAAGGAACAATTTTAGAAGTAATATAAAATGTGCCATTCAAATTTGTGTTGATCATTTCATGCCACTGATCTAATGGTAAGGAATCTATTCTATTAAAATATCCGGCTCCTGCATTATTAATGAGTATATCAGGACTATGACTTTCTGAAAATGTTTTTTCAATAAAGGAAGCTATTTCTTTTTCATTTGAAATATCCATTCTTATTGGTATGAATTTTTCTTTCCACTTTGCACCGGCTAATTGAAGCTTTTCTTCATTTCTTGCCAATCCATATACGATTGAACCTTTTTTTATTAAAGCTTCAGCTATAGCCAATCCCAAGCCGCTGCTTGCTCCGGTTATTAAAGATATTTTTCCGTTGATATTCATTTTTTCTTTTTATTCATTTTACTTGATTCCATTTGGCAGATAGCTTCCGGGTACTTTGCGAAAGCTTATAGCCAAACGATTCCATCCATTAATAGCGATTACAGCCATACTTAAATCAACAATTTCTTTTTCATCAAAATGCGTGCGAACTCTTTGATATAAAGAATCCGGCACATCATTTTCTGCAATCAATGTCAATGCCTCTGTCCATTCTAACGCAGCTCGTTCTTTTTCAGTATAAAAAGGAGTTTCCCGCCAGGCGCTTAATGCATATAATCGTTGTTCTGTTTCGCCGAGTCTTCTTGCATCCTTGGTATGCATATCCAGGCAATAGGCGCATCCATTGATTTGTGATGCCCTGGTTTTAATTAATTCATATAAAGAATGCTCCAGGCCAGAGTTGGCTGCATATTTTTCGACCTGCATCATTGCATCCAATGCGCCTGGTGCAACTTGTGCATAATTGATTCTTGCTTCCATTTTATTTCAATTTTATTGTAAAAAAATAAACTTATGTTTATGAGGTGAACTCTTCCTGTTGATTATTCACTTCAAATAATGCGATTGTAAGATAACCTTTGAGGGCTTTTCATTTTACCTTTTAACCCATATGAAAATCTATCAGGACAATTCCTGAAAAAATGGAGAGGAAGTTTATTAAATATTAACATCCCCTGGTCAAAACAATTCCCAGAAAAACAGCTAATAAAGCAAGCAAAAAACTTAATCTCCCTAAAAGCCGGGAGCGATTTCTTAATTTGATGGTTTGTTTACTTTCCGGGTCATTTTTCCAGGCTTCAATAGCGCGGTTTCCAAGGTAAAAATCATGTATCAAATTAATGAGAATAATTCCCACAAAAGTCAACATTTTTAATGCGGCTGTTTTCCCAAATGTTGAGCCGGTAAAATAACTCATTGACCATTGAACACCCCGATAATTCAATTGCATTATTCCGGTAATCAACAAAATAATGAGTGAAATAATTCCGGCCTTCCTGAATTTTTTTGAAACACTGAATATTAAATTGACCTTATCCGGATGTTGTTTAATGCCGGGAATAAAAGCCAGTATTAAAAATAACATACCACCCAGCCATAAGCATGCAGCTACAATATGGATGAATACTGTGGCCAGGTATAAGTTATGTGACACTTTATAAGAGTTCTGCGTCTAAATTAATTTGTAATTGAAGCGCTTTACTCACTGGGCAATGATCTTTGGCTGCATGCGCACATTCCAGAAATTTCTCTTTTGAGATATTAGGTATTTTTGCTTTGAGTGTCAAATGAGAGGTGGTTAATGTAAGATTCTCCGCATCCATATTCACTGCAGCGGATACCTCTAAAGAATCTGCCGTAAATCCGGCTTCACCCAATATAAGGCTCAATGCCATGGCAAAGCATCCGGCATGTGCTGCTGCAAGTAATTCATCCGGATTTGTACTTTTCCCATCTGCAAACCTTGATTTGAAATCATAATTTGTATCTTTTAATACCCCACTTTGTGTTGATATTTTCCCCTGACCCTCTTTTAATGAGCCATTCCAAACGGCTTGTGCTGTACGTTTCATAAATGCCTATTTAAATTTTAAAAAATATTCTTTGAAAACAAAACTCAGTGTGAAATAATTTAGAACATCTAAATAAATTACTTATTGATTAAGCATTTTTCTAAAGTTGCAAGTTAAGTAAAAATTTACCCGGTGTTATTAGCCATGATATACATTTCACAGAATGGATGTAATTTTTCTGTCATTTTAATCCCGTGAAAATCACTTTTATTTTTCCAGTAACTCCTTAATCACTCTTGCTTCATTATGCAATTCATCTTTGGCTGCATATAACAATGTTACAGGACCTTTTTTTAAATATTCTTTTATCCTGTGTATCTGTTCCTTATTTGCTTTTAATTCTGTTCTGTATTTTTCAATAAAACCTTCCCATTTTTTCGGATCATGATGAAACCATTTTCTGAGTTCATGACTAGGGGCAATGTCTTTTAACCAGGCATCTATATGTGCTTTATCTTTAGTCATCCCTCTTGGCCAAAGTCGGTCAACTAATATCCGGATACCATCGGCCTTATCGGGCAATTCATAGATTCTTTTTATATTCAGATTCATGATAATGGGTTTTGCATTTTAAAGAATCATTACCAAAGAAAATTTTGAGAAGGGTATCAATAAATTGAAGCACCTTTTTCTCAAAGTTAAAAAGAAAATAAGGTAACCTATGAAATGGTAAAATGCTAACTTTTGAAGAATGATCTTTCAATAAGAAGACAAAAAAAAATCACAGGGTTGTGATTTTTCAGAGGTCCCGAGCGGATTCGAACCGCTGTACGAGCTTTTGCAGAGCTCTGCCTAGCCACTCGGCCACAGGACCTTAAACTTTTCAGGAAGCGCAAAAGTAAGGCAATAGCCGGAAATTTAAAATTCTAATTCTACTTTTAAAATTCTAATTCTACTTTATTCCACCTGTTTTAACTTACCAATTTTTAAAAGGATGTAATTTTGTAGGATCCGGAAGAAAGACATTATCCATACTATAAACGCCATTCACACGACATGAAGATTCCTTTCTATAAATTCCATGGTACTGCCAACGATTTTATCATGCTGGATAACAGGAAAAATGATATCCAGTTAACAAATAAACAGGTAAAGAGGTTATGTGATAGACATACAGGTATCGGTGCAGACGGGTTGATTTTGATCTCCCTGTCGCCTGATACGGATTTTGAAATGATCTATTATAATGCGGATGGAAACACGGGAAGCATGTGTGGTAATGGTGGCCGTTGCGCAATAAAGTTTGCTTCCATGTTAGGTATTAAAAACAGCACTTATCATTTTCGCGCAATGGATGGGCTGCACGAAGCCAGTATAGAAGAAAATGGCTGGGTCTTTTTGAAAATGAACGATGTGCATCATATTAAACATGTATTTCCTGATGCATATGTATTAAATACCGGTTCGCCACATTATGTGAAACAAGTTACAGACCTTCGGGATTACCCGGTTGTGAAAGAAGGAAAAGAAATAAGATACAGCGCTGAATATGCGGACAAGGGTATTAATGTAAACTTTGTTGAGGAATTGGAAAATAGCCTATTTGTGCGAACTTACGAACGCGGCGTAGAAGATGAAACCATGAGCTGTGGCACAGGCATCACCGCATCCGCATTGGTTTTCGCACATCATGAGTTTGGTTTTAATCATATTGATGTACATACTTTAGGTGGAAACCTGGCAGTTGAGTTTTACAAAAAAGGCCCTATGGATTTTGAAAATATCTGGCTTTGCGGCCCGGCTGAATGTTCTTTTATAGGGGAGTTTGATTCCGCTTCATTTTAAAAACATTTTGATATGATTTCCGCTTTTACTATCCGAGTGTATGGCATCTTGATGAATGATGAAAAAAATATTCTGGTAAGCGATGAAATCATCAGGGGTCAATTCTATACAAAATTCCCGGGTGGCGGTCTGGAATTGGGAGAAGGCACAATCCATTGCCTTATTCGCGAATTTAAAGAAGAAACAGGCCTTGATATTCAAGTTCAACGTCACCTTTATACGACTGATTTTTTTATGCAATCTGCTTTTGATGAAAGAGATCAGGTCCTATCCATTTATTATTTGGTGGATGCAGAGAACATTAACTCATTGAAAATTTCGCAAAATAAATTTGACTTTTCAAGAGAACAACTTAACGGGTTAGATCAACAGGAAAATTTTCGCTGGATACCCTGGAACCTTTTGAATATTGATTCAGTGACTTTGCCGATAGATAAAAAAGTAGTCCAAATATTAAAATCTGAAATGTAGAGCGCCTCATAACCTGAGATAAGATTAAACAAATTGCCTGCTATTACTACAAGTATATTAATTAACCTATGTTATTGAATCCCCTTAATCCATAGAGTATTTTTGCATTATTAAATACATGATTATGAAAAAATCAATTGAAAGAATAATACAAAAACCTGCAATGCCAGGTATGGTTGGAGATGGTTTTAGAGTATATAACTTTATTCCAAGAGCCAACATTACGCAAAAACGTATGAGCCCATTCCTGATGCTTGATTTTAATGCGGCTTATGATTTTGGGCCTTCAGAAACATTACGTGGCGTGGATGTCCATCCACATAAAGGTTTTGAAACAGTAACGATTGCTTATAAAGGCGCCGTTGCTCATCATGATAGCGCCGGTAATAGCGGTATTATTTATCCCGGTGATGTTCAATGGATGACAGCAGGCGCCGGTATATTGCATAAAGAATATCATGAAGAAAACTTTTCCAGAAAAGGTGGTCTGTTTGAAATGGTACAGCTTTGGATCAACCTGCCCAAAAAAGACAAAGCTGAACCGGCACATTACCAGGCGATTACTTCCAATGAAATGAAAAAAATAGATCTGGAGAATGATGGGGGAATTGTACAGGTGATTGCCGGAGAATATAATGGAAATAAAGGCCCGGCTAAAACCTATACCCCTGTGAATTTATTTGATATCAAATTAAAAGCCGGAGGTAAAGCAAATTTTTCAATTCCTGAAAATCATAATGCAGCAATTCTTTTGGTGAATGGCCCTGCTACAATCAATGAAGAGGAAGTGAAAGAACATAGTTTTGTTTTGTTTGGAAATGAAGGTGAAGATATTATCATAGAAAGCAGTCAGGATGCGGTCTTACTGGTTATGAGTGGTGAACCTATTGATGAACCCATTGCAAGTTATGGCCCCTTTGTAATGAATACACAGGAAGAAATTATGGAGGCTATCCATGAATTTCAGGCGGGTAAATTTGGAGAATTGGAATAATAATCAGTACCTTGATGGATCAGGTTTAAGTAAAGTATTTATTATGATGCAAAGAAATTTTGACCAAATACTATTAAGCAAAAATCCAACCTTACAACATTTGGAATTACCGGTGGATCATCATATTGCTTATATTGAATATCAATTGAAAGATAACATGCTCACCCTTGTTCATACAGAAGTTCCAGAAGCGCTGCGTGGACAGGGTGTGGGTTCTGCTATTATTTCAAAAGCTCTTGAGTATGCTCAAACACATCAATTAAAAATAAAACCCGAATGTTCATTTGTAATAGCTTATATACAACGTCATCCGGAATGGCTTCCCTACACCCAATGAAAGATTCACGAATTAATTTGATTGTATTTTTTTAATCAATTGATTCACCTGCCTCTTGAAATTTGAAGCGTCTTTTTTAAAGGATAGTATAAATTCATTATCATCTAAAGTGCCTAATACGCTATTCATTTCTTCTTCATTGAAATAGGTCATTTTCCGGAATGGATTGGTATAATCTTTTTCTCTTGATGCATAAACATTGACAGCAATCCATTTCCTCGTCAAAATGGCTTCTTGTAATAATTGGATCGCTTCCTGTTTTGTAATAAAATTTATTTTTTGCCCCATCAGCATGTGCAAAACCGCCAGGCCATGTTTCATTTTATCAGACACATACGCTTTCCCGGCCTTTTGATAATATTGATGCAAGGATCCCCACGAATGAATCTTTCCGGAAGTTATTTTTTGAAGCAATTGATCTAATTTAATTTTAGGAATCAGTTGACCACCCATGTTTTCCCACTCTTGTATAGCAGCATGAGGCAACCTGATCCCTTTTGGCGATGCGGTAAAATCCAAGCTATTCATTTGAATATATTCTATGAATTGCAAAATGGCATAATAACGGATCATTTTAATAAAAACATGGTATGACTTTCTTGTTTTGAGCAACACTGTTTTTCGTTTTGAATTTTCAAAACCCTCAACGCAAATTTCTAATTGATCTATTTCTTCATCATTCTTTTCCAGGAGATCATACCCCTTTTTAATATTTTCTTCTTTTGTCATTTGCTGCACAGCATGGTGTTTATGCCAGGCATTGCCCACCGCATGTGCCATAATTGGTAAAGAGTGGATCAATTCATTCACGGTATCAGGTGCGAGATACTCAAATTCAAGATTTTGTATTTTATCTACCCTGTGATCCCTGGTTTTATATTTTCGAACATTCCTTTCCAATGCATAAAAGTTATATAAAAACCAATATCCCGGTAAAATTTGCAAACAGTTTTTTGCTTCATCCTGGCTAACAAGAGAGAAAGGAATTTGAATGTCTAATTCATAATTATAACTGCCTTTTCCTAGCATGGTAAAAGATGCAAATCGTGAATTATGTTTTGTATTTACACAAAGCCCCGGCCAAAATCCACGTCCAGCAATCATTTCACCATCTGCACTTCTCGAATTGTGATTGGATCCCAAAGTAGCTCCCGCCGGGATATTGCTTTGTCCCATGACCAATGAAGCACATAAAAATGAATTATTATGATGTTGTTCATGCAAAGGAAAAATCAATGAATTTAAAACTTCACAACACGAAATTGTTGCATTATTACCAAGATATGAATTGATTAGCCTGGCGCCATATTTCAGTTGGGAATGGGAAGCCATAATAAAACGAACGGCCTTTACACCATAAAATACCCGGCAGCCTTCATGAATAATTCCATTAACCAATTCGCAACCTTCACCGATTTGAGATTTCCCTGAAGCACCTGAATGAATCGTAAGGTTTTTTAATTTATTGGCGCCTTTGATATATGCATCATCACCAATTTTTACATCTTTTATTATACTTGAATTCTTGATAATTGTCCGATCGCCAATTTCGCCATACTCACCATGTGCAGCACTAAACAGAGAGGAGGTAAACTGTTTAAATTTATCCATCAAAACCTCATTATTCCGATAACGGCTCCATAAATAGGCATCTCCAGCCAACATACCACTAAAGGGCAATATGCTTCGCCTTCCATTTTCATTCCATATCTCTAATTCAATTCGCGCGCTTTCTTTTTCTCCTTCTTTTAAAATGCCGTTACCAAATTTGGCATGATGTGTCGTTGCCAGTTCCTGTACATTGACAATGATGGTTTCATTGCCTATGATATAATGAGACAAGTAATGCACATTATCAATAGCCACATTATTTCCAAAATCGCAATTGATGATGGTGGAATGATATAAACCCACGGAATACTGCATATCACTGAATTGTAAACAAGCCGGTGATAAACTTCCAATTCGTATTAAACCATAAAACCTGCAATTTTGAATCAGCGTAGGATCAAAGTAAGTACCTACCAAGAAGTTGCTCCAATTGGTGCAGGTATTTTCATTGGCAATAAGAATATCTATTTCATGGGTGTGTAAAGTACGATATGTAAAGCCCTGCTTATTTTGTTTCATTCGAAAATCATACTCGTTCTTACCTTCAGCTAAATACTCTTTTGGGATAAAATCTTTACCCAAAGTATCATGCCGGCTTTTTTGAATATTATTTTTTTGTATCATACTCGTATAGTGATTCCATGCGAATATACCGATTTGAAAAAATGAAAGTTCTATTTCTCCATTTGTACCATGGAGTGGATATAATTTTATTTTACTGTATATTTAAAAAAAGCGATGACAATGATCATCGCTTTTTTCAAAATTTTATTTATTCTCCAGCAATCCTCTGTCTTGCAGCATGGGAAGAATGTCAGGGTCATGGCCTCTGAATGCTTTATATAATGTAGCCAGATCTTCCGTATTTCCCCTGGACAAAATCATATCTCTAAATCGCTGCCCATTTTCACGCGTAAGACCTCCATGCTCTTTGAACCATTGAAAAGCATCATCATCCAGCATTTCTGTCCACAAATAGGCATAATAACCTGCTGCATATCCATTGCTCCAAATATGTAAAAAATAACTGGAACGATAGCGTGGAGGGACTTCAGTCATTGCCAGGCCGGCATTTTTCAAAGAGGCCAGTTCAAAACTGTCCACATTTTGTAAGGGCGCATCTGCAGACAATGAATGCCATGCCATATCCAATTTGGCTGCGGCTAATAGCTCGGTTAATCTGTAACCCTGATTAAATGTGGCTGCTTTTTTTATTTTATCCACTAATACCTGGGGCATTTTTTCTCCTGTTTTGTAATGCAGGGCATAGTGGGCAAAAACCATTGAATCAAGCGCCCAATGTTCATTAAACTGTGAAGGAAATTCTACAAAATCACGCGCTGTATTTGTACCTGAGAGGCTTGGGTATTGCTGGCTGGCAAACAAGCCATGTAATGCATGTCCAAATTCATGAAACATTGTAGTCACATCATCAAAGCTTATTAATGCCGGTTGCCCTTCCGCAGGTTTTGTAAAATTGCATACATTATAAATTACCGGATGTGTGCCCATTAAATAAGACTGCTGGACTATATTATCCATCCAGGCACCGCCTGATTTATTATCTCTTTTAAAATAATCGCAATACCATAATCCTATGGCTTTATTATCTTTATCTGTTACTTCAAAAACGCGTACATCTTTTTGATAAACGGGAATATCTTTTCTTTCCTTAAAAGAGATTCCATATAATAAATTAGCTGCATAGAATACACCGTTTTGCAAAACATTATTCAACTCAAAGTAAGGCTTCACTTCATTTTCATCCAGGTCAAATTTGGCTTTGCGAACTTGTTCGGCATAAAAATTCCAGTCATAGGGTTGCAATTGAAATCCGCCCTTTTGCTGATCAATCACCGTTTGAATTTCGGCGGCTTCTTTCCTGGCTTTGGCAGTTGCGGCCGGAGTTAGTTTGCCAAGAAAAGCATCCACTGCCCCGGGTTCTTTGGCCATTTGATCCTGTAATTTCCAGGATGCATAGTTTTTGAAACCCAATAATTTAGCCTGTTGTGCACGAATTTCAGCTATACGTGAAATGGTTTGCCTGGTGTCATTGGAATCACTCTTCTCCGCACGGTTCCAGGATGCTTCAAAAAGTTGCTGCCTTGAATTTCTGTTTGATAGTGATTGCAATGCAGGTTGTTGTGTAGTATTTTGGAGGCTTAGCATCCATTTACCTTCCATATTATTTGTTTTCGCATTGAGGGCAGCCGCTTCAATATCACCATGTGAAAGGCCGGCCAGCACAGAAGTGTCGCTAACAACCCATGCTCCTGCTTTTGCTGCAGCCAAAAGTTGATTGGTAAATTTGGCGCTTAATGAAGCTTCTTCACTATTTAATTTTTTCAGTTTTTCTTTATCAGCATCTGCAAGATTTGCTCCGGCCAGAACAAATTGTTGATATTTTACGTCCAATAATCTTTTAGATTCCGCATCTTTTTGCAAAGTATCTCTATGATCATATAATGCTTTTACCCTTGCAAATAATTTGGGATTGAGATAAATGGCATCTTCATGAGCTGCCATTTGGGGAGCTATTTCTTCAGATAATCCCTGTAAAACAGAATCTGTATTTGCACCGGTGAGCAGGTTAAAAACGCCATATACACGGCTCAATAATACACCGGTCTTTTCCATGGCCACGATGGTATTATCAAAAGTAGGTGCTTCCGGATTGTCAGCGATTTTTTGCATTTCCGCCAGTTGTTGTTTCATGCCTTCTTCAAGGGCAGGTTTAAAATCGGCATCTTTTATTTTTGAAAAATCTGGCGCTTCGAAGGGCAAAGTACTTTTCGCAAAAAATGGGTTGGCATCCGTAAATGAATCAACAGCATTTGTCTTTATTCCCGTTCCTCCATTGCAGGCGGATAATGAATACATACAGACGATTCCTAAAAAAAGGAAAGTTTTCATTTGTTTAAATTTTAGATGAGTGAAAAAATATAATTTTTAAAAGTCAGGATTATTCCCTGTATAATTTTCCGGGTTAAGTTTTTTAAGTTCTTTTTTGATGGCCGGCTTCAAATCCAGCGTATCAATAAAGTCAAATAATTTTTCTTTATTCATTTTACCTTTCCCCCTTGTCAGGTCTTTTAATACTTCATAAGCTCCCGGGAAATTTTCTCTTCTTAAAATTGTTTGAATAGCTTCAGCTAACACTACCCAATTATTTTCAAGGTCAAGCTTTATTTTCTCTTCATTCAGTAACAATTTGCCCAAACCTTTCTCAAGAGACTGAAACGCAATAAAAATATGCGCAACCGGAACACCTAAATTCCGTAGGACGGTGGAATCCGTAAGGTCGCGTTGCAAGCGGGATATCGGCAATTTGCCTGAAAGGTGTTCCAATAGGGCATTGGCAATACCCAGATTTCCTTCTGCATTTTCAAAATCAATTGGATTGACTTTATGTGGCATAGCGGAGGAACCTACTTCTCCTTTTTTTACCATTTGTTTAAAATAATCTAAACTGATATAAGACCACATATCCCGCGAAAAATCTATAAGGATTGTATTGATGCGTTTTAAACAATCTAAATGTGCTGCAAGGTGATCATAGTGGTCTATCTGAGTAGTGAATTGTAATCTTTGCAGTGTCAATTTTTTAATTACAAATTCATTGGCCAAACCAATCCAGTCTTTATGGGGGAATGCGGCATAGTGAGCATTAAAATTTCCAGTTGCACCGCCAAATTTAGCCGTATAAGGTATTTGAGAAAATAAGGTGATTTGATTTTGTAATCTTTCCACAAAGACAAAAATTTCTTTACCCAGTTTTGTGGGTGATGCCGGTTGACCATGTGTCCTGGCCAGCATGGGCACATCTTTCCATTGAACAGCCAATGCATGTATTTTAGAAATGAGGCCGGATAGCCTGGGAAAGAAAAGATCTTGCATACAATGCTTCCAGCTTAATGGAATAGCCGTATTATTGATATCCTGCGAAGTAAGTCCAAAATGAATCCATTCCTTTGAAATGCGGTCATCGGTTTTTTCCAATAATTGTTTTAGAAAATATTCAACCGCTTTAACATCATGATTTGTTGTTTTCTCAATTTCTTTGATTTTCAAAGCATCTTTCAAAGAGAAATCTTTGGCTGCATTTCTTAATAATTGTTTTGAAGTTGTTTTTAAGGAGAACATTTTTTTTTCGGAAAGGAAAATAAAATAGGCTACTTCCACATAAACCCTGTATTTAATTAATGCATATTCCGAAAAATAATTTGCCAGGCTTTCACATTGTTTTCTATAACGGCCATCTACCGGTGAAACTGCACTCAATTGATTGAATTCCATGAATAGTTCATTTCTTTGTACGCAAATTAAATCAATTGGACAGAATAAAAATAGCAGCAGTAAGTTATTTAAATACAAAACCTTTATTGTACGGCATCCATCATACCCCGGAATTAATGGAAATGATCTCTCTTTCAGAGGATTTTCCTGCAGAAATTGCCCGACAGTTAATCATGAATGAGATAGATATCGGCCTTGTGCCTGTGGCTGTAATACCGGAAATGAAAGAGTCCTATATCATTAGTGATTATTGTATTGGCGCTACCGGACAAGTAGCAAGTGTTTGCCTGTTTAGTGATTGCCCCATCCATGAAATAAAACAGGTTTTTTTCGATTATCAAAGCCGTACTTCTGTAGCATTGGCAAGAGTTTTATTTAAAAATTATTGGAAAATATCCCCTGAAATACGAAACGCCACACCTGGTTATACCCGGTATATTCAAGGTCATACAGCCGGAATCGTCATAGGAAATCGTGCGCTTCAACAAAGGTCTAAAAATGCTTATATCTACGATTTGGCGGAGTGCTGGAAGGATATGACGGGATTACCCTTTGTTTTTGCTGCCTGGGTGGCCAATAAAAAAGTTCCTGAAAGTTTTATTCCTCTTTTCAATCATGCCAATAAAAAAGGGTTGGAAAATATTCCAAAGGTTATTGCTCAAAACCCTATCTCCTATTATAACCTGGAAACATATTTTACTCAAAACATTTCCTATATCTTGGATGAAGAAAAAAAGAAAGGCCTTGAAATATTTTTCACTTTCCTATAATAAAAACCTACTGCATTTTATTTATTAAAAATGGGTTTAAGGTTTGGTTATCAATTTAGGATAAAATATTTCAATTTATTTGAGTATTTAGATCATTGTTTTTTTCTCAATAAAACAAGATAAGTTGGGAAATGATCACTAAAGCCTCCACGATAATTATTACCATCCCATGTACGCATTGGATATCCTGTGTATCTACCTCTGTTTTCAATCATGAATTGTTGATTAAAAACATATTGTTTTGAATAAAAAAAACCAGCTTGTTCATGATCCATCCAGGGAGTATTGATCAATATTTGATCAAATAAGCCCCAGCTATCCTGGTAAGCCAGTGTGCCAATGCCTTTTTTATATAACTCCATCCAAGGATTAAATAAATCACCGGGTTTCAGATCTTTGCTTTTACCTTTTGCTCCTAAAACTTTTACCAGGCTTGGGCTGATAGGATCATCATTTAAATCACCCATAAGGATAATTTTTGAACCCGGATAATTGCGTTGTATTGAATCAATGATATTTCTATTTACCAAAGCAGCAGCTGCTCTTGCGGGCGCACTTCGCACCTCGCCCCCCAACCGACTGGGCCAGTGATTGACTAATACATAGATTGTTTCGCCACATAATATACCTTTTACCATGAGAACATCTCTTGTATAGTAAGAAGATTTTACCCCTATTGGAATCTTTACGAAAAGTTTACGGCTTTCTTCCACTTTGAAATATTGCGGGTTATAGATCAATGCAACATCTATACCTCGGTGATCCCATGAATCATAATGAACATATTGATAGTGCCTTCCTGCAATTTGAGGATCATGAATGAGATCATTTAAAACCGTATCATTTTCTATTTCAGCAGTGCCCAGTAAAGCGGGTCCGTCTTTAGAGAAAGTAGTGCCCATTTGAGCAATCACCCGGGCAAGATGATTGACTTTATTCCAATAAATTTCACCCGTATAATTCTTTGCACCCGAGGGAAGAAAATCATTATCATCTACTATTGGATTATCAATAGTATCATAAAAGTTTTCCAGATTATAAAATCCTATTACTACAACCTGGTAAATATTCTTTTGTGCAGGCAAGCTTTTTTGTAAAAAAAAAGAAAGAAAAATAAAGAGGATGCATTTTTTTGCCATGTTCGTTTTAAAGGATGAATAAGATACAATCTTTTTTCTAAAGAAAGTAGTAAAATGAGTTTTAATGAATAGATATATTGTAAGTGCCAATAAAAATCTCCACCAATGTATCGGCTTTTATGGTTCATGCTCTTTTGTATTCCTCAGCAACTAGCTGCTCAGGATGATCAAGCGGATACTTCTGTGATTTCTAAAAAAGATTCTGCCTTTATCGAAAACCTGAAAGATTTAACACAAGACCGGATCCCTGTGCTATCACTGGATGATGGTGAATCGGATGATGCTGCGAATCAGGATATATCTTCTCTACTTACGGCCGGAAGGAATCCATTTTTAAATGCAGCTTCTTTTAATTTTAGTGTGGCAAGATTTAAATTACGTGGTTATGATGGTGATTTATCTTCTACCTATATGAATGGTATTCCCATGCAAAACCTGGATAATGGATCTACACCTTATAATCTCTGGAGTGGGTTGAATGACGTATTACGTAACCGGGAAATGGCTTATGGCATTCAGTATTTATCTTTCGGGTATGGGAGTATTGGTAGCATCTCAAATATAGATACCCGTGCATTAAAACAAAGGGTGCAAACCTCTTTCAGCTATGCGCTATCAAACCGAAATTACACACATCGGTGGATGTTAACCCATAGCAGCGGTATGAATAGGAAAGGATGGGCATTTTCTTTTTCAGCAAGCAGGCGCTGGGCAAATGAAGGATATGTTCCCGGTACATATTATAATGGTTGGAGTATTTATCTGGGGATAGATAAAAAATTTAATTCCAGGCAAATCCTTTCACTGGTAGCATTCTATACACCTGTTGAAAATGGCCGGCAGGGCGCTGCAACAAGTGAAATGCAAATGCTTGCTGGCACCCATTATTATAACCCCTATTGGGGATATCAAAATGGCGAAAAAAGAAATGCAAGCGTAGGTAAAACAAATATGCCCTTGTTTATTTTATCTGATGAATATAAAATCAATGAGAATACAACCCTTACCTCTGCTTTGAGTTATACTTTTGGTAAACGCGCGATATCAGGAATAGACTGGTTTAATGCGCCCGATCCAAGACCTGATTATTACAAATACCTGCCTTCTTATCAGCAGGATAGTATGCAAAGCGCATTAGTTGCACAGCGTTTTTATAACGACCCTTCTTTATGTCAAATCAATTGGCAAAGGTTCTATGATGTTAACCGCTCCAATTTTCAAACCGTGAATAATATTGATGGTATTCCGACAAATACGATTTCCGGAAATCGTTCACTTTATATTTTACAGGACAGAGTAACACAAACAAATAAATATAATTTTAGTATCACACTCAATACCCGGATGAATAACCATGCTTTTCTCACATCCGGGTTCCATTATCAATGGCAAAGGAATCATTACTACCAGGAGCTTATAGATTTACTTGGAGGGGATTTTTATATAGACCTAAATCAATTTGCGGAACAGGA